>MRWF01016065.1_pt1 | contig 322989 bp, 288 predicted proteins | sample 1013331 | NCBI WGS metagenome assembly MRWF01 (sample SAMN06117577, study PRJNA244670) | biofilm metagenome | biome: Water; feature: Cathode Biofilm; material: Biofilm; isolation source: microbial consortium enriched at the cathode of a solar microbial fuel cell | place: USA: District of Columbia...
CTGAGATCTGAGATCTGAGATCTGAGATCTGAGATCTGAGATCTGAGATCTGAGATCTGAGATCTGAGATCTGAGATCTGAGATCTGAGATCTGAGATCTGAGATCTGAGATCTGAGATCTGAGATCTGAGATCTGAGATCTGAGATCTGAGATCTGAGATCTGAAATGGCGCCCTGGGCAGGAATCGAACCTGCGACCTACCGCTTAGGAGGCGGTTGCTCTATCCACTGAGCTACCAGGGCATGAGAGGCGGAATCATACCCTTCCGGTGAATATCTGAAAACCTTTACGCGTCGGCGGGTCTAATCCAGCGTATATTCGGAAATATTCTTTCACCAGACAGCCCTGATCCATGCACGATATCCTGCCATTACTAGACCGTCACGGCTTTCCCGCCATCCGCAGGCGGGCCGTCAACACGTTGCAGATCAACATTACGCTCAAATGCAACCAGGCCTGTTTTCACTGCCATGTCAATGCGAGTCCGAAGCGCACCGAGATGATGGGCAGCGAAACACTCGATTCTGTTTATCGTTATCTTGACCAGGGGCAAGTTGAAACACTGGATATTACCGGCGGGTCGCCTGAACTGCATCCGGAATTCCGCAATCTGGTCATTCATGCACGCAACAATAATATCCATGTCATCGATCGCTGTAATCTGACTGTGCTCGAGGAACCGGGCCATGAGGATACGGCAACTTTCCTGGCCGATCAGAATGTTGAAATCATTGCCTCGCTTCCCTGTTACATGCAGGAGAATGTGGATGCACAGCGTGGTGATGGCGTATTTGAATCCAGCATCAGGAGTTTGCAGAAACTCAATACGCTGGGCTACGGGGACCAACTGTCCCTGAAGCTGGTCTACAACCCTCAGGGACCGGTATTACCGCCGGGTCAGGCATCACTGGAGCAACAGTACAGGACCTATCTGCTCGATCATTACGGCATTGTGTTCAACGAATTATTCGTACTTTGCAACATGCCGATCAATCGTTTCGGCAGTACACTGGTCAGCAACAAGCGTTTTCAGGACTACATGTTGTTGTTACACAGTGCTCACCGTGAACAGAACCTGGAACGGGTTATGTGCAGGGATCTGGTCAGTATTGACTGGCAGGGATATGTTTATGATTGTGATTTCAACCAGATGCTGGGCCTGAACATGAAAAACCACCGGGGTGAGCCACTGCATATTACTGATTTACTGAATAAGAACCTGAACGGCCATCCGATCAGGGTTCGGGATCACTGCTATGGTTGTACGGCAGGCCAGGGCAGCAGCTGCGGCGGCGCGCTACAGTAAACATGATCAGCATCATCATACCGGTACTGGATGAAGAGGCTGTCATTCGTCCATGCCTCGATTCACTGGCATCCTGGCGGCAACGGGGATGTGAAGTAATCATCGTCGACGGCGGCAGCACGGATAACTCCATTGATATTGCCCGCGAACATGCCGACCTCGTTGTTTCCGGCAATCGCGGCCGGGCTTCGCAAATGAATGCAGGTGCGAATCATGCAATCGGAAAGACACTGCTGTTTTTGCACGTGGATACGCTGTTGCCCGAGGCCACGGATGAACTGGCAGACAGCCTGGTCAGTGGGAATATGCAATGGGGCAGGTTCGATGTTGAATTGAGCGGGCAACGGCCGGTCTTTCGCATCATTTCTTTTTTTATCAACCTGCGTTCGCGCCTTGACGGTATCGCTACGGGGGATCAGGCCATATTTGTACAACGTTCCCTGTTTACCCGCATTGGCGGTTTTCCCGATATTCCCCTGATGGAAGACATTGAACTCAGCAGACGGCTATTGAAAACCTGCCGTCCGGTCTGCCTGAACACACGCGTGGTGACTTCAAGCCGTCGCTGGGAAAACAGCGGCGTCATGAAGACAGTTCTGATGATGTGGTATCTCAGGGCAGCCTATTGGCTGGGTGCGCGGCCACAGTACCTGGCGAGGATTTATGGCAGATAATCAGCGCTGTCTTCTGGTTTTCACCAAATCACCACGTCCCGGACAGGTCAAAACCCGCCTTACCCCGACGCTGGGTATGCAGGCGGCTGCTGATGTCCATGCCGCCATGACCCACAGGACACTGAGTCTTGCAAAGTCACTGCACGATATTACGACCCAGGTATGGATTGCGGACGACTCCGATCATGTTTTCGCCGATAACATTCGCCAACGATACGCTTTCACATGTTTCGATCAGAACGGTACGGATCTGGGCGAGAGAATGTACCAGGCGCTGGCCATGAGCGGCAGGCAGTTTTCTTACACTGTTCTTATCGGCTGTGACTGCCCGCAATTAAACAGCGAAATCATTCATGATGCTTTCGTCTGTCTGGAATCGGGACAAGACGCGGTGCTCGGACCGGCCAGTGACGGTGGTTATTATCTGATTGGCATGCGCGAGATATCCGGAACCGTGTTTACAGGGCTGCAATGGGGTGGCTCCTCGGTTGCGGAAATGACCCGGGAGAAGTTCAGGTCACTGGGTATCTCCTGGCAGGAATTGCCGGTGCTCAGTGATGTTGACCGGCCGGAAGACCTGTCATTATTGCAGTCAGCACAAGCTATCCCGTCAGTTCCTGAAACGCCGAACCAGTGAGCGATCTGTTTCGGCGATGAATTTTTCAACGATTTTCTGATCACTATTGCGCATGTCGAGAAAACGCGCGCCTATTCTCGGGGGCGCCGTTGCTGTTGCCGGTTCAACCTGGCGGATCTCCACCGCGCAGAAAATCCTGCAATCACCGGGCATATACAACATACATCCAGAGATATGATCACCGATGGAATAACGTTGTTCTATCAATTTCAGTCGTGCTGAAAACCCGCCGACTGAAAGGTCACGAAGTTCACCGTTACTGACCAGCGATCGGTTATCCGAGAGGACAATTCTGATCGGATTACTCATCGAGACGGGGACGCGCAGGAACTGCCGTTTCTGGAAATACAGCAGTTTTCCCGGAACCGGCACCTTGTAGTAGGGCTCACCGGTATGATCCGCGATGGCCTCGATAGTGCTGGTGAAATTGATTTCGACACCGGACAGGAATGTATAGGCACTGATCCCTGATTTTACCGCGACGATCCCGGCCGGAATTTTCGGATAAAAGCCGTCCAGCACCATGTAGCCTTCTTCCTCGTTGATCTCCAGGATCATGCTGCTGTACTGGGTGTCATCGTGCTCCAGTTCCGCAGTCAGTAACTGGTGTCGCTCGAATATCCTGTTCAGCAACCGATAGATCTGCGTGCGGGTTGTAATAACACTGGTGGATTCATTTATGGTTTCGGGTTCCAGTCCCGGCCGGCTGTCCTCAGCGACATCAGTATTACTGATGATTTTTTCCAGAAAGCTAACGTTCATTGAAGTCTGCGATTTTCATATGATCCCATAACAGGTAATCGTTCAGGGACTGTCAGACTTTAGTGATAGATTTGGCTCCCGGTGAATTGTCCCGGTTGCCCCGGGGATCGTAGGTCGGAGAATGACCGTGTGGTTGTCCACGGAGTATGGAGAGTATATCCGCGGTGAAAATCCGGCCCAGTTCCAGAATACCCATGTTAATGCGGTTTTCATGCTGGAAGTTACGCAGGGACTCTTTTAATGATTCGTCCCTGGATTTGATAAACGCATCAAGGCTGTCTTCCGGATCACCGTTTATTTGCAGCGCCTCCAAGCCCTTGCGGCGTTGTACATCCACCGCTTCCAGGTGCTCCAGCAGTGACTGTTTTCTGGCAGTGATGTCGGTGATCGCGTCGGCATCCCGTGACTGCAGGGCCTGGCGTTCCTGGTTCAGAAGTTCTTCGAGTTGATCGATAAAGGCAAATTCAGTCTCGTATATCCCGATCAATTCTGATCTGGTCATGGCCATCGCCGGTTATTTTCCGGATGAGATCCTGCTGTTGAGCAGGCCTTCAAACCCGGCCATCTTGTCGGCCGTGCGCTCGATATCCATGTTGTAGGAGCCGTCGAATATCGCCTGTTTGATGGCATTGACGCGTGCACTATCGACCACTGGCTGTTTGTCCGCCTCGGCCTTGAGCGTTTTCAGCATCTCGGCGGTATCGGTCAGGCGCACTTCCGTACTGTCGGCGCCGGCTGCGCTGGTTCTACTGTCCGGCCCGGCATCGGTCCGGGTGCCAACCTGGCCGGACTGGCGGTTAGCTGCCAGGTTCTGGATCAGGCTGTGGGTATTTCCCTTGATTTCGTTAACCATGCAATTCTCCTGTCAGTTATCCTGTAAGTTATCGGCAAACCGGCAACGATTCTTTAATCATTATTCTATGTATATGATTTGACTTGATTTCACAACACCTTCGACAATTCTGTCCGAGCGCAGGTTTTTGACCCTGATGCGCTGTCCTATGACCCCGTCAGCCATGGCCTTGCCATTCATTCTCACTTCGAAGGTATTCGATTGTGCCAGCAGGGTCACCTGTTGACCACGCTTGATGATTACCGGCGCCTTGAGATTACGATCACGGATCACGTAGCCAACCTGCAACGAATGCACCATTTCCTGCCCAATGAGGTCTGCGGGATCCGTAAAATAACTGTCGGCGTGAAAACTGATGTTCTTTCTCTCCAGCCTGATGTCTTCGCGGGTCAGCAGGGCGCCACGCTGTACGGGCCGGGCGGCGACGACAACATCCTCGTAATAGTTGATCTGCACCGGAACATAGAGAGACCAGCTATTCTTCCCGTTGCAACGCACACCCACGGTCAGGTTGCCCGCGCGTCGCCCCTGTCCGGGGTACCAGGCCTCAAGTGGCTGTGCACAGGCGGCCAGCCGCAGCCTCGGATCCAGTTTTTTCAGGTTGATGGAATACTCGAGATCGCGTTCGGGCAGTGTCGACTGTACAAAGTCGTGTACTGTGGCGCGGATATCATCCAGCGCATGGCGTTGGGCTGCATCGACATTGGCGCAGGGCAACAAAAACAGCATTGCTATCAGATATCCGGCATGAAACGTCAATTTTCCGTTCACACTGTCGCCTGGATCAGTCATTGTCCACTTCCTGATCCAGGTCATTTTGCTCCAGTGCTTCGCCATCACGGGCGGCATTGGCCAGCAACGCCAGCGAATCCAGATCATCCGTCCAGGAGCAGGCGGCAGATTCTGCCACTCTGTCACTGCCCGGTTCAGACCGGTGATCACCCGTAAAATCAGTACGGTAGCGCTCTTTGAGCAAGACTGCCTGGTGTACATTTTTGCCGGACATGGTTATGGCTCTCGTTAATCGATACATTTCCGGAAACGCGGACCGGCCGATAATCAGGGGACGGCCGCCGCGTATCCGGGTTCAGGGTCAGCCCCTGTGGATTTGGATAATGCAATTGCCGTGCCTTGTCCCGGATTGTTCACTGCAGTCAGCCTTGTCGTAATGAACACCACCATCACCCGCCGCCATAATCATCGGTACGACAGCACATTTAAAGATGATTTCATAGCGTGCCGATAAGCCGGTATAAGAGCAGCCACATTTTAATGAGAGAGGAGTCAGAGAATGAAAACAAGTGTTATGGATGGGGTAAATGCCAGAACGCAACTTGTCGGCAGGAACCGTCTTGAATTGTTACTCTTCAGGCTGGGGAAAAACCAGATATTCGGTATCAACGTATTCAAGGTCAGGGAGGTGATCAAGTGTCCGCCACTGACACATGCACCGCATTCGCATCCCGTGATCAGCGGCCTGGCCAATATTCGTGGTCAAACCATAACCATCATGGATCTGTCACTGGCTATTGGTGGCGCCCCGCTCACCGACCTGGCCCAGGGATTTACTATCATCAGTGAATACAATCGTCAGATACAGGGTTTCCTGGTCAGCGGAGTGGACAGGATCGTCAATCTCAACTGGGAAGACATCAAGCCGCCACCTGTGGGTATCGGCCGGCATAATTTCCTGACCGCAGTCACCAGAATGAATGATGAACTGGTTGAAATTATCGATGTGGAAAAAGTCATGGGCAACGTGCTGGGGTTCTCGGATGAAGTATCGCAGTCGGTGACGGACTCAACCGGCAAGGATGAAATTTCCGGCTGTAATGTGCTGGTCGTGGATGACTCCAGCATGGCGCGAAAGCAGATCATACGGGTGCTTGAGCAGATGGGCGTTGAATATACGGTGGCGAAAAACGGCCGTGAAGCCTATAACATCCTGCTCGACCTGATCGGCAAGGGCAAGCCTGTATGTGAACATTTTTCAATGGTGTTATCCGATGTGGAAATGCCGGAAATGGATGGATACACATTGACAAAAAATATCAAGGAACATACCGAACTGGCGAATTTATACGTAATGTTGCATTCCTCGTTAAGCGGTGCGTTCAATGAAAACATGGTTAAAAAAGTCGGGGCGGATAATTTTCTGGCCAAATACAACCCCGACGAACTCGCCGAACAGGTGCTCAGCGTACTCAGGAGAAAGACATCCACACGGGACAAAAAAGCTGCCTGATAGCAGATACCCTTATAACGACAATACGAGTACTTGAAATCGATGCCTAACAATTCGGCACCGCGGTTGTCTATAGCGGGCGGAACACATCAGAGGCGCGACGATGACTACGAGGAGTTTTGTACTTTTCTCGAGGCCACGTGCGGCATCACGCTGGGGAATAACAAGCGTTACCTTGTCGACAGCCGGCTACGGGCCATGCTGGATGAGTATCGATTCGGATCATTGCGGGAACTGGTCAGGGCCGCGAGATCAGAAACCGGCAATCACCTTAAAGTCAGGATCATCAATGCCATGGCGACCAACGAAACCTCATGGTTTCGGGACATTTATCCGTTTGAATATCTGCAAGATGTGATTCTGCCGGACCTGGCAAGAAACCCGGCAACGGTCCCGAAAATCTGGTCGGCCGCCTGTTCCTACGGGCATGAACCGTACTCAATCAGTATTTCCGTGCAGGAGTATCTGGATAAAAATCCCGGATTGCTTCCCGGTGGCGTCGAGATTACCGGGACCGATATATCCACCCGCGCACTGGAACAGGCCAGGACCGCGGAATACGATGAACTGAACCTTTCGCGAGGTCTGTCTGCCGAGCGCCTGGCAAGGTATTTCACGGTTCATGGAAACAGGCTTCGTGTCAGCGACCCGGTCAGGCGCAGGGTCAGATTTCTTGATCTCAATCTTCTCAAGAGCTATTCGCTGCTGGGTAAATTCGATGTCATATTCTGCAGGAATGTCCTTATCTATTTTTCCAACGAAAACAAGTCACAAATCCTGTCAAAAATCGAAGCGGTCATGAAGCCTGCCGCCTGGCTGTTTCTCGGCGCTTCTGAACCCATCATCAATTACTCCGACGCCTTTGAAATGATCAACTGTTCTCGCGGCGTTGTCTATCGCAAGAAAACCTGACCAGCAAGTCCTGACCATCCATCGCGCAGCAATTGCCATCCGGGCGGCACACCTTTGCCGTTGCCGGCCGCTTCACCGTCCTGTCCTGTCCTAACTCACTGTTTTCACTCGGACAAAAAAACTGGCACAGCAAATGCTAATTCGTCGATAACACATCGATAACCGACAACAGGACGATGATCATGAATTTCGACAAAGCATTTGGAATCCACGCCAGCACGCTCGTTCTCAGGTCCCAACGGGCCGAATTGCTGGCTTCGAATATTGCCAACACCGATACGCCGAATTACAAGGCGCGTGACATCAATTTCCGTGAAATTCTCTCATCACGTTTCAATTCATTACAGGATCTCGAGACCACCAGCAACCGGCATATCCAGGCCGGTGCCGATGGCCTGAACAACATGAGGACATATTACCGCATACCCAATCAGCCTTCGGTGGATGGCAATACGGTGGACAGCCAGCTCGAACGCTCGGCGTTCATGGAAAATTCAATCATGTACCAGACCAGCCTGCGTTTTCTGAATGGCAGGGTTTCCGGTCTGTTGACAGCCATCAGGGGTGAATGATCATGGCCTTGTTCAATGTATTCAATATTGCCGGTTCAGCCATGAGTTCGCAATCCGTCAGACTTAATACCACGGCCAGTAATCTTGCCAACGCCGACAGTGTCAGCAGCAGTCTCGGCACCACGTACCGGGCCCGTTATCCCGTTTTCGAAACGGTGTTACAGGACAGGCTGAACAGAAATAATTTTAATGCGGGCGTAAGAGTCAGCGGAATCGTCGAGAGTCAGGCCCCTTTGCAGGAAGTCTACAAACCTGAACATCCGCAGGCGAACGAAGCCGGTTATATCTTCATGCCGAATGTCAATGTGATGTCGGAGATGGCCAATATGATATCGGCTTCACGCTCCTATCAGAACAATGTGGAAGTGATCAATACATCCAGGGACATGCTGTTACGCACCCTGACACTGGGACAATAACCGGGAGGTTATCGACAATGAATAATTCAATCAGTGGCCTGCCTCCGGAACTGGCCGGCCTGGAACTCAAACAGCCGGAGAAAAAAGCCAACGACGAACTGGGACAGTCGGAATTTCTGGATTTGATGATCGCCCAGCTGCAGCATCAGGATCCTCTGAATCCCGCGGACAGTGGCGAGTTTCTGGGACAATTGGCCCAGTTCGGTACGGTAAACGGCATCACTGAATTACAGAATTCGTTTGCTGATCTGGCCACATCCCTGCAATCCAGCCAGGCGCTGCAGGCATCCACCCTGGTTGGCCGCAATGTGCTGATCCCCGGCAATGTAGTGAATTTCGCCGGCGGCTCCGCGAATGCCGCAGTTGAACTTGACTCCAGTACCAGCGACCTCGTCGTTCAGGTCCTGGATCCGGCCGGACAAATGCTTCGCCGGGTAAGTTTCGGACCGCAATCCAGCGGTGTATTCAACTTCAGTCTGGATGATATCGATGGCAGCGGCAATACCCTGCCGCCGGGGCAGTATGTGATTCGGGCATTCGGTCGCACAGCGAATGCAGAGGTTGCCCAGTCCACACTGGTGCAGTCCAGGGTGGAAAGCGTCAGCCTGGCCCGGGGCGGACAGGGACCGTTGCTGAATCTTGACAATAACGGGTCTGTGTCCATCAACGAAGTTATCGAGGTCATGTAAACAGACTTCAGGAATTCCTTACAGGAGGATTACACGCATGTCATTTAGAGTCGCAATCAGTGGTTTACGGGCAGCATCCGGGGACCTGGATGTTATTTCCAACAACGTGGCCAACTCCAATACCACCGGATTCAAGAAATCCCGTGCCGAGTTCGCCGATGTTTTTGCCGTCACTGATCTCGGCGGCAGCAGCAGTACTCCGGGCAGCGGCGTACGCCTGACCAACGTGGGCCAGCAGTTCACCCAGGGTAATATCACGTTTACCGATAACAACCTGGATCTGGCGATCAGTGGCCGCGGTTTTTTCATCGTCAATGATGGCGGTGGTAACCAGTTCACGCGTGCAGGCGCTTTTGGCGTCGATCGTGATGGTTTTTTCAGTAATGCCCAGGGTCAGCAGTTGATTGCCTTCGGTGCGGATAACAGCGGCAATATTACCGGTGCAGCCAGTCCCCTGCAGATCAACACCGCAAATATCCCGCCACAACCTTCGGCCAACATGACGCTGGACCTGAATCTGAACGCCTCGGAATCTCAACCCGCGGTCGCCCCGTTTGATCCGAACAACCCGGCCAGTTTTACCCATACCACTTCGACGACGATATTCGATTCACTGGGTAACTCTCATCTGGCTGCCATGTACTTCGTCAAGACGGCAACGCCGAACCAGTGGCAATCCTATACCTATGTTGATGGTGTCGATGTGGGCGGCGGCGCCACCACTATGACATTTGACACCTCGGGCGCCCTCACAGTCCCGGCCGGCGGCACCATAACCACGCCGTCGTTCACACCTTCCGGCGGCGGCGCGGCGCAGACATTGACGCTGGATTATTCGGGCACCACGCAGTTTGGCAGTGATTTTTCGGTCAATGCCCTGTCACAGGACGGTTTTACCACCGGTCGACTGAGTGGGCTGGATATAGACCCGGAGGGCATTATTTTTGCCCGTTTTACCAACGGTCAATCACGGGTCGAGGGCCAGATCGCTATGGCTGATTTTCCGAATCCGCAGGGACTGCAACCCCTGAGCGATTCCAACTGGGGTGAAACGTTTTCCTCCGGCGCCGTGGTGGTGGGTAATCCCGGCACTTCCAGTCTCGGCCTGATTCAGTCCGGCGCACTGGAGGATTCCAATGTGGAAGTGTCCGAGGAACTGGTCAACATGATCATCGCCCAGCGCACGTTCCAGGCCAATGCCGAGGTCATCCAGACTTCCGATGCGATTACACAAACCATCATTAATCTCAGGTAAACAAGAGGAATCGGTTTATGGATCGCATGCTTTATCTCTCCATGTCGGCAGCCAGTAATGTCATGACCGCGCAGGCGGTGAACAGTCATAACCTGGCCAATGTCAACACCACCGGTTTCAAGGCGGATCTTTCCCAGTTCCGCAGTATGCCGGTGTTCGGCGAGGTTCACCCGAGCCGGGTCTATGCCCTGGAGGAGCGTCCCGGTATCGATCTTGCCCAGGGCACGCTACAGCACACCGGACGGGATCTGGACATTGCCGTCAATGGTAATGGCTGGATTGTGGTGCAGGCCGACGACGGTACCGAGGCCATGACCCGTGCCGGTGACTTGCGTGTGTCCAGCACAGGTCTGCTGGAAAACGGCGCCGGTCGGCTGGTGCTGGGTGATGGTGGACCCATTTCCATGCCACCGTATACGAAAATCGATATTGGTAGCGACGGCACGATCACGATTCGCCCGACAGGCCAGGATGAAAAGACGCTGGCAACCATTGGCCGCATCAAACTGGTCAGCCCACCGGTGGAAGACCTGGTTAAGGGACAGGACGGGCTGTTTCGTCTTCGGGATGGCAGTCAGCCGCAGCCGGATGCCAGTGTCCTGCTGACCGTCGGCGCGCTGGAGAGCAGTAATGTCAATACGGTTCAGGCGCTGGTGAAGATGATCGAATTATCCAGAAAATTTGAAATGCACATGAAAGCCATGTCCACGGTTCAGCAAAACGATGAAGTAGCAACCAGTATGCTGAATATGAACTGATGCATTGAAAAAAACAGAATGAATAGCGGAGATAATCAATGACACAATCACTTTGGGTAGCAAAAACCGGCCTCGATGCACAGCAAACCCGGTTATCGGTTATTTCCAATAACCTTGCCAACGTTAACACCTTCGGATTCAAGAAAGACCGGGCCGTGTTCAATGATCTGCTCTACCAGACCGTACGCCAGCCGGGATCCCAGTCCTCGCAGAGCACCGAGTTGCCTTCCGGGCTGATGCGCGGTACCGGTGTTCGTGTTGTAGCCACCGAGAAAATCCATTCCATGGGCAGTATTTTCCAGACCGAAAATTCTCTCGATGTCGCGATTTCCGGTAATGGTTTTTTCGAGATCCTGATGCCGGATGGCAGTACAGCCTATACACGTGACGGCGCCTTTCAACGTGACTCCCAGGGGCAGGTTGTCACCAGCAATGGTTTTGTGCTGCAACCGGCCATTACCATTCCCCCGGATACGCAGACCCTGTCTATCGCCAATGATGGCACGGTCAGTGCATTGATCTCGGGCAGTACGACACCGACCCAGATCGGCACCATACAGATTTCGGATTTTGTCAATCCGACCGGCCTGCAGCCCATTGGTGACAATCTCTTCAAGGAGACTGCATCCAGCGGCACACCGCAGTCCGGTACTCCGGGATTGACCGGTCTGGGAACCCTGATACAGGGTTCGTTGGAGAGTTCCAATGTCAACGTGGTGGAAGAACTGGTGAACATGATTGAGACACAAAGAGCCTACGAAATGAACGCCAAGGCCATCGAGACGACCGATCAGATGCTGCAGTTCGCCAGCAACACATTATAAACAGCAGGAATAAGTCAATGACCACAACCATTAGCAGGGCACTTAAATACGCAGTATTGCTGGTACCGTTATCAGGCATGATGCTCGGCTGTCAGTCAAGGCTTACACGTGATCCCGAGTTTGCCGCCGTACGGCCGCCGTTACCACCGGCGCAACCGGAAGCCAACGGCGCTATTTACCAGAATGGTTTTGATATGCGCTTGTTTGAAGACGTCAAGGCACGCCGCGTCGGCGACATCCTGGTTGTACAACTGGTGGAGAACACCACATCCAGCAAGTCCAATGAAACGACTATCAACAAAAGTACCTCCACCAGTATCGATAATCCCACCGTGTTTGGTACGTCACCGGAATTCGATCTGCCGGGATTTTTCCCGCTCGCCAATACCAGCAATGTCAATCTTGAAACCAGTCTTTCCTCGGACCATGAGTTCAGCGGTGACAGCAGCAGTGATCAGAGCAATAACCTGGACGGCACCATCGCGGTGTCGGTGGTTGAAGTATTGCCTAACGGTAACATGATGGTGCGCGGTGAAAAACGGATGACCCTCAACCAGGGTAACGAATACGTCCGCATTTCCGGAATTGTCCGTCCCACTGATGTTCTGGCCAATAATACCGTGCTATCCACACAGATCGCCGATGCGACCATTACCTATACCGGTGAAGGCCCCACCGACGCCAGTAACGTCCTTGGCTGGCTGGCGAAATTCTTTATCTCGGCCATCATGCCTTTCTGATACAGGCTGACATTATGACTCCTATACGCACAATAGCAGGTTTACGCACAATCGGTCTGTGCATGCTGCTGTCACTGACACAGAATCTGCACGCTGAACGCATCAAGGACCTGGCAAACATTGCCGGTGTCCGTGAGAATCAGTTGATTGGGTACGGAATCGTTGTCGGGCTGGATGGCACCGGTGATCAGACTACGCAGACGCCGTTTACCATCCAGAGCCTGGAAAACATGTTCAAGCAACTCGGCCTGACCTTGCCGCCCGGCACCAATCCGCAACTGAAAAATATTGCCGCCGTCATGGTGCACGCCAATCTGCCGGCCTTTGCCAAGCCGGGACAAACCATCGATATAACGGTTTCGTCAATCGGTAATGCCAAGAGTCTGCGCGGCGGTAGCCTGCTGATGACACCTCTCAAGGGCGCCGACGGTAATATCTATGCCGTAGCCCAGGGCAACATGGTGGTTGGCGGATTCGGGGTGGCCACCAATGACGGCTCCAGTATCTCGGTAAATGTTCCCAGCGCCGGGCGCATACCCAACGGCGCCACCGTGGAGCGGATTGTACCGAGCTCCTTTGCCCAAACCGATTCAATCATTCTGAATTTACACAAACCGGACTTTACCACGGCCAATCGCATGGTCGAGGCCATCAACGAATGGATGGGCCTCGGCACTGCCGTGGCTATTGACGCCACGTCGGTGAAAGTGCGTGCGCCCGAAAATGTCTCGCAACGTGTATCGTTTACCTCACTGGTGGAAAACATAACAATCGATCCGGACGACGGTCCGGCACGTGTCATTGTCAATTCCCGCACCGGTACCGTGGTAATCGGCAAACATGTCACCGTGACCGAGGCCGCGGTATCGCACGGCAGCCTGATCGTGACCATCACCGACAATCCGACCATCAGTCAACCCGGCCCGCTGTCCGGTGGCAGTACCGTGGTCGTCCCGAACCAGGAGATCGATGTGATCCAGGAAGACAATCGCATGTTCCTGTTCAACCCGGGAGTTTCACTGGATGACCTGGTACGCGCAGTCAACCAGGTCGGTGCCGCACCGGGCGACCTGGTGGCGATCCTGGAAGCGCTCAAGGAAGCCGGCGCCCTGAAAGCTGAACTCATTATTATTTAGTGAGCGGTTAACAGATAACAGTGAACAGTGAACAGCATACAGAACCCGGAACCTCGAACCTCGAACCTTGAACGTAATTAAATGAACACTGATTTTACATCAGCACGCGTGTTTACCGATTTGCAGGGTATGGCAGAGCTCAAGCTCGCGGCAAAAAACAGTGAGGCCGGTGCGCTGGAGGAAACCGCGAAGCAGTTCGAATCGCTGTTCATACAGATGCTGCTGAAAAACATGCGTGAAGCCAGTATCAGCAGTGGACTTTTCTCTTCTGATCAAATGCAGTATCACCAGGAGATGTTCGATCAGCAACTGGCGATTGATCTGGCTGCAAAACAAAGCCTCGGTATTGCGGACATGCTGGTGCGACAGCTGGGCAGGAATGCGCAAATGCCGGCTGAAGATGAAGTGTTCAGCGAGAAACCGGTCGTACCCGAAGCATCCAGTATCAGCCCGGCACGTCAAAAAGCAATAACCTCCGCTGATCAACCGGATGGCTTTGACAGCCCGGAAGCGTTTATCGAATTCATGCGTCCCCTGGCGGAAAAAGTAGCCGTCAGGCTCGGTGTCAGTGCCGATGTGCTGGTCGCCCAATCGGCACTGGAAACCGGGTGGGGTAAAAAAATCATTCAGACGGCTGATGGCGAAAACAGTCATAACCTGTTTGGCATCAAGGCATACGGCGGCTGGCAGGGGCGCAGTGCCAGTGTCAATACGCTTGAATTCAGGGATGGAACCATGCAACAAACGCGCGATTCATTCCGCGTCTATGACAGCTACGCGGAGAGCTTTGAGGATTATGCCCGGTTTTTGCTGACCAGCCCGCGTTACAGCGAGGCCGTCAACAGTGGCCATGACTCAGGCGGGTTTATTACTGCCCTGCAGACTGCCGGCTATGCCACCGATCCGGAGTATGCAGACAAGATCATCAATATCCTGCACAGATACCGGATATAAGAATGTGTACGGGTGAAGCCTGCATGAGCGGATCAGTAGCGGAGACAACGATAATATGAGCACATTAAACACGGCAATTACGGGCTTGCTCACCGCCCAACGATCACTGACGACGACCGGACATAACATCGCCAACGTCAATACTCCGGGTTTCAGCCGACAGGTCGTCGGCCAGTCGGCGCAAACCCCGCAGTTTACCGGTGCCGGGTATATAGGCAGTGGTGTGGTCGTAGACAGCATCACTCGTGTGCACAGTGAGTTCCTGACAACCCAGTTGCGTAACAGCACGTCGAGCAATGCCGAAAATCAGGTGTTCTACCAGCTTGCCGGCCGTATTGATAACATGCTGGCCGATGACCAGACCGGTCTCAGTCCGTCCCTGCTGAACTTTTTCAATGCCGTTCAGGATGTTGCCGATTTGCCGACATCCGTATCCGCTCGCCAATCCCTGCTCAGCGAGGCACAGACGCTGACATCGAGCTTTCGGTTTCTCGACAGCCAGATGGCCACGCTTACCGATGAAGTTCGGGTCACCATCAAGGAAAATGTAGCAGAGATCAACAGCCTCGCCCGCAGTATCGCCGATATCAACGAACGAATCGTTGATGGCATGAACGGTGATCCGGGTATGCAACCCAACGATCTTCTGGACCAGCGTGATGAACTGATTCGCCAGTTATCTGAATTTGTATCTGTCTCGACAACGGCCCAGGGTGACGGCGCCGTCAATGTTTTTACCGGCAATGGTTTCCCGATCGTTCTCGGCAAGTCCACCAGTACATTCAGAGTCAGTGAAACCTATTTCGGCAATTTCGAAGTCACCATGACCAGTGCCTTCAGTACAGTGAATATTACCGATAATCTCGGCGGTGGGAATCTCGGCGGGTTACTGAAGTTCCAGAATGACATGCTGAATCCGGTCCGTAATTCACTCGGACGACTGGCTATAGGCCTGGCGGATGCGATTAATGATCAGCACGCACTCGGTCTCGATCTTGATGGTCTTCCCGGTCAGGCGATTTTCAATATCGGCGGCGCCGAGGTATTGCCGCTGGGCGGGGCGGTAAACACGGTCAGTGCCGCCATCACTGATCCGGCCGCGCTGGGGAACAGTGATTACAGCCTGGTGTTCAATGGTGGCACATCCTATACATTGAGACGCCTGTCCGATAACCAGACTACCGCGATCGATACCGGTGGTACTTCACCGTTTACTACCGCGGCCGTGGACGGTTTCACACTGACGATTACCGCCGGCGCCACAGCCGGCGATGAATACATCATACGTCCGGCCATTAACGGGGCCAGGGACCTGGGTGTTCTACTGTCCGATCCGCGCAAGGTGGCGGCGGCAGCTCCGTTACGCGCCGGCGAAAGCGTCAATGCCAATGGCTTGCCTGACAACAGCGGCAACGCCGCCATCACCCAGGTGAATGTCAGCAGCAGTACCGGTATTCCCCTGGCTGCGGACATCACCCTGACATTCGATGCAGCAAACAACGAGTTCGTTCTGTCTTCTCCTCCCGGCGGTACACTGGCCTACAACCCGGCCACCGACAGCGCCGGCAAACAATTTACTATCGCTGCCGCCGGCAATGCGTCATTCAGTATTTCGGGCGTGCCGGCTGACGGGGACAGTTTTGTCATCGGTAATAACACCGGAGCCAACGGCGATAATCGTAATGCACTGGCACTGTCCGATCTGCAAACGCAAAACCTGCTGCTCAACGGTACGTCCACTTTCCAGGATACCTTTGGCCAGATGGTTGCCGACATTGGCACAAGAACACGCCAGGCGGAAATCAGCAGCCTGGCCACGGGGTCACTGCTCAACCAGGCAGTCGAGGCGCGTGAAAGTCTTTCCGGTGTCAATCTGGACGAGGAAGCCGCCAACCTGCTCAAATTCCAGCAGGCCTTTCAGGCGGCAGCCCAGGTGATCAGTACCGCCGACCGTTTGTTCCAGGAATTACTCAACGCATTCAGGTAGGCCATATGAGACTTTCCACGGCGTTATTTCATCAAAACTCGGTCAATAATATTCTCGACCAGCAGTCCCGTCTGTCCAGATTGCAGGGCCAGATCGCCAGTGGCCGGAGGATTGTGCAGCCATCGGATGATCCCGCAGGAACAGCACAGATTCTGCGCCTGACACAGACGATAGAGGTGACTACACAGTTTCAGCGCAATGTGGATATTGCCAACAACAGACTGTCTCTGGAGGAGACGACCCTGGAAGCAGTACAGAACTCCATGACCCGCATCAGGGAGCTGGCATTACAGGCCAATAATTCCACCCTCACTCATACGGATCGTGTAGCTGTCGCCCAGGAAGTACGGCAACGGCTGGATGAATTGGTATCTTTGGCCAACACCCGTGATGCCAATGACGAGTATCTGTTTTCGGGTTTTCAGGCCAATACGCGGCCATTTACCCGGAACCCCGATGGCAGTTTTGCCTACAATGGCGACCAGGGACAACGTTTTTTGCAGATTTCATCCGGACGCCAAATCGCCGACGGAGATACCGGCAGCGATCTGTTTATGAACATCGAGACCGGTAACGGCACCTTCCAGGTACGCGATAACGCAAACAACACCGGCAGTGGTGTCATCGACCCCGGGCAACTGCTTGATCCCTCGTTGTGGGTGCCGGATGACTATACGATTACGTTCGTAACCAATGCCAATGGCAATCGGGGTTATAATGTGATCGGCGCCAACGTTGGACAGATCATTCCACCGCTGCCACAAAACCCGGTCAACGACGCGCCGGACTTCAGCAGTGATGCGGCGATCAGTTTCAATGGTATCGAAGTCAGTATCGAGGGTTTACCTGACGTGGGAGATACATTCATCGTCAGTCCTGGCGTCAAACAGGATGTGTTCACAACCGTAAATAATCTCGCCACGGCCATGGAAGGTGGTGGTGTCTCCGGCGGTGATGCCCACATATTCAATGCCATCAGTCATGCCATCGTTGATCTCGATAATGCATACGATAATGTGCTGGAACATCGCACCGACATTGGCGGGCGTTTGAATTCACTGGATGATCAGCGTGACATCAACCAGACTTTTCTCATTGACCTGGAATCCACTCTTTCGGGTACCCGGGACCTGGATCTGGTCGCAGCCATTTCCGAGTTGCAACAGCGCGCCGGTGCACTGGAAGCCGCGCAGGCGGCATTTTCACGCATAGCCAGATTGTCCCTGTTCGAGTTCCTCTAGATATATGAACATGATGGGAACAATTGAAAACAGCCCGGTCCACAGCACAGAAGAAACAATACTGATAGACAATCGTTATGTCGGGTCAGGCCATCCCTGTTTCATCATTGCTGAAATCGCCCAGGCGCATGAGGGCAGCCTCGGCATGGCTCATGCCTATATTGATGCAGTAGCCGAGGCTGGCGTTGATGCGGTCAAGTTCCAGACACATATTGCTGATGCTGAATCCTCTGACCATGAACAGTTCAGGAGCGGATATTTTCCGCAGGACAAAAACCGTTACGCTTACTGGAAACGAATGGAATTCAGTGCGCAGGAATGGGCGGGTCTGGCGGCACATGCCCGCGAAAGGGAATTGATATTCCTTTCCACCCCTTTTTCGCATGAAGCTGTCGAACTCCTGGATAAACTGGATATGCCGGCATGGAAGATTGGTTCCGGTGAAGTGGATAACTTGCCGTTATTGCAATGTCTGATTGATACGGGCAGACCGGTCCTCCTTTCCAGCGGCATGTCGTCGTGGCCCGAACTGGACAGTGCGGTGGATTTGCTAGGGGCAGGAAATAGTGAATACCTGCTTATGCAGTGCACATCATCGTATCCATGCCCGGCGGAAGAGACGGGTTTAAACGTAATGTTGGAAATGAACCGGCGATACGGCTGTCCGGTCGGGCTGTCTGACCACAGTGGTACTGTCTATCCCGGTCTCGCAGCAGCAGCGTTAGGTGGCTGTTGCATCGAGGTGCACACAGTGTTTTCACGGGAATGTTTCGGCCCGGACGTGAAGTCTTCGATAACTACTGCCGAGCTCGGCCAACTCGTTGCGGGCATACGCTTTATACAAACGGCATTGGCGAATCCTGTCGACAAGAATACTGCCTCCGTGTCCCGCAGTGAGATGAAACGATTGTTCGGCAAGAGCCTTGTTGCGGCCCGTGACCTGACGCCGGGGGAACGTCTGTCAGCGAGCGACCTGCTGATACGCAAACCGGGTACCGGTCTGCCAGCCCGCCATTTGCCGGACATCATCGGCAGGAAAATACCAAGGCTGTACAGCCGGGGAGAGTTTCTGGATGCAAACGATTTCAGGTAAGTTTGGTGCACGGCGCCGAATATGTGTGATTCTTGTGGATCGCGCCAACTACGGCCGTATGCATCCGGTCATGCGGGCTATTGAAGCGGATGACACTCTGGAACTGCTGACAGTCTGTGCCGGCACCATGTTGCTGGAACGTTTTGGCAAGGCCATCGACGTGGTCAGCGAAGACGGTTTCCGCATCGATGGCCAGGTGTATATGGAGCTTGAAGGTTCGACACCCACGACCATGGCAAAAAGCACGGGTATGGGTATTGTTGAATTTTCCAGTGAGTTCCAGCGTCTGCAACCGGACCTTGTTTTGTTAATCGGTGATCGTTATGAATCACTCGCGGCCGCCATCGCCGCTGTGTACATGAACATTGCGGTAGCACATGTTCAGGGTGGTGAAGTCTCCGGTTCCATTGATGAGAGTGCGCGTCACGCCATAACCAAGCTCGCGCACCTGCATTTCCCGGCAACGGAACGATCGCGTGACTATATTCTGCGAATGGGTGAACGCCCGGATTGTGTTTTTAACGTCGGTTGCCCGTCCGGCGATTATATACTGAACATTGACAACCGCCTTCCTGGCGACGCCTTTAACCGTCATGGTGTCGGCAGTGACATCAACCCGGACGACCCTTTTCTGCTGGTAATCTTTCATCCCGTGACCACGCGTTTCGGTGATGCCAGGGCTGAAGTCATGGAACTGATCGGTGCACTGCATGAACTGGCCCGACCGACACTCTGGATCTGGCCGAATGTGGATGCCGGTTCGGATCATATAGCCAAGGCCATACGCCTGTACCGGGAAAATTGTCGTAAAGATACAAAATGGTTGCGGCTGATCAAGAATCTGGATCCCGAAACCTTTCAGAAAACACTGGCCATGGCGGCCTGTGCTGTTGGCAACTCGTCCAGCTTTATTCGTGACAGTTCCTTCAGCGGCACACCGGTGGTCCTGGTGGGTGATCGCCAGTCCTGCCGCGAACACGGTGCCAACCTGGTCTGCGTTGACCCGGAGAAAAACATTATAAAAGCAGCCATACAAAAACAGCTCGCGCATGGGCATTACCCGGTTGAAAACATTTATGGCAATGGTACCGCGAGTGAGCAAATCGTCCGCCACATCAAAAACTTCGTACCTTACCGGCAAAAGACATTGCAATATGTTTATGATGATATGTGTGGTCATGATCGTGTGTACAAACTGGCCGGCATATAGCGCCACGTAAATTTCGCTTCGAAAATCGCAATATATCGATGGATCATGAACTGAGACAACGTTACTTCGAGGCCCTGGACAAGGAGATCCGGATGTTGATGGATCCCGGCACCGGGCAGGTAAGCCCTGCCTATGCCCGGCTGATCGACTGTCCGCTTTGTCACAAGGGCCCGCAGGACAACGAGCATCTGTTTGACAAAAACGGTTTTACTTTCGTGCGCTGTCAGTCCTGCGGCTTTATATTTACCAATCCGCAGGTCAATACCGACTTGCTGGGGGATTTGTATAAACATGCCGATTCCAATCAGCTCTGGGTAGAGTTGCAGAAAAGCGCCACAGAACAGAACTGGAAATCGGATTATTACCTGGATGCCATCCGGCTCATTGAAACGCATTTGCGGACAAAGGCACCGCCGCGTCTGCTGGATATCGGTTGCAACACCGGACTGTTCCTGGAAGTCGCCCGTGAAAACCGGCCGCAATGGCGATTAAAAGGTGTTGAACTCAATACCGGCGCCTGTGAGTACGCCCGCTCCCGGGGGCTGGACGTGGACGATACGCTGTTGTCAGAGATGGATAAAAATATCGCCTTTGATATATATACGCTGTTCGGTGTCATGGAGCATCTGCCGGAACCACATGGCATTCTGGAAGACATTAAAAGCCGGGTTGCCCCGGGGCAGGAAGCCGCGGTCATGGCCATCGTGCCCAACAGTTATTCCCTGTATCACATGCTGCTGCAGGACAGGAGCGTGAGTTTTGATGGGCGTAACCACCTGCTGTATTTTTCCGAGGCGACCCTGCGCCGCGTGTTCGAGGAACACGGCTTCGAGGTATTGATACTTGATACCGTCCTCGACGGCCTTGGTAATATCAAACGGCAGATGCAATGGTTTGATCCCAACGGCAGCAATAACAGTGACCGTTACCTGCCGGAGAGTTTGCGCGCGTTATTCGATAACGGAGCCATCGCCGGGTTGATCCGGCAGTACAATCTGGGCCTCAGACTGCGGATCCTTGCGCGCTATTGCGCGTAGCGATCCGGTCTGGCTGCCGGCCGGATTCAGAACGAATTACTCATGACTCCGTCTTGTAACCGCAGGTCAGTATCGCCTGTCCCTCACGCTCATCACACAACCATGGATCCCGGCCGCCGGATATTATCTGTCGCTCATTCAATATGCGCTTGAACTGTTTGACCAGCACCGCTTCGGCCGCATCCGGCAACAGCGTGAACGGAAAGTCAATGGAATGACTGATCATGGGCAGCGGATATATGCCCGAATGAAACCTGTTCACCAGTCCCGCGTTTGCCATGGATTGAAGATACGGTGCTGACAGGGCGTCGGAACGGTATACCGGCGTTTTGGCCACCGAACCGCGTTCCGGGGCCATGGTTTTCAGCAGATCACAAATCCAGTTATATTCATGTTGAACGTTGTCCGGTATATGCGGGACGATGTAACCGATAAAGAGTCCTCCGGGTTTCAACACACGCACCTGTTCGTCGATGACGCGGTCGAATTCACGGAAATGTTCCAGCAGGCCAATGGAGAAACAGACATCAAAGCTCTGTTCCCGGTAGGGCAGGTTGAGACAGTCACCGGTATTGAATACCGCTTCCAGCCCATGCTGTGTAAACGCCTTTCGCGCAAGTTTGATTGCCTTCGGTGAAATATCCAGAAGTGTGCAGTCCCAGCCGGCATCGGCAAAGTAGGCGCTGAGTGAGCCACGTCCGCAACCGACTTCGAGACACCGTCTGCCTTGCAGTTTTTCAAGAAACGGCTGGAACGAATGCCAGTGCCGCTGGAACGCCAGCTGGACCTGGTTGGCCGGTTCACCACGTGTCCAGTGCAGGTAATGCGCTTCCTGCTGTGAATGCCAGTTCTGGTGAAACCGTGCACCGTCGCCGGCGGGTTCAACGGTTAACGCGGACCGCTTCATGTTTCATCTCCTCAAGCATGAGTGCAGCTATATGAAAATCGTGTTCGTCATCGATAGTGATGGATCGTGACTCGGGAATTTCCAGTGCCAGAATACGCTCGCCGTAAAGGCTCCGCCGTTCCAGCACCAGGTCGGCGCGGACTACATAAACAAGGCCGGTACGGATGAACATGCGGGATAATTCCTGGCGGCGTGCCTGCCGCTCATGATCCGGCAGCAGCCATTCGACCTGATGGTTTTCTCCCAGGCTGTACATGAGGGAAGGGTGGGCATGGGTGGAATGGAAACCGCTGATTACCGTATCGACATCATTGTCCACTGCCAGGCGTATGGCCGCGTCAATATCCTCGGCCAGTACAGTGGGACTGGTGGGTTGTACCAGGGCCACATGGGTATATACGAGACCGCTGTCACGCAATGATCTCAATGCATGTTCCAGAACCTGCACAGTGCGACTGCCGTCCATAGCCAGGTGTGCCGGTCGCAGCCACGGTACGTCAATCCCTGTCGAACTGACACAATCGGCAATTTCCCGGCTGTCGGTACTGCAAATTCGGGTATGTGGAAGACGGGCATTCATCAGGGCAGATGCCGCCCAGTGGATCAGGGGTTTGCCCAGGAGCATGCGCAGGTTCTTGCGCGGGATACCCCTGGAACCGCCCCGGGCGGGAATAACACCGAGGATTCTGTATTCATCCATGGTGTAACTCCAGGCTGGAACTGACCCGTTGCGCCAGCATCGCCTCGGTCATATGCATGGCGTCACGGGTACAGCCACCAATGTGCGGTGTCAGTAGCACATTGGCGCCGGCCGCAGCAGCCCGCGCCAGTGGCGAACGTGTGATAAATCCCGGTGTCGTCTCATATTCCAGAACATCGCAGGCCACTCCGCCCAGTCGTTGTTCAAGCACCGCGGCAGCGACTGCAGATTCATCAAGCAGGGATCCCCGGGCCGTATTGATTAACAAGGCATCGTGTTTCATCAGGGCGATCTGTTCCTGGCCCAGCAGATGATGGTTGTCGTTCCGTTCATTGGCATGTATGGAAATGATATCGGCCTGCCGGCAGAGATCATTCAGTTCGCGGCGGACCACTCCGAGCTGACTGAAGCGCTCGTCGCTTGTCCAGGGATCATGCGCCAGCACTCGCATACCGAAGGCTTTGGCGTAGCCGGCCATATGGCCGCCGGTGCGTCCCAGCCCGACCAGACCCAGGGTCAGTTCCGATAGCTGACGCGCCCTGAATAACTCACGTTGCCATTGATGATTATGCACCACGCTGTCACAGGCGCGGGGAATCGAGCGCAACAATGCCAGCATCAATCCGAACGCCAGTTCGGAAGTGGAGGTGATTTTTTCGATACCGGCACGATGTTGTTGTAATGAATAAACAGTAATAGATCGGCGCCTGCAGTACTCCGTATCAATATGACTGAGTCCGGTCGTGGGACTGGCGATGGCCTCAAGTGATGTGTACGGATCGAGAAAATGCCTGTCCAGTTGAACGGATAAACGCGATACCAGCAGATTCACCTGCGGTTTTTTGCTGTTATCACAAGCCCCGGTCACCACTTCACCCAGTTGCCTGTAGATATTGATGGCATCCGGACTGTAATCCGCCGGCTCCAGGATCTGAATCATCATGTTTTGCACTCTGCTGTTACCCGATCAGGTATCATCAGTCGAGCTTGTCGCAGCTTTGACCGATTGATTGAGGAGTTCGAGCACATCCTGCTGCATGGCGTCCAGATACCGGTCCAGCACACGCACGGCTGAGCGATAGAATTCCGCGGCGTCATTTTCATTGTCGAACATGCAGGTCTGTATATAGACATCGTCAATGAAGCGTTTGATGCTGCCGGAAAACAGCTTGTGCGGCATAAAGTGGTCATGGTCGCTGCCGATTTCCGCTGCCTGGTAAAGTACGGCCAGCGTATTGACTATATCCGCTCTTGATGCCGGGGCCTGTGCCGCCAGTTCACGTACAACAGCCATGTAGTCATTGATGGCCGGGATATGGTGTTGTTGCAGGCTGTCGATAATGGCATCAGCCGTATAGTCGTTGCTGAAACAGCCGGCGATCTCATCCCTGATTGCAGACTTGTCGACGTGTTTACCGAATGTGACAGGTAGATCCCTGACCTGCAGTGAACCGGTATTACGGACCAGCGCGCCGTCGCCGACGTTGAACCAGGCGATTCCCGGACAGGCGGCAATGGCAAACTCCGCCACCTTGTGTGAAGTCATCAGCTTGTCGGTGGAGATGACGGTTTGTCCGAGATTGCCCGGTAAGGTGAACAGGCTCGTGCGATCGACTGTTTCATTATCACGATGGGCATGGATATAGTGCTGCGCATGCATCTGCTCCCGTCCCGGCGCGGCGCCATAGTCAACACCGAAAAGGTAGACTTCGTCAGCCCCGAGATCGCCGGCAAATGCAATGGCGCTGTTGGTGACGGTTGGATTGGTGTTTTTGCTGACCGTAAAGTTACCGGTCAGCAGAGACGAAGCGGGGTCATTGAATTTCTGGAATATAAATGTATCCCGATAGAATGCATCCACTTCCGGATCAATCACGTTCAGTTTCAGCGAAATAATATCGCGATAATCCTCTGCGTCTGCCCATTTCAGCATCGCGTCCGCACCGGTACATCTTTCCTGGTGAATATGATAATCCGGCATAATGTTGTTTTTCAGCAAAGGCGTGATCGCAGTGCCACAGGCAAAAATAATAAAATCATCGGCATGAGCCCTGAGATAGCCAATGGAATCGTCCAGTGAGGGACCGGCGCCGACAATGGCAATCCTCAGAAACCGGGCGGTCTTTTTACCGGTGAATACAGGAGTATTACGGGCCAGATTGCCCAGGCAGTTGGCAAGCCCGGCTTTTTGATCCTCGTACCAGCCGGCAGTCAACGTATCGGATAACAGGCGGCAGGCATCGTTTTCCAGCCGTATAAACTCGCGCACGGGTTCGGTATCGAAGAGCTTGATTTGCCAGCGGGCTATCGGCAGGAACGGAAAATGCGTCGCCAGAAACTGTTTTTCGATCTGTACGGCTTCCCGCGGACTACTGGCAACTATCAGTGAAAATCGCCTGTTGCCGTCGCAATTCATGTATTCAAATACCTGACGCCAGCGGATTGTGAACAGCGAGACATAAAACAGATCAATCTCGGGTTCGTAAATCAGGGTCGCCAACACGTTTCTTGATTGCAACAACCGGGTTATGTGATATCCCAGACCGATGCCGTAAATGCGGATGAAGGGGATGAAATCCGGATTATACGATTCGTTGAAACGCCTGCGGCCCTCATCTTCAACCAGCATTTTCAGGGGGCCGGTATCGAGCAGTTCCCTGTACAGACGGGTCGTTATGACATTTTTATCGTGCCATTCTGCATCGTAGGCCAGTGCATAGGCCGGACTGATGTCCATATTGAAGGGGATTGATTCGAGTCCATGAATGGTACTGTTGAGGATCAGATTACCATCAGTGTAATAAAGCACGCGGTTGTCCGGTATATAAATGATGTTCGGGCTGCCGTCAGGATTGAAACAGAGCCGGTAATCCGTACACTGGTGATTGCGTATATGTTTGTAAAGCTCCGGTTGATGTTCCTCGAAATAGGCCAGGTTTTCCTCAAACACGTCGTTGCTGTAATCATCGTTGATCAGGCGAACCTGTTTTCGTGTACCGGTCATTTCGATAGTGCAGTCTCCGGCAACCGGTGTCTCTGTTAATGTCATGCAGGCTCCTTGGTCATTTCATCATCTGTCATATGGATGCAATGATGTTGTGCATCAGTGCATCATGAAATGGATCTATCACGATGTCGTATTGTGAATAGAGAATGCAAACGTCATGCCATGGAATAGTTATTAATATCAACGAGTTATGAAAAAGTAATCAAGGTTGGCAGTATTAACTGAAAGGGATCTGCCGGTTCCTGCGGCAACATGCGGATGCTTTGTTACCCAACAGCAGTTCAGTCCCTGACATCTTTTTTTACGATCATATCCAGGCGCCTGTGATTGTATTCCGGACTTGCGAAATACCTGTTACTGGCGGTATTTCCATTCCCGATATTTCCTTAAAGTTTTCTCCCGGTGGCGCGATAACCTTGATCGGAAGCGGTGAATATCAGGCTATGACCCGGTATATCCGCTAAAGATAAACCTAAAGCATTCGTTGATTCCGGCATTTGGACAAACGATTTGCTCATCCAGGAGATTAGTTATGCCCCAGATTATAAATACCAATATATCCTCGTTGACCGCGCAGAGAAATCTGGACCGATCACAGGGTTCACTGGCCACGGCACTGCAGCGTCTGTCATCAGGTCTCAGAATCAACAGCGCACGTGACGATGCGGCCGGTCTGGCAATTTCCGAACGTTTTACTACCCAGATCCGTGGTTTGAACCAGGCGGTGCGTAACGCCAATGACGGTGTGTCACTGGCCCAGACCGCTGAAGGCGCATTGCAGGAATCAAGCAACCTTCTGCAGCGAATTCGTGAACTGGCCATTCAGTCAGCCAACTCAACCAACTCGGCTTCCGACCGTCAGGCCCTGCAGTCCGAGGTCAACCAGTTGAAGACCGAGCTGAATCGTATCTCCAGCACCACCACTTTCAACGGTCTGAAAGTACTGGACGGTTCATTCCAGAACCAGACCTTCCAGGTGGGCGCCAATGCCGGTACTTCCAACACGATCAATGTTTCCATTACCGGCACGGATACAGCGTCTATTGGTAACAACTCAATCACAGCCAATAACGCTACCGACAGTGAAGGCACCGGTGCAACATCCGCACCTCTGGCAGACGTGGCTACGGCTTCCAATGCCACAAACCATACGGTTGAAGCCCAGACCCTGACCGTTGGCAGTACGTTTGGTATCGCCAACGTAACCGTGGCCGATGCTTCCAGTGCTGAAACCATAGCCACGGCAGTTAATGGTGCTTCCGGCACTACGGGTGTGACCGCCAGCGCTGAAACCAATGCCACCCTGCGTGGTCTGTCCGCTGACGGCACGGTCACGTTCTCACTGGTTACCGGTACCGGCACAGCCACTATCAGCTCCACCGTAACCACCGGTGATTTGTCCAACCTGGCAACCGAGATCAACAACTTCTCCGGCACAACGGGTGTTACAGCCACTGAAACCGGCGGTGTTCTCACCCTGACCCATGCAGACGGCAAGGACATCGGCATCGAGAACTTCGTCCACTCGGGTGATGCCGGTGAAACCATCGAGTTCCGCGGCAGCACCGAAGCCACGGGCGCGACCCTGACCGGCCCGACCGCCGGTACTGCAGCGGCTACCGACAGCGCCGTCGCCGTAGGTGAAGTACAGTTCAGCTCATCCGTTGCCTTCTCAGTCGAGTCCAGCGTTGCTGTTACTGCCGGTAGTGTGCTCAATGTGGCCGCAGCCACGTCTGTTTCATCATCTCTGACAGCCGTCAGCTCTGTGGATGTTTCATCCGCATCCGGCGCCTCGGCGGCACTTGAAATCGTGGACCAGGCCCTGCAGACCATCTCTGGTATTCGTGCCGATCTCGGTGCGGTACAGAACCGGTTCCTCAGCACCATTTCCAGCCTGAGTTCCGCTTCCGAAAACGCTTCTGCCGCCAGAAGCCGAATTCGTGATGCGGACTTCGCGGCGGAAACCGCCGAGTTAACACGGGCCCAGATCCTGCAGCAGGCGGGTATTTCCATCCTCAGCCAGGCCAATGCCCAGCCCCAGTTGGCCCTGTCATTGTTACAGTAAGTTAATACGGGCTCGATCTCCGGCCGCTCAGGCATCCCGCCTGAGCGGCCGGGGTTTTAAACTGTTTTGTCGGAGGTTGTGACTATGCCAACCGAAATATCCGCGATACTCGGCCTGCGCGGGAGCTGGCCGGAACTTCGCTCCGGCAAAGGAATAACGGCAAGTCCTGCCGCAGATGTACGGCAAGAATTGCCGCTCACGAACAGCAGGGAACGCACAGATCCCGATACCGATACTTCCCTCCAGGACATCAATCAGGTCGTCGAAGAACTCAACCACAAGGTACAGAACATACGTCGCGAACTGCATTTTGCAGTCGATGATGAAAGCGGTTACACGATTATCACGGTTGTTGATTCTGAATCAGAGGAAGTGATCCGTCAGATTCCCTCGGAGGAAGTGGTAGCGTTGTCCCGCCATCTGGAGCAACACGCCGGACTTTTAATGGATGCCGAAGTGTAAATTCAAAAACTGGTGCGATATCTGCATATGTCAGCAATAGTCATAATCATAAACGAGGATAATCGATGATTTCAGCACCGGGGATAGGATCCGGACTTGATATTAATTCGCTGGTACAGCAACTGGTCGCTGCCGAGGGCGATGCCAAGACGAAGGCGCTTGTCAACAAGCGCAGTGCGGCCGAGGAACAGATTTCCGCCTTTGGCAAACTCAAAAGCAATCTTTCCGCATTCCAGACGGCAATACAGGCATTGAAAGATCCCGATACCTTTTCAGGGACCAAAGCCACATCGGGCGAACCTTCCGTTTTTTCAGTCGCTACTACCGCATCGCTCAACAGCAGCTCTTTTCAGGTCGAGGTCAACACCCTCGCTGAAGCGCACAGGATAGTCTCTCCGGGTGTCAGCGATGCTGATACGGTGGTTGGCACAGGAGAACTGACCCTGCAGGTGGGTACTGATGCATTTACGTTGACCATCGACGAGGATAACAACACCCTCGCAGGGATCCGCGATGCCATTAATACATCTACGGACAACACCGGCATTACGGCCACGATCATCAATGTCGATGACGGTAGCGGTGGCACCGAATCACGTCTGGTCCTGACCTCGGATAAAACCGGAACAGCCAATAGCATCACCGTGACAGTAACCGATGATGACCTCAACAACACGGATGCGAACGGTTTGTCCGCGCTGGTTTTTGATCCGGACGGCTCCGGTATCACCAATGCAAGTGAAACCAATGCTGCCGTGGATTCCGTTATTTTCATTGATGGTCAGAAAGTCACGGGTTCCTCCAACACAGTCGACAGTGCAATAGATGGTGTCAGCATCAGCCTGCTTGAAGCCCGTCCGGGTGAAACCTTCAGTCTTGATATCACTCTGGACAAGTCAAAAATCACCAATGCCGTGAAAACCCTGGTCGACAATTTCAATGCGCTTGCCAGGTTGATGAAAAATCTCTCCGTGTTCAATGCCGAGACCGGTGAAGCCGGTGTGTTGCTCGGAGACATTACCTTGTTGTCACTGAATACAACTCTGCGTCGGCAGTTAGGCGATTCCGTGCAGGGGATAACGGGCGAGGTCAACAATCTTGTCAGCCTGGGAATCACGACAAATGCCGATGGCACGTTGAAGCTTGACAGCAGCAAGTTGTCCGGCATGGTGGATTCCAATCTGCAAGAGGTGACTGATATCTTTTCATCGGAAGATGGAATCGCCGAACGCCTGGACAATTTTCTCGACGGATATCTGAAATCAAACGGAGTGATCCAGGGCAAAACCGACGGCCTGAACAACACGGTGGAAGACATCAATGAAAGTCTGGTCGATCTGGACAGAAGACTGGAGACCATGCGGCAGCGCTTGCAGGCACAGTTTGCAGCCATGGATGCTCTTGTGTCCCGCCTGAACAGCACCAGCAGTTTTCTGACCCGGGAACTGGCCAACATACCTGTTCCGGGCAAAAACAATTAACCCGATGTTCAACCTGACCAATAAAAGCGAAATGACATATTGAACAACCTTAAGCTTACACGACACCCAAGCGGGAGATACCAATGAATTCGAAATGTGCAGCCAATATCAAGGCCCTGAAATTGTATAACACCGTTGGAATACAGACAGGTATTGAAGAGGCGTCGCCCCATCGATTGATCCAGATGTTACTGGACGGGGCGCTGGGCAGGATTGCCAGCGCCAAATCACATATATATCAGAACGAGATCGAGGCAAAAGGCGTGAATATCGGCATGGCCATCTCCATCATCGGCGGCTTGCGTGACAGTCTTGATCACAAGGCCGGCGGTGATATTGCCGCCAATCTCGATAATCTTTACGAATACATGACCTATCGTCTGACCGAGGCCAACATCAGGAACAGTCATGAAATGCTTGATGAGGTCAGCGGATTGCTCGTAGAGATCAAGTCGGCATGGGACGGCATTGCCGGTCATGAACTGACTGCCCGGGCCAATGAAACCACTCCACTCATGCAAAATACAGGCTAGGCCGGCGTGGCCGAGGACCGGGGTAATACCGCCCGATTAACAAACGCCCTGCGTTATCTGAATAATTCCTTTCGGGATTATCACGATGGCTGCATCGAACAGCTGGAACGTGATCTGATCGAGTCGACCCGGTTGATTACCAGTGTTTTCGAAACCACCGATGTGCATTCACTTTCGGAATCCGAGCTGGAACTGCTCAGGGATTACGTTGGCCTGGGCTGTAAGTTGGGTGAATTGCTCAAACAAAAACGCACCGCCCTGAAAGATGCACTGATGGGGTTGAATAACACCGAAAAAATCAATGACTGTTACAACGCCGGTCGCTGAATCCATCACCATCCTCTTCCGCCTGACCGACAATATTTTGACATATTCAAGCTTTGCTGCTTAACTATGGGCATTGCACAATAGTCAGATACCTCAGGGCCGTAACCAGCCGCAAGCCCTGTCAATAAAAAAATACTGACCTAATCAAGCACATTACAGCATCATCCGGGGGGGATTGATGGAAGGGGTACTTATAATCGATGAAGACGCTCGCGCCAGAAAACAGATGGCCGAGGTCATTGAATTCATGGGCTATGAGCCGGTGCTGCAGGCCGGCGCCGGGACCTGGAAAGAAAAACTGTCCAAAACCGATGGCGTTTATATGGTCCTGCTCGGTCAGTGCGGGAGCAACAAAAGCCTGGTCGATGTCTTCCGCGGCATCAAGACCGTCGATTCCTACCTGCCGGTTATTCTGACTCACGATCCGGATTCCAAAGCCCGTTTCAATCAGGAACTGGAAAACGGTTGTATCGGCACCGTGGAACTGCCGCTGCGCCTGGGAGCGATATCCAGGGTTCTGGAACAGGTGAAACACTACAAACGCGATCGTCACCAGGACGGTACACCGCGATCGCTCGAATTGTTTCGCAGCCTGGTCGGTTCCAGCAAATCCATCCAGAGAGTCCGCAAGATGATCGAGAAAGTGGCGCATACCGACGCCAACGTTTTGATCATCGGGGAGTCCGGCGCCGGCAAAGAGGTTGTGGCAAGAAACATTCATTACCATTCCACCCGCCGCTCGAAACCGTTCGTGCCGATAAATTGCGGCGCCATTCCCTCCGATCTGCTGGAAGACGAGCTCTTCGGCCACGAAAAAGGTGCTTTTACCGGGGCAATCAGCGCCCGTCAGGGCCGCTTCGAGATGGCGGCGGGCGGCACCCTGTTCCTCGATGAAATCGGCGACATGAGTCTGTCCATGCAGGTCAAATTGCTGCGTGTCCTGCAGGAACGCACCTTTGAACGTGTTGGCAGCAACACCAGTATCAAGGCCGATGTACGGATCATTGCCGCGACTCATGTCAATCTTGAAGAGGCCATTGCCGCCGGTAAATTCCGCGAGGATTTATACTACCGGCTGAATGTATTTCCCATTGAGACGCCACCGTTACGCGAGCGGGTCGAGGATCTGCCGCTGCTGGTCCAGGACCTGGTGGAGCGGCTGGAGCACGATGAAGCGGTATCCATCAGTCTCACCGAAGCGGCCATTGCCTCGCTGTCACAATACGCCTGGCCCGGCAACGTTCGCGAACTCGCCAACCTGATTGAACGCCTGACCATCCTTTATCCCAACGGTGTCGTGGATGTCCAGGATATGCCGGACAAGTACCAGGCCGAGGCCGTCATGGAAGCGCCGGTGGAGGATGGCAGGGCTGTCGTCGACGGCAGTCTGAAGATGCCGCGACTGCCCAAGGGCAGTATCGATCTCAAGGAGTACATCAACAATATCGAATACGTACTCATCCAGCAGGCCCTGGATGAATCCGGTGGTATTGTCGCCCACGCCGCCAAGCGCCTGAGCATGGGCCGCACCACCCTGGTGGAAAAGATGCGAAAACTCGGTATGTCACGCAGGGAGATCGCGTCGGAAATTTGACAAATATACCCCTGTAGCTCCTCCAGCCTCACATCCGGTATCCCCGATCCGGATTAAACCATTTCAAATCAAGTAATTATTCTTCCGGGCACGGTCCTTGCTCTGTGTATTGGCAATGACAATAAAAACCGTGGTTGTTAACCGATGCAACAGTTTCCCGGGGTAGTACAGGAACAGGACTTCAGCGTGAATTCCATCGAAGAAGCTTTCGAGAATTTCAATCAGGCTTCCGAGCACCTGAGTGAGTTTTATCGTGGTCTTGAACACCAGGTTGCACTTCTCAATGACCAGTTGCAAAACGCGCACCGTGACAGGATGCGCGAGTATCATGAAAAAGAACGGCTGGCGAACCGGCTGGCCAACATATTGCGCGTATTACCCGGCGGAGTGGTTGTGCTCGATGGTCAGGGCATCATTGCCGAATGTAATCCCGTTGCCCTGTCATTGCTGGGTGAACCCCTGATGGGTGAGTCGTGGCGTAATGTGGTGGCCCGTTGCTTTACACCGCGCTGGGACGATGGCCATGACATTACCCTTCGAGACGGGCGCTACGTCAACATCTCCACCCAGTCGCTTGAATCCGAACCGGGACAGATCCTGTTGATAAAAGACGTGAGCGAAACCCGCCGGCTGCAGGAACAATTCGGACACCTGAAACGATTGTCGGCGATGGGTGAAATGGCGGCCTCATTGGCGCACCAGATCCGCACACCCCTGTCTTCAGCCATGCTCTATGCATCCAACCTCAGCCGCTCGGTGCTCGATGAGCAGGTGAGAAAACGGTTTACCGAAAAGATCATATCGCGCTTGCAGAATCTCGAATCCCTGGTCGAGGACATGCTTTTATTCGCTCGCGGTGGCCGGCTTGAATCCAGGCGGGTGGCCGTGCGCACCTTGCCTGATCGGATTCGCCAGTCACTGCTGGCCAATACCACACCGGGTGATCATGAACTGGTTTTTACAGGCGATCTGAATGACGGCTTTCTCAACATCAACGAGTCAGCCCTGACCAGCGCCATCCAGAACCTCGTCAACAACGCCATGGAATCAACGGACGACGCGGTTCGCATCCAGGTGTCATTCCGGGCGGAAGGCGACGAATCGCTGTGCATCGAGGTCAGCGACAACGGGCCGGGGATCCCCGTGCAGCTTTGCCACCGCATTCTCGAACCCTTCTTTACAACCCGGTCGCGCGGCACCGGGCTGGGACTGGCCGTGGTGGATGCCGTGGTCCGCGCCCATTCCGGCAAGTTCACACTGGCGGCAACGGGCAATGAGGGCAGCTGTTTCAGAATTCAGCTGCCGCTGGTTGAAGAGAACGCAATCGAGTGTAACGAGGAGAGTTAAATGAGCCTTACAGTTCTGGTAGTGGAAGATGATCGTGAGTTACGGGAAGCGCTGTGTGACACGCTGATGATCGCCGGTTACGATTATTTTTCCGCCGTCGATGCCAATGCGGCGATGAACATCATCCGCAGCGAAAACATCCAGTTGGTGATCAGTGATATCGAACTGGGTGCAACCGACGGCATGACCCTGTTGAGCCGGATCCGCGACAAGCATCCCGGCCTGCCGGTTATACTGATGACGGCGTACGGCACCATACAACAGGCAGTGACAGCTATCCAGGAAGGTGCCCGTGATTACCTGGTTAAACCGTTCGAACCGGAAGTATTGATCAGTCATGTTGCCCGGTTCGACACCGTGGACATGAGCGGTGAAGACGGCTTCATTGCCATTGATCGGCGCAGCCGCGAAGTCATGGAACTGGCGCGCAAGGTGGCCGCCAATGACGTTACCGTGATGATCACCGGCGAGAGTGGCACCGGCAAGGAAGTGCTGGTGCGTTTTATCCACAAACAATCCTCGCGCAGCGAACAACCCTTTGTGGCCATCAACTGCGCCGCTATTCCGGACAACATGCTCGAGGCCATGCTTTTCGGTTATCAGAAAGGTGCATTTACCGGGGCTTATAAATCCTCACCGGGTAAATTCGAACAGGCCCAGGGCGGCACCCTGTTGCTGGACGAAATTTCCGAAATGAGTCTGCCGTTGCAGGCCAAACTGTTGAGAGTGTTACAGGAAAAGGAAGTCGAGCGGCTCGGTGACCAGAAGGTTATTGAACTGGACGTGCGCGTGATGGCGACCTCGAACCGGAATATGCGTGCGGAAGTCGAGGCCGGACGTTTTCGCGAGGATCTGTTTTACCGGTTGAACGTATTCCCTGTTGCCATCCATCCCCTGAGATCACGCCGCGATGACATTCTTCCTGTCGCCGAACACCTGCTGGCGCAACAGGCGCAACGGGAAAGTCAGGCCGTGCCCGTCCTTGACGATAGTGCGAGGACAAAGTTGCTGTCACATGCCTGGCCCGGCAACGTTCGCGAGTTGGACAATGTCATGCAGCGAGCCTTTATCCTGCAGACGAACGGTGTGATCAGTGATGCTGAAATCGTCTTTGAAATGGACACGGGACGGCCGGTCGCGCCCGCAATCCCGTCGTTTTACCGGACGCCGTCCGTGGCGGAAGACAGAGAAGAATACGCGGAGTGCGAAGACAGCTCGGATTCCCTGGATCATGATCTCAGGCAAAGAGAACAGCAGATCATCATCGATGCCCTGAAAGATGCATCCGGTAGCCGCAAGACGGCCGCGGAAAAACTGGGCATCAGCCCGCGTACACTGCGCTACAAGCTGGCCAGGATGCGTGATGCCGGGATCAGCATCCCGGCATCATGATCGGAAGGATTAAAAGAATAATTGACAACACCTGCACAGCAATCGAGACGGAGCTAACTGATGACTACGACAAACGTGACACAAATGATCGCCGAAATGCGGGCGCTGGCACAGCAGGCCCAGGGCATAACGCCCAACCAGCCGCCTGTCCAGGATGTAAATTCGGAATTCATGAACCTGCTCAGGGATTCAATCAACAAGGTCAGTGAAACCCAGAAACAGGCCGGCCAGATGGCCGAGCGTTTTGACATGGGTGACAAGAATGTGGATTTGGCCGAAGTCATGGTCAACCTGCAAAAAGCCAATGTTTCCTTCCAGGCCATGACCCAGGTCAGAAACCGGCTGGTCACCGCCTACCAGGAAATCATGAACATGCAGATTTAGCAGTCAGCGCGTAAACCTTGCGGAGATAATGAATGGCTGAAGTGATGACGTTACCGGCAGAGGTAAAACGGGCCCTGTTTATCAGACAGGCCGGTTTTCTGATCGCCATTGCCGCCAGCGTGGCTATCGCTGTCTACGTGACCCTTTGGTCACGGACCCCGAATTTCAGTCTGCTCTACGGCAGCTTGTCGCATCGGGATGTCGCGGAAGTTCTGGAAGCCCTGCAAAAGGCCAACATCGATTACAAGGTCGAGGAAGCTTCCGGCGCCGTCATGGTACCGTCCTCAAAGGTTCACGAGGCGCGTATGAAACTCGCTGCCGATGGACTGCCTGGCAGCGCCAACGCCGGTTTCGGGATGTTGAAGGAAGACCAGGGACTGGGCACCAGCCAGTTTATCGAAAAGGCGCGTTATCAGCATGCACTGGAATCCGAACTGGTCAAATCCATCACCGAGATCAGCGCGGTAAAGAATGCCCGTGTGCACCTGGCCATACCCAAACAGTCGGTATTTGTCAGAAACCGCAAACCGGTCAGCGCCTCGGTACTGGTGGATTTGTATTCCGGACACCGGCTCAGCGAGGAACAGACCGCGGCCATCTCCAACCTGGTGGCGGCCAGTGTGCCGAACCTGGAAAACGATAATGTCAGCATCATTGATCAAAACGGGCGTTTGCTGACCCATGCCGGCATGGCGCGCGACTACGCCATGTCCGCGGCACAGTTTCAGTACGCCAGACGGGTCGAAGACTCCTACATCAAACGCATCGAGGATATCCTGTTTCCCGTACTCGGTCAGGATGGCGTGAACGCGCAGGTGACGGCGGATTTTGACTTCACCAGCACCGAGCAGACGCGTGAAAGTTACAACCCGGATCTGCCCGCGGTGCGCAGCGAACAGGTGGAAGAGGAAATGCTTGGCGCCGGAACGGCAAGGGCCGGTGTCCCGGGTGCGCTCTCGAACCAGCCGCCGCAGTCCGGCAGTGTTCCGGAAACCACCGATGGATCCAGCGGTGAAACAGCAGCCGCAGCCGGTGAACAGTCCGCACAGACGAACGTACAGCGGCGCACGGTGCGCAATTATGAACTGGATAAAACCATCAGCCACACGCGCATGCCGGTGGGCAGCCTGCGCAGCCTCTCGGTTGCCGTGGTCATTGATTACAAGAAAACAGTTGATGAAAACGGCAACGTATCCTATGTGGAGCACAGTCCGGAAGAACTCGAACGCATCACCTCGCTGGTCAGGGAAGCCATCGGCTTCAACCCCGCCCGCGGCGACAAGGTGCATGTGATGAACACCCGGTTCATGACGCCCGATCAGCCGGAAGCCCTGCCGGAAAGTCCGATCTGGCAGCAGGCATGGATCTGGGACGCAGGCAAACAGGCGGCCGGCGCCATGGTGGTATTGTTCCTGATCTTCGGGGTACTCAAACCGGCCCTGAAAAACCTCCTCAACAAGGAGATAACATTGCATCAGAGTGCGCTGGCCATGCCCAATGGTGCGCCGGCGCTGACGGACAACAGTAACGGTAATGCACAGGATCAACTTGCCGCGGGTGGATCGAACCAGGCGCAACTGAGTGCGCCCACCGAATACGACTCAACCGTGGATGCCGTCAAGGAACTGGTCAAGGGTGATCCGAAGACCGCGGCAACCGTGGTCAAGAACTGGGTCGGGGAGGAATAAATGGCCGCGCCGGACAAACAGGCCCCGGTACTGGACGACAACCAGAAAGCCGCCATTCTGTTGATGAGCATCGGTGAGGAGAGCGCCGCGGAAGTGCTCAAACACATGGGACCCAAGGAAGTGCAGCGCATCGGCGTGGCCATGGCCAACATCGGCGACGTCAACAAGGAGATCGTCCGCCAGGTCATGGTCGATTTTATCGGCACCGTGAACGAAAAAACTTCTTTCGGCGTTGGTGCCGGCGAATACGTACGTAACGTGCTCACCAATGCCCTGGGCGAGGATAAGGCGGCCGGGATCATCGATCGCATCCTGCTTGGCGGCAATGCCAGCGGCCTGGAATCACTGAAGTGGATGGACCCGCGCGCCGTTGTCGATCTGGTCAGAAACGAACATCCGCAAATCATCGCCATCATTCTTTCCTACCTGGACAGCGACCAGGCCGCCGAGGTGCTGAGCTCGATGCCTGAAAAAGTCCGCTCCGATCTGTTGCTCAGGATAGCCACACTCGATGGTGTGCAACCCGCGGCCATGAAGGAACTGAACAATACCCTGGAAAAACAACTCAAGGGCAATTCCGGAGTGCAATCCTCCCGCATCGGCGGGGTCAAGGCCGCGGCCAACATTCTCAACTTCGTTGAGAGCAGTATCGAATCCAGCATCATGGAAAAGATCAAGGAAACGGATAACGATCTCGGCCAGGAAATCCAGGACCTGATGTTTGTATTCGATAATCTTATTGATGTCGATGATCGCGGAATCCAGACCCTGCTGCGCGAAATATCCACGGATCATCTGTTGCTGGCACTGAAAGCGGCCGACGATGATCTGAAAGAAAAGATCTTCTCCAACATGTCATCACGCGCTGCGGAAATGCTGAAAGACGACCTCGAAGCCAAGGGTCCGGTCAGACTCAGCGAAGTGGAAGCGGCACAAAAGGAAATACTGAACATTGCCCGCCGCCTTGCCGACGAAGGCCAGATTGCACTGGGCGGCAGCGGCGCGGAAGAAATGATCTGACCGGGCGCACTGTCATATGACCCGAACACGAGTGATCACCTGCGACGAGGCCAATTCCTATGAGAACTGGAGAGCGCCGGTGGTCGAGGGCTTTTTAACGTGCGACGATCAATACAACGGCCGCCCACCCACGGCCCGCGAAATACAGGGATTGCAAAAGCAGGCGTACGACGAAGCCTATGCCCGCGGCCTCGAGGAAGGCCGCAACCGGGGTCTGGAGGAAGGCAGGGCGGAGGGACAACGGGCATACACCGAACAGGCGGATCTGCTGCGCAATTGTATCAGTACACTGACGCAGCCCTTCGAGGATCTGGATGACGAGGTGGAACAGAACCTGGTGGAACTGTGTATCGTCATCGCCCGCCAGATCATCAAACGCGAATTCAGGCAGGATCCCGGAGAAATCGTCGCCGTGGTTCGCGAAGCCATCAAGGTCCTGCCGTTGTCCTCACGGCACGTCACCATTTACCTGCACCCGGAAGATGCCGAGCTGGTCAAGTCGGCGCTGTCACTGAAAGACGAGGACCGTAAATGGTCCATCGAAGAAGATCTCTCCGCCTTACGCGGGGATTGCCGCATTGAATCCGATACCTCGGTGATCGACGCCACCATCGAAAACCGGTTGTCCGCCATTGCCGCAAACATTCTCGGCGGATCGAGGGACGGCGATGTACGAAAATCCGAGTGAACGCAACTGCATCTGGCGCCGGCGCCTGCAACATTGTGTAACACAGGCGGGCGCCGGCATTCCCATGCAGGTGCAAGGGCGGCTGACACGCATGGTGGGTCTTACCCTGGAAGCGTCGGGTTGCCGCGCCGCGATAGGTGATCGTTGTCTCATCCGCGGTGCGGATAACGACAGTGTGGAAGCCGAGGTGGTCGGTTTCGGCAGCGACAATCTCTATCTCATGCCCACGGGCAGCGCACACGGTTTATCGCCGGATGCGCGGGTTATCCCGCTCGGCCGCAGCGGCAATGTGGCCGTCGGCGAGGAAGTTCTGGGACGTATTCTGGATGGTGTCGGCCAGCCGCTCGACAATAAAGGCCCGGTAAAAACCCGTACTACCATGCCGCTCAAGGGCAGCACCATCAACCCGCTGGATCGCTTACCCATCCAGCATCCGCTGGATGTGGGTGTGCGCAGCATCAATACCTTTTTGACAGTGGGACGCGGCCAGCGCCTCGGCCTGTTCGCGCCCAGCGGTGTCGGTAAAAGCATGTTGCTGGCCATGATGACACGCTACACCGAGGCCGATGTGATCGTCGTCGGACTGATCGGCGAGCGTGGCCGCGAGGTCAAGGAATTCATTGAACAGAACCTGGGCGGTGACGGACTGAAACGTTCGGTGGTTGTGGCGACGCCCGCCGATGATCCGCCGTTAAAGCGCATGCATGGCGCCATGCTCGCCACCAGCATTGCCGAATATTTTCGCGACACCGGTCATCACGTGCTGTTGTTGATGGATTCGCTGACGCGTTATGCCCAGGCGCAACGGGAAATCGGTCTGACCATCGGCGAGCCGCCGGCGACCAAGGGTTATCCGCCCTCGGTGTTTGCCAAGCTGCCGCAACTGGTGGAACGCGCCGGCAACGGCATGGACGACAAGGGATCGATCACGGCGCTGTATACCGTGCTGACCGAAAACGACGATCAAAATGACCCGATTGCCGATTCCGCACGAGCGATCCTCGACGGCCACCTGGTGTTGTCCAAGAAACTGGCCGACAGCGGCGTCTACCCGGCCATTGATATCGAGATGTCGATCAGCCGGGTCATGAACCGCATTGTCGATCGGCCGCACCTGGAAATGGTGTCGCGCTTAAAACGGCTTTATTCCGTCTATGAGCAAAACCGGGATCTCATCAATGTCGGCGCCTACGAAACCGGCAGCGATGCGGAAATCGATCAGGCCATCCGGCTTTATCCCGACTTCATCAAGTACCTGCGCCAGGATATTCACGATCATGTGGATTTCAGGCGCGGGCTGGAACAGCTTCAGCAGATCCACAATCAACTCGATCAACTGCCCATGACACAACCGAATGAGGCCAATCCGGCATGATACGCTCAAAACGCATACAGCCGGTTTCCAGGATCGCGGGCAGGGCGGAACAGCGCGCCGCCATGCTGCTGGCCAAAAATCGCGGCCAGTTGCATGAACTGCAAAACAGGCTGAACGTGATGAAAGCCTATCGCCGTGATTACGAGCGCAAGCGCGGCGAAACCGGCGCTTTCAGTGTGATGCATTTAAAACAGAACCAGAATTTCCTCCAGCAACTGGACGAGGCGATTACCATCCTGGAAAAACAGGTTGACCGGCAGACAGACATCACCCGGCAGGAACAGCAAAAATGGATTGAAACCTGGAAAAACATGAACTCCCTGAACAAATGCATCGAAAACCTGCAGGGCCACGAACTGCGTGAAACCGAACGTCGCGAGCAGGATTTACTGGATGAACAGTCGGCGCACTCAACCTTGGCAGGGAGTTTATCAAGGACCAGGTAGTTGTTCCGGATCAGCGTACAATCGCAAAGCCGTCATTCCGCGGTGCTTTGCTTTACAGTCAAATGGTTGCGTGGGTCCGACACGGCTCAGCGCGGCTCAGCCGTGACCGAGCGCATTGTTATGTTCATATAATTACCAATAAACGGGATCATTGAATTCCTTAACGCATGTGGGACGTTCATTGATAGTTGGAATTGGATCTTCTGTTAAGGATTGACCTAGCCAACCTGGTGCCATTGAAAGCTTTAGCGGTGCCTGGATTATATTTTCGGGCAATGGCTCAAATCCAGCCCTGGAGTAGAAAGATGGATCGCCATATGTGATAGCAACATTCACAGAACGTTTCTTAAGTTCACTAAGTCCATAGTTGATTAGCGACTGTCCTATGCCTTTTCCCTGATGTTTTGTGCTCACCGCCACCGGAGCGAGCATATAAACCAGAATGGATTCATTAAAACGAAGGCGAGTAAAGAAAATAGAACCAATAAGTGACTCATTCTCAAATGCGCCAAAACAGATTATTTCTTCATTGTCGATATTTGAAGATAGCTTTGAGGCAAGATTCCCAATAAGCCTTCCTTCTTTCTCTCCCTCAGATGAAGTGAAAACAGCGGTAAAAAGACTAGTCACTTCATCATGGTTGTTTTTATCGAAGGTTCTGTAATCCATTCTTTATTTTTCAATTCGACTTTGTGAGCGACCTTGTAGGAACATAACGCCCAAGTTGTGCGGCACAAACGAAGCCCTTTGTCGTAGGGTCGATGTCGCAGAGTCGGATCTACGTAACCTACTGAAATCCAGACCAATTCATTCAGAAAAACCATGTTATAAGTCATTAAACAGGCCATTTCAACGTTTAATGTGCCGGAGTGATTTAATATTGACCAGTTGTTTAGCAGTAAATGAATAAATTTAAATCACTCCGGCCCCTTTTTACTCACACTTTGTAGTCTGTGTTATCGATACATAATGCGAATTGTTTAGTTGGTTGCTTCATAATCAATCTAAATAATATTTGATGTTCATGTCGTCGAATATTCCCTTTCACATTTTTCCAGGACAGTTAACAGTTAAGTATGAGGAATCTGGCTGAAATCATTTTGTTGCAGGATGCTGCCCCCACATTTACTTCCCTGTATTGGTAATCATTCATTGGTTTATAGGAGTAGCACAGGTTTTGCTCCTGCCAGAATCCGGGCGTCGCTTCGCTTTTGGCACAGCCTTTGCGATAGTTTCCGGCAAGATTATTTCGGAAAGGAAAAACACAATGTTTATGCCTGCGATGCTGGAATCGTTGTTATCGGACAAGGCCCTTAATGTATCGGGGAAGGCCGGCGTGTCTGCTGAAAACATAAAAGAAAACATGGATATAGAGCAGTTTCTGGAAGAGCTGCTGGCGCAGATCCAGGCGTTAACGGGCGAGGGTGCTGAAATTCTTCTGCCGGATCAAACCGGTGAAATCTTGCCGCTTCTGGATCTTGAGGGAAATTCCTTACCGCTTGATGAGCTTACCGGTGACCGCCTTAGGGATCTTGTCTTGCAGTCCGGGAATGATCCGGCAGCGCTGATGCAGGCGCTGGCCGTGCTGAAGCGCGAGATGAAAGATCCACCGGTGCTGCAGACGCTGGATGATCTGTCACGGATGAAAGCTTCGCATCAGCAGGCACTGGAGTTGAAGATCCAGGACCGGCTGGCCATGCAGTTACTCAAGGAATCCGGTAAAGAGACGAACACCACCAAACTGTCGGAGTTGTTTGGCGATTTCGACATGGACAGGATTATGGAGTTGAATCCGGATCGCAGGATGAATATGGATATCAATCGCCTTAACCAGATCCTGTCCGCTGCCGGGGATACGGCAAACAGCCTGAAGCAGGCGATCACGAACGCCGCGCGCGATACGGCTATGCCCGTGCAGAACCTGAATGCCATGATACAGACCGGTACACCGGCACGTTCCGATCAGGCGACGGCAGTACTGACGCTGCAACCGCAGGTGTTCAAGGCTGACTGGACCCAGGCGTTTAATTCCAGCATTGTCTTGCTGGCCAGGGATCATATGCAGTCCGCGCGGCTGAACATCAACCCGCCGGAACTGGGGCCGATCGAGGTGCGCCTGTCGGTACAGAATGATCAAACCAGCATCCAGTTCATGTCACACCATGCAGCAACGCGCGATGTCATCGAGGATGCGTTTCCGCGCTTGCGTGAAATGATGGCCAGTAACGGCATCAACCTCGGCGATGTTAATGTCTCGGAGCACTCGGCGTCAGATCGGCAACAGGCCCAGGCCGATTTCCAGACGCGTACGTTGAACACCGATGAGCCTGTGGAAACCGCGGAGGTGGTGATGGCGCTTCGAAACACCAGCAGCCTGGTGGACCACTATATCTAACGATGGCCCGGTAGTTGGCAGGACGGCTCCACTGATCCCGCTACCCGTCTGACTCCATTCGCCCGCCAAACTACTTATATTGTCTGTCCGGACGTCGGGTGACAGGCGCGCACCGAGACTGTATTTCGTATAAAATCCACCGTTTATCAATAGCTTGGGCAAAGGTCCCGGATAATTACAGTGAGCGGATATTGTGCAATGCACAAAAACAGGTTAAGCTGTTGATATCATTGTCCGATCTTCGCATTTGCCGATGTCTGTTATGTGTGAAGAATCGGCCAGTCACCCATTTCAGGATTACGAGAACAAATAATGACTATTGCAAATCTATCCAGCCTGGATCAATGGAATCCGGAAGCGTTCATGGAAATGAATGAATCGGCGCAAACGATGTTCCAGGATTATCTCAGCGAACACATGAATAATGTGAACGAGCATCTGCCGTTCCCGATGAGTCCCGAGTTATTGCAATTGTGGAAAGAATGGCTGAGCAACCCGATGCCGCTGGTTGCGGCCGCGCAAAGATTCTGGCTGGACTACTTCGCACTCTCGCAGTCGAGCGTGCAGAAAATGTACGGACTGGAAAGCGACGACATCATCAGCCCGACCCGGGGCGACCGGCGTTTTTCCCATGAATGCTGGGATGATAATGTGGCGTTTGACTACATCAAGCAGTTCTATCTACTGGCCTCGCGTTATATCTACAGCACGGTATCGACGGACCGGGATCTCGATTCGGATATCTCCAGGAAGCTCATGTTTTACACGCGGCAGTGGGTCGATGCCCTGTCACCGACCAACTTTGCGGCCACCAACCCGGCGGTGTTGCAGGAAACCATTAATTCGCACGGCACCAATTTATACCGCGGCATCATGGCCCTGATCGAGGACTACCAGCGCGGCAAGGGTAAACACCTGATGCCGAGGATGACGGACTACTCATCGTTCGAGGTGGGCAGAAATGTCGCTACCACGCCCGGCAAGGTGATTTTCCAGAGCGATATGTTCCAGTTGATCCAGTATGCGCCGTCTACCGAAAAAGTATTTGAAAAACCGCTGTTGATCGTGCCGCCGTGGATCAATAAATTCTACATACTCGATCTGCGTGCCGAGAACAGTTTTATCAAATGGGCGGTGGACCAGGGTCATACGGTATTCGTGATCTCCTGGGTCAATCCGGACAAGGATTTTGCCGACAAGACGTTTGCCGATTACATGACCGAAGGCGTGATGAAAGCCGTTGAAGTCATCAAGGAAGAAACCGGCAGTGAGGCTGTCAATGCGATCGGCTACTGCATCGGCGGGACCTTACTGGCTTCAACCAGTGCATGGTATGCCAAAAAGCACGGCAACCCGTTTGCAAGCATCACATATTTCACCACGCTCATTGATTTTGAAGAGTCCGGTGATCTCGGAGTCTTCGTTGACGAAAAACAACTGAAACTGCTTGAAGTGCAGATGAAACGTGACGGCTATCTCGAAGGCAGCACCATGGCCATGGTTTTCAACCTGCTGCGCGCCAACGATTTGATCTGGCCCTTTATTATCAATAACTATCTGCTCGGCAAGGGACCGGAAGCGTTTGATTTGCTGTACTGGAATTCGGATTCCACGCGTCTGCCAGCGGCCAATCATATTTTTTATCTGCGCAACTTTTATATCAAAAATCTTTTGTGCAAGCCGGATGCCCTGAAACTGGCCGGTGTGAAGCTGGATATCGGCAAAATCAAAACGCCGTCCTATTTTGTTTCGACGCGTGAAGATCACATTACGCCCTGGAAATCATGCTACGCCGGTGCGCGTTTGTTCAAGGGACCGGTTCGATTTGTACTCGGTGGCTCCGGCCACATTGCCGGCGTCATCAATCCACCGGTGAAAAACAAGTACTGCTTCTGGACCAACGATACACTGGCGGATGATGCAGAAGGCTGGCTCGCCAGGGCCACGGAACATCCCGGTTCATGGTGGCCGGACTGGCAGAAGTGGGTTGCAAAGTACGCCGGCAAGAAAGTGCCGGCACGCGAGGCGGGCGCCAGTCTGGGTGTGATCGAGGATGCGCCGGGTTCTTATGTGAAAAAGCGGATTGTGCCGGATTGATAGTCAGTGAATGGTGAGTGGTGATTGGTGCTACACTCTCACTGTTCACTGTTCACTGTTCACTGTTCACTGTTCACTGTTCACTGTTCACTGTTCACCGTCCACTGTCCCTTCATTCATCCGTATTCTCATTTTTCTCTTCATCGCTCAGCATGCTCGTGGTCAGCACCGGACTCAGGTAGGGGATGACCAGTGAAATATCACCACTCTTGTGTTTTTCCTTGATGCCGCGCCAGTACTCTGCAGTGAGTAATTCCGGATAGGTCGCCAGAAACAGATCGCGCAGTTCATTATCCATGGACAGGAACTTGATGAATTCCTCGGGAAAGATGTCGTTCTTGCCTACGTAGTACCAGGTGTCGGCACGCATCTCGTCCATCATGTCATACGCTTCCGGGACATCACGAAAGTTGCATTCCGTAATCAACGACACTTCATCATAGTCATAAAAGATCACCCGGTTGAGGTTGGTCACACCAAAATTCTTCAATAGCAGATCACCAGGGAAAATATTGGTGTTGGCCAGATCCTTGAGCGCCTGGCCGTAATCGAGAATGGCCAGTTTGGCATCCGAGCGCGGTACTTCTTTTATAAACAGGTTCAGCGGACGCACCCGGCGTTCCACATAGACGTGATGAAATTCCAGGTATTGCCCCTGTTTACTCACCGCCATGGAGGCTTCGGTAAGCAGTTCATCGAGTAATTCATCGGAAAAACGATCAATAGGAAACTGTAACTTCATGAATTCCTGGGTATCGATCAGGCGACCGGCGCGATCGTGCTTGGAAACCAGCTTGTACTTGGCAACAACTTCTTCATGTGTGACGTTTTTCGGATAGCCGAACGTATCCCGCATGACCTTGAAAACCAGGTTGTAGGAGGGCAGGGTGAAGACGATCATGACCAGGCCCTTGTCACCGGCAGCGTGCACGAATTTATCGCTGGTTTTTGCCAGGTGACGGGAAAAATAGCTGTAGCGTTCAGTCTTGCCCTGGCGCAAACGGCCGAGCACGGTATACAACTCATCGAGCGGTTTTTTCGGCAGAATGGAATGCAGGAAATACACGGCACCGATAACCGACTTGGGATCGGCAAAATAGTATGAGCGCGTATAGCCGAAAACGATACTCACCTCCTGTTCCCTCAACAGTACCGCGTCGATCTGGATGCCGTCATCCTCGTTCTTGAATGCAATGACAATGGGGTAAATGCCGTTGGAAAAAATCATGCGCCCGACCAGGTAGGCGCGCGCTGACTGGTAGAAATAGGTATCAATGAACTCGAAACGCAGGCATTTATTCTCGCGCTCCAGGTGCTTTTTCAGATAGCTGATGATTTCCGATTCGACCAGCGCGGCATCCGCGGCCATGTCCTTGTAATCAACCCGGAAAGCAAATTCGATCAGCACGGTTTCAAAGGTCTTGCGAAAGGAACCCCAGTACGGGTAGCGTTTCAAGCTGAGGGATATGGTTTTTTCCTCTTCCTCAATGGTGCCGGTGGAAATGAACTGCAGGCGTTCGTCGATACCGACCGTATCGAACAGGCGCCGGGTAACGGAGTTGAAGAACGTCTTGATGAAACCGGCATCGGGCACCAGTTCCAGGCGATCGCCGAAGTAGTGTTTGATCTCTTCCCAGAGTTCATGGTCAAGAACATGGTCACCCATGTACCGCCTGAGCGTGAGCACAATACGTCGGACTGATTTTTCGTAGAGCTCGACACGCTCCACGATGTCATCCTGATGTCCCTTCCAGTCACGCTTTTCAAAACGCACCCGTGCCCGGCGGGTGATGCGGTGAAAATTATAATTGTAGGTTATAAAACCGTCATAAATGGTCTGAGAGACGCCGGTAACAAGCTCGTATCTCTCTTGTGGATCCATACCCTCGTACTTACAGGTTTTTGATCAATGCGTCGGCAAACTCGCTGCACTTGACTTCTTTTGCGCCTTTCATCAGGCGGGCGAAGTCATAAGTTACCGTTTTGCTTTCGATAGTGGCGTCCATGGCGGCAATAATGCGATCCGCTGCCTCGGTCCAGCCCATGTAACGTAACATCATTTCACCGGAGAGCAACAGTGAACCCGGATTGACCTTATCCTGGTTGGCGTATTTCGGTGCCGTGCCGTGGGTGGCCTCGAATATGGCATGACCGGTTTCGTAGTTGACGTTGCCGCCTGGCGCGATACCAATGCCGCCGACCTGGGCCGCCAGTGCATCGGAAAGATAGTCACCGTTCAGGTTCATGGTGGCGATTACTTCGAAATCATCCGGACGGGTCAGCACCTGTTGCAGGGTAATATCGGCAATGGCGTCCTTGATCAGAATGCGGCCTTCTTCAAGGGCTGCTTTCTGTTCCGCATTGGCCTGCTCGACCCCGTGCTCGCTAATCGTGCGTTCCCATTGCGACCAGGTATAGGTGTCATTGGCAAACTCGTTTTCGGCGAGTTCATAACCCCAGTTGCGGAAGGCGCCCTCGGTAAACTTCATGATGTTGCCCTTGTGCACGAAGGTGACACTCTTGCGGCCGTTATCGTGTGCATACTTGATGGCAGCGCGTACCAGGCGCTGTGTTCCCTCGCGGGAAACAGGCTTTATGCCGATGCCGGAAGACTCCGGGAAACGGATCTTCTTGTAATGCGTGGGAAAGGCTTCCTTGAACAGTTCGAGGAATCTGCGGTTGTCCTCGCTGCCTTCTTCAAATTCTATTCCGGCGTATATGTCCTCGGTATTTTCCCTGAAGATCACCATATCGACCTTTTCCGGGTGCTTGACCGGCGAGGGGACACCCTTGAACCAGCGTACGGGGCGCATGCAGACATAGAGATCCAGGATCTGGCGCAGAGCCACGTTGAGCGAACGTATGCCGCCACCGATAGGGGTGGTTAACGGGCCCTTGATGGAGACCAGGTATTCACGACAGGCAGCCAGGGTTTCTTCGGGCAGCCACGAACCGGTCAACTGGTTGGCTTTTTCTCCGGCATAAACTTCCATCCAGTGGATTTTTCGCATGGGCCCGTAGGCGCGATCGACCGCGGCATCCAGAACTCTCAGACTGGCCCGGGTTACATCCGGCCCGATACCATCCCCTTCTATAAAGGGAATAATCGGTTCTCTGGGAACATGAAGTTTGCCGTTTTGCAGTTTGATCCGGGAACCGGATTCCGGTGTTTTCGGGGTGGCTGTCACTTTGTGCTTCTCCGTTTGTGTTCTGGTTATTACTGGTTGAATGATGACATTGCCACTAAGCCGGTCAGAGGTCAATCACTGCCCCCGGCGGTGTTGATCCGGATCATCAGGCGCCGGAAACACACTTCGCGCGAGGCGGTTGCCGCTGCGTATTACCCGATCATTCTCATGGCACCGGAGTGTTGACGGTTGCCGGCCGAATCCGTCGTATCCATGTCTCATATAAGTCAAATACTTGACACGGGTCCCGTCACCGATATGTAACTCACTAATATCCATTATAAAAATTCAATGGCATAACGATTGCTAACTCTAATGCAGATTTATGGAGACGCGACAATGGCTGAAGAAATTCCGGACGAAGAAAACGAAGAAATTGAGCCGCAGGAAGGCAGTAAAAAAGGCAGGAAGCTGTTGCTGGTTATCGTGGTCCTGGTGTTACTGCTGGTTGCTGCAGGTGGCGCGGCGTATGTCATGTTGGGAACAGATAAACAGGCGGCAGCTACCGGGGAGAGCGGAACTGACGAAGACGGAGAACCGGCCCGTAAAAACGCCTTCTATTTTTCACTGGACCCGGCATTTGTTGTCAACTTTCAGGGCAAAAGCCGGGCCCGCTACCTGCAGGTCAACATCGACGGCATGACCCGCCAGGAGGGCGTCAAGCTGGACGTTACCAAACATCTTCCACAAATACGCAATAACGTGGTCTTGCTCCTCAGCAGTCAGGATTACGAATCACTGATCAAACCCGAAGGCAAGGACAGTCTGCGTAAAAGCCTCCTCAAGGAGATCAACAAGATCCTCGAGGAGGAGACCGGAAACGAGGATGCGGTTGAAAACATCTATTTTACCAACTTTGTCATGCAATAAAACGCAATCATGTCTACAGACATACTTTCACAAGATGAAATAGACGCCCTGTTAACGGGTGTCGACAGCGGTGATGTAGAAACTGAAAACGATTTGCCGGTCGACCCGACCGCGGTCAAGAGTTATGACTTCAACAGCCAGGACCGTATCGTCCGTGGCCGCATGCCGACGCTGGAGATGATCAATGAACGCTTTACCCGGAATTTCAGGATCAGCCTGTTCAATTTTCTGAGGCGCTCGCCCACCATTTCGGTGGATGGTGTACAGATGACCAAGTTTGGTGAATACATACACAGCCTGTTCATGCCATCGAACCTGAACCTGGTCAAGGTCAGACCACTGAAAGGTACGGCGCTGTTCGTGATGAACCCGAAACTGGTGTACTCACTGGTGGATAATTTTTTCGGTGGCGATGGCCGTTTTCACACCAAGATCGAGGGACGCGATTTTACCCAGACGGAAATGCAGGTCATTAACAATGTCCTGGAAATGCTCTTTGTCGATCTGAAGAAGGCCTGGCAACCGGTACTGGATATCAGCTTTGAACACACGGGTTCCGAGGTTAATCCGCATTTCGCCAATATTGTCAGTCCCACCGAGGTTGTAGTGGTTTCGTCCATACATATCGAACTGGATAACGGTGGTGGTGACATGCATCTGACCATGCCGTATTCGATGATCGAACCGATTCGCGATTTGCTGGATGCCGGCGTGCAAAGTGATGTGTCCGATTACGACGAACGCTGGATCCGCTCCCTGCAGGAAGAGGTCAAGAATGCCCCGGTGGAACTCAGTTGCAAGCTGACCAATATCGAGGTCACGCTTGGTGATCTGAAAAAAATGAATGTCGGAGATGTGATCCCTATTGAAATGCCGAAACAGGTGATTGCCAGTGTCGGAGATATACCGGTGCTACGTGCGCACTACGGCATGTCGAGAGGCAACCATGCTCTCAAGGTGACGGAAATGATTCGCCACAACCAGATGGTAAACCCACTCAGTTTAACCCAGGAAGAAAGCCATGACCGATGAAGTAGAAACCCAACAACCCGATGATGACTGGGCAGCAGCATTGCAGGAGCAGGCTGAGACGGAAGCTGCTGATGATACAGATAATACGAAAAACCAGGTGCAACAGGCTGCGATGGAGAACCTGGTGGACGATGCCGGGTCGAACGGCGACTCCAGAGTTGAACTGGATGCCATACTCGATATTCCGGTGTCTCTGTCCGTTCGCATCGGCAAGACGCGCTTGAATATCCGCAATCTATTGCAACTGAATCAGGGCTCCGTGGTGGAGCTTGACCGGCTCGCCGGTGAACCGCTGGATGTGCTCGTAAACGATACCCTTGTCGCGCATGGCGAGGTCGTCGTGGTCAATGAAAAATACGGTATACGCCTGACCGATATTGTCAGCGCCCATGAGCGTGTCAAGCAATTGCAATAACAGCGGGATCCTCACCAGTATGAAGTTCAGCGTCTGCGGTTTTTTGTGTCTGTGGTTGTCAACACCGCTGTTCGCGGCCGAATCCGCACAGACACTTTCCCAGCCTGTCTTTACGTCCGGATTCCTGCAGATGATCAGCGGCCTGGTGCTGGTGATTGCCGCTATATTTACCCTCACCTGGGTGATCAGGCGTGTGCCCGGTATGCAAGCCACCGGTCATGGCACCATCCGTATTGTCGATGCCCTGCACGTGGGATCCCGTGACAAGATCCTGCTGGTGCAGGTAGGTGATCAGCAAATGCTCGTGGGTGTGACCGCGCAGGCTATCAATACCCTGCATGTGCTGCAGGAGCCTGTGATCAGGGAACACAATCAGTCGGAGATGGCCAATCGCCTGGTCAAGCTGTTTTCCTCACGCACGTCCGGCAAGGTCAATCCATGATGAGATCCTGCTTTTTCGTCATTGCCTTGCTGTTGTTGCCATTGACGGTCCAGGCACAACCCGGCATGGATATCGTAACAATCGCCGGTGATGAAGGTGGCGTGCAGACCTACACGCTGAGTATCCAGATCCTGTTATTGATGACGGCGCTGACACTGTTGCCGGCCGGTCTGCTCATGATGACCTCTTTTACCCGTATCATTATTGTTCTGGCCATACTCCGCCAGGCGCTGGGTACGGCGCAGTCGCCCAACAACCAGGTATTGATTGGACTGTCACTGTTTCTGACCCTGTTCATCATGGGGCCGGTGTTTGAACAGGTCTATACAGTCTCGGTAAAACCCTACATGGAAGAGGACATCGGCTTCAACGAAGCCGTGGCACTGGCTTCCACGCCATTGCGTGAATTCATGATCGGACAGACACGCGAGACAGACATCGGGCTGTTTTCGGAAATTGCCGGAACGGGGGAATTCGCCAGCGCCGATGAGGTGCCATTCTCGTTACTGGTTCCGGCGTTTGTCACCAGCGAACTGAAAACCGCATTCCAGATCGGTTTTCTGATCTTCATACCTTTTCTGATCATCGATCTGGTGGTGGCCAGCGTGCTCATGTCCATGGGTATGATGATGCTCTCGCCGTTGATCATCTCCTTTCCATTCAAACTCATGCTGTTTGTCCTCGTGGACGGCTGGGCCCTGATCATGGGCACCCTGGCCGGCAGCTTTTATTTTGCCTGACCCGGGGAGAAAGCGTTGACACCGGAACTCATCGTCAATATCGGGCAAAACGCACTCTGGCACCTGACCATCCTGCTGGTTCTGTTACTGGTGCCGGCTCTGATCGTCGGTGTGCTCATCAGCATGTTCCAGGCGGCGACACAGATTAACGAAATGACTCTGAGCTTCATACCGAAATTGCTGATCACTCTGCTGGTGATGGTGTTTGCCGGTCCCTGGATGGTCAACCTGATGACCGATTTCACATTGCGGCTGTTCATGGAAATACCGGATTTGATCGGCTGATGGCCGGCCCTTTATTAATGGAAACGGAGGCAGGCATCCGGTTACGGCATGTCCCGTAACCGGATGCCTGCCTGCTAATGAACTCCCTGGTAACTATCAATGATCAAGCTGTATGACCATAACCTCACTGCAACTGGTGGAACTGATCGAACTCTGGCTGTGGCCGTTCTTTCGCATCGCCGGGTTATTGATGACCGCCCCGATTATCGGCACGCAAAGCGTGCCCTTGCGGATCCGGCTGGGCATCGCCATCGCGGTGACCTGGGTCATCGTGCCGGTGATTCCCGCGCCCCCCGTGATCGATCCCTTGTCGTTCGACGGTGTGCTGACCACCTTGCAGCAGTTGCTGATCGGCGTGGCCCTGGGATTGACCGTGCGCGTGGTCTTCGTGGTCCTGGAAATGGCCGGCCAGGCCATCGGTCAGTTGATGGGACTGATGCTGGCTTCCATGGTGGATCCGCAAAATGGTAACCAGGTGCCGATCATCGGCCAGTTTTACCTGTTACTGGCTACATTGCTGTTTCTGGCCGTGGATGGGCACCTGCTCATGATTGCCGCGGTGGCTGAAAGCTTTCACTGGTTGCCTGTAGGCAGCGGCGGGATACAACCGGATCGGTTAATGGACCTGGTCAACTGGGCCGGCGTTGTGCTGGCCACGGCTGTGCTGATTGCGCTGCCGGCCATGGTCTCGATGCTGGTGGTGAACCTGGGATTCGGCATCATGACCCGTGCAGCTCCGCAACTGAACATTTTCGCAGTGGGCTTTCCCGTCATGATCATCATCGGAGTGATCGTCATTATGCTGTCACTGGAAGGCTTCGCTCCGCACATGATACGTATATTCAATGACGCCATCGCCATGATGCCGGTGCTGGTGAACTAGGACACAAACGCATGGCCGAAGACCGCGACGACAGCCAGGAACGAACCGAGGATGCGACCGACAAGCGCCAGCAGGATGCGCGTGAAAAAGGTCAGATCTCGCGTTCGCGCGAACTCAATACCATGGCCGTGCTCATGGGCAGCGCTACCATCCTGTTCATGTTCGGGCAGACGATGATACAGAGCCTGATCAACATCATGCGTGATGGCTTTGTTATCGAGCGCGAGCGTCTGTTCAGCCAGGAAACCCTGGTCCGCGAACTGTTCAACGCAACCGGCGACATGATGGCGGGCCTGGCGCCGTTTCTCATCGGCGTGACCCTGATTGCCATGCTGGCGCCGCTCGCCGTGGGTGGCTGGCTGTTCAGCGCCGAGGCGGTGAAGCCGAAACTGGAAAAGCTGGATCCTATCGCCGGCAGCAAACGGATCTTCGGTGTGAACAGCCTGATGGAACTGCTCAAGGCGCTGGCCAAGTTTACAGTCATCATCGGTGTGCTGGTGATCCTGCTCTGGTACCGCACCGATGACTTGCTGCGTATGGGCCGTGGGGGTCTCAACCCGTCACTGGTCAATGCCGCAAATTTCATGCTCTGGTCATTCATGATCATCAGCTCAGCCACTATATTGATCGCGGTCGTCGATGTGCCGTTCCAGTTCTGGCATCACAAACGCCAGTTGAAAATGACCAAACAGGAAGTGCGCGATGAAATGAAGGATACGGAAGGCAAGCCGGAAGTGAAATCACACATCCGCGCCATGCAGAAGGAACTTGCCAACCGGCGCATGATGGACGATGTGCCAAATGCCGACGTGATCGTCACCAACCCGACGCATTATGCCGTGGCACTGGCCTACGACCGTGACGGCGCCGGTGCGCCACGGGTTATTGCCAAGGGCAAGGACATCGTGGCGGCCCGTATCCGCAGTGTCGGCGCGCAACACGGCATTGTCCTGTTTTCATCACCGTTGCTGGCGCGGGCGTTGTTTCATACTACAAAAATCGGTCATGAGATCCCTGAAGGCCTGTACGTCGCCGTGGCCCAGGTGCTGGCCTATGTTTACCAGTTACAGGCCAGTCGCAGCCGCCGCGATCCGGGCACGCCGCAGCCGCCGCGGGATCTGCCCATTCCCGATGATATGAGGTACGACTGATCATGGCGGTTTTACAGGGCGTCCTCGGCAACTATTCAGAACAGATGCAGCGCAGCGGTCTGGGTTCACCGATCCTGGTGATGGTGATCCTGCTGATGATGGTGATCCCGCTCGCACCGTTTGCCCTGGATATGCTGTTTACCTTCAACATCTCCCTGTCACTGGTGGTATTGCTGGCGGTGATTTACAGCCGCCGTCCGCTGGATTTCGCCGCGTTTCCCACCGTGTTATTGATAGCGACCCTGCTGCGTCTCAGTCTGAACGTTGCCTCCACCCGTATCGTACTGCTTGATGGTCATACGGGTTCGGATGCCGCCGGACAGGTGATTCATGCCTTCGGCGATTTCGTGGTCGGCGGAAATCATACCGTCGGTTTCGTGGTGTTTATCATCCTGGTCATTATCAATTTTGTCGTCGTCACCAAGGGCGCCGGCCGAATCTCCGAGGTCAGTGCCCGCTTTACCCTGGACGCCATGCCCGGCAAGCAGATGGGCATAGATGCCGATCTGAATGCCGGCATGATCACGGCGGACGAGGCCAGGTTGCGCCGCCAGGAAATCGCCCAGGAATCGGATTTCTACGGTTCCATGGATGGCGCCAGCAAATTTGTCCGGGGTGATGCCACGGCGGGTATTCTCATACTCATTATTAATATCATCGGAGGCCTGGCCATCGGTACCCTGCAACACGGTCTGCCGCTGGGCGAGGCCGCGCAGGTCTACACATTGTTGACCATCGGTGACGGCCTGGTGGCGCAGATCCCGTCACTGTTACTGTCGACCTCGGCCGCGATCATGGTCACCCGGGTATCAACCAACACGGACATGGGCGAGCAGATCATCAGTCAGCTTTTTCACAACCCCAAAACGCTGGTTGTAACCGGCGGCATGATCGGTCTTATCGGCCTCATCCCCGGCATGCCGAACATTGCCTTTTTGATCCTGGCCGGCCTTTGTTGCGGTGGCGCCTGGTTTGCGCAGCGGTCCCGGCAGCAGGCTGAAGCCGCAAACGTTGAAGAGGAACCGTTACCGGAACCGCAGACAGAGGAACGGGAACTCAGCTGGGAAGACATCGAACAGGTAGACACCATTGGTATGGAAGTCGGTTACCGGCTGATCCCGCTGGTGGACAGGAATCAGGGTGGGCAGTTGCTGGATCGCGTCAAGGGTGTGCGCAAGAAATTGTCACGTGAACTGGGTTTTCTGATCCCTTCGATACATATTCGCGACAATCTTGATCTCGAGCCGAATTCCTACCGGCTGACCGTCATGGATGCCACGGTTGCCAAAGCCATGGTCCAGATTGACAACGAACTGGCGATCAATCCCGGTCATGTCATGGGTGAATTGCCGGGACAGATGTCAAAGGATCCTGTATTTGGCCTGGATGCGATCTGGATCAATCCCGGTGATCGTGAACATGCCCAGTCACTCGGCTATACCGTGGTTGACAGCAGCACCGTGATTGCGACGCATCTCAGCCAGACGCTTCAGGATCACGCCCATGAACTGCTCGGTCATCACGAAATACAGGAAATGCTGGACCGTTACGAAAAGCAGTCACCGAAAGTGCTCGAAGATCTGATTCCGAAAGTGATCCAGCCGGGTGTGCTGGTCCAGGTCATGCGCAACCTGCTGCGTGAAAATATTCCCGTCCGTGATACCAAGACCATCATCGAAACCATTGCCCAGCACGCCGAACGTACCCAGGACCCTGAAACGCTGACGGTTCTGGTACGCATCGCACTCGGCCGGCTGATCGTCGAACGGGTGGCCGGTCAGGAGGATGAAGTGCCCGTGATCACGCTTGAGGGATCGCTGGAACAGTTATTGCAACAAAGCATTCAGGTGTCCGGTGAGGGCAGCGTGATTGAACCGAGGCTGGCGCAACGCCTGATCGGCTCATTGCAGGAGGCGGCAGAGCGGCAAGAAGTTGCCGGTCAACCCACCATCCTGCTGGTGCCGGACAACCTCAGGCAGATGCTGTCCCGGTTTGTCAGACATCATGTGCCACGGCTGAGCGTGTTGAGTTTCAGCGAGATACCGGAAGATAAACAGTTGAAGATTGTAGCTACGGTGGGTGTTGACCAGGATAAACCGGCTTAGAAAGAAATTTGCTGATAATGATAAACAACAGGATTACAGACTGAGATGAAAGTACGCAGGTATTTTGCCAGTGATATGCGCCAGGCCCTGAAAATGGCCAGGGAACAACTGGGGCCTGATGTCGTGATCCTCTCCAACCGCAAGGTGATGGGAGGTGTGGAACTGCTGGCTTCCGACGATTATGACCCGATGGTCATGGCCGGACGCAGCGGGCAATCGGTTTCCCTGGCAACGCCGGGCACACAGTCGCCGGTAGTCGATGAGTCACCGGCCATGACCTTTGATGATCATATCAAGGGAGCCGGGTTTACGACGGTGATGGATCAGGATGAATCCATGCAACAGATGCAGGCGGAGATACGATCCCTGCGCCGGTTACTGGAGCAGCAGATGTCCGGCCTCGCATGGAACGACTATGGCCGCAGTCATCCGCTCTGGGCCGGAATATTGAGACGATTTGGACAACTTGGACTGGAACCGGAACTGGCCCGCTCCATCGTCGAACAGATACCACAAAACACCGAAACGCAGCGGGCCTGGCGCATGGCGCTGGCCTACCTTAGTTACCGAATACGGATCGCCAACGACGGTTTATTGACACCGGTGAATGCCGTGGCCTTTGTCGGTGCTTCCGGTGCCGGCAAGACCACCACACTGGCCAAACTGGCCACACGCTTCGTAATGCAGCACGGCAATGACAATATCATCCTGGCAACCACGGATTTTTATCGCATCGGTGGCCGTGATCACCTGCGTGGCTACGGCCGCATACTCGGTGTGCCTGTACGCACCCTGCAAAACGCCAATGATCTTGGCGTGCTGCTGGACCGCTATTACGGTGAAAAACTGATCTTGATCGATACGGCCGGACTCAGTCCCAGGGACGCGCGCCGATCCGAACAATTATCCATCCTCCAGGCCGGTCAGTCGCGGTTAAAGATCTGCCGGGTGTTATCCGCCAACAGCCAGTTATCGGTATTGCAGGAAAGCGCGCAAAAGACACCCGTACTGGTCCAGAACCAGGCCATTATCACCAAGCTGGATGAGGCCAATACCCTGGGTCCGCTGTTGTCCGTGGTGATCACCGCCAACCTGCAGGTCAGTTACCTGAGTGACGGGCAGAAGGTTCCGGATGATCTCAGCAAGGCTGAATCGCACAACCTGGTCTCACGCGCCATTGCCTGTATGAAACAGAAGCAGGAAGCATTGCAGTCCAGCGAGACCATTGAACAGCAATATGGAAAGTCGATCATGACACAACCCGGTGAGTTACATGAACACTGAACATTCAAAAAAACACCTTACAAATACCAGGGTCATCGCCGTGACCAGCGGCAAGGGCGGTGTGGGCAAGACCAATGTCTCCATCAACCTGGCCCTGAGCCTGTCCGGACTCGGACACACGGTTACCTTGCTGGATGCCGACCTCGGTCTGGCCAATATTGATATCCTGCTTAACCTGCGGCCCCTGCGTAATCTCTCGCATGTGATCGAGGGAGAGTGCGAACTCGCCGACATCATCATACCGGGTCCGCTCGGCATACGCATCATTCCGGCCTCGTCCGGTGTGCGGATGATGTCCAACCTGGATGTGCGGCAACAGGCGGCGCTGATTCATGCGTTCGGCGATTTACACAATGATACCGATATCCTGGTTGTGGATACCTCTGCAGGTCTTGGCGATGGTGTAATCAACTTCTGTGCGGCGGCGCATGAAGTTCTGCTGGTGGTCTGTAATGATCCCGCCTCGGTGGCCGATGCCTACGCCATGATCAAGGTCCTGCACAATGACTACGGGGTGCAACGCATGCGTATCCTCGCCAACATGGTCCATAAATCCGGCGAGGGTCGCCAGGTGTTTGAACGGCTCGGACTGGTGTCCCGGCGTTATCTCGATGTCGTGCTCCACTATTGCGGTGCTGTTCCGCATGACCCGCTGCTGGTCAAGGCCATTCGTAACCGCCAGCCCGTCGTTGCTGCCTATCCGGGTGCTCCCTCGGCGATGGCATTCAAGGATCTGGCTACTATCGCCGATAAATGGGAGAGGCCCGGTGCGGCAAATGGCCGGCTGGAATTTTTCGTAGAACGGCTGTTGCAGTATCAGCCGGAAAACCTGCAGAAGGTGCTGCCATGAGCGAGCTGGCGGTCTACCTGGAAACGGCCAGGGGCGATAGTGCCATTGACCAGAATCAACTGGTTGAAAAACATGCCTCGCTGGTCAAACGAATTGCCTATCACCTGATGGGACGGCTCCCTTCAAGTGTACAGGTGGAAGACTTGATACAGTCGGGAATGATCGGATTGCTTGAAGCAGCCAGAAATTACGATGCTACACAGGGTGCCAGCTTTGAAACCTATGCCGGCATTCGCATCCGCGGTTCCATGCTGGATGAGATCCGCAAGGGGGACTGGGCGCCGAGGTCGTTGCACAGAAAGGTTCGGGAAATTGCCCAGGCCGTTCACCAGATTGAATCCGAGACCGGCAGGGATGCACGTGACAGTGAAGTGGCGGCGCGCCTGAACATGGGTCTCGATGAGTATCATCATGTGCTGCAGGATGCGAGCAATCACCAGATCATGAGTCTGGAGGATTTGCCCAGCAAGGAAAACAGCATGGCCGACGGGCTTTCCGAGAGGATCCCCGGACCTTGCGAGAACCTGGAAAATGAAAGCCTGCGGCAGATTCTGGTGCAGGCAATGGCCAGTCTGCCGGAGCGCGAACGCCTGGTGATGTCACTTTACTACAATGAAGAGCTCAACCTGCGCGAAACCGGCGAAGTGCTGGGCGTCAGTGAGTCCAGGGTATGCCAGATACATGCACAGGCGCTGATCAGATTGCGCTCGAGAATTTCAACCATTGTGGATATTGAAGATGAATTCTGATTTGAATACCGGTTATCGCCCGATTGTTATCGGATCGGTGAAAATTACAGGAGGCAGCTTGTGAATAAAAACATGAAGATCCTGATTGTGGATGATTTCTCAACCATGAGAAGAATCATCAAGAATCTGCTCAGAGACCTCGGTTATACCAATATGGCGGAAGCGGATGATGGAATTACAGCGCTGCCCATGCTGCAGAACAGTAATTACGATTTCCTGGTGACCGACTGGAATATGCCGGGTATGCAGGGAATCGACCTGCTCAAGGCTGTGAGAAACGATCCGAAACTGGCCGGATTGCCGGTGTTGATGGTCACCGCGGAATCCAAACGTGATCAGATCGTCGAGGCAGCACAGGCCGGTGTCAATGGTTATATCGTAAAACCATTTACCGCCGCTACCCTGAAGGAAAAAATTGACAAGATTTTCGAACGTATCGAAGCCGCAGCCTGATATACAGGGAGCTGAATAATGACAATAACCGCAGCCGAAGACCTGGGATACTCCGTAGACGAAAGACTGGAACTGGCCAGATCATTGATAACTCACCTCGAGGCCGGCAACGAGGATGACATCAACAGTATTATCAACAAACTTTATACCGACAAGGAGCAGACCCTGTTCCAGGAGATCGGCAAACTGACCCGGCAGTTACATGATGCGCTGGGAACCTGCCGTAACGATGAGCGTATTACCTCACTGGCTGAACGTGATATGCCGGATGCCCGTGAGCGATTGCGCTATGTGCTGGCTAAAACCGACGAATCCGCGCACAAGACACTGGGCGCCGTGGAATCCGCTTTGCCGCTGTCAGAGCAGCTGATGTCCGATGCAGGATTGATGACCCGTGAATGGGAACGCTTTAAAAGACGTGAAATGAGCGCGGAAGATTTTCGTCAGCTTTCAAAAAAACTGGAAGCGTTTTTACAAACCGTCAATACCAGTACACAGCAAATCAATGAACGTCTCTCCGAGATCATGATGGCCCAGGATTACCAGGATCTGACCGGCCAAATTATCGGCCGGGTGATAAGCATAGTGGAAGAAGTCGAGCAGGGACTGGTGGGCATGATCCAGCACCGTAGCCAGCCTGATAGTGTCGGCAGACAGGAAGGCCCGGATATTACCGTGGAAGGCCCGCGTATTCATTCCGATAACAGGCCGGACATGGTTCAGGGACAGGATGATGTCGATGACCTGCTGTCAAGCCTGGGATTTTAAACAAGTGTTCCGGATCAGTGAACAGTTGAAAACGACCTGTCATGCCGGACTTGATCCGGCATCCAGTGTAAAAAATCCGCCTGTAAGGCGGTCATTTTATCGGCTGGATTCCGGCAGGAGCCTGTCCTGGAAGTGTTTAATCCAGGGCCGGAATGACGGTTGTGCGATTGTACACTGATCCGGAACAGCTATTTAGGGACAACGATACTGTTACGAGTAAAACATCACGAGCACAGATATGTCTATTGACCTGAACGACGAAATTTTCCAGGACTTTCTTATCGAAGCCGGTGAGATCCTCGAGCAGTTGAATGAACAACTGGTTACCCTGGAATCAGAGCCGGATAACAGGGACCTGCTGAATTCCGTATTCCGGAGTTTTCATACCATCAAGGGCGGCGCGGGTTTTCTCGCCATCGATGCGCTGGTAAATGTCTGTCATGTTGCCGAAAATGTCTTTGACGTTTTGCGTAACGGCCAGCGCAGCGTCGATTCCAACCTCATGGATGTCGTGCTCGAAGTGCTTGATGTCGTTAACGGCATGTTTCAACAAATCAGCGAGGGTTCCGAACCGGAAGCGGCCGGTGCCGACCTGTTATCACGGCTCGAGGTATTGTCGCGGCCGGCATCAGCAGCGACCGTGGTGGACGCGGAACAGCAGACACCGGCGGAAACTGCAAAAATCACGGCTCCGGCAGTTGACGTGGAAGCAGACGAGCCGTCGCAGGATACGGTGATACCGGAAATTGATCCGGTTCCCGAAACAGATACTAATGCGGCGAGTACGGATACCAGTGCGCAGGATGGCGTTTCCGGCGAGGATATCACCGATGAAGAATTCGAGGCGTTGCTGGATCAGCTTCATGGTACCGGCAAACATGCCACGGCTCCGGTGGCCGGGGTAATTGCCGATACCGCCGGCGAAGACAGCGCGGATAATTCCGACAGCGATGTGATCGCCAATGCCGGTGATGAAATCAGCGAAGAGGAATTCGAGGCGTTGCTGGATGAACTCGAAGCGAAAAAAACGTCTGCGGCAATGGGTGACAATACCGGGGCAGCCGTTACGGATAAACCGGCAGAACAACCCCCGCTTGCCGCCGTTGCAGATGAACCGAAAACCGGGGCCGCCCCGGCCGCAGCCGCCAGAGCTCCACAGCCGGTAAAGGCCGAGACTACTGTTCGTGTTGAAACCAGTGTGCTGGATTCAATCATGAACATGGTCGGAGAACTGGTGTTGTTACGAAATCGGCTGTCCAATCTCGGCGAGAGTATTGATGACGAGGAAGTCACAGCCACGGTCAGCAACCTTGATGTGGTGACCACGGATCTGCAGGCTTCGGTGATGAAAACGCGTATGCAGCCGATCAAGAAAGTGTTCGGCCGTTTCCCGCGTGTTGTCCGTGACCTGGCCCGCAATCTTAAAAAAGAAGTCTCACTGGAAATGATTGGCGAGGAAACCGATCTCGACAAGAACCTGGTCGAGGCGCTGTCCGACCCGCTCGTCCACCTGGTACGTAACTCGGTGGATCACGGTATAGAAATGCCCGATGAACGCGAGGCTGCCGGCAAACCCCGTGAAGGTACGGTCATACTGTCGGCGGAGCAGGAAGGCGACCATATACTGCTTACCATCGCCGATGACGGCAAGGGTATGGATCACGAGGTACTGCGCAGGAAAGCCGTATCCAAGGGCATTATGGACGAAGATGCCGCCGCCCGGCTGGATGAATCCGATTGCTACAACCTGATTTTCCTGCCCGGATTTTCCACCAAGGAGGAGATTTCCGATGTCTCCGGACGGGGTGTGGGCATGGACGTGGTCAAAACCCGCATCAACCAGTTGAACGGTATCATCAATATCGATTCCACCATGGGTAAGGGCACGACCATTACCATCAAGGTGCCGTTAACCCTCGCCATTATGCCCACGCTGATGGTCTGCCTGGGTGAGAAAAACCAGACCTTTGCACTGCCGCTGGTCAATGTCAGTGAAATCATTGAAATGGACAGCGACAAGATCAATACCCTGGACGGACGTCATGTCTTGATGGTCCGGGGTAAACCGATACCCTTGTTTAACCTCAGTCGCTGGTTGACCGCGGATCCTTACGGGCAGGGCTACGTCAATGGCCATGTGGTGGTGGTCAGTGTCGGTAATCAGAACATTGCCCTGCATGTCGATCGCCTGATGGGGAGAGAGGAGGTTGTGATCAAGCCCCTGGGTGCCATGTTGCAGGGTACGCGCGGACTCGCCGGAGCCACGATCACCGGCAATGGCAAGATAGCCCTGATCCTGGATCTGCCGGACCTGGTCCAGAGTTATGCAGGCAGATGCTGATTACCGGGTGCTATGAGCCCGTACATAATCGCAGCTAACCGACCGTGATCATGAACCGGATTCGGTTATCCGGCAGAGAAAAAACAGTTATCCAGACTTATAATCACAAGGATAAAGTACGGTGGTCAAGGTACTCGTAGTCGACGATTCAAGTTTTATCAGACGGGCCATTACTTCATCACTGGAGACGGATCCCGATATTCACGTTGTCGGCGAGGCCGGAGATGGTCAGCAGGCCATGGCACTGGTAGAGCAGTTACATCCGGACGTCATCACCATGGATCTGAATATGCCGAATATGGACGGAATCACGGCCATACGGCAGATACGCAAACACCACAGTGTGCCTATCCTGGTGTTTACCTCGGCATCGGATCGTGATGGTCCCAAGGTACTTGAGGCATTGAATGCCGGGGCCATGGATTTTGTCTCCAAGGACAGCAGTGATTCGCGCGAAGGCCACGACAAGATCATTAAAAAACTTCGTACCCATGTCATGGCCCTGGCAGCGCCGGGTCCTGTCCCGGCAATAAAAACCCCGGTCAGTAATACGCCAACGGTAAAGCCGGTGGCGCTATCATCCACACATCTCACGGAACATCCCGATTACAACATTGTAGTGATTGGCGCCTCTACGGGCGGGCCCGTGGTGATCGAGGATATATTGAAAAAAATGGCGGCGGATTTTCCCCTGCCGGTTCTGGTTGTTCAGCATATGCCGGCGGGATTTACCCGGGCCTTCGCCGAACGTCTGGATGAACTGTGCAGCCTTGATGTTATTGAAGCCGGTGACGGCATGGCCATCAGGCCGGGAAAGGTCTACCTGGCGCCCGGTGGCAGACAGATGGAAATCAGCAAAAATGGCAGCGGCAACCTGATACGAATTACTGACCTTGCCGGCCATGTTCATTATAAACCCTCCGTTGATGTTACATTTTCATCGGTTGCCGGAATTTACGGTAGCAAGGTACTGGCCATCGTACTCACCGGCATGGGCACCGATGGGTGTCTGGGTGCGAAATTGCTCAAACAACAGGGGGCCACGATCTGGGCGCAGGACCGTGGCACGTCAGTGGTGTACGGCATGCCCATGGCAATCATCAACAACAAGCTGGCTGACAAGGTGCTTTCGGGTGCGGATATTGGAACAAGACTTGCACGTGTCCACTAACTATGGACTCCCTGAGTATTATTGGAATATTGATCGGTCTCGGCGCCGTCCTTTTTGGCCAGTACCTGGAAGGCGGCCACGTAGAAACGCTTATCAATGGCCCGGCATTGCTGATCGTCCTCGGCGGTACGCTCGGCGCGATCCTGCTGCAATCACCGTACAGTGCCGTCATGCGTGCCGTGAATATTTCCAACTGGATCTTCCGGCCGCCCGACTTTGCGCTTGAACAATCCATCAACAGACTTGTCAAGTGGAGCCAGGTTGCCCGTAAGGAGGGTCTGCTGGGACTTGAAAACCTGGTCGTCAATGAACCCGATCAGTTTATTCGCAAGGGTATGCAACTGCTGATTGACGGTAACGAGCCGGAGGTTATACGGGAAACCATGGAAATCGAGCTGTCCGCAAAAGAAGAAGTGGACCTGCAGGCAGCGCATGTGTTCGAGAGCATGGGCGCCTATGCGCCGACGCTGGGCATTCTTGGTGCCGTCATGGGGTTGATACATGTCATGGGTAACCTGGCCGAGCCGGATCAACTGGGTGGCGGAATTGCCGTGGCTTTCGTCGCCACGGTTTACGGGGTCGGTTTTGCCAACCTTGTGTTTATACCGATGGGTAACAAGTTGAAAAGTCTGATACGCAAACAGTCACATTTCCGGGAAATGCTCATCGAAGGCATCGTTGCCATTGCCGAAGGTGAAAACCCGCGGGCACTGCAAGGACGCCTGGGCGGGTTCGTGCACTGATCATGGCGCGCAGCAACCGACATCAGCGACGTAACCATCGCCGGGAAGCGGAAAATAACGATCGCTGGCTGATTTCCTACGCTGATTTCATCACCCTGTTGTTTGCGTTTTTTGTCGTTATGTATTCCATTTCCAGTGTCAACAACGGCAAGTACCGGGTGATGGCGGATTCCATTATCGAGGCGTTTAATGATCCGAACAAATCCCTGCAACCTGTCCAGATTGGCCTGTTCGAAAAGGAACCGCGTTCTGATCACATCGTTACTCCGCTGGATCTCGAACAGGGTGGCGCCAGTGGCGAAATGGATACAGAAGATGATCGTGGTACCCAGGCCGCGGGATCAAGGCAGACCCGGGGCGAAGCGGATGATTTAACCCTTCAGGCGCACCCGGATGCGGAAAAACCGGCCATTACCGAGGGCGATATGATCGAGGAAATTGCCCGCAATATCAGTGAAAAAATGCAGCCGCAGATCGATGAAGAGGCCATCTCCGTCAGTCAGTCCGATGATTTCATCGAGGTCGAAATCAATAATAATATCCTCTTTCCCAGTGGCAGCGCCCGTCTGCACAATGATGCCTTGCCTGTCCTGCGTAATCTCTCGGATATTTTTCAATCATTCAATAATGCTATCCAGGTGGAGGGGTTTACCGATAACGAACCTATTCGCACCACTGCTTATCCTTCCAACTGGGAATTATCAGCGGCACGGGCTGCCAGTGTTGTACATCTGTTTATGAAGTTCGGGATTCGCCCGCAAAGACTGGTAGCCGTGGGTTATGGCGAATACCGGCCCGTAGCCAGTAATGAGACCGAGCAGGGACGGCGCAAAAACCGTCGTGTGGTCATTGTGATCCCGGCTGCGGACCAGGGTAATCACATCATGGATACGCAAACCCGGGAAATCCGCCGTGGCGCTACCGGCCAGAAACGCATACCCGTGGATTTGTAAATGGAAATCTGGACGATAGCGAATCAAAAAGGTGGCGTTGGCAAAACCACCACGGCGGTCAATCTTGGCGGCATGCTCGCCGACCTGGATCGGCGCGTGTTGCTGATTGACCTTGATCCGCACGGCTCCATGACCAGTTATTTCGGTTTCGATCCGGACAGTATTGAAGAAAGTGTTTATGACCTGTTTCATGCTGATCTGGTCAACAAGCGATCACCTCTGGCGGCACTGTTAAGGCATACATCGGTCGGGGGAATGGATCTGCTGCCCGCCTGTACGGCGCTGGTGTCACTGGATCGCCGGATTGCCGGGCGCGACGGCATGGGACTGGTTTTACGCAATGCCCTGGCCAAATACGATGGCTATTACCAGCACGTGATTATCGACTGCCCGCCGACACTGGGTATTCTGATGATCAACGCGCTGGCGGCCTGTCAGAAATTGCTCATTCCCGTGCAGACAGAATTTCTGGCCATCAAGGGACTGGAACGCATGTTGAACACACTGAAAATGATCATAATGTCAGGCAAGCACTCACTGGATTACCTGGTTGTGCCGACCATGTTCGATGTGCGTACACGCGCCTCGAAACTGGCACTCGATTCACTGCAGAAAAATTATCACGAAAGGTTATGGCCTGATGTTATTCCGATCGATACCAGGTTCAGGGAAAGCAGCCGTATGGGCCGCGTGACCCACCAGGTCTTTCCGAACAGCAGGGGCGTGGAGGCCTACTCGCGCCTGCTGCATACCCTGTTGCTGGGTGATCAACAGCCATGTTCCCGTAATGAGGTGTCTCGATGTCAAACATGAAAAACAGATCCGGTGATTTTGCTGAAACCCGTCATGCACTGGCCGAATATGTCGACAGCATGCTGCGTCAGCCGTCAGCCGGTTCCGGCGCCGGTCCGCAACCATCGGTATCGGCAGACGATGTTAACCATAACGAGCCGGAGGATTCACTTGTCAGTTCACGGATGCTCAGTATCCGGCTTGACGGTCAACAGTTGTACATCCCTGTAGCACAGGTTAAATCCGTGCTGTTTATCAATGACCGGATACTGACACACGGTAACGAACCAGCCACTCCCTTGCTCGGCATGGTGAACAGGGAAGGTCTGGATATTCCCCTCTATGACCTCGGCTGGGTGTGCAGTACCGGTGCAAGCGGATACGGGCAGACGGTGCCAGGCAAGCGGGCGCAGGCTGTCATCCTTCGTGGACGGCACATTGCCCTGGCCTGTGACAGCATTGCCGATATGGCCGAGATCAACCCGAACCAGATTCTGCCGTCCCGGGACCAGCGCCCCTCACGGCGATGGATACAGGGTATCGTTATGACCGGCATGATTCCGGTGATAAATATCCAGGTAATCAAGGAGATATTTCGCACATGCACATGAAGATGCCGGTATTTCAGGTGTACCCGGCAGTGTTTGGCACGGACCATGCAACCATCACTATAAATGATGAAAATCGACAAAATTTTGACTGAATAACCCCGGAGGTTCCCAATGTCCACCAGTCTGGCACAAGATACCGCTACCGTTGATGACTACATGCAATGGGTCACGTTCCGTCTCGACCAGGAATTCTATGGCGTTAATGTCATGCAGGTACAGGAAGTATTACGCATCAGTGATATTGCCCCGGTCCCCGGAGCCCCGGAGTATGTACTCGGCATCATTAATCTGCGTGGCAATGTAGTCACCGTCATTGATGCCCGTAAACGCTTCAACCTGGTCGCCAGGGAACCGGACGATGCCACCCGTATCGTGGTCATCGAGGTCAATGGACAGGTAATCGGCATGCTGGTCGACAGTGTTGCCGAGGTAATCAACCTCAGATTATCCGATATCGAGGCTTCGCCCAATCTTGGCAATGACGACAGTGAACAGGCCAGGTACATCCAGGGTGTGTTCAGCCGGGAAAACGATATCCTGATATTGATTGACCTGAACAAATTACTTTCGGAAAGCGAACTGGAAGAGGTCACGGATTTGTGATCGCGGAGCAGGATGAGCATAGTCCGTGACATCAACCAGGTACAGAAAATAGTTCCCCCTGAATCCGTGGTTCACAGGCAGGCGGAAAAAAATCGCAGGCAGCAGAAAGATAAACGTAAAAAAAAGGACGATAAACACAACCCGGGTGATGAGCACCGGGTTGACGAATTTATCTGAAACAGATACACGTTAAACATAAGCGGATAACCATGGCTTTTATACCTGAATTTCTGAAACCTGAAACATTGATTTGTCTCGGTCTGGTATTGACCCTCGCCGTCGTGGTGTTGCAGCAGAACAAAAAAATCGAAATCCATGAGCAGCGCCTCAAGCTGTTGAAAAATGACATCAGAGCCTTACTCGTCTGTTCACGTGGTGTCGGCAACAAACTCAACAGCCAGTTCGTGGAATTCCGCAATCTTATAGAACGGCAGGATCGCCTGGAGCTCGGCGACAGCGGTGATCCCGCCTATCGCCAGGCCATGGTATTGCTCGACCGTGGTGTAAGCGAGGAGGAAATGATCGATACCTGCGACCTTACCCGGGCTGAAGTGGAGTTAATTGCGCAATTGCGCAGAAACCATGCACCTTCTGCTACAGGTCATATTGAACTCGTAGCCTGACGGGATCGAAGCTGTTCCTCGTCAGCTGCCGGGCAAGTCATACAAAGTCTCGATTTCATCCCTGTGCACTGATCGCCACCCGGCGAGTTCCGCTGCCTGGATATCATTAACCGGGTCATCTCCAATCATCAGATAACACCCATCTGCATCGTTTATCCGTTGTTCTATCGCCCTGAAAAAACCGGGGTGGGGTTTGGCATAACCGAGTGCCGAGGAATAATAGATATGAGAGGGATCCAGGTACGGAAAAAGCGCCTCGCAGATGGATACGATCCTGGTATCAAAATTGGAGGCAATGCCAGTATAGATATTCCTGTCATTCAGTGTCCGCATCAGTGCACAGGTATCCTCGTAACACGACCAGTTCTCAGCCAGTGAGAAATGCTGCCAGAGTTTATTGAACAGGGCATTGTCATCATTCCTGATATCACTGAATACCTCGTAGACCACGCGTCTCCAGCGGTTTTTCTCGATATCTTCCCCGGACATTTCAGCGTGGTTCGCCGGCGAACTGAAATGCCGATTGAAAGCCATCGCGAAACTATGCTGAATATCGGCAGGCGTCATGTGAGAACCATGATTATGGCCAATACGGTAATAGCTATCGACCACGGACGGATCCGGGTAAATCAACGTGCCGACCAGGTCGAAAAAAACATAATATGTCTGCATGGCTGGATTTCCGGTTATTTCGTATTCGTTATACTGTCTGATACGGAATCAGGTTATGATAGCTATGTATATATACGACTATACATCAAACAGTACATGCCCCACTTGTTACGATTCATGCTCTTGCTTGTAGTGTCAACATCCGCCTGCAGTGCTGATGCAGGTACGGACATGTTGTGGCATTTTACAGACCATACGCAAACCGGTCTGCCTGCCGGACTCAGTGGACGAACCATGGACGTGGCCTCGGCTGATCTGGACAACGATGGCGATATTGACCTTGTGCTGGCGATGGAATTTGACCGCAATGTTATTCTGCTGAATAACGGTAACGCTGTTTTTACCGATGCCGCCACTGCACTTCCTGCAAATGCTCATGACAGTGAAGACATCGGCATTGCCGATTTTGATAACGACAAGGATCCCGACATTGTCATTGTCAGCGAGGATGACCGTATCAACGAGCTGTATATGAATGAGGGCGATGCCATGTTCATCGAATCCGCCGAGGCACTGCCGGTCAGCGGCATATCCAATGCGGTGGCCGTTCTTGATATCAATGCCGACGGCGCTCCGGATATGGTCATCGGAAACAACGGCCCTAACAATATACTTATTAACGACGGTAAAGGCCGATTTATGGATGAAACATCCGGCCGCCTGCATGGCACAAATAATGATGTGACACAGGATATGTTGTTTACGGATGTAGACCATGACGGGGATCCGGATCTGGTGGTTGCCAATGAAGGGCAGAACCGCATCTATATCAACCTCGGCAACGGTGTGTTCCATGATGAAACAGCGCAGAGAATGCCTGTACTGACGGATGAAAGCCGGGAAGTCGTGGTCGCGGATGTCGATAATGACGGCGATACCGATCTTTTTTTCGCCAATGTCATGTTCGCGTTGTCGACTGATCCGGCTAACCGGTTGTTACTGAACGACGGCAGCGGGCACTTTCGCGATGTATCGGATTCCGCTCTGCCCGTGGATGACAACAGCAACTTCAGCGCCGAATTCATGGATATCAACAGTGACGGGTATGTGGATATTCTCACGGGTTCCTCGGTTATATTCGGGCCCGGCAGCGGCAGGGTATATATCTACCTGAACAATGGCGCCGGCGGATTTGAGATGATGGATTCATCCTCGTTTGTACAGTACGGTATAGATGGCAACGCCTTTGGCTTCGAGATGGCAGACTTTGACGGTGACGGGCTGACTGATATCTATGTGGCGAGCAGGCAGTCCCAATCTGGAGCCGGTGGCAAGGATACCCTGCTGCTGAATAGTGGCAGGCAACGGTAACGGCAGCGCTGATGCGGGTTGTGATTCAAACCCGGCAGTTGCCGTAGTCTGACTGCGGGGGAGTACGCAGCATGATTCAGATGTTACCGTGACTCATCTGTGCGGCGATGTAATCGGCCTGCCTGATGGCCAGACTGACAATCGTCAGCGTCGGATTTTCCGCGGCGCTTGTCGTAAACTGGCTGCCATCGGAGATAAACAGGTTCTCGATGTCATGCGCTTGTCCCCATTGGTTGCATACTCCCTGATCCGCTTTTGAACTCATCCGGCAGGTCCCAAGGTTATGGGTCGAAGGGTAGGGTGGGACCTTGTAAATCCTGCGTGCACCTGTTGCCTCATAGACAGCGGCCCCCCGGCTATAGGCATGGTCGCGCATGGCGATATCGTTGGCATGGTCATCGTAGTGGACGTTCGGCACCGGCATACCGTAATCGTCTTTCTCATCGGTATTTAACGTCACACGGTTACCCTGCTGTGGCAGATCTTCACCGACGATCCACATTCCGGCCAGGTACTTGTAGTTTTCCAGTGCGAAGGTGAAATCCGCGCCCCACGCGCCCGGGTTGAGAAATGCCGCCATGAAAGGCAGGCCGAGGGCCAGCGTTTCAAGTTCGTAACCGCCGGCAAAACCGCGTTCGGGTTTGTGAATGCTTTCATCCTTGATAATTCCGGCCATGGTCGTGCCGCGATGGAAATTCACCGGTTTGTCAAACACCGCGTATACGGAACCGGTGGTATGACGCATGTAATTACATCCGACCTGACCCGAAGAATTAGCGAGTCCATCCGGGTACATCGGGGAATGCGAATTCAGTAACAGCCGTGGTGTCTCGATGGAGTTGCCGGCAACGCAGACTATACGTGCTTTCTGAAACCGGATGCTGCCATCCCTGTCGGCATATTCAACACCGTTGACCTTGCCACTGTTATCATGAGTAATCCTGAGAACATGCGCATTGCTTCTCAGATCCAGGTTGCCGGTCGCTTCGGCTTGCGGAATTTCCGTGTACAGGGTTGACCATTTGGCCCCGGATTTACAACCCTGGAAACAGAAGCCCAGTTGCATACAGGCTCCCCGGCCTTTTCGGGGCCTGCTGTTGATGGCCATGTTCCCGGTACTCACCTGCCTGTAACCGATCTTCGTGGCACCAGCATACATAACCTTGAAATTGTTGTTGCCGGGCAGGCCGGGTATATCATGGGTTCTTGTCACTCCCATCTTGTACTCGGCGCGGCTGTAATAAGGCGCCAGATCCTCAAGTCCAAGCGGCCAGTCGGCAAGGTTGGTGCCGGCGATATCGCCGTAACGGGTTCTGGCCCTGAATTCATGATCCTGGAATCGCAGGCTGGCGCCGGCCCAGTGAGTTGTCGTGCCGCCCACTGTTTTGCAAATCCAGGCCGGCAGATTCGGGAAATCTGTTGCAATCCGCCAGGAACCCGAGGTAGTACGTCGGTCCAGCCAGGCCAGTTGATTGAACGCTTGCCACTCGTCGTTGTGAAAAGCGGCAATGCTGTAATGTTGACCCGCTTCGAGCAGGATTACCCTGATGCCCTTTTGGCATAATTCATTGGCCAGCGTGCCTCCACCGGCGCCGGAACCGATAATGACAACCGCACTGTCATCGTTATAGCCGGCTCTGTTCATGACCCGTTCCTGTTATATACGGGGCTGGCTTCAGGTGGTGGTTCCGGCAGCCAGTCGAGATCATTGAAACCGCGATCGATGTACCCGCCCTTGCTGAAAGCCTCGCCTTCGTAGCCGAATGTCTGCCACACCGCATGATTGTCATAGAGTTTCAGGATGGTGGCGGTTTTGATTTTTGCGATGAATTCGGACCCGGCAATGTCACGGATAATGCCGGATAACTGTTCATCAGTCGGGTCGGGCCAGGCGCCGGTGGACTTTTCGGATATGACTGCGAAACCCGTCGACAAAAGCTGTCGTGTCGAGTCGTTTTCCAGGGATTCCTGAACCAGGGTTTTGACGACTATCTCATAATGGATATCAGACAGGTCATCATGCGGATAAAGGATACGGGCTATACGAAACAAGGTGCGGATTGAATCCGGATCGGGAAAGTCGACTTCGGCAAATATTGATCGGATCGGTACAAACAGTGACACTCCGGAAACGAGCAGGAATCTGGAAGTGATCAGCGAACCTATACCCGCGGTCAGAAAATACCGACGGCTGATTGTTGTATTTATCATTTTATTCACCGTGTAGTTAATTGTCAGTGAATAGTCAGTCGTGATTCATACTGACTTTTTTATCAGTGCGAAACGATTCCTGCGCACTATTCAGTGCTTCGGAAAATTCGGGAACTGTGAGTAGTGCATCGAGCAGCACATCGGCAAGCAACCGACCGGCCCTGCTATCGCTGGGATAATGAACTCCGGCAATTTCCCGGCGTTGTGCGATATCTTCTGCATAGTGGATATACATGGATGCGTTGTCCGGATCGACAAGAGCCATGATCCGTGAAAAAAGCATGGCCTGGGTGGCATGACCCGACGGATAGGCGGGATGACCTGGATTGGGGATGACGAGTTCGAGGTCCGGATCCAGCGCTGACGGCCTGGGCCTTGAAAAGCGTTTTTTCTCTCTGAGAATAAAATAGAAAATTTCCTTGTTCGCAAAAGTGACTACATATCGCGCCGCTGTCCTGAGTTCCCCGGTGAACGGGCCATTGTCCAGGTAAATTTCCGCGAAATCGCCATGCCTGGCCTCGATGTGTATTCGTTCAACTGTCGCATCATCGCGCCTGGTTTGTGAATATTCCCGAAGCAACCGTAACTCCCGTGCCGTTTCTTCACTGCTGTTGGCCGGGTAATCGGGTAATTCAACATGCAGGTTACGATCGAGATGCCGGGGGCCTTTTTGCAGATAATACAGCAGTTGTGCATCCCACTCCGATTCCCGGAAGCGCACTGAATCTATATCGGCAGCCGTGCTGTTGCCGGTTAAAAGCAATGCCGGCAACAGCATGAATACGGTCAGTGCGAAGCGCAGCATCAGTTGCCGAGTCTGTAGGCGATAAGCCTGTTGCCGTTCATCATCGGAATGAGGACAAGATTGTCTTCGGCGATGTATTCATGATCGGCCGATCCCTGTTCCAGTTCCCTGAGCACCCGGTGACCACCCTCATCGTCAATGATCAGAATTCTGCCGGACATCCAGTCGGTGACCAGGTAATGATGATCATCAAGTTGTTCCACACCGTCGAGATTGCCGACCGGTTCGCCGTTACCAAGACTGGTCACCGATCCGGATGCAATATCAACGGATTTCAAGTGTCCGGGAACAGCGGTATTAAACCCGTCCGTCATTACCCCCCAGGATCCGACTATGAGCCGGCCCGCTTCCGCGTGCAGGCCGTTCGGAACCTCGAGATCGGCTGATTCAAGCCATACGTCAAACCGGTCATCCCGGAGAACGTAGATCCGGTTCAGCATCATATCGCTGACAAAAACAGTACCGTCGTTGCTGACGGTAACATCATTGAGAAATTCCGCGCCTTCGGCGGTATAGGAATTGATGATCTCCCGGTTTTCTATGTCGATTTCATGCAGGGTATCGATATCGGCCACGTACAGGCGGTCATCATGGATTGTGATACCCTTGGGTGAATCAAGCCCGATGATCCACTGGTTATCGATCAACTTGCCGTCCATTGAAACCAGGGCAACAGAACCGAATCCGTCCTTTTCAACAGGTGAGCCGTCGACATTGGTTACGTACAGGCGTTGTCGTTTTTTATCATAAATGACCGATTCGGGATTTTTCAGTCCTTCCAGTTCCCAGACCGGATCAAGAGTGTACTTACTTGCAACGGTTACTGTGTTGCTTTCGGATGAACGGGGTGACTGCGTTTGCATGTCAGCTTCGCTCTTGACAGTGGCTGTTCCGGAATCATCCGCTTCCGAGCAGGCGATCAGTAAACAGGCAAGGATTGAGACGGACAAACTTGTACGGATTGTTGAATTCATGAACATGTTTCCTGTTGGATTTGAGAGAATACTTATATATGTATGGCCCGGTTTTCAATATCGAGTGCGGCCTCGTGCAGGGTTTCGGTCAGGGTGGGGTGTGCATGAATCTCACTGATGATGTCATCGTAGCCGAGGTGATTGGACATGGCCGTAACCCCGGTGTTGATCAATTCCGAGGCATTGGGTCCGATGATATGCAGGCCCAGGATTTCACCACTTTCCGAACTCAGTAACTTGACGAAGCCTTCGATGCTGTGCATGGCATGCGCCCGGCCGTTGGCCATGAACGGGAACCGGCCTTTTTTGTAAGGCGTGCCGCTCTTGATCAATTCCTGTTCCGTGAGTCCGCACCAGGCAATCTCGGGCCAGGTGTAGATGATCCAGGGTATGTGGTCATAATTTCTTGTACGACTGTTGCCGGCTATGGCTTCCGCAACCAGGATACCGTCGTATGATGCCCGGTGTGCGAGCATGGGGCCGTTGGTGACATCGCCTATGGCATAAACAGTCTCGGCGCTGGTCCGGCAGTGCTCGTCCGTAACGATGAATCCGCGGCTATCGGTTTCAATACCGGCGTTTTCGATCGCGAGTCCCCCGGTGTTGGGTTTGCGGCCGGCCGCGACGATGAGTTTGTCGAATTCAAGTTCCTTTTCATTTTTGCCGTCACTGTAGGTCAGGGTGACATAATCATCATCATCTTCCGTTTCCAGGATGTTGGCGCCGAGGATGATATCCAGCCCCTGTGACTTGAAAATGGACAGGGCATTTCCGGCCACATCCTTGTCCACGCCGGGAAGGAAATCCGTCTGTGCCTCGATCAGGGTAACGTTGGCGCCCAGTCGCCGCCAGACGCTGCCCAGTTCCAGGCCAATGACACCGGCGCCGATGATGCCGAGATCAACGGGAACCTCGTCCAGTGCGAGTGCGCCCTCGCTGTCGATGATATTGGTGCCGATCCCGGCGACGCTGATTGTCCCCGGAACCGAACCCGTGGCTACAATAATGTGTCTGGCCGTAATCTCGTTAACATTACCCTGCAGGTCGGTCACGGCTATGCGGTTTTTATCAACGAAGCTTGCAGTTCCGGGCAGATGTTCAACCGAATTCTTGCGAAACAGGCCGCTGATACCCTTCGAAAAATTCCCGATGATGTTGTCCTTGCGGGCATGCATTCTCTCCAGGTTGAGATTTTTGACAGTGACTTCCAGACCGTGGTCCTGTGCTTCCTTGCTTATTGACTCGTACAGGTGTGATGAATCAAGCAGCGCTTTTGACGGAATGCAACCGGCGTTCAGGCAGGTGCCGCCTGGTGAGCTTCGGGATTTGTCATTGACCCATTTGTCGATACAGGCTGTTTTCATACCAAGCTGGGCGCAGCGTATGGCCGCAACATAACCGCCGGGTCCCGCGCCGATAACGGCCACATCGTAGTCGTACATTATTATCCTCGAAAAGTCCTGGTTAATTTAGGCGGTCGCAATCATGCCGCTTTCGGGCGAGCTTGGTGACGAGACATATTCATTCTTGTGCATTCTACCCGCCATGAATGCCTTGATGCCGGCATTCACCGCGTCCTTCATGGCGCTTGCCATCAGTACCGGATTGCCGGCTTTTGCGATTGCCGTGTTGGTCAGAACACCGGCGCAACCGGCTTCCATGGCGATGGCGATATCGCTTGCCGTGCCGACGCCCGCATCGACAATGACCGGAACGCCGGCGTTATTGATGATAATCGCGAGGTTCCATGGATTGAGTATGCCCATACCGGATCCGATCAGCGAGGCCAGCGGCATGACGGCCACGCAGCCGGACAGTTCCAGTTCCCTGGCAATGACCGGATCATCGGAGGTATAGGCCATCACATCGAAACCGTCCTTGACCAGGATTTCCGCGGCGCGGATGGTTTCGGTGACATTGGGATACAGCGTGTCGGGATCGCCGAGCACTTCGAGTTTGACCAGGTTATGTCCATCGAGCAGTTCGCGGGCCAGCCGCAGTGTGCGTACAGCATCCTCGGCCGAGTAGCAGCCGGCGGTGTTTGGCAAAATGGTGAACTCATCCGGCTTGATCACATCAAGCAGGTTGGGTTCATCCGGATTCTGACCGATATTGGTTCTGCGTATTGCTACCGTCACGATTTCAGCACCGCTGGCTTTTATGGCCTTGTGGGTTGTCTCCAGATCCGGGTATTTCCCCGTGCCGACCAGCAGCCGGGAGGTAAATTTTCTCTTGCCTATCAGCAGATCAGGTATATTAATAGTCATAATCAGCCCTTTTTTGTGTTAACCGCCACCCACAGCCCTGACAATCTCGATTTGATCGTTATTCTCGAGAATGTGATGCCTGTACCGGCTGCGGGGTATGATTTCCCGGTTGATTTCCACCGCGATGTTGTCTTCCTCATGGATTTCCAGCAGTTCAATCAGTCCGCGGATGCTCAACCTGTGTGTCAAGGTCATACCGGAACCGTTCACCATGATGCTTGTTTTCATAGCGGCCTGACTCTGGCTCTAAAGTACACCTTTTGACTGCAGGTCCGCGTGGTAGGAAGACCGTACCAGCGGTGCCGAGGCCACATCCCGGAAACCCAGTTGCAGACCGGCTACGCGGAGATAATCGAATTCATCGGGCGATACATATCGCTGTACCGGAAAATGGTGTTTTCCGGGTTGCAGGTATTGACCGATGGTCATCAGGTCACAGCCACTTTGGCGCAGGTCCTTCATGACCTGGATGACTTCATCGAGTGTTTCACCCATGCCCAGCATGATCCCGGATTTGGTCGGAATGTCCGGATGATTATCCTTGAACAATTCGAGCAGGCGCAGTGAATGCGCGTAATCCGCGCCGGGTCTTACCTGCCGGTAAAGTCCCGGAACCGTTTCCAGGTTATGGTTCAGCACATCCGGTAATTGCTGCCCGAGTATATCGATCGCTGAGTCCAGGCATTTTTTGAAATCCGGTATCAGGATTTCGATTCTTATTAAATGGCCGAGTTTGCGGATTTCGCTGATGCATTTGGCAAAATGGGTACTGCCACCATCATCCAGATCATCCCTGTCAACAGAAGTGATGACTACGTAGTTCAGTTTCATGGCCTCGACGTTTTCGGCGAGCCGGACCGGTTCGGATGGATCCGGGTGCGTCGGTCTGCCGTGAGCAACATCGCAGAAAGAGCAGCGTCGTGTACAGATATCACCCAGGATCATGAAGGTCGCCGTGCCACTGGAGAAACATTCACCGATGTTGGGGCAGAAGGCTTCTTCGCATACGGTGTTAAGATGGTTACTGCGCAAACGGTCCTTGAGCCGTATCACTTCTGCGGAATTCAGGTTTTTGACTTTCAGCCAGGGTGGTTTTCTGGAAAGCGCAACACGGGTTCCCGTGGCAACGGATTTCAGGATTTTATCACTGCCGCGTTGTTTTATGCCGTATGGCTTCATGTGTAATTTTAAATATTGAGATGTATATCCTGCTGTAGCAATTCATATACCAGTTGTAGCGACGCCTGGGATATTGATTAAAACGCCATTCAAAACAGGCAGCTAACAGCGTTTGTGAACAATCGAAATGAGTGTCTATAAACAGCGCAAGAACAGAGTCCTGTTACACTTGTTGCATAACCTGAAAATACCAACAACCGTTAACAGGAACAGGCCGCGACAGTCCGGTCAGAAAGCGGATTTAATCACGCCGCCATCCACCCTGAGTGCCGCGCCGGTGGTTGCCGAGGCCAGCGGGCTGACGGTATAGGCAACCAGTGATGCGACTTCCTCCGGCGTGGCGAAGCGTTTGATCAGGGATGTGGGTCTGACTTTTTCGAAAAATTCCTTCTCGAACTCCTCCATGCTCCTGTTTTCCCTAGCGGCCAGGTTGCTGACGAATTCCTCGACGCCCCGTGACAGCGTCGGTCCGGGCAGGACCGAGTTGACTGTGATGCCGGTGCCTGCCAGTGATTCAGCCAGGCCGCGGGCAATGGCAATCTGCGCTGACTTGGTCATGCCGTAATGGATCATCTCCGGTGGGATCTGCACACCGCTTTCGCTGGAAATAAAGACGATGCGGCCGTAATTCCTTTGTTTCATCGCCGGCAGGTAAAGTCTGCACAGACGTACACCACTCAAGATATTGATTTCAAAAAAGCGCATCCAGTCCGCATCGGGGATGTCCTCAAAGGGCACGGGTTCGAAAATACCGAGATTATTCACCAGGATCCCGACATCCGGATACTGTTCCACCAGTTGCCGGGCTGTATCCGCCCGTGACAAATCGCCGCAAAATGCCAGGACCTCACCGGAGTCCAGTGATTTCAACTTTTGCAACGCAGTCTCGAGTGTATTTCTGTCGCGACCGTTGATGATAACCCTGGCGCCTTCGCGCAACAGTGCCTCGGCAATGGCATAACCGATCCCGGCGCTACTGCCGGTCACGAGGCTGAGTGTGTTTTGCAATTGAAGGTCCATACAATCTCTCCAGGTGCCGTGTTTATCGTGTTGGTGTATAGCGGTTCAGCCTTTCATGCTGCGGATCAAATCCTTCAAGGCTTTTTCCATCACGGGTACAACGCTCTGAATGGATGGTCTTTCCGCTACCCTGTCCATGTACTCGCGGATTTGCGGATTGCTTTGCCCGATGTCCAGGTCGTAGATGCTCTTCGTATGCAGGTTCAGAAACATCAGGTGAAAAAACGCGGAAATGTCCGCGAAAGTGAAGTCCGGACCACTTGCATAAGGGGCGAATCGTGCCAGTTGTACGAATGCATTCAGTCCCTTGTCAATGGCCGGACGTGCCTGCTCACAGACGGCTTGGTTGACCGGTTGACCGAAGACGACAAAGGCCAGCAGAGGCCGGGCGGGACCGTCCACGTAGAGTTCGGCAGTGCGTATGATTTCCTTTGTCTTTGCCCGGGCGTAGGGATCTTCCGGGTAGAGTCGCGGTTGCGGTTTGATATCTTCAAGATAGTCATAAATGACATTGACTTCGCTCAGGTAGCCCTGATCGGTCTCGATGTACGGGATTTTACCCATGGGACTGGCCTTGAGTATGTCACCCTCGCCGCCAGGCGGCTGATTGATTTCCTCGAAGTCAATAGCCTTCTCCAGCATGGCGACCTTGGCCGCGTTGTAATAATTGCTGGCGTGAATACCGTAAATCCTGATCATGTTATATAACCCCCTTTGATTTATTGGTTGCTGGCGGGTGGCTGGTTGTTCGATAATCCGGAACGACTATTCAGCTATTGCTGATGGTTACCTTACCGAAATGTTTCGCCGCGGCCAGGTGCTGGTAGGCATCCATCGCCCCGTCAAACGGGAAAACGGCGTCGACAACCGGTCTGATAGCGTTCGTTTCCATGAACCGGTTCATATCCTCGAACATCTCCACGCTGCCGACATAGATACCATGGATCTTTTGCAGGTTCAGGGCAACGCCCAGGTTGAAGGCCGGGCCCTCCATGCCGGACAGTATGCCGATCAGGGAGATAATGCCGTATATACCGGTGGACGCCAGCGCCTTGCCGAATGTGCCGGCGCCGCCAACCTCGAGGACGTGGTTAACGCCCTTGCCGCTGGTGATCTCGAGCACGGCTTCATCCCAGTCCGGGGTCGTGACATAGTTGATCAGATGATCGGCGCCCAGCTCTTTTGCCCGCGCCAGTTTCTCATCACTGGATGAAGTAATGATGACATTGGCGCCCATTGCCTTTGCCAGTTGCAGACCGAATATAGACACACCACCGGTTCCTTGTAACAGCAGGGTATCGCCCGCCTTGATGTGGCCGAGCGGCACCAGTGCATGCCAGGCCGTTAACGCCGCGCAGGGCAGGGTGGCCGCTTCCTCGAAGGAAAGATCAGCCGGCACTTTCAGTGTGCCGTGTTCCCGGAGCACGAAATATTCCGCCAGCGTGCCGTCTATACCGCCGCCAAGCGCTGACCACAGGGCTTTTTCATCGACGGGGCCGCTGACCCAGTCCTGGAAGAAGTTGCCCATGACACGATCACCCGGTTTGAACCGGGTTACCGAACTGCCGACCTCGACTACCTCGCCGGCGCCGTCGGACAGGGGCACGATCGGGCGTATATCATTGCGCGGGTAGCCTCCCATCGGGATCAGCAGGTCGCGGTAATTCAGCGAGCAGGCCCGCATGCGCACTATGATTTCATCCGCTTTTGGCGCCGGATCATCGACTTCAACTTTCCTGATGTCATCGACACCCTTATCGGTTTGTACCTGGTAGGCATGCATCGGTTTTACTCCTGTCGTTAATTACGTAAATTTCGCTGAACAATACCGGCTGATCTTCGTTACCGGGTATCGGTGTTATTGAATATTTGATTCCATCGCGTCACTGGATTGATACAGGGTGACTGCCGGAACGGTCATCCCCGGCCACGGCTGTCCGGCTCGTCAATCCTACACCTCGTTATAGATTTTCCCGCCCTGCCGGCGGAACTGTTCAGCCTTCTCCTTCAGCCCGGATTCGATGGCGTCCCCGGTATCCGCCAGCCCCTTCGCCTCGGCGTAATCGCGAATGTCCTGCGTGATCTTCATGGAGCAGAAGTTCGGCCCGCACATGGAACAAAAGTGCGCCACCTTGTGCGCCTCCTTCGGCAGCGTCTGGTCGTGAAACTCCCGCGCCTTGTCCGGGTCCAGACTCAGGTTGAACTGGTCCTCCCAGCGAAACTCAAAGCGCGCCTTCGACAACGCGTTGTCCCGAAGCTGCGCCGCCGGATGTCCCTTGCCGAGGTCCGCCGCGTGCGCGGCGATTTTGTAGGTGATGATCCCGTCCTTGACGTCCTCGCGGTTCGGCAGACCCAGGTGCTCTTTCGGCGTCACGTAACACAGCATCGCCGTGCCGTACCAGCCGATCATGGCCGCGCCGATGGCCGAGGTGATGTGGTCATACCCCGGCGCAATGTCCGTGGTCAGCGGGCCGAGGGTGTAAAACGGCGCCTCGTGGCATTCATCCAGTTCCTTGTCCATGTTCTCCTTGATCATGTGCATGGGCACGTGCCCGGGCCCTTCGATCATGACCTGCACGTCGTGTCGCCAGGCCACCTGCGTCAACTCGCCCAGGGTTTTCAACTCGGCAAACTGCGCTTCGTCGTTGGCGTCGGCAATGGACCCGGGCCGCAAACCGTCACCCAGTGAGAAGGCCACGTCGTAGGTCTTCATGATCTCGCATATCTCTTCAAAGTGCGTGTACAAAAAGCTCTCCTCGTGGTGCGCCAGGCACCACTTGGCCATGATCGACCCGCCGCGCGAGACAATGCCGGTCACGCGATTGGCGGTTAGCGGGATATACGCCAGCCGCACCCCGGCGTGGATGGTGAAATAATCCACTCCCTGCTCGGCCTGCTCAATCAGCGTGTCGCGGAACAACGCCCAGGTCAGTTCCTCGGCCCTGCCGTCCACTTTCTCCAGCGCCTGGTAAATCGGCACCGTGCCGATGGGGACGGGCGCATTACGGATGATCCACTCGCGGGTCTCGTGAATGTGCTTGCCGGTGGACAGATCCATCACCGTGTCCGCGCCCCAGCGAATGGCCCAGGTCATCTTGTCCACTTCCTCTTCAATCGATGAGGTCACCGCCGAGTTGCCGATGTTGGCGTTGACCTTGACCAGGAAGTTGCGCCCGATGATCATCGGCTCGGTTTCCGGATGGTTGATGTTCGCCGGAATGATGGCCCGCCCCGCCGCCACTTCATCGCGCACGAATTCCGGCGTGATGACTTCAGGCAGGTGGGCGCCGAAACCCTGGCCCGGATGCCGGGGCTGCGGGTGGTCTTTCAGATAACGCTCAAGGCGCTGGTTCTCGCGAAGGGCGATGAACTCCATCTCCGGGGTGATGATCCCGGCGCGGGCGTAGTGCATCTGCGTGACGTTGCGCCCCGGCCCGGCCTTGCGCACCGGGCGGTGGGTGTGAAAGCGTAAACCCTCAAGCGCGGTATCCCTGAGCCGCTCGCGGCCGTAGGCCGAGGACGGACCGGCCTGCGTCACGGTGTCGCCGCGCTCTTCGATCCACGCTTCGCGCAACGGCGTGAGTCCTTTACGGATATCGATGCTGACATCGGGATCGGTGTAGGGGCCGGAGGTGTCGTACACCGTCAGTGGGGGATTGGACTCGACGCCCGTGCTGGTGTGCGTGTCCGCCAGCGCGATCTCGCGCATCGGCACGCGCACATCGGCGCGGCTGCCCTGCACGTAGATCTTGCGCGAGTTGGGAAAGCCCTCGATGGCTTGTGGATTAACGCTGGCGTTTTTGTTCAGTAAATTGTCCTGGATAGCGCTCATAGTGTGTTCCTCTTGATTTCGAATTCCGAGCGCATCTGGCTGTCTGCCTGCTTTCCTACGCCGGTATTAACCGGATCAGGTTCAAGGGTCATTCTCAGCCAAACGGCACCCCTAGCTGCATCGGTTCAGCAACAATTTCAAGTATCGCAAATTTGATGCCATATAAATAAGTATAGAAACCACGTTGCCAGCCCACATGCGGTATTCGCATTTTTACTGCAACAGCAGTGAGTTACAGGGGTCCACGTATAAATCTTCTGTGCTGGCAGAAAGCACTGATCGGCCTGGAATCGTTAACATGTGTAACACGTGTTGCAGAGAAGTTGAACCCGGTCTTCGCCGGGCTCAACAAAGGACTGGAGCTGAATCAGACACCCATATGGTTGGGTGGAATGATGTCGTATTTTTTCATCTTGCGATAAATCGTCGCTCTTGAAATACCGAGTTCATTTGCGGAATCCGTGATATTCCATTTATTCCTGATCAGGGTATTAACCAGAGATTCCACCTTGGGGTTACCGATACCGGGACCAGGTGGACACTTTAACTGATGCAGACTGGTTTTCTGGTTTTGCATGTATCTGAAACTGTTGAGTTTCGAGGTGAAATCATCCGGCAGATCAGCCGGTAGTATAGTCACCTGGTCACTGAAGGCATGGGTTACCCTGAGAGTGTTACGCAGCTCCCTGATATTTCCAGGCCAGTGGTAGCCGAGCAGTAATTCCATGACTTCAGGTGATATGGATATATCCGGATTACCGCTTTCCATGATCATGGCCCTGGAGATGAGAAAATCCTTGTCGGCACGCTCTCTCAGGGAAGGTAAAAGCAGTGTTGCCCCGGCAATCCTGTAATAAAGATCCTCACGGAACAGGCCTTCACGGATCATGTCATCGATGTTTTTGTGGGTTGCTGCGATAACATTGAGGTCAACCGGAACGGTTTTGTCCGAACCCAGCGGCTGCACCTCGCGTTCGGACAGAACACGCAATAACCGGGTTTGCAAGTGTATGGGCATATCACCGATTTCATCCAGGAACAGGGTTCCGCCACTGGACTGCTGTATCAGTCCGACCATGCCCTTGCTTCTGGCGCCGGTGAAAGTGCCTGGCTTGTAACCAAACAGTTCGCTTTCAATCAGTGATTCCGGGATGGCCGCACAGTTGACAGCGATAAACGGCTTGCCCCGGCGTCTGCTTTCATTATGTATGGCGCGGGCGAAAACCTCCTTGCCGCTGCCGGTCTCACCCTGAATGAGAAAATAAATTTTGCTGTCAACGAGTCTCTTCGCCAGTTTGATGGATTTTTTCATGACCGGATCGTCACCGGCCAGTTGGTCGAGGCTGAAGTCCGCGGCTTCCATCGGCGTGACTTTGCGTGGCTGATACGAAGGTTTGATCGAATATTTATAATCCGCTTTTGAAGGCGTGGTAGAAGATACAAACAGCTGTTCGCCGGAGGCCAGCAATGTTGCCGGCTTGATGTATTTGTCGGATCCTTCGTGGATATTGATGATATCGCCGAGTTCGCAACCGAAATAATCAGTAATATTTTTGCCAATCGCGGTACTCCAGGCTGCATCTTTCCATACAATGCCACTGTCAAGGCTTTTCCTGGCACAGGAATTCAGCCCCATGATCGTCCCGGTGTCATCAATGGCCAGCATATTCGGTGAGTTGACGTTAACGTATTCCTGCAGGGAACCGAATCGAACGATCCAGTAGTCCTTCTGGAAATGATGCAGGAAATTGGCGCTTTCAATGATCTGGGCATGCATTTGCACAAGCTGTAACAGCAGGTACTGGCTGTCCTTGTTTTTCGGCGAATCAAGCGCGGAAACGTCGAGAACCGCAAGTGGCTTGCCTTCCGGGTCGAATATCGGTGCTGCCGAACAGGTAAGCCGGGTATTGATGAGATCGAAATGATCGGTCTGGTGTGCCGTAACCGGTATCATTTCCGTGGCGCAGATACCAACGCCACAGGTACCTGTATGCTTTTCGTTCCAGTCAGCTCCCAGATAGAGACCATAGGATTTCAGTTCAGCATCGTATTTTTCACTGCCGATATAATCAACGGTGACTCCGTTACTGTCGGTCAACAGCACAACATAATCGAGCGCGTTGACCTGCTTGTAGAGCTGGGACAACCCTGACTTGGCAATATGCAGAAATTCCTCGACGGGGAGCCGGTAATCCAGGAGTTCCTGTTGTGTCAGAATTCTTGCACCACGGGTCGGACTGGGTTCAAGACTGAAATGAGTAATGCAGCGTTGCCATGATCTGAGAATGACAGGATCAGTGCTGGTGATTATATCACTGGCTTTATCAGGCCTGTAAACCGACTCAAGTATATTGTCAATATGATTATGTTGGGCTAATGACATAGCGCTCCTCTATGATGTTCTGGTTTTCTTCCCTGACGGACAATCCTGTAGCGAGAAAAACATTCTGCGAGTCCCCTGACGGTTAACTGTATCCGCTCCGCAGTTTCTGTGTTTCTTTTAAGTTAATTAAATTACCCGAATTTATCAAGAACTTAAAATGTTTGATTTTATGTGCTGAAACAGGTGATTAGAAAAAAGTGATACATCTGTATCACATTACCACAGTGCCTCATGGAAAAGACCAGACAAATCAATTGAATGACATCTGGCATAGCGATTGCTTCAGGTCATATCCGTAGAATTTCAATTTGAAATCTAGCAAAAAAATAATATCCGGATTCCATGTCATTCAGGGAAAACACGGCATAAATTACATGGTTCAAACAGGAGGGCCATCAATCATGCATTATTTTTCAGATTCTCTAAAAAGGGTGGGCAGACAATCACTGGCGTGTCTGGTGATCGCAATTATGTCTTTTAATCTGCAGGCCGCGGATGATGGTTACCAGGACCCGAATAACTGGCCCCGTTATCATCGCCTCGATAACGGCTGGCGATTCAGTCCGCTGAAGCAGATCAATAATTCAAATGTCGGCAATCTTAAAGTTGCCTGGATTCACCAGGTAGGCGATATCGCCATGGGCTTGCAGGCAACCCCGATCGTTATTGATGGTGTTATCTATTACGTAGGTCCCAACAACAACGTATTCGCCGTTGATGGCAAGACCGGCGAGACCATCTGGCATTACCAGCCGGAACTGGATCCCATTGTTAACGAGGTTTTCTATACCAACGCGACCCGCGGTGTGACCGTCGGCCATGGTAACGTTTATCTGGGTACGCTGGATGGCCGATTTGTTGCTATTGACCAGGTTTCCGGCAAGGAAAAATGGTCGACGCAGGTGGTTCCGGATCAGCGCGAGTGCTTCGGTTGCCTGTTTTCCTCACCACCGCAACTGGCCGGAGATATTCTTTACGGCGGTACCACCGGTGGTGACCAGGCCCAGGCCGGCAAGATTTTCGCGGTTAATGCACTGACCGGTGAAAAGGCCTGGACTTTTGAAACCCTGCTGGTTAACAGCAAGGAAAGCTGGCCCGGTGATAGTGGTCGTGTTGGTGGTGGCGGAGCCTGGATGCCCGGTCAATACGATGCTGATACCGATACTATTTATATCGGCACCAGTAATGCCGCACCGGACTTTTATGGTAAGGGTCGTGAGGGTGACAACAAATGGGCCGCGAGTTACCTGGCCATTGAAGGCAAGACCGGCAAGCTGAAATCCGCCCATCAGGAAATTCCCAATGACATGTATGATTATGACTCGGCCTATGAGGGAATTTTCTTCAAGCATAATGGCAAGGACCTGATCGCACATTTAAACAAGAGCGGTTTTGTGTTTGTTTATGAGAAAGGCAGTCTCAAATTGCACAATGTCTGGAAGTTCTCCAAGCACGTGAACTGGGTCGACAAGATTGATCCAAAGACCGGTAAACTCATAGGACGTGTAAATCCGAAAGAAGGTGAGGAAATCACCATTTGTCCCTACCTGCTGGGGGCAAGGAGCTGGAACCATGGCGCGTATAACCCGGAAACCGGCCTCTGGTATAACAATGCACAGGAAGCCTGTAATACGGTAACCCCGGCGCCGACTGATCCCGAATCACTCAGTAGTGTAGCAGCCCTGACTCTGGGTGTATCCGCTATCGCTGCTGTGGCGCCTCCGGGTGACGAAGCCAGCGCCAGGCTGGATGCACGCGACCCGGTTACCGGTGAAATCAGATGGAGCATTCCCTACAAGCTGCCGGGATACGGTGCTGTCATGACCACTGCCGGCGGCCTGGTATTCAATGGCGACGCTTACGGCTACGTACATGCTTATGATGCTGAAACCGGCAAGGAACTCTGGAAGTTCAACACCGGGTCCGGTATACGCGCAGGTATCGTCAGTTATGCACATAAGGGCAAGCAATACATTCTTGTACCTTCAGGCTGGGGTTCACTGGCCCCGGGTTTTGCAGCCTCCGCATTTCCCGGTATCAATGAGCTACCGGGCGGGGCAAGTCTGATTGCCTTTACAATTGAATAAGCGCAATACCTTGCGTTGAATTAGAACACAGGGGACCAGGTGGTCCCCTGTTTTATATCCTGAACTTTGCAGCACAAATAAAATCACAGTTATTGACATGTCAAAGATATACAACCTCGCATTTGCACTTCTTTTCTCAACCAGTGTTGTCTGGGCCAGTGATGGCAATCAACCCCAGCCGGAAAAATCCAGCCTCAAGGAAGCAATCCTCTCAGATCCGGAATCGATCGCCGAAGGAGAGAAGAAATTCAATTCACTGTGTGCCTACTGTCATGGCAGCAAGGGATCGGGCGGCAAGGCCAAAAAGCTGCAGAGCCGTGAATTCGAACCGGATTATCTTTTTAGGACGATTACCAATGGTATCAAGCGTGGTTCATTGAATATGCCGCCCTGGAACAAGCTGTCCGAGGAAACGCGCTGGAAACTGGTGGCCTACATCCTCTCCCTGGGCAAAAACACCGGGGATAACTGAAATAAAAACCGGGCAATCTTCCTGCTCAGCTTTCACGTTTTTCCACAGTATATACCCCCGTCTCGTCGTTATCGAACTTACAAATGTCATGACCCGGTGATACACATGTTGCAAAATGGACGGGCATTCTGTCCCTTTTGAGCAATATCATTATTTTCTGTTTCTGTCTCCTCCTGTACATCCCCGGTTTTATTGCTGTAAAAAAGTCACGCTATATCAACGATTTTCCTGCTTAATCCGAAAAAAACTGATGGTTTGTCAATGGATAAACAAGCATTTCTGAATGATTCTGCATCGGATCATCTTCTTGGCACTCCAATTGCTTTTGGGTAATTACCGTTGAATTGAATGTAAGCAAAAGTAATGAATCCAATTCCTGAATCTACATCGGTTGGCATTATTGCCAATCCTTACTCGTCCAGGGATATCAGAAGACTGGTTTCGAGTGCGTCATCCATTCAGACGGTGGAACGGGCGAATATCGTTGAAAGAATACTTGTAACGCTGGCTACATTCGGTATCGATAAAGCGATCATGATGCCGGATAAAAGCGGTCTTGCGGCACAGCTCATCAGAAACCTGGAGTCACGCAGCCACCTCAACCGGGCGGCTTCAGTCGATCTTGAGTTTCTGGATATACCCATTACCAGTACCGTGACCGATACGCTCATCGCCGGCAGGATATTCAGGGAAAGAAATGTCGGTGCGGTCATAGTGCTTGGTGGAGACGGCACCCACCGGGCCGTTGCCAGGTACATCGGTGATATACCCATGGTCAGTATTTCCACAGGTACCAATAACGCCTTTCCCCGTTTTCACGAAGCCACACTGGCAGGACTAGCGCTCGGAATATACCTGAAGGGCCTGGTTAACACTGAAAGCATGGTCAGGCGAAACAAGGTTATTCGTGTAACCGTGAACAACAATATCGAGGATCTGGCGCTTGTTGACCTGGCTATCACCAGTGATCGCTGGGTAGGCGCACGTGCGGTGTGGAAAATGGAAAATCTGAAAGAGTTGTACCTGGCTTTCTGTGAACCTGCCGCCATCGGTATGTCGAGTATTGGCGGGCTGCTCGACCCAGTGTCAAGAAAGGAAATGTCCGGACTGAAAGTGCTTATGGCCGATCCGGTGGAGTGTCCCATGACATTGAATGCCCCGGTTGCCCCGGGACTGTTCCACGAGATAGGTATCCTGGATTCATCGCGTATTGAGATCGGAGTTGACTATGAAATCGAATCCGCACATGGCGTACTCGCGCTCGATGGAGAAAGGGAAATCGAATTTTCCGCAAAAGATGAGGTGATTGTGAGGCTTGAAGACGACGGCCCGGTCACTCTTGATGTGGAGGCAACGATTGAAAGTGCCGCCAGAAGCGGTGTGTTCGTCAATCATCGTACTGCGGGTCGATCCGGTGAACATAAATTCAGAATGCCTGAAAGCCTGTGTTTTGGATAAACAGGCGATCGGAAATTGCAACATACAGCTATTGATTAACGTAATTGAAATCACCCAGGGGGAGATATATATGTCAGAGTTATCAAAAGAAAAACTTCTCGAAGCATATCGGATGATGCGTACCATCAGGGATTTTGAAGAACGTGTTCATGATGAATTTGCCAAGGGCGGGATCCCGGGCTTTGTTCACCTGTACGCGGGTGAAGAAGCTTCAGCCACGGGCATCTGTATGCACCTGACTGATCAGGATCGTATTGTCAGTACGCACCGCGGCCATGGCCACTGTATTGCCAAGGGCGTGGATGTTATCGGCATGATGGCTGAAATCTACGGTAAACAGACAGGTACCTGTCACGGCAAGGGTGGGTCCATGCACATTGCCGATCTCGACAAGGGCATGCTGGGTGCAAACGGAATTGTCGGCGGTGGCCCACCCTTGATATGCGGTGTAGGGCTTACTCACAAGATGCGCGGAACCGACGGTGTGGGTATCGCGTTTTTCGGAGACGGTGCATCCAACCAGGGCACCACGCTGGAAAGTATGAATCTCGCTACAGTCTGGAATCTGCCGTGTATTTTCGTTGTTGAAAATAACGGTTATGCCGAAGCAACATCATCCGAATGGGCCGTGTCCTGTGACAATTATGCCGATCGGGCTGCAGGTTTCGGTATGCCGGGGACAACCGTGGATGGCCATGACTTTTTTGCTGTTTATGAAACGGCGGGTGAAGCGATAGCCCGTGCCCGTGCCGGTGGTGGACCATCGCTGGTCGAGGTGAAACTGAACCGCTATTTCGGTCATTTCGAAGGTGATGCACAGACGTATCGCCGTGCGGATGAGGTCAAACAGCTCCGCGAAGAAAAAGATTGCCTGAAAATTTTCAGGAAACGCGTGGTCGACGCGAATCTGCTTGAGCATTCCGATCTCGATAAAATCGACGAGGAAGTAGCAGCATTGATCGATGAGGCCGTGCAACAGGCAGAGGCAGCATCGCCGCCGGCCGTAGAGGAATTACTCACCCACGTTTACGTTAATTACTGAATTACGAAGGATAATCAACATGGCCAGAAAAATTACATATCAACAAGCTATCAACGAGGCGCTGGATCAGGAAATGACCCGTGATGAATCGGTTATTGTCATGGGTGAAGACGTGGTCGGGGGTTCAGGCGGTCACGGAGAAATGGATGCATGGGGCGGAGTCCTCGGGTTGACCAAGGGTCTGTATGCAAAACATGGCAACCGTATCATGGATACGCCGATTACCGAATCCGGATATATCGGTGCTGCTGTCGGCGCCGCGACCTGCGGCATGCGGCCGGTGGCGGAACTCATGTTCATTGATTTCATGGGTGTTTGCCTGGATCAGATATACAACCAGGCGGCGAAATTCAGGTATATGTTCGGCGGTAAGGCGAAAACACCGGTGGTGATCCGGGCGATGTATGGCGCCGGGTTCAGTGCCGCTGCGCAGCATTCGCAGGCGCTGTATTCAATATTCACCCACATTCCGGGACTGAAGGTGGTTTTACCCTCGTCACCTTATGATGCCAAGGGATTACTGATCCAGGCGATCCGGGATGATGACCCGGTTATCTTCCTGGAACACAAGGTGCTCTATACCCTGGAAGGTGAGGTGCCGGAAGAGCCCTATACAGTACCGTTTGGAGAAGCCAATGTTGTCAGGGAAGGGGATGATGTAACGATCGTCGCCTTCGGACGCATGGTTCTCCATGCGACCGGGGTCGCAGACAAACTGGCGAAAGAAGGCATCAAGTGTGAAGTGATCGATCCACGCACCACTTCACCACTGGATGATGAAAGCATTCTTGAAAGCATTGAAAACACGGGCAGGCTGGTCGTTGTCGATGAATCGAATCCACGCTGCAGCATGGCCAGTGATATTGCCGAACTGGCCGTAACCCGTGCTTTTGAACATCTGAAAGCACCGGTTAAAACAGTCACTGCTCCGCATACCCCTGTACCTTTTGCGAAATCTCTTGAGGATGCGTACATCCCCTCGCCTGAAAAAATCGAGGCCGCGATAAGAAGCATTGCCTGAGCTTTTGATCAAAAAATACACCAATGAGGAATCTTGATGTCTGAAAATACTATAACGCCGTTGACCATGCCCAAATGGGGCCTATCGATGAAAGAAGGCAAACTCATCAACTGGCTGGTTGAAGAAGGCAGTCAGTTCAGCCGGGGTGATGAGCTGGCCGAGGTTGAGACCGAGAAAATCGCCAGTGCTGTCGAAGCTTCCATGGCGGGTACGCTGAGAAAGATCGTTGCTGAAAATGACACGGTCTATCCGGTGGGTGCCCTACTGGCGGTAGTGGCCGATGAGAGCGTTTCTGATGATGAAGTCAACGCCTACATCGAGAAATTCCAGTCCGAGTTCGTTCCCGAGGAATCCGGTGATGAGGATGAGGGGATCCAGGCGCAAACGATTGAAGTCAATAGCTTGAATATTCGCTATCTCTCCAAGGGCGACGGCGACAGGGTATTGTTGCTTGTGCACGGTTATGGCGGCGATCTGGACAACTGGTTGTTCAATCATGATGAACTGGTGGAAAAAACCGGTATGCGGGTCATTGCGCTGGATTTGCCGGGGCATGGACAGTCATCGAAAGTGGTCGGAGATGCCAACCTCGAATTTTTTGCCGACACAATTCATGCGTTTCTGCAGGCTCTTGATATCGAAAAAGCTTACCTGGTCGGTCATTCCATGGGCGGCGCCATATCACTGTGTTTTGCCAGCAAGTATCCGGATAATGTCCTCGGCCTGGGTCTGATCGCATCGGCAGGTCTGGGTGATGAAATCAACAATGAGTACATCCAGGGCTTTATGGAAAGCACCAGCAGGAAACAGATCAAGCCCTGGCTGGAACTGTTATTTGCGGACAAGTCACTGGTAAACCGGCAATTGATCAACAATATGCTGCAGTACAAGCGGCTGGACGGGGTCAGTGACGCCCTGAATGCTGTGTCGAGGCAGTTACTTGATGACAGTGGCAAACAGGGCCGGCAGTTCCTCGACTCACTGGATACGCTTGCCTGCAGGATCTGTGTCGTCTGGGGCATGGATGACCACATTATTCCGGCATCTCATACCGAACGGTTGCCGGACAGCGTGAGCAAACTGGTCATTGAGAGTTCCGGCCACATGGTACAGATGGAAGCGGCCAATAAGGTTAACCAGTTCCTGATCGATAATCTGTTGACCAGGTAGTCAGCAAAATCCGGAGACAAATGGTTGGAGATCCTGAATGTAGAAAGTACAGAAGACCTCCTCCTCTAAATTGACCATTACTCTCCAGTCAATCCCTTCCGGGATTATTCAACCCGCATTCTCACATGCGGGTTTTTTTTGGTGCGCCCGGCAGGGCGCATCCACTCGGGGGTGAAAGTCCTCTACTCGCCCGGCAAGGGGAAGAGTTAGCCGAACGGCAAGGGTGTCGCGGGTAACTGCGGATCTGGAGGAAGCCGAAGGCAAAGCGCTGGCCTGACGAACAGGAAGCGGATGCGAGGCGTCACAGTGGGGTAAGGCGGCCAATATCGTCAAAGCCCGAAACTTGCACGGAATGCTGTGGCGTAGATCCGACAGGCATAAGCGTGAAGGTGGGTGCGCAATACCCGGGGAGATCCTCATTCGTGCCCTGGTGCTACCGGCACCGCGAGGTGTCGGGATGCGGGTGAGGAAGTCAGCAGAGGCCATAGTAGGTGCCGGTACGGACTGAAGGGCCGAACGTGGAAGAACGCGAGTAGGCGGTCAACTCTCGATGAAACCAGAGAAAGCGGAAGCCCGTTGGCAAGACGGGGCGCAAGTGGAAGGACCCGGACAGTATCCGGGAAGGGCCGCAGTGCGTGCTGAGGTGGAAGCGGCGACTGAGCCGCGGACGAAAGCGGAGTCGAGCGGGCTGATGGAGGCCGTGTGCGAACGCGGCAACCTGATGCTGGCGTATCAACGAGTGGTCCGGAACAAGGGCGCGGCCGGTGTCGATGGCATCGGTGTGGCCGGGTTCAAGGATCACTTGAAGCAACACTGGCCGACGATCAAGGCCAAGCTGCTGGCGGGGACGTACATCCCGCAAGCGGTGCGCCGGGTGGATATCCCCAAGCCGCAAGGCGGGGTGAGGACACTCGGCATTCCAACGCTGACGGATCGCCTGATCCAGCAAGCGTTGCATCAGGTGCTCTCACCGATTTTCGAGGCGGATTTTTCCGCATCGAGCTACGGCTTCCGACCGGATCGGTCCGCCCATCAAGCGGTCAAGGCGGCGCGGCAGTATGTCGCCGAAGGCCGGCGTGTAGTGGTGGATATGGACCTGGAGAAATTTTTCGATCGGGTCAACCACGACATCCTGATGGGCAAGGTAGCCGGGAAGGTCGGCGACGGGCGGGTACTGAGACTCATCCGCCGGTACCTTGAGGCGGGGATGATGGCGGACGGCGTCGTGTCGCCGAGGACGGAGGGCACGCCGCAAGGCGGCCCCTTGAGTCCGCTGCTGTCGAACATTCTGCTGACGGAACTGGACCGGGAACTGGAGCGCCGGGGGCACGCCTTCTGCCGCTACGCGGACGACTGCAACATCTATGTCGGAAGTCAGGCGGCGGGCGAGCGGGTCTTGGCAAGTATTACCCGGTTCCTGGCGGAGCGGCTCAAGCTCAGGGTCAACGAGGCCAAGAGCGCGGTCGCGCCGCCGTGGAAGAGGAAGTTTCTGGGCTACAGCCTGACTGGGCACAAGGCCCCGAAGCTGCGGATCGCGCCGGACAGCCTGAAACGGCTGGAAGACAAAATCCGCGAAGTGCTCAAAGGGGCGAGGGGACGAAGTCTGAGCCACACCATCGCCGATTTGAATCCGGTTCTGCGCGGCTGGGCGGCCTACTTCAGGCTGACCGAAACCAAACGGGCGCTGGAAGAGGTCGACGGCTGGCTCAGGCGCAAGCTGCGCTGCATCCTGTGGCGGCAGTGGAAGCGCCCCTATACTCGCGCCCGAAACCTGATGCGGGCGGGACTGGCGGAGGAACGGGCATTCCGCTCGGCCTTCAACCAACGAGGGCCGTGGTGGAACAGTGGTGCGAGCCACATGAACGCAGCCTTCCGGAAGTCCTTCTTTGATCGTCTGGGGTTGGTGTCGCTGCTTGATACAACGCGACGACTCCAGTGTCTTACATGAACCGCCGGATGCGGAACCGCACGTCCGGTGGTGTGAGAGGACGGGGGAGGTAACTCCCCCTCCTACTCGATCCTGTTTCCGGTGTGATACATGTGTAGCAGTACCCTGTTACACATTGCATGAATGCCAGTTGCTGCAAACCGGGCTTATAAGCGAATCATTTTTGTATTCAAGGTTGATACCATCGTAAATTCAGCAGCTTAGGTCCTGCCGTTTTAACAGGTAAGCCGGCGCTTCATACCCGGGTGTGAATGGTACAAAGTATGCTAATGATTAACTGCCTGAATTTTATCAGGTCAGTTTCCATGTTTAACAGAACCACTTACCGGTATGACGGTTAGTGTGAGGCTGATTAATTCATTCATGAGGGGAGTCAAGATGCCAGGTAAATTCATAAAAATACTATCAATCATCTGTCTGCAGTTCCTTGTATCAACACAGTCCTTCGGGCTCGGTGTTGACGAACTGGCAGGCAGTCATATCGGACATATGGTAACAGATGACATGTTACTCAATGCGGACAAAGACCCGAATAACTGGGTGCACTACGGGCGCGATTACGAGAGCACCCGCTACTCGCCCTTAACGCAGATCAACCAGGAGAATATCAGTGACCTGGTTCCGAAATGGAATCTTTCATTTGGCGTCATCGGCGCCCAGGACAGCCAGGTCATGGCCGTTCACGGCCGCCTCTATGTGACCTCGAGTCATAACAAGCTTTTTGTTCTTGATGGCAAATCCGGAGATATTCTCTGGAAATACGAACGGTCACTGCCCGGCGACCTCGGGCCAAAGTTGTGCTGTGGTTCCGTCAACAGGGGTGTAGCACTTTACAAAGACAAGGTTTTCATGGCTACGCTGGATACCCATATGGTTGCATTCAGTCATGATAGCGGTGAAATACTCTGGGAAAAGAAACTCGGTGATTACAAAACCGGCGAGATCCTCACTTCCATGCCCATGGTGATCAATGGCATGGTTGTCATTGGTAACTCCGGCGGCGATCTCGGCGCCAATCCCGGCACCATCTGGGCATTGAACCCTGACAACGGTGAAATCATCTGGAAAACACATACCGTGCCGATGACCGGTGAAGAGCAGATCGCAAAGACCTGGGCCGGTGAATCCTGGAAACTGGCCGGAGGTACGCCGTGGCTGCCGCCTTCCTTCGACAAGGAAACCGGCTACATTCTCTACGGCGTCGGCAATCCCGTTCCCGATTTTGACGGCAGCGTCCGCGAAGGTGACAATCTCTATACCGGCTCGACCATCGCCATTGATCCGGCAAACGGTGAAATCAAGGGTCATTTCCAGTATACGCCGCATGATACATGGGATTATGATGGCACCAACGAGGCTATCCTGATCACAGACAAGAAAGGCCGCAAGGTCTGGTTGCATGCCGATCGTAACGGTCATCTCTACAGCATTGATCGTAAAACCTTCAAATGTAACTGGGTTACCGCCATGCAGCGTGTCAACTGGGTGAAATCTTTTGACAAGAACTGCAGACCGGAAGTCAATCCTGACAAACGTCCTACACGCGGCGTCGAAACCATTGATATTGCGCCCACGCTTGGTGGCGGCAAGGAATGGCATCCGGCAGCATATAGCAAGCGCACCGGTTACATTTATGTCCCCGGCATTGACATGGCCATGGATATCGCGGCAAAGGAGCAGGAATTCAAGCCCGGCCAGTGGTGGCTTGGAACCAGCGTCATCCGTTTACATCCCGGTGGCGGCTACGTGAAGGCGTTTGACGGCACTTCGGGTGAACTCATCTGGATGCGTTCCCAGAATACGCCGGGTACCGGCGGAATGCTCGCTACCGGCGGTGGTCTGGTCTTCAACGGGGATGCGGAAGGCTTCTTCCGTGCCATGGATGATGAATCCGGCCAGACACTGTGGGAATACAACGTCGGCAGCGGCGTACACAGTAACCCGACCACCTACATGGTCGGCGATACCCAGTATGTCGCCATTCTTGTGGGACCGGGCGGTGGCAGCCTGTGGCCGCTGGTTTACGGCGAGTTCTTCAAGAACAACAACAAGGGCGGCGGACTCTACGTGTTTGCCCTGCACAAAAAATAGGCTGTAACACTGAAGGTGTTATAAAAACATAATGCGGGGGAGTTTACGGAAACTCCCCCCTTTATGTTTAGTCAGAACAGAACAGTGGATTATTTACAGGAGACATATATGAAGTATCGCTGGTTATGTATAATTCTCACCGTGTTTTACGGATTACAGTTCGCGGGCAAGACCGCGGCATTCGGAGTTGAGGCAGCAGAACAGGAAGAAAAGGTAGTGGTAGCAGAAAATTCCACGGACACGGCGGCGATCAGCGGTGCCGAATGTGACGATGCGGATTTTTCATGCATGGAAAACAAACATATCGGAAATCCTGAATCCATCGAAGCCGGACATGCTCTTTATGGCAATACCTGTCTTTTTTGCCATGGGCCGGGAGGTGTTGGAGCAAGGGCACCGACCCTGGTAAGCGGAGGATTCGCGCCCGGGGGTGTTAACGATAACGAATTTTTTCTTTCGATCATTAAATATGGCAGACCCGATACCATTATGGGGTCATTTGAATCCTACATGTCTGTAGAGGAAATGTGGCAGGTAATTGCCTATTTACGGGATGAGGCCGAAAAAAAGGCGCAGGCTGAATGAGTAATCTGTCCCGGCCATTAATGCAGTAAAATTAACAAGCCACACAGAGATATATCATGACTATAAGAAAAATCAATCCGATGAAAAATTTATCCCTGACTGCCTGTCTTGCGGCGCTGTGGCTGATGCCGCTTGCGACCATGGCGGATGATGAAGACTATGTGTGGCAAAGCGGTTTTAATTACGTTGCGCTCGTGCCGTCCGAATCCGGTGCCGAAGCCAATGATCATCCGGTCGAGTTTCAACCCCAGGAAATGTTCGACATACTCGCGACCATTAAACTGCAAGAGGCAGATGACAGCTGGTTTGACCTGGATTTTTTGAGTTCCGGTTCCGAGGAAGCGGAGCTGCCAGACACCAACCTGTTTAACAGGAAAGAATTGTCTGATCTGAGTAAACCGCTCACCCAGGCGCTGGCGAAGGCTTCCCCGAACCAGGATGTAACGTTCACTGTCAGCTCTAGCCGTGAAATAAAATACGGGAAATCGCTGCTATCCACTGCCGGGCGTTTTTTCTACAGCAAGGGCCAGTTGAACCTGATCATCGGCAAGCTCCGCGTGGATATCGAGCAGCAATACCGTAAACGCGGCGGACCTTCCGATGTGGCGGAGAAAATCGATTATCTGAAACTCAAGAAATTCCGCCTTGATACAGGTTCCCGCAAACGTGAATCCAGCCTGGACCATGCTTTTGCAACAGACCATTCGCATTTCATCAAGCCTGTTAACAGAAAATTTCGCAGCGACTGGCTGGTAATGAATGTGGATACCATCAGGAATGACATTGCCAATACCAGGGAAACCCTGCAAAAGAAGGAAAACATCATTGAAGAGACTACCGGCTTGCAGGAACAGACCCGGCAGATAGACAGTGAACAGGAACAACTCAAGCAGAAAGTCGAAAGGCTGGAGCAAATGATCCAGGCAGACGAGAAAGGCGCAGCAGTCGAACCGGTCAGGAAAACCTCACCGGCCAACGTGGAAAGCCGTACTATTGAAGAGCGACTGAGCGAACTGAAATCTCTCTATGAAAAAGGCATGATCACCGAAGAAATCTACCAGAAGAAAATGAACGATATTCTGAAAGATCTCTGATCGATGGTGATATTCAAACTGCCCGTATAATAATCGTCATCCCCCGGTTCAGTGCTGAACCGGGGTAACATCAGCCGGGTAACGGATGGTTTGTACAGCCCTTGCCCGGCAGTTTTCCCCCTGTAAACAAAACCCCGTATACCACCTTGAACATAGTTCAATACACTTGTTTCATGTTTGTTACAACTGTATCTCATTTCATGTCTTCTCCGGCCATTCACATAACATTTTGCTGACGTTATCGGCATAATTTTTTTTCAATGCCGGATGTCAATCATGATAAATCTGTATATCAATCAATAATCTATAAAGTTCCACCTGGAGTTTTCCGTTGTATTTACACCACATAGGTGTTTTTACAACAAAGTTGGCAATGCGATTGCTAAAACTAATCTGCTTATCAAAAAAAGCAGTGATGATCCTTTTAAATAATATCGTCCAGGGGAGAAATCCAGATGAAACTAAAACACACGTTATTCTGTGCATCAATTGCACTTGCAACATCTCCAGCATATGCGGATGTTGATCTGTTCGGGGGCAAGGTCAAGGCCGGCGGTTACTTCGCCCAACATTGGCAATCACCTATTGAAGTTGAAGGTTCAGCAGCGAATCCGCTGGATACCAAGGCCGATTCCGGTTTTGCCCGTCTTCGTTTCGGCCTCTGGTTTGCCGGGCAAATTACCGAGGACTTCAGTTTCTTCGTGGAACTGGCCGAAGAACCCAACGACCAGGGCGACGGAAACTACCAGATCACCCAGGATCTGGCCTGGGTAGACTACAAGGTCAATAACGACATCATCTTTCGCGTCGGTAACGTCGTCGAAACAACCATGAACTTCCTGCGTTACTCTGATGGTGGCGCTGTACAGGGTAACCCGCTCATCGGTAACGGCTCCAATGACATGATCACCGCTGCGGAAGGCGTCTGGCTGCTGGGTAGCCACGATGTGGCACTCGGCACCTGGGACTGGAACGCGACGATAACCAAGCCTTCATTCTTCGGCGATGCCAGTAACGGCAGTGGTTATGATTTCGGCCTGCGTTCCTCTCTGGTCACTGACAGTGGCTTCGGCATCGGCGCCGGTTACTTCAAGACCACCGGTGACACCGTATGCGCCACCCCGACCAACTGTGTGCTCAGCGACGGCGGTGCTTTTGGCTCCCTGATTGCACTCGGTGACGGTGATAACTACGACTTCGGCAGCAAGACACTGAATGGCCGCGTTACCCAGGCCGGTATCATTCCGGCCATCAAGGCCGATATCTGGCAGATTGACGCCATGTATGAAACCGAGGCGCTTGGTGGCAAGGCGACCATTCATGGTTTCTACGGACAAGGGCGGGATGATTTCAGCTGGGCCGGTGGTTCTTTCGTAGCCAGCCCGACAACCTTCAGCCAGGTCAATGCCAAGCAGGATTTCTGGGGTATATTCGGTCGTCTTGATCTCACGGAAACCATCTACGTCTCTACGCGTTATACCGTTTCAATCAATGAAACCACGGGTATCGGACCGGGTGACGATGAACTGGATCGTATCCAGGTCGGCGCCGGCTGGTGGGTTGATGACGGTGTACTGATCAAGGCCGAATACGTACAGCAGAATGAAGGCAGCGTCTCCGGTGGCGGTCGATGCACCTTCGGCGGCGCCTCGGATTGTGAGTGGGAAGGCTTCATTATGGAAGGTTCCGTCAGCTTCTAATCCATATCTTTAGAATCACTTCATCATTATCTCCATATTTTGGACCCCCTTCCCGCCCGGGAAGGGGGATTTTCTTTTTTATCGCCCTTTTTCCCTGAACCACTGTTGAATCCCTGCTATTCCCGGCGCGCAGGAGCATTTTTATCTTTCGACCGTTGCAAGCCTCTGCCTGATTCTATAATCTTCGCTCCAGTTTTTATCTGAACAGCCTGTTCGGGTACCAGGGCTGATTCAAATACACTGTGGAGAGGTGGCCGAGCGGCTTAAGGCGCACGCCTGGAAAGTGTGTATACGTCAAAAGCGTATCGAGGGTTCGACAATTTCGCCGGGAGCGAAATTGGAAAGACGCAGTCTTCCCGCAGGGCGCGCTACAGGGAAGTAGCGCGTCAGTCCCTCCCTCTGCAGCACGGAGTGCTGCGTGTCAAAAGTTGTATCAAGGGGTTACTATAGAAATGAAATTGTGGAGAGGTGGCCGAGTGGCTTAAGGCGCACGCCTGGAAAGTGTGTATACGTCAAAAGCGTATCGAGGGTTCGAATCCCTCCCTCTCCGCCATATAACTGCAAAAGGGACCTTCTGGTCCCTTTTGCAGTTATGGTGATAAGTCATTCGAACCCTCGAAAACGAGAGAGTGACTTCGACATAGTGTCCGGGCGGATGATGTCAGGATCGTAACCCGTTCTTCCTGGTTTCTCTCTGTTTCACTACATCGTTCCCGCCGTCTGCATGATGCCTTCCGACGCCATCAGTTCAAGTCCGTATTCGATCGCAACCGCGTAGGAGACATTGGTTTCACGCGGTTCGAGGCGTTCCGTGGATACCCCGGCCTGTTGACTGATGGTCGAGGGTTCGAAACGCCCGGTGACAATACCCACGATATGGCTGTCGGCCACGTGGACCAGCGGCCCGCCGCGATCACCTTCATGAAATGCCGAGTCAAACAGGATCAGCCGGCTTTCGTTGCTGGACAGGATCTTGGCGCTGACCACGGCGTTGTAACCGAGTAAGGCGTGGATCTGGTGATGGCCGAAGGAATAGCCAAGGCTCATGACACTGGCGCCGGGCCGCACAGCTTCCGTGCTGCCGAGAAAGTCATCCGGTACGCCGATATCGATTTCCTGCTCTATCTTCAACAGTGCGATATCGCGTTGCACATCCCGGCTGATTACATTAACGGCCATCGCCGCCACCCGGTCCAGGATCAGCGGTGCAAATTCCTCGCTGAAGGTTGAAGGAATGATAACCAACCCTGTCTCGTTTTCGGTGAGGTGGGCGGCAGTGAGCAGGTAACCCTGGCCGTGGACCAGAAACGCGGTGCCGAGAAAGGCCACCGAGTCGCCAAGGTCGCGGCCCAGCATCATGCAACCGCTGCGGAATTTATGACTGATGATTTGTAACATGAGTTATTTTGCTTGCTGTTATTGATATGGCTTGCCGTTATTCAGGAACCTGTGTACCGAGCCAGTGTTCGATAATACCGCCGCGCGTGCGCAGCCAGCGTTCGGCCTGGCCCGCGGGGTCGCGGCCGCCATCCGCCTGTATCCAGACCATCAACTGGCCCAGTTGATCGGATTGCCAGTGGAAGCGATCCAGTAATGTGTATACGCGGGGCATGGCCCGGCGAAGACCCGGCCTGACCAGTGTGTGGATGGCGCCGTTTTTTCCGAACACGCCTTTGGGGTCGTCGAGAAAACGCAAGGCCCAGCGGCCGAAAAGCCAGTGCGGTTGCCAGCCGGTGACTACCACCGGTTGCTTGTGGCGGATGGCGTCCTTGAGAGATGTCGCCATGGTGCTTTCATTACCTTCGACCAGGCGAAATTGTCCGAGTCCGTACACCTCCATGGCCTTGCGGGTGGCCCGCATGATGCCGGTATCGGCCTCGATACCGATGATCCGGTGTGCGAAATCCGCGGCATGATCATCGAGTTCGGCGATGGATTGTATGTCCAGTAGTTCACGGCCCCGGGCGCCGTCGGCACCGGTCTGGCGGCCCGGACTGACCGCCGGCACCACCAGGCCGATGCGTGTGCCTTCGAAGTTCGGTCCCAGGTCGTCAAGCTGGTGTGCATAGCGTTGCATATAGTCCCGGTGCGTATCCGGCAGCCAGGCCGAGAGCATGGCGTCCGCCTTGCCTTGCGCAACGCGTTCATACATCTCTTCTACTGATACCTGTTCCGCTTCACAACCACGATCCAGTTGCTGCCGGACGACGGCACAGACCACATGTGCGCTGGCCACGGAGGATGACCAGTCGGCGTACACCAGTCTGAGGGCGTCCCGGGCCTGTGTTGCAAACGGTAACAGTAGCAGCAGACCTGTGGCGATAACATGGCGGCCGCCGCGGACGGCAGTGGAGAACAGGGTGATGGCGCCGTTCATTTTTTTCTGTCCCTGCGTCCGAGGTCGGTATTGATCCAGAACGTGCGCCGGCCGAAGGTGGGCATGGTACGCGTGGCCCGGGTCTTGTATTCGCGGCCCTCGTATTGATCCAGCGCCACCGAAAAGGTCTGCGCTTCGCGATAATCGGCCATCCCCCGGTGCAGCGCATAGCACATGCCCAGCAATATGATGGCGAAAGGCAGCCCGGTGGTGATCGCCGCCGTCTGTAACGCCACCAGTCCGCCGCCGACCAGTAAAGCCGCGGCCACCAGGCCTTCCATGATTGCCCAGAAGATACGCTGGATCACCGGGGGTTCCGGGTTACCGCCGGCGGTGATGATGTCGATTACCAGCGAACCGGAGTCGGACGAGGTCACGAAAAAGGTAATGACCACGGCCACGGCCAGTGTCGCCGTGATGGTATCCAGCGGATAGTTTCCCAGCAGTACAAACAATGAGACCGGAATGTTTTCCTGTACGGCTTTGGCGATACCGCCGGCGCCGAACATCTCGATGTTCAGGGCGCTGTTGCCGAAGGTGGTCATCCAGATGAAAGTGACCAGCGTCGGTATGAACAGCACGCCCTTGATGAATTCACGCACCGTGCGGCCGTAGGAGACACGGGCGATGAACATACCCACAAAGGGCGACCAGGAAATCCACCAGCCCCAGTAAAAGACGGTCCAGCCGTTCTGCCATTCGGTGTTCTCATAGGTTTCGTTCCAGGTGCTGAGGGCGGGAAAATTCTGGATGTAGTAACCGATGTTTTCGACCAGCGCATTGAGAATGAACAGTGTCGGCCCCACCAGCAGCACGAACAGCAGCAGGGATCCGGCGACAACGATATTCAGTTGACTGAGCAACTTGATGCCGCCCTCGAGTCCACGCACCACGGACCAGGTGGCTGCCGCGGTAATGAGAGCAATCAGCACCAGTTGCACCATCGGGGTTTGCGGAATGCCCAGCAAATGGTCCAGTCCTGCATTGACCTGCTGTACACCGAGGCCCAGCGAAGTAGCCACGCCGAACATGGTGGCGACCGTGGCCATGATGTCGATGACATTGCCGATCGTACCGTAAATGCGTTCACCGAAAATCGGGTAGAACACGGAACGGATGGACAGTGGCAGGTTGCGGTTGAAAGCGAAAAACGCCAGCGACAACCCGACCAGCGAATACAGCGCCCAGGGATGCAGTCCCCAGTGCAGGAAGGTGAAATCCATGGCCGTGCGGGCGGCCTCGACCGTGCCCGGCTCGGCCAGTGGCGATGCGATGTAATGAAACATGGGCTCCGCCACCCCGTAAAACAGCAGGCCGATGCCCATGCCGGCGCTGAACAGCATGGCGTACCAGCCGAGTGTCGAGAACTCGGGCACCGCGCCCTCACCGCCGAGGCGGATGTTGCTGAAGCGGCCGAGCAGCATGGAAATAATAAAAATCAGGATAATGTTCATGGTCGCGACAAAGAACCAGCCACCGTAATACGAGACACCGTCCTGTATGGTGGTGAAGAGATTATCCATGTGGCTTTCGAAGACCAGCGTCAGTATGACGAACAGCAGGATGAGGCCAGCGGAAATGAAAAATACCCAGGGGTGAATATCAAGCTTCAGCCAACCGCTATGTTCCTCGCCGTTCTGTTCCATGTTGTTGTTCTCGTTACCGCTTGCCATTTGCTGGTTGTCCTTTCGGTTGATATTTCAGGGATGTTGAATTGTGGATTGACCGGTTAACGGGGCAGGTTTTTCGGTACCTGCAAGGGCCGTTCCAGCCACTTTTGAAACCGCTGGTTGATACGATTGAAATGTTCCGCCCACCAGCGCGCATCGATCTGCAGTGCGTTATCAAAATTACTGCTTGCCGTGGGCAGGTGCAAGCGGGCTTCCCTGTCCATCAGTTGCAGGGCGGATTTTCGAACCGGTCCGTAGGGTATGTGCCGGGCCTGTTCCGCAAGCCGGTCGCTTCGGGTTGCAAAGCGGATGAAGTCCAGCGCCTGTTCCGCGTTCGGGTTGTCCCTGGGAATGCCGAACAGATCGATATTCCAGATCTGGCGATCCCAGAGGATTTCAAGCCCGGCGTTACGGTTGTTATTGGCATCGGCGATGCGGCCGTTATAGGCTGAAGTCATCACCACCTGTTTGCTTTCCAGTAAATAGGGCGCCTCGATGCCATCCACCCACCAGATCAACTGCGGTTTGATGCTGTTGAGTCTGGTGAAAGCGCGTTGCAACCCGGCTTCGGTTTCCAGTGTGGCATAGATCCGGTCGGCGGGCACACCATCGGCCAGCAGCGCCCATTCCAGGTTGGCCTTCGGCGTTTTGCGCAGACCACGGTGTCCGGGAAAGCGTTCGGTATCAAAGAAGTCCTCGAGACGTTGCGGTGTTTGCGGCAACGCTGCCGGATCAAATGCGATGACCGTGGACCAGACCACCGTGCCGATGGCGCACGGTGTGAGACTGCCTGCAATAAAATCGGACTCAACCGCGGAGCCATCGGCTGGCGCTTCCAGCGCCTGCGGCGGGATCGGTTCCAGCAAGCCTTCCTCGCAGGCCCTGAGTGCGTCGCTCAGTTCCAGGTCGATGATATCCCACTTGAAGTTGAGAGAGCGTACCTGTTTGCGCAGGTCAATCAGACCACCACTGTAATCAATGACATTGATCTGTTCTCCGGTCTGTTGCTGGTAAGGACGCACGAAAGCCAGGATCTGGCTGCGGGTATAGGCGCCACCCCAGGAGACCATGGTCAGTTCGGCATAAACACTCCTGCACGAAAGAAACAACAGGATGAGAACGGTTAATATGAGCAGTGGCTGTCCACGCCCGGTCGCGCAGTCGTGCAAGAACCCGTCCTTCTCCGTGTCATTCAGGGCAGTCATTCAGATTACCAGTAATAACCCAGGTTGATATTGATGCGCGTTTCCCATTCATCGTTACCGCCACCCGCGAGTGAGCCATCGCCGAGAAACAGGGCATTTCTGCCGCGGATGAGATCAATATAGGTAAAGGTAGGACCGATACCTATGGCACAACCGGTGGTGTTGAGCAGGGAATCATTGAACCGGCTATCGTCCTTGTGCAGTATGCTGAAATCGTTGTAACAGGTTATAACGTCAACCCGCGGCCAGTTCACCGGAACATTGTAGGCAATGTTGGCGACTCCAAAATACCCTTCTGCCGCCACTTCGTGAGCAAAGGCGAAGGCGCCAAAAGTGATGCTGTCATTGCTGACACCGGCCGGATTACGCGGGTTGTATTCGTAGCGGCCGAGTTCGAACTGGAGATTCCAGCGCCCGCAGCGGCTGTCGAGGTGTGCGGCCGTGGCCCAGTGATCGCCGCTGTCATCGGTGTCCCGGTTGAACAGTTCACCCCATTGTCCGGATAACCCGAGCTCGTTACTGCATTCACTGTCCTTGCCGAAAGTATAGGCCAGGCGGCCGTTGAAGGTGTTGGTTTCCTCGTTCCTGGCCGCGCCGGTTGTTACCGGGTCATAGGAATAACGCTCCAGATCGTCGGCATTACCCAGTTCGGCATTTTTGAAAGCGGCCAGTTGCAGATTCCATGGACCGAAATCATTGATGTATTTAATGCCCATGTCATAGTCATCTTCCAGACCCATGTAATAAGTGGTGCCAAACCAGAAACTGTGTGAGGCGAAGGGCAGGAGACCAAAGGGTACCTGGGTGATGCCGGCCTGCACCTGGCCGTGATCACCGAAATCATAGCCAATCCAGCCATGGTGTATGGTGTCCATGAAAGTGTAAAAGCGGTATTCGGCTGACAACAGGATATTCTCGTATTGGCCGTCGACGTTGAGGCGGAAAATATTCAGGCCGATATCACCACGCTTGCTTTGCGCGGAATCGTCAAAATCCTCCCATGAATAGTTGAAACGCAGTGCCCCGCCGATATCAAATGCCTGGATTCCGCTGCTATCGGCTGCGGCAGTTTCATTGACGGCTTCCTTGATTTCGATATCCCTGTTTTCAGCGGCCGCCAGACGGGCCTCCAGCTGTTCCATGCGTTTCTTGAGCAGTTGCAGTTCTTCGCGCAGGGCTTCGGTTTCAGCGTCGGCAAAAGCGGAATTGGCAAAGACACACAGCGCCAGGCAGCATGGATACCATGCGGGAGAGGCTGCCGGTTTACCAGCAGGTTGATGTCGGTTTGTCATCGATTATCTGCTGTTAACGAAACGTTTACTGTTATTTAAACTGTTACAAACATGTGATAATGCACTGATATAAAACACGTATTCTGTACATCAGGAGACTGGTCAACGGAAATGTCATCCTGTGTTATCTTCGTTTCAGAGTGTCTCTGATGATCAGTTTACAACTGCGAGTGTATAAGTAAACGGCGGATTATTACCGGTAAGCGAATACAGATGTCCGGGCAATCCGTATGACAGCATGATGCAATGCGATAATTACCGCATGTCGCCGGGTAAATACCCGGGCCGGAAATCAATCAATAAACACGGAGATGTCTGCTGTATGTCAACGCATGAACAGTTGATAGATATCGATCGCCGCTCGATCTGGCATCCTTACAGCGCCCTGCATCCGGATCTGCCGGTTTACCCGGTGGTGTCGGCCGACGGCGTACGCTTGAAACTGGCCGACGGCCGGGAGTTGATCGACGGCATGGCGTCGTGGTGGTGTGTGATCCACGGCTACAACCAGCCGCGGATGAACCGCGCGCTGGCGGATCAACTGCAGCGCATGGCCCATGTCATGTTCGGTGGGCTGACCCATGACCCGGCCATGCAATTGACGGAACAGTTGCTGGCCATCACGCCGCCGTCGCTGGATGCGGTCTTTTATTCCGACTCCGGTTCGGTCGCGGTGGAAGTGGCCATGAAAATGGCCATCCAGTACTGGCAGGCCATGGATAAACCCGCGCGTAAACGCTTTATCAGCCTGCGCCACGGTTATCATGGCGACACCTTCGGCGCCATGTCGGTATGCGATCCGGAAACGGGCATGCACGGTCTGTTCAAGGGCGCCGTGGCCGCGCAGATCTTCGTACCGCAACCGCCGTGCCGCTATGGCCGGCCCTGCCGGGATGACGATATCCGGCCATTGCAGCAGGCGCTGGAGAAGAATGCCGATCAGGTTGCCGCCGTGATCATGGAGCCCATCGTCCAGGGCGCCGGTGGCATGTGGTTTTATTCGGCAGAATATCTGTCCCGGGCACGGGCGCTTTGCGATCAATATAATGTGTTGCTGATCCTGGATGAAATCGCCACCGGTTTCGGCCGCACCGGAAAACTCTTTGCCTGTGAGCACGCCGGTATCGAGCCGGACATCATGTGCATCGGCAAGGCACTGACCGGAGGTTACCTGTCCCTGGCGGCAACGCTGACCGGCAGCCATGTTTACCAGGCCATAGACGGCGCCGATCCCGGTGTCTTCATGCACGGTCCGACCTTCATGGCCAACCCGCTCGCCTGTACGGCAGCCCTGACCAGTATTCAACTGTTGCTGGAATCGCCGTGGCAGTCACGCATTACCCGCATCGAGAACCGGCTCCGTGAAGGACTGGCGCCGTGCCGCGATCATCCCGCGGTCACTGATGTGCGGGTGCTGGGCGGCATCGGTGTGGTCGAATTGCAGATGCCGGTGGATATGAAAACGATGGTGCCCGAATTCGTCGCTGCCGGGGTCTGGATCCGGCCGTTCGGCCGGCTTGTCTACCTGATGCCGCCCTATATCATCAGCGATGAGGATCTGCACACGCTGACCCGTGCCGTGCGCGAGACAGTAGGCAAGCAGGCATAATATAATGCCGGCATGAATCCTTCCCCGGAACCGGGAAACCTGCCCGGTGACAAAAGTGAACAGCTGTTATGGCTGGGTCTTTATGACAGCCTGACCAACCTGCCCAATCGCTATCTGTTCCTGGATCGCCTGCACCACACCCGGTCGCTCGCGGTGCGCGAGAAATACGGTTTTGCCATCCTCATGATCCGGCTGAACGGCTTGAAGTCGATCAATGAACGACTGGGCCACCATGTTGGCGATCGTGCCCTGGTGGCCGTTGCCGAACGCCTCATGAAACTGGCGCGGGATTCCGATACCGTGGCCCGTTTCGGCGGCAATGAATTCACGGCGATCCTGGTTAACATCAATCAACCGGCTGATGCGGAAAGCATTGCCGGCAAATACGCCGAAGCCATCGGAGACCCCGTTACCGTCAACGGGAACAGTGTCGAATTGACGCCCGCTATCGGCGTCTCCTGTTATCCGCAACACGGCGAGGACATCAACACCCTGGTGCACAATTCCGAAAAAGCCATGCTCACGGCCATCGGCCGGGGTGCGGCATGCAATGTGTACTCGGACATCGACGGCGGCGCCGTGCCCGGCACCTTGTATAATTACGATCTGGATGAACTGTTCAGAAATGAGCAGATCCGATTTCTCTATCAGCCCATATGCGCCATCGAGGACGGCCGCATCGTGGCCCTGGAAGCCCTGTGCCGCTGGCAACATCCCTCCCTGGGCGAAATTTATCCCGATAAGCTGATCCTTGATGCCAATAACTCACCGGAGATCAAATCCTTCGTGACCAACGGTCTGCGCATCGTTCTGCAACAGGTGGCCCGCTGGCGGCAGAAAAACATCCGGATCCCGGTGCACTTCAACCTCTCGGCGTATATGTTGAACGATCCCTTCGCCGCCGAGTTGATCATCGATTTGCTTGAAGAGTCGGGCCAGCCCGCGGATTCCCTGGTCATAGAACTGACCGAAACCGAGTTCTACAGCGTCAACAGTCTGACCATCCGCATCATTCGTGAACTCGCCGGGCGCGGTATCGGCATTGCGCTGGATGATTTCGGCGTCGGTTTCTCCTCGCTATCACATTTGCTGGAGTTTCCCGTCGACATTATCAAGATCGATAAACTGTTCGTGGAGAATATTGCCACGAACAGCCGCGGGCGAACCATCACCCGCTGTCTGGTTGACATGGCCCATGAGCTGGGCGCACGAGTGGTCGCCGAGGGCGTCAGTGGCACGGATCACGCCGCGGTGCTTGCCGATCTGGGGTGTGATTTCATCCAGAGTCACCATTTTTTCAAACCGCTGCCGGCCGGCGAGGTGGAAAAACAGCTCAACGGCGCTCCCCGGGGACGGCTGTAGCCTCCTGCATGGCTTTTCATCCCGCGACGGGCAGTGTTACCGCTCAGCGCACTATGCCGGGACACAGAGAATTGTTACCATCGCTTTTCCATGGTGGTCTGTGCCCATCTCCCCGCAACGTGAAATTGTAAACCCCGCCAGGCCCGGAAGGGAGCAACGGTAGCGATGGATACGGGTGCCGGGGGCCGGTGGGTACGGGCCGCCTCCATATGAAAGATGTTCTTTGCATGACGATCCGGCCGCCGTGTTCATCCGACAAACGCTTTATGGATCTTTGCCGGCCTTACGCATTCTTACCGGCAAACGTTTTAGTCGTCAGGAACAGTGAGTCAGGCAACGAAATAACAGGTGGTTGAGCCGATACAATGAGTTACCAGGTGCTGGCCAGAAAATGGCGCCCGCGATCCTTCGCGGACATGGTGGGACAGGAACACGTGCTGAAGGCGCTGATCAACGCCCTGGACAGTGATCGCACCCACCATGCCTACCTGTTTACCGGCACGCGCGGTGTCGGCAAGACCACGCTGGCGCGGATCCTGGCCAAGTGCCTGAATTGTCTTGAAGGCGTCAGCTCCACACCCTGCGGCACCTGTGCCGCCTGTGTCGGCATCGATGAAGGCCGTTTCATCGACCTGATCGAGGTGGACGCGGCCTCGCGTGCCAGGGTGGAAGAAACCCGCGAGCTGATGGACAACGTCCAGTACACACCGACCTCGGGCCGCTACAAGGTCTACCTCATTGACGAGGTGCACATGTTCTCCAATCACAGTTTCAACGCCCTGTTGAAGACCCTGGAAGAACCTCCGCCGCATGTGAAATTCCTGCTGGCGACCACCGAGGCAAAGAAAGTACCGGTCACCATCCTCTCCCGGTGCATGCAGTTCAACCTCAAACATCTGTCCGTGGATCAGATAGACGGGCAACTGACCCGCATTCTGCAGGCGGAAGCAATCACTGCCGAACCGCAATGCAGCCGCCTGATCGCCAGGGCGGCCAACGGCAGCGTTCGTGATGCGCTGAGCCTGCTCGATCAGGCCATCGCCTACGGTGGCGGGGAATTGCGACTGGAACAGGTCCGTACCATGCTTGGCAGCATCGATTCCGCCGAGGTATTGACCCTGCTGACGCATGTCATCAACGCGGAGGGCGAGGCGCTGCTGCAGCGTATTCACCTCGTTTCGGAACATAACCCGGATTACCAGCAACTGCTGGTGGACATGATCGACTGCCTGCAACGCATCGCCCTGATCCAGGTTCTGGGAGAGAAGGCGGACACGGAAGAACACCTGGATGAGCGCTTGCACAGCCTGGCCGCGGCCACGGATCCCGAGCAGATACAATTGCTTTACCAGATCGCCATTACCGGCCGCCGGGATATGCACCTGGCGCCGGAGCCGCGCAGCGGATTCGAGATGGTATTGATTCGAATGCTGGCGTTTCAGCCGGGCGGGTCTGCACACCGGGTTCCGGGCGCACCTCCGGCGGTGAATCAATCTGTCAGCAAAGATGCCGCGGTGACCACGGACAAGCGCCCGCAACCGGATCCGGGTACCGAAGCCGCGACAGCACCGGCACCGGCCGCTTCGACCGGCGTGGACAGCTGGCAGGCGGTGATCGATGAAATGGCCCTCGCCGGACTGGTCAAGGAACTCGCCGGTCATACCGTATTGAAGAAACATACGGACACCGCGGTGCATCTGTCCCTGGCGCCGGACAAGGAACACCTGCTCAACCAGAACCAGAAAGATCGCCTCGAGCAGGCCATCAAAACCCGCTTTGGCGAGCATATGAAACTGCTGATCGATGTCGAGCAGCCTGGAGCGGAAACGCCGGCACAGTTAGAGGGGCGCCGCCGCGAGGCAGCGCTGGAGATGGCGCGAGAATCCATACAGAATGACCCCAATGTAAAGGCCATACAGGAGCTGTTCGATGCCACGGTGGATGAGAATTCGATCGAGCTGGAGGACAGGCAACAGACAACAGACAACAGACAACAGTGAACAGTCAACGGTGAACAGTCAACGGTGAATGGTGAATGGTGAATAGTGAATGGTGAATGGTGAACGTTGAACCTGGAATCTTGAACGTTAAACGGTGAATTGACAGCACATTGACATTCATTCTGGAATTGCACATTTTATTCACCAATCACCAATCACCAATCACCAATAACCACTCACAAAGGTATTCCGATTAATAAAAGAGGTAGCAAAGATGAAAGGCGGTTTGGGCAATATCATGAAACAGGCGCAGCAGATGCAGGAAAACATGCAGAAAGCGCAGGCTGAACTTGAAAGTGTGGAAGTCACCGGGGAATCCGGTGCGGGCCTGGTCAAGGTCACCATGACCTGCCGTCACGACGTCAGGCGTGTCGAGATCGATCCCAGCCTCATCGGGGACGACCGGGAAATGCTCGAGGATCTGGTCGCCGCCGCCGTCAATGACGCCAACCAGCGTGTAGAAACAACCACCCAGGAAAAAATGTCATCCCTGACGGCGGGGATGGGATTACCGCCAGGCATGAAACTGCCTTTCTGAATGTTCGAGGCGGTTGTACCAGGCGAGATTCGCATCCATCATAAAGTCACGATGATCTTTCACCGGCGTGTGAACAGCGATGGCCTGTTTATTACCGTTCCGTTTCCGCCGGATTTGCGGACGAATTCGGCATGATTGAATCCCCGTTACTGACCCGCCTGGTGGCATCACTGCAATGCATGCCGGGCATCGGTAAAAAATCCGCCCGGCGTATCGCTTATCAACTGTTACAGAGCAAGCGCCAGAACGCCCGTGAACTGGCCACGGTGCTGGTTGAGGCCATGGATCGGATCGGCCATTGTCAGTCTTGCCGCACTTTCAGTGAAAGCGAGTTATGCCAGGTTTGTGCCAGTCACAAGCGTGACCGCACATTGCTGTGCATAGTGGAAAGTCCCGCCGATGTCTACGCCATCGAGGAGGCGCATTACAACGGGCTCTACTTCGTGCTCATGGGCCACCTGTCACCGCTCGATGGCGTGGGTCCCGATGAACTGGGGCTGGATCAGCTTGAACAATTGCTGGACCGGGAGTCGGTCGAGGAGATCATTCTGGCCACCGGAACCACGGTGGAAGGCGAAGCCACGGCGCACTATATCAGCGAGATGGTGAAAAAACGCGGCATCCGTGTCAGCCGCCTGGCCCTGGGTATTCCCATGGGTGGCGACCTGGAATACATTGACAGCAATACCCTGTCGCACGCGCTCAGTGGCCGCCGGCCGGTCGAGTAAACATAAACCTGCACAGCGCTGGTAACAACCGGGAGCAACACCATGAAAACCAGGTTGCTTAATATCTGGGGATACATCAGCAGCAGTTTCTGGTTTATCCCCGTGGTAATGGTCATGACAGCCGTAATGCTTTCATTCGTCATGATCGCTCTGGACACGCAGATAAACCTCGAACAATCACGTGTCTACGACTTGCTCTACAGTGGCGGACCCGACGGTGCCAGGGCGATTCTGTCGACCATCGCCGCCTCGATGATCACGGTGGCCGGCGTGGTCTTTTCCATCACCATCGTTGCGCTGACCCTGGCTTCTTCACAGTTCGGCCCGCGCCTGCTGAGAAATTTCATGCAGAGCACCAGCACGCAGGTCGTGCTCGGCACTTTTATCTCCACCTTTATTTATTGTCTGTTGATACTGCGCCATGTATTTGCCGGCGATAATGGCGCGTTGACACTGAACCTTTCCGTGTCCCTGGCAATCGCCATGGCCCTGGCCGGTGTCATCGTTCTTATTTATTTCATTCATCATGTATCCACTTCGATCCAGGCCGATCATGTCATTGAAGTCGTTTACAGTGAGCTGCTTGATAATTTGCAGAGTCTTTTCCCGGAGCGGGATAATCCGGGTGATGAAGGGAATGCACAGAAGCCGCCCGTGGACGAGGGTCTTTACGAACGATATCCCGTTAAAACACAGGTGTTCGCCGGGGAAGACGGGTATTTGCAGGCGATTGATCGGCCTGGCCTGAAAAACACAGCCACGGACAATGATCTGTTGTTGGAAGTCCATTACCGGGCGGGACATAGCATAATCAGGGGTTTCACGCTGGTCACGGTGCATTCTGTCAAAGAGATGGAAACAGATGTGCTCGGGCGTATGTCGGATGCTTTTATCATCGGCTATCGGCGTACACCGGAGCAGGACATCGAGTGTGCCGTCAACCAGCTGGTTGAAGTGGCGGTGCGGGCGCTGTCACCCGGGATTAACGATCCTTACACGGCCATCGCCTGCATTGACCGGCTGGGCGCCGCCCTGTGTCATCTGGCGAACAGGGAATTCCCTTCGGGCTGTGAACGGGATGAGGATGGGAATCCCAGGATCATCAGTAAAGCGGTCACCTATAGCGGCGTTGTCAATACCGCTATAGACCAGGTACGCCAGTACGGCCGTGACAGTGTTGCCGTTTCAATAAGATTGATCGAGGTTCTGGCGGATGTGGCCGCCTGTGCAAGGACCGCGGAATACCGACAGGCGATAGCCCGGCAGGCTGAAATGATCATGTCAGCCAGCGAAGCCGCCCTGCCGGAAAGAAACGATATCGCGGATGTGCGCAATCGCTACGACAGGCTGCTCAGTGTACTCACGGCACACTGAGCAGACGGTATGTTCGGCGGCATACCGGATACCCGCCAAGAGATGATCGTAGTCGTGCCGGGGCGGATCAATTTTCGTTCTATAATGAAGCGGACTTTTATTTACACGAGGCGCCGCGGGTCCCGTTGACGATTGTCAGCTTCCCGTCTTCAATGCTGACCACGCAATTCCTGCCCGAGTCCTTGGCGTGATACAGGGCCTTGTCAGCGCGTTCCAGCACACTATCCAGGGTCTCGTCCGATTTTGTGATTTCGGCGATACCGATACTGGGCGTGATGACTACATGTTCCTCATCGGCGACGATATCAATATTGGAAATCAGCTTTCTGACCCGCCCGGCCGCCTTGCCGGCTTGTTCAAGGGTGGTATCAGCCAGCAGTATGCAGAATTCCTCGCCGCCGGTTCTGGCCACGTAATCGTAGTCACGCTCCTGGTTGAGTAACTTTTCAGCAACGGCTTTTAACATCCTGTCACCGACGGTGTGGCCCCAGGTATCGTTGAACTTTTTAAAATAATCAAGGTCAATCGCCAGCAGGCAAAACGGCGTACCGGTACGCTGGAACCTGGATATTTCAGCCTGGGCAAGTTCCTGCAGCGCCCTGCGATTCAGCAAACCGGTCAGGGGATCGGTTTTTGACAGTTCTTCCAGTTTATCAATCAGTTCTTGTTCACGGGTAACATCTCTTTCGATAGTTGCAAAATAGCTGTACTCCCCGTTCAGGTCCTTGAGCGGTGCGATGATCAGGTTGAGCCAGTGGTATTCACCGGTTTTTTTGCGGCTGCGGACGGTTGCCTTGACAGGCAACCTGTCTTTCATGGTGGTCAACACTTCGGCCCGTTCCGCCTCGTCCTCGAACAGTTCCAGTAATTTGGCTTTTTTGCCGAGGGCTTCCCTGCGGCTGTAGCCGGTGACTACCGTGAAGGCCGGGTTGACGTAAACGATCGTCTGCCTGGCGACATCGCCGTCGTCAGGTTTGGTGACGATAATGATATCGTGCGCTGATTCAACGATATCCTCGAATCTGAAGTCATCTACCATCTTGGTTGTACATGCGGTATCAATAGTCAAGGGATCGCTTTGCCATGTTAGTAAAGCCTGGATAACCTGCCGCGGGGTGGTGAATGATAAGGGATAAACGCTGAGACCACTATGTAATCCGCCTGGCGAGGTGGACGCTGTAGACCGGTTCTAAACTGAAACCGGCGAGTGTCTGTAGTGTTACTGTTCATGGGGCGATCCCTGCCTGTCCGGGAGCTCCGGATGTGTGCTGTCAGTTACATGTTATCACAGACATGGCCGCGCTTATCAATCTGTTCGGGCGTCATCATGGACATTTGTCCAACCATCTGTTCCGCCATGGCTCCGCACTTCATCACGGCCTGCATTTCCTTCGAATCGGCGAATTCACGGCCGTACTGCATGGCCGTGCTCTGTGCCTGGTCGCGGTTGCCGGCATCGCACAACGCCTTGACCTCGGCCTGCATCTGTTTGCCCCTGGCTTCCAGTTTTTTCATGACTGCCGGGTCGATGTCGGCGAAACACTGTTGCATTGCCTCGGCCTGTTTCATCATCTGTTGCATCTGTTCCTCGCTCATTCCGTTCGCCGCCCATGCCGGCAGTACACACAGACCGATGATGAGTCCTGAGAACACAACGGTAATTTTTGACTTGAATGACATGTGCCGGCTCCTTAACGGGTTGTACGGATCAATCATTTCTGATCGAATTGATAAAACTCGGTTGCCAGGTAAGCGGCGACATTCGCCACTTCTTCCTCGAACCAGGCCAGTTCATTACTGAGTTCGCACTGGCGTATACGTTCGACTAACTGCTGTTCGGTGTTGACCAGGCGATCGGAACGCAGAAAGACTTCCTCGCTGTGACAACGGGTGCAATGGGCTTCATAGAGTTGCTTGCCGTTGGCCAGGTCCGCCGCCTGTGCTGCCGTCAGCCAGCCTGATAAAAGCAGCAACGCAGTGTATGACAGTGTACGCGTGTTCACGCGAGCCCCGCGTTCAGATGGGCGATACGAATGGGCGCGGGCGGGTGTGAATCATGGAACGCGGAATACAGCGGATCGGGTGTCAATGTATTCGCATTTTCCTTGTACAGTTTTACCAGGGCATGGACGAGGTTGACGCTCTGCGCCTGGGATGCGGCAAAATCGTCGGCCTCGAATTCATGTTGCCGGGATATCCAGGAAAACAGCGGTTGCAATATAAAGGTGAACGCCGGCGCGACAATGACAAACAGGACCAGTGCCATGTAGTTGGAAGGATTTTCCACTCCGAGCCCGTTGAAGAACCATGGATTCTGAATCAGCCAGCCGAGCAGGGCCAGTCCGAGCAGGAAAATTGTGCCGAGTACGGTAATGCGTTTGACGATATGGTTGCATTTGAAATGCCCGAGTTCATGAGCCAGCACGGCTTCGATTTCATCGTGCTTGAGTTCATCGAGCAGGGTATCGAAAAAGACAATGCGCTTGTTTTTGCCGAGACCGGTAAAGTAGGCATTGCCATGGGTCGAACGGGCCGAGCCGTCCATGACAAATATGCCCTGGTTGGCAAAACCGTTGCGTTCCAGCAGCGCCTCGATACGCTGTTTCAGCTCGGCATTTTCCAGCGGCCGGAACTTGTTGAAGAACGGTGCAATAAACGCCGGATAGGCCCACATCATCAGAATGCTGAAACCCAGCCAGGTCAGCCAGACATAAAACCACCACAGGCTGCCGGCGTTGTCCATGATCCATAACACCAGCAGGATCATGGGGGTGCCGATCAGCAACCCGAGTACGGCACTTTTCATCATGTCGGTAAAAAACAGTTTCAGGGTCATTTTGTTGAAGCCGTATTTCTCCTCGATGCCAAACGCCCGGTACAATGACATGGGCACATCCAGCAGTGCCGAGATGGCCAGAAAACAGAGGATAAACAGGGTGCCTGCGAAAATTTCCTGCAATCCCGATGCACGGACAGCGCTGTCCAGCAGTTGCAGTCCGCCGCCCAGTGTCCAGATCAGGAGCAGCACGCCGGCCACCAGCATTTCGTAAAGCCCGAAACGGCTCTTGTCGCAGGTGTAGTCGGCGGCCTTGCGGTGTTCCTCCGGGGTGATGGCGTCACTGAACGCATCGGGAACCGCGTTGCGGTTGGCGCTGACATGGCGTATATGGCGGTGAATGAGAAACCACTGAACCCCGATGCTCAGGGCCAGGGCGGAAATAAAAATGATTGTAAACAGATTCATGTTTTTCGTTCTTTGCCAAATATTGTTACATTAACGGTCTTGACCGCGATCTCGTTGCGCCATATTAACATCTTCAAGGAAACCTCTGTATGCCTCAATCCACCGGTAATCTGATCTGGGTCGACCTGGAAATGACCGGGCTGGATACGGACACCGATCGAATCATCGAGATAGCCACCATCATCACCGACAGCCAGTTGAACATTCTGGCCGAAGGGCCGGTGGTCGCCATTCACCAGGACGATGCGGATCTCGAGGCCATGGATGAATGGAATACCCGCCAGCACACGCAATCAGGCCTGGTCGAACGGGTTCGCGAAAGCCGTTACAGCACGGCCGACGCCGAAGAGCAGACGCTTGAATTCATTAGAGAATACGTCCCCGAAAGAGTTTCACCCATGTGTGGAAACAGCATCTGCCAGGATCGCCGGTTCATGCACCGGCTGATGCCGGAACTGGAGTCGTATTTTCACTACCGCAACCTGGACGTCAGTTCGGTCAAGGAAATCATTGCGCGCTGGTATCACGACAAACCCGGGTTCAGTAAGGAATCCACCCATCTGGCGCTGGACGATATTCGTGATTCCATCGCCGAACTGAAGTTTTACCGTGAACATTTTTTTATTCCCGTCACCTGATAACGGTGTACCCCCGACCATGTACGATCACCGTAACGGAAGCAAGCATCATAGCCGCAGCGTTTCCGGGAGAGCCTGATGCCGCTGCCGCTCTATACCGCAAATCAGGTCCGTGAACTGGATCGGCAGGCAATTGAAGTCCAGGGCATTCCCGGCCTGACCCTGATGGAACGCGCCGGCGCCGCCGCCTTCGCGGAATTGCGCCGGCGCTGGCCGTCGGCCAGGTTGGTTATCGTTCTCTGCGGACTGGGTAACAATGCCGGCGACGGTTTTGTCGTCTCCCGGCTTGCTCACGTTGAGGGGCTCGATGTGACTGCCGTACTGGTGGGCGATCCGGCGAAGCTGCAAGGCGATGCGCGTTCGGCCTTTGAGGCGATGTGCAGCGCCGGTGTTTCAACGGCGAATTATTCCGGCGTACTTGCCGATGCCGATGTCTACGTGGATGCGCTGCTGGGGACCGGGCTGGATCGCGACGTTTCCGGAACCTGGAAAACGGTCATCGAACAGGCCAATCAGCGCCCTGGCGCTCGCATGGCCATTGATATCCCGACCGGTCTGCACGCTGATACGGGCCGCATCATGGGAATTGCTTTTCGCGCGGATTGCACGGTCACCTTCATCGGCCGTAAACGCGGCCTGTATACCGGCATGGCCGCGGATGTCTGCGGCGATAGAGTCTTCAATGACCTCGACGTGCCCGCGGACACCTTTGCCGCCGTCAAGTCCAACGTTGATCAGGTGACCTGGGAGGATTTGCAGAATGTCCTGGCACCGCGATCCAGAACCGCGCACAAGGGCCACTTCGGTCACGTACTGGTGATCGGCGGCGATCACGGGTACAGCGGCGCGGTGCGCATGGCGGCCGAGGCCGCGGCGCGCTGTGGCGCCGGCCTGGTCAGTGTGGCCACGCGCAAGGCTCATGCCGCCACTATCAATACAGGCCGGCCGGAACTCATGTGTCAGGGTGTTGAAACCATCGCCGAATTGCTGCCCTTGCTGGAGAAAGCCGGCGTGGTGGCGATCGGTCCGGGGCTCGGTCAGTCTGAATGGTCAGTGCAAATGTTGTCCAGAGTCGGGGAATGCCGCTTGCCCACGGTGATGGACGCCGATGCACTGAACCTGCTGGCGCGCGAACCGGCGCCCGCTGAACAGCGGATCATCACACCGCATCCCGGCGAGGCGGCGCGTTTGCTCGGGTGCACCACGGCCGATATACAGGCGGATCGTTATGCCGCGATCGAGGCGCTGCAAAAGTCCTTTGGCGGTATCGCCGTGTTAAAAGGCAGCGGGACCCTGGTGGCGGACGGCGAGGGCCGGATTTCAGTCCATAGCGGTGGTAATCCCGGCATGGCCAGCGGCGGCATGGGCGATGTTTTAACCGGCGTTATTGCCGCTTTGCTGGCACAGGGATCAGACCCGGCTATGGCCGCCCGCCTGGGTGTTTCCCTGCATGCTCGTGCGGCGGATCGCGCTGCCGGCGTCGATGGAGAGCGTGGACTGCTGGCCGGCGATTTGTTTCCTCATCTGCGTAAACTGCTCAATTCCCGTTCTTGATCACGTTTACAATTGACACTCCCGAAGCCATGGAAGCGCTGGCGGCAAGACTGGCAACGACTCGGCCGCAGTCGTTGCTGGTCGCCTTGCGAGGTGATCTCGGCGCCGGCAAAACCACGTTCGTGCGCGGCTTTCTGCGGCAACTGGGTCATGCCTCCGCGGTCAAGAGTCCGACCTATACCCTGGTGGAAGCCTATCAAACGGGCGGCAGACGCGTTTATCACTTTGATCTGTACCGGCTCAATGATCCCGAAGAGCTGGAGGCGATGGGGATCCGGGATTATTTCGAAAGTGCCGGACTCTGCCTGGTCGAATGGCCCGAAAAGGGCGAGCCCGTGCTGCCCCTCGCCGATCTCGACATCCATATCACAATAACGGAGCCGGGCCGGGAAGTGGCCATTTCTGCGCACACGGATCGTGGCCGGACGCTGCTCAGGCAACTGAACGCCGAACAGCAACAACAGCAATAGACTCCGGGTCATCACTTATCCAACGCCGGATAACCGTTGCCGGCGCCGATACGCTTCATCGCACAACCCAAGTACTTAACGGCGTAAATACATTTACAAATGAATGGCACGTAGCCCGGCAAGCATGAATCCTTCCGCGTCTTTCCCGCGAATGCGGGAACCCAGTCAATAAAGCGATTTCGCTGCGCATGGATCCTTATCCCCGGCTAACATCCTGCAGGGGCAGGCTGCACGGGGATGACGGCATGACAGATACCATTTGTACATTAGTGAATTCACGAACCCGTGTACTAAAGCCGCTTGAAGGGCACGCTGAAGCGACCGAACAAAGCTCATAAATCTTTGAGGAAACAAATCCTTTATTCATTTAAAACATGAAGATAAGTTGATTTTTTAAAAAAAACTTGAAATTATTAGCTTATGGGCTAATAAATTAGGGTAAACACGATCAAAGTTAAGGACATGCGCCGCTTCCTGCCATTCGTTACGTTGTTGTTTTGTATAGATCTTATGGCCGCCCCGGCCGAGGTCAGGAACGTACGCGTGTGGGCCGCCCCGGACAGTACCCGCATCGTTCTCGATATTACCGAGCCGGTCGAATATTCCGAACTCAGGCTGAGCGGTCCGGATCGCGCTGTTATCGATATCCAAAATGCCCGGCTGAACAAGAGTCCGGCGCAACCCGACCAGCACGATAATTTTGTCAGCGGGATTCGTACATCCGTACGCAACCGGGACGATGTGCGTTTTGTGGTGGATTTGAAACGCCCGGTCGAGATCAAGAGTTTCCTGCTGACGCCGAACCAGAAGTACGGTCATCGCCTGGTCATCGATTTGCTGGAGCCCGAACACGAGGCGGAAATCACCCGGGTCAACTACGCACCGCAACTGCAACGATCCCGCGATGTCATCATCGCCATCGATGCCGGACACGGTGGCGAGGATCCCGGCGCGCGCGGTCCAAGCGGTACCTACGAAAAGGTCGTGGTGCTGGAGATTGCCAAAAAGCTGCGGGATCTGATCAACCGGGAGCGTGGCATGCGCGCGGTACTGATTCGCGAGGATGATTATTACATCCGCCTGCGTAACCGTATCGCCAGGGCCCGCGAACACAAGGCCGATCTGTTTATCTCCATACACGCCGATGCGTTTCATGATCCGCGCGTACGCGGGTCCTCGGTGTATGTTCTCTCGCAACGGGGCGCCAGTAGTGAAGCGGCGCGCTGGCTGGCGGAGCAGGAAAACGCCTCGGATTTGATCGGCGGCGTCAGCCTGGTGGACAAGGACGATACCCTGGCATCGGTGCTGCTGGATCTGTCACAAACGGCCAGCCTGGAAGCCAGTATCGATGTGGCCGACCGGGTTCTGGGTGGCCTGAAAAGCCTCGGCAAGGTACACAAGCGCACGGTACAGTCCGCGGGTTTCGCCGTGCTGAAATCGCCGGACATCCCGTCCATATTGATCGAAACGGCGTATATCTCCAACCCCACGGAAGAAAAACGCCTGCGGGATCCGGCCTACCAGAACCACCTCGCCGGGGCGATCCTCAAGGGACTGCACGGTTATTTCGAGGATCATGCGCCGGAAGGTACGATACTGGCCGAATCCGCACCGAAAAAACATCTCGTCTCGCGGGGCGATACCCTGTCGGAAATCGCCAGGCTCTACAGCGTCAGCCTGCAGCGCCTGCGCGAACATAATCGCTTGACCGACGACCGTATCGTGGTCGGGCGTACGCTTAGTATTCCGGAAGACAGCTGATCAGATTTCAGATCCCAGATCTCAGAATTCTGAAATCTGAGATCTGAAATCTGGGATCTGAGATCTGAGATCTGGGATCTGAAATCTGTTCACTGTAATCTGTACCCCATGTCCGAGGTCCAGGCCTTACCCCGCATTCACCGTTTGCCGTTGCAGCTTGCCCACCAGATCGCGGCCGGTGAGGTGGTGGAACGGCCGGCCTCGGTGATCAAGGAATTGCTGGAAAATGCCATCGACGCCGGCGCCCGGCAGATTCGTATCGATGTCGATCGCGGCGGTATCGCGCGCATGCGCGTGGCGGATGACGGTCACGGTATTCATCCGGATGACCTGGAACTGCTGCTGGAGCGTCACAGCACCAGTAAATTGCATGAACAGGCGGATTTGTCGTGTCTACAGACTCTCGGTTTTCGCGGCGAAGCACTGGGTGCTATTGCCTCGGTATCCAGGTTCACACTGCACACAGCCACGGATGACAGCGGCCGGGGCATGAGCCTGTCCAATTCGGTTGATGCCGGCGTGACCATGACCCCGGTTGCCCGGCGGCGCGGCACCACCGTAGAGGTGCTTGAGCTGTTTCATAAAACGCCGGCGAGGCGCAAGTTCCTGCGTTCCGAGTGGACCGAGTACCAGCATATACAAAACGTCATCCGGCACATCGTGCTCAGTCATTTCGAGGTCGGTTTTACCGTCTATCACAATAACCGCCGGGTCATGCAGCATCCTCCGGCGAGTCCGGACTACGAACAACGGGTTGCGGAGATCCTTGGCAAGGCATTTACCCAAAAGGCGAGGGCAGTGGATTTCAGTGATGGCGATCTGCGCCTGTGGGGCTGGCTCGGCGATCCTGAACAGGCCCGCAACCGTTCGGATCAACAGTACGTGTACCTGAACGGCCGCGCTGTACGCGACCAGCAGGTCAGTCACGCCATACGCATAGCCTACGCCGATGCTGTGTATCCCGGCCGCTATCCGGGTTATGTGTTGTACCTGGAGATGGCGCCGCAACTGGCGGATATCAATGTGCATCCCGCCAAGTACGAAGTGCGTTTCAGCCGCGCCCGGGATGTGCATGATTTTATCCATGCCGCCGTATCGCGCGGCCTGGATACAGCGCGGACAACTACAACAGCGCCGGCCATGAAACCGGTTGCTTCCGTCCTTTCCGGCAATGATACGGCTGTCAACGAGACCACCACACCCTATACACCCCGGGATGATAAACCGGCAGAGTCCAACGCATGCACGGCGTTGGGATCTTTTCGCTGTGTGGTGCATGAACGTTTCGTTATTTTCGAAAACGCCGCGGGCATGACCTTACTGGATGTGCATGCGGCAAGAATTCACCTGGCTGAAACCGCGCTCGCTGGCATAGAACATGGCGAGACACCCGTATGCAAACCGTTATTGTTTCCGCTGACCGTTTCGTGCCCGGCACAACAACTGGAGCGGATCGAGGCGCAGATGCCCCTGTTCAACCGCTACGGTATCGGCCTCGTGAGACAGGGGCCCGAACATCTGGCCCTGCGCTCATTGCCGACGTTCATGAAACAGGCCGAGCCGGAGCTGCTGCTGAACGATCTCGTTGCGGCCATCCGCTGCGACCAGGCCGATTCCGGGCGCATTGCCGGTACGCTCATGAAACATATTAATGACCGCTCATGCGCGCCGGGGGAAGCCGACCTACGGTCCCTGGTGGCCGATGTCGCCGGTGACGAACCCGCGCCTTCCAGGCCACCGCTCTGGCGTCAGCTGGATGACAGCGCTCTGGCCGCGTTGTTGTCCGGTTAACCCGGCGAATTTATTTCACGATTGCACATGTCAAACAAGGAGTTACCCGTCATTTTCCTCATGGGCGCCACCGCCACCGGGAAAACCGATGTGGCGACACAATTGCATCGGAGCCTGCCGGTGGACGTCATCAGCGTGGATTCCGCCATGGTCTACCGGGGCATGGATATCGGCACGGCAAAACCGTCAGCCGAACTGCTGCGGGAGGTTCCGCACCGGCTGATCGATATCTGTGATCCGGCCGAATCCTATTCGGCGGCACAATTTCGCACTGACGCGCTTGACGCCATCGGTGAAATCACGGTGCAGGGGCGCATTCCGCTTCTGGTGGGCGGAACCGGGCTCTATTTTCGGACACTGGAGTCCGGTATCAGTGAGTTGCCCGCCGCTGATATACAGGTGCGGGCGCGGCTGGACCGGGAGATACGCGAGCAGGGTTCGGCATCCCTGCACCGGCGCCTGCAGGCAATCGACCCGGAATCCGCGCGGCGCATTCATCCCAATGATCCGCAGCGCCTGCAGCGGGCGCTGGAAGTGTTTGAACTGACCGGGCGTTCTTTGTCGGAGCATTTTCGTGCTGCCCGCGGCCAGTCTCTGCAGAGGCGGATCATCAAGATTATCCTCAGTCCGCGGGATCGTGAAACCCATCGCCGGATCATGGGTCAGAGATTCCAGGCGATGCTCGATGCCGGCCTGATGGCGGAGGTTCAGAAACTGTATGCCCGGGATGACCTGCATGCAGGATTACCCGCCATGCGCATGGTCGGATACCGGCAAATATGGCGCTACCTGGATGGACAAACAGCTTACGATGAGATGGTAAACCATGCTATTATTGCAACGCAGCAATTAGCCAAACGGCAGTTGACCTGGTTGCGAAAAGAGCAGGACTACCGGGAATTCATCGCGGAAGATGCGGAAATTACAGCTAAGGTATTGAAATATATCAGGGAACGCGCGTCAGACGCAGGTATGTAATATACTTGGAATGGGATGTTCGGCAATTTATGCTATTAATACTTTCAGTACGTCAGACAAGCCTGATTGCGTGTTGGGCGTTCAGGATATGGAAGTAGCTCTGCAACCAGGCCTGGCGGCCTCGATCAACGTTGTGAATAAGAATAAGGAGAAGCAAAATGAGCAAGGGGCACACATTACAAGACCCATTTCTCAATGCACTTAGAAAAGAACGAATTCCTGTTTCAATTTACCTTGTCAACGGTATCAAGTTGCAGGGGCAGGTCGAATCTTTTGACCAGTTCGTCATCCTGTTGAAAAATTCTGTCAGTCAACTGGTCTATAAGCATGCTGTTTCCACTATCGTCCCCAGCCGCAATGTCAAACTGCCACGCGGTGATGATGACAGTAATCACGCACAGGAATAACCTGCCCGCAAAGGCCGGGCTGTTTGCTGTTTGAATTTGCCATCCGACATGCTTGAACGGGCGGTACTCGTTCATATCAATTTTACCGATCCGGACCGGCAAGCCGATGCTGATGAACTTCGCCAGCTGGTCACTTCGGCGGGTCTTGACATTGTAGCCACTGTCACCGCTTCCCGCGATCGGCCGGATGCGCGCTGTTTCATCGGTAGCGGCAAAGTCGGGGAACTGGCGGATGTCGTCAAATCAGCCGCGGCCGATGTGGTGATCTTCAATCATGTGCTTTCCCCCGCACAGGAACGCAACCTGGAAAAGCACTGTCAATGCAAGGTCATCGACCGCGTCCGTCTGATCCTGGATATCTTTGCCCAGCGCGCACTGAGTTACGAAGGCAAGCTGCAGGTGGAACTCGCACAGTTACAACACCTGACCACTCGCCTGATACGTGGCTGGACCCACCTGGAACGTCAGAAAGGCGGTATCGGCTTGCGCGGACCGGGTGAAACGCAGCTGGAAACCGACCGCCGCCTGATAGGCCGGCGTATCAAGTCCATTCGCCAGCGCCTGGAACGGGTAAAAAGCCAGCGCAACCAGGGGCGGCGACTGCGCGAGCGTTCAGACGTGCCGACCGTTGCCCTGATCGGCTATACCAACGCTGGCAAATCCACGCTTTTCAATGCCCTCACCGGCGCCGACGTGCTGGCCGCGGATAAACTTTTTGCGACGCTGGATCCGACCCTGAGGCGACTCGAACTGCCGGATGGTCCATATGCCGTCATCAGTGATACAGTCGGTTTTATCAAGCAGATCCCCCATGATCTGATCGAAGCGTTTCACGCCACATTGCAGGAGGTGCAGGGTGCGGACCTGTTGCTGCATGTGGTCGATATTAATGACGAGCAGCGTTTGCAGCATACAGAACAGGTGAACCGTGTCATCGAGGATCTCGGTGCCGAGCGAATTCCCCAACTCACCGTCTTTAATAAAATCGACCGGCATGAAAGTATCAGCGGGCCTTCTGTACAGCGTGATAACACCGGAAAGGCGGACCGCGTCATGGTCTCGGCCATGACCGGAGAAGGACTGGAACTGCTGACCCGGGCGATTGCGGATCGTCTGGCCGAAGGTGACTCTCAACATCAGTTGCTTTTGCCGGTGACGGCAAGCAAGCTGCGCTCGCAACTGTTTGCAGCCGGGGCGATCCGGCACGAGGAAGCGGTTGCCGAGGGTGGCTGGATCCTGGATGTGAGCATGGACGCGGGGAAATTACAGTACCTGTGCCGTCTGTCCGGACTGGAACACACATCACTGCAACGCCATAACTGCAAGCTTTGAATCGAACCGTCTTCCCGTTAAACGGCAAACGTTTCAGGTATACTCGATTACCGATTCAGCTCGTCTGAAGTGACTATCAAAATCAGGAGTGTTTGCCGGGTGACCTGAGCCTGAGACAGCCCCGATTTGACGGCAATCCACGACAATGTCATGTTGGCACCGAAATCCGCATGACAATATTCCGTGAATGGGTAGTTTCCTCAATAAAAACAGTCCGATATAATCAAGGGCCGGCTGCTAAGACAAATCTCATGTACCCGGCACGCCATTTTCACTGCTCCCCGGGCGTGGAAATGCATTAACATACAGACCCGTTGATTCAACGGCGCCCGCCCCGGTCAACAGGATCCGGGACACAATCATCAGCAAATTCGGAGTAACAGATTTATGGGTTGGAACGAACCACCAAACAAGAACCAGGGTAAAGATCCCTGGGGCAACCGTGGCAAGGATGAGGGACCGCCTGATCTGGATGAACTGGTGAAAAAGATGCAACAGGGATTCGGTGGCATATTCGGCAAAAAACCGGATAAGTTTTCCGGTAACCAGGGTTCGCCCATGATCTGGGTACTGATCATCGTGGCCCTGATCGCATGGCTGGCCTACGACATGGTGTATACCATCGATGAGCAGGAACGTGGTGTAGTCCTGCGTTTCGGTAAACATGTCGCGACCATGCAACCGGGTCTGAATATACGCCTGCCGCAACCGATTGAGCGGGTGATGCGTGTGAATGTCGGCCAGATACGTCCCCTGACCCACCGGGCGACCATGTTGACCCAGGACGAGAACATCATTGATGTGGACGTGGCCGTGAAATGGCAGATCAGCGATCCATTCAAATACCTGTTCTTTGTCCATGACCCGATGGATACCGTGCGTTCGGCCACCGAGAGTGCGGTGCGTGAAGTCATCGGCAAGAACAAACTGGATTACATTCTTACCGAAGGTCGCGGTGATATCGCCGATCGTCAACAGGTCCTGTTGCAGAGTGTTCTCGAGGAGTACGGCACCGGAATTCTGGTCGTCGGTGTGGAAATGCAGTCAGCCAAACCGCCGGACCAGGTCAAGGAAGCCTTTGATGATGCCATCAAGGCCCGCGAGGACGAACAGCGTACCGTCAACGAGGCCGAAGCCTACAGTAATGACATACTGCCGAGGGCTCGTGGTCAGGCCGCGCGTATCCGCGAGGAAGCCAATGCCTACAAGGCCAGGGTCATCGCCCGCGCCGAGGGCCAGGCCAGCCGTTTCGATCAGCAACTGGCCGAGTATCGACGGGCGCCGGAGATCACCCGCCAGCGTCTGTACCTGGATGCAATGGAAGGCGTGCTGTCGAACACCAGCAAGGTCCTGATCGACTCCGAAAGCAATAACAGCCTGATTTACCTGCCCATTGAACAGCTGATGAAACGCCAGAAGTCCGCTGCTGACAGCAGCCAGTCGTCATACAATACCGGCTTCATGAACAATCCAAGCGCCGGCAGTGGCCGTTCCACATCCGGCAGTACTGATGAACGACTCAGGGGGGTACGCTGACATGGCGTTAAGAATAGGTATTATCGTGGCGGTACTGGTCCTGCTCGCATCTACCTCGCTGTATCGCGTCAACCAGTGGCAACAGGCCGTGGTGTTTGAATTCGGTGAAATCGTCCGCGTTGAAAAAGATCCCGGTCTGCATTTCAAGATCCCCGTCGTCAACACCGTGCGCACATTCGAGAAACGTCTGCTCAATCTCGAACGTGAAGCCCAGCGTTTCCTGACCCAGGAGAAAAAAGACTTACTGGTGGACTACTACGCCAAGTGGAACATCACCGACGTGGCCAAGTTTTATACCGCGAGTAACGCCGGCGATATCAATTACGCCAACAACCTGCTCGGCCAGCGCATCAACCAGGCCCTGCGTGATGAGTTCGGTAAACGCACGGTCCAGGAAGTGGTCGCCGGTGAACGCCAGGAAATCGTCAACGTGGTGACATCGACGGCGGCGGAACTGACCCAGACCCTGGGCATTACCGTCAGGGACGTACGCGCCAAGCGTATCGATCTTCCCGATGAGGTCAGTGAAAATGTTTACAGCCGCATGCGTTCCGAACGTTCGCGCGTGGCCAAGGATTTTCGCGCCCGCGGCGAGGAAAAGGCCGAACGCATCAGCGCCGGTGCTGATCGCGAACGCGAGATCATTCTCGCCAATGCCTACAAGGAATCCGAGATCATCCGTGGTGAAGGCGATGCCCAGGCCACCGAGATCTATGCCTCATCCTTTGGCAAGGACGAGGAGTTTTACGCCCTGTACCGGAGCCTGAGTGCTTACCAGAACAGCTTTGGCGCCGGTAATGATGTGCTGTTGCTGGAACCGGACTCCGAGTTCTTCAAATACTTTAATAATTCAAGGGGACAGTAACGGCGGCCGGCCGGCCCTGAATCCGGTCCGGTCCGGCTGCGGGGTTGATTATGTGGTCAGTTATCATAGCGGCCTTCGGTCTGATGTTAATCATCGAGGGCGTTCTGCCTTTTGTGCATCCTGACGGCTGGCGCAAGGTCTTTCTCATGGCGATTCAGATGAATAATAACGAAATCCGTTTTCTGGGATTGACCAGCATGATACTCGGCCTCGTGATCCTGTTTTTTTCACAATGAAGCGTTCCGCCGACGCCAACCCATGGTTGCTGCCGGAGGGAATCGAGGAGATCCTGCCGCCGGATGCCGCGGCCCTGGATCAACTCAGCTGCCGGGTCATCGATCTGTTTACCAGCTGGGGTTACCAGCTGGTTTCCCCGCCGATGATCGAATTCCTGGAATCCCTTCTTACCGGTACCGGCAAGGATCTGGAACTGCAGACCTTCAAGATCACCGATTTGATGAGTGGCCGGATGATGGGTATTCGTGCGGATACCACGCCGCAGGTTGCCCGCATCGATGCCCATAACCTGAAACGAGAAACCCCGACACGTCTGTGTTACGCGGGGACGGTATTGCACACGCGCCCGGAGAGCAGTGGCGGCACCCGCAGCCCGTTGCAGATCGGTGCTGAATTGTATGGCCACGCCGGTATCGAAAGCGATGCCGAGATCCTGTGCCTGATGCTGAAAACACTGGCGTCAGTGGGCGTCACGGATCTGCATATCGATCTCGGTCACGTGGGCGTGTTTCGCGGCCTGGTCAACCGGGCGGATCTGGATGCGTCCGCACAGGCCCGGTTGTTTGAAATCCTGCAACGCAAGGCCCGGCCTGAGCTCGAGGCGCTGATCCGGGATCTGTCAATACCGGGTGATCTCGGTGATGCCCTGCTGGCCATAATCGATCTGAACGGTGATGAAAGCGTCCTCGGCGAGGCCGGCAAGCGACTCGCCGGAATCGATGACCGGATTGACACGTCGATTGCTTACCTGGTTTCACTCACCCAACTGGTGCGCGATCGTATTCCGGATGCACCGCTCTATTTCGATCTGGCCGAACTGCGTGGTTATCATTACCACTCCGGGTTTATGTTCGCGGCTTACGTCCCCGGTTACGGCGATGGTATTGCCTTCGGTGGTCGTTATGATGATATCGGCGCCGCTTTCGGCCGCGCCCGTCCGGCAACCGGCTTCAGTACGGACCTGAAATCCCTGATGGCGATTACCGGCGATCACGGGTCACAAGCGGCCGGGATTCTCTGTCCATGGTCCAGCGACAGCGAACTGCTGGACAGGGTGGAGGCGTTACGCGCCGGCGGTGAAATCGTTATTATGCAATTGCCGCAACAGCAGGGGAGTGCCGCGGACATGGCCTGCGATCGCGAACTGGTCAGGGAGAATAACCAGTGGGTAGTGAAAAAGCTGGACTGACGTATATTCAACGAGACTAACCTGAAAGAACAACAATAATGGGCAAGAATGTCGTAATTATCGGTACCCAGTGGGGTGATGAGGGCAAGGGGAAACTGGTCGATTTGCTGACCGATAACGTCGCGGCGGTGGTCCGTTTCCAGGGCGGACATAATGCCGGGCATACCGTGGTTATCGATGGTGAAAAAACCATCCTGCACCTGATCCCCTCCGGCGTCCTGCGAGAGAATGTGCAGTGTATTATCGGTAACGGCGTGGTTTTGTGCCCGGGCGCGTTGCTGGAAGAACTGCGCATGCTCGAGGACAAGGGTATTCCGGCCCGCGAACGCCTGAAAATATCAGCGGCCTGCCCGTTGATCCTGCCCTATCACATTGCCCTGGATCAGGCGCGGGAAAAAGCGCGCGGCAAGGCGGCCATCGGCACTACCGGCCGCGGTATTGGACCCGCCTACGAGGACAAGGTCGCACGGCGGGCACTGCGGCTGGTTGATCTGCAGCATCGTGAACGCTTTGCCGCCAAACTCGGTGAAGTGCTCGATTTTCATAATTTCTGCCTGAAACACTATTTCAGGACTGCACCGGTTTCATTTGAAGCAACACTGGAAGAAGCCATGCGGCAGGCGGATGAACTGTTGCCGATGATGGCCGATGTCACCGATATGCTCGACGATTTGCAGAATGGAGATAACAATCTTCTCTTCGAAGGCGCCCAGGGTACCTTGCTGGATATCGATCATGGCACCTATCCATTTGTGACCTCGTCCAATACCACGGCCGGCGGCGCCGCAACCGGAACCGGTGTCGGTCTGACCCGTTTCGATTACGTGCTCGGCATTACCAAGGCTTATACGACCCGGGTCGGCGCCGGTCCTTTCCCGACCGAACTATTTGACGAGATGGGTGAACACATGGCGCGCCGCGGCCACGAATTCGGTGCAACCACCGGCCGTCCGCGCCGTTGTGGCTGGTTCGATGCAGTGGCGCTGCGGCGTTCCCGTCAGATCAACGGTCTTTCCGGTCTGTGCATCACCAAGCTCGATGTGCTCGATGGACTGGAATCCATCCAGATCTGCACCGGTTATGATTGCAACGGCAAGTTGCGCCAGACTACTCCCGCCGGGGCCGATCTGCTGGCCGATTGCCAGCCTGTTTACGAGGAAATGCCGGGCTGGAACGAAAGCACCGCGGGACTGCGCGAGTACGATCAACTGCCGGAAAACGCCCGTAACTATCTCAAACGCATCGAGGCGATTACCGGGACACCGGTGGACATCATATCGACAGGACCGGACAGGGAAGAGACCATCATACTCAGGCATCCCTTCAAGTAACCGCTCTTGAACAAGGTAACTGTACAGCGCCGTTACTTTCGCCTCTTTCTGATTATCCTGCTGCTACAGTCCGGCGCATTGATGCGCGGGTCTTTAGCTGCCGATTTTTCAATCATGGCCCCTCTGGCCGAACATTCCCTGCTACTGGATATCGACGCCCATGACAATCGGCTGATCGCGGTGGGTGAACGCGGTCATGTGCTGGTATCCGATAATGATGGCAGGGACTGGCGGCAGGTCAGGGTGCCTACCCGCGCCACCCTGACGGCGATTTACATGCTGGACGGGCGACGGGCGTGGGCCGTTGGGCACGATGCCGTGATCCTGCGCAGCATAGACGGCGGCGACTCCTGGCAGCGAGTGTTTCACGAACCGGACCAGGAACGGCCGCTGCTCGATGTCTGGTTTGCCGATGAGCATCACGGCCTTGCCGTCGGCGCCTACGGTTATTATCTGGAGAGCAGCGATGGCGGCAGAACCTGGCGCGAACGCACGATAGACGAGGAAGATTATCATCTGAATCAGTTGACCGCTGACGCTGACGGCCGCCTGTTCATTGCCGGGGAAGCCGGGCATGTGTATTTCAGTGATGATGACGGCGAACACTGGGAATCACTGCCGGCACCTTACCGGGGTTCCTTTTTCAGCATTCTCGCCGATGATCGCCATGGCCTGTTCATTGCCGGTCTGCGCGGTCATTTATACCGATCGGAAGACAGCGGCAAATCATGGACTCCACTGCCTGCCCGGACATCCGCCATGATTACCGATCTGCTTGAATATGATCGTGAGACTACGGTCATAGTGGGACTGGATGGCGCAGTAATCGTCCATAGCTTTCCGGATCAATTGAACTATCATTTCCAGCCGAACCGCAAGGGCATCACGGCCGTGGCGGCAAACAGCAGCGGTGAACTGTTCGTGGTCGGGGAAGGTGGCCTGGCCCGTATTCACATTCCGGAACTGACACCGGGAGACAGGCCATAGCCCTGCAACGTAACAGCTTGATCAGCGGTGCCGGGAACCTGATCTTCTCCCACCGGGTGCTGATCATTTGCCTGTTTATCCTCGTTACCGCGGCCATGGCCGTTTCAGCCCTGCAACTGAAGGTGGATGCCGGTTTCACCAAGCTGTTGCCACTTGAACATGAATACATGGAAACCTTCCTCAGGTATCGCGACAGCTTCGGCGGCGCCAACCGGGTGTTGATTGCGCTGGTCGACAGGGACGGCGATATATTCAATGAAGCGTTTTTCAACAATTTGCGCAAGGTGACTGACGAGGTGTTTTTTATACCCGGAGTCAATCGTGCACGGGTGTACTCGCTGTTTACGCCAAACGTGCGTTTTACCGAGGTCGTGGAAGATGGTATCGCCGGAGGCAATGTCATCCCGGATGATTTCCGCCCGGACAGCGAAGGCTTTGACCGGGTGCGCAACAACATCCTCAAGTCCAACTACATGGGCCGGCTGGTAGCCAACGATTTCAGCGGCGCCATTGTCAGTGCCCAGTTACAGGAGATCAATCCGAATACCGGCGAGAAGCTGGATTACCGGCGGGTTGCCGAGCAGTTGGAGGAAAAAATCCGCGATAAATACCAGGGCGAGGATCTTGCCGTGCACATCATCGGCTTTGCCAAGGTTATCGGTGATATCAGCGCGGGAACAAAGCGCGTGATCATGTTTTTCGGTATTGCTTTTCTGATCACCGCACTGATGGTGTATATCTATACACAGTCAGCCTGGCTGACGGTTATTCCACTGTTTTGTTCACTGGTCGCCGTCGTCTGGCAACTGGGACTCCTGCCGTTGCTCGGGTACGGTATCGATCCCATGTCCATTCTGGTGCCGTTCCTGGTGTTTGCCATCGGTGTCAGCCATGGTCTACAGATGGTCAGCGCCTGCCGGTCGCGAATTTACCTGGGCGCAAACGCCGGTGAGGCCGCGCGCGGCAGTTTTCAACAATTACTGGTGCCCGGCGGTATTGCCCTGATCAGTGACACGATTGGTTTTATCACCATTTTATTCATCGAAATACGTATCATCCAGGAGATGGCCATTACCGCTGCACTGGGTGTGGCCGTAATCATTCTTACCAACCTCATCCTGCTGCCGGTATTGCTGTCTTTCATTCATGTCGACGAGCGTTATCGTAATCGCCTGTTCAGACGGGCCGGCCGCCTGCGACGTTTCTGGATATGGCTGTCGTACCTGACCTGCAGACGCAAAGCGCTGATCTGTATTCTGGTGGCCCTGGCGTTACTGCTGGCGGGAGCGTGGAAAGCCGGCGCAGTGAAAATCGGCGATCTGCACCAGGGTGTGCCGGAACTGCACCAGGAGTCGCGTTACAACATCGACAGCAGGGTCATCAGTGAGCGGTTTTCCATCGGTGTTGATGTCATCTCGGTGATTACCGAGACCGTAAAGGAAGGTTGTATCCACTACGATGTCATGAAAACCATCGATGACTTTCACTGGCACATACGTAACATACCCGGTGTGCAATCGGTGGTGTCACTGCCCGCCGTTGCCAAACGCATCAACGCCGGCTGGAATGAAGGCCATCCGAAATGGCAGGTGTTATCGCGCAATGAGCAGGTACTGGCGCAGTCGGTGGCCTATGTCGATACCGGCAGCGGCCTGTTGAATGCCGATTGCAGTGTCATGCCGGTTATGGTCTTCACGGAGGATCACCGGGCTTCGACCATCGAGCGCATTGTCAACGCGGTAAAAACCTACGAGTCCGGACACGGCAACAAGCGGGTGACTTTCAAACTCGCAACCGGCAATGTCGGCGTGATGGCGGCTACCAACGAGGCCGTGGCGGACGTCCAGTTCACTGTCCTGGCTTATGTCTTCAGCGCCATTATCCTGTTGTGCCTGCTAAACTTCCGGTCTGTAACCGGCATGTTGTGCGTGGTGTTGCCGCTGGGACTGGTTTCCATCCTCGCCTATGCCCTGATGAGTCTGCTGGAAATCGGCCTGAAAGTATCGACGCTGCCCGTTGTCGCCCTGGGTGTGGGTATCGGAGTCGATTACGGGATTTACATATTCAACCAGTTGCAGTGGCAAATGTTCCAGGGTAAAAGCCTGCGCCAGGCCTATGCCCTGACACTACAGATGACCGGCAACGCGGTGCTGTTCACCGGGATCTCGCTGGCCATCGGGGTCGGCACCTGGATTTTCTCGCCCCTGAAATTCCAGGCCGATATGGGCATTCTTCTCACTTTCATGTTTATCGTAAACATGCTCGGCGCCATCATCCTGTTACCGGCGCTGGCGGCCTGGCTTTACCGGCCGAATACAAATTGTGAAACAACCGGTTAATGGAACAGTCACCGTATTATTTGCCCTGAATCGGGATCCGAAAAATCGGAGCCGGAGTGGATTATTTTTAATCACTCCGGCCCCTTTTGTTGCACCGGCCGAATACAAATCGTGAAACAACCGGTTAATGGAACAGTCACCGTATTATTTGCCCTGAATCGGGATCAGGAAAAATCGGAGCCGGAGTGGATTATTTTTAATCACTCCGGCCCCTTTTGTTGCACTGGCGCATTATTTATCCGTTCAGCCGTGAAGATGAAACACCTTGCTGATGATTTTCCATTCACCATCGAATTTCACCAGGTTGAAAAGATCGGTGAAGCGGTGTCCTGTCCAGTTATCGGCTTCCAATTGAACACTGGCGATGGTTCCCGTAATGTTGATATTGACAATTCTTGCCTGGATGTCGCCGGCCGGCCCGTTTTCGTCATTCCAGTCAAAGAGTCCCTGGATTGGCCCGCCGAACAGATCCGGTCCAATGTAGCCATATATTGTCGCGTCCACGTGGAATGCAGGTTTCATGTCATCACCTTTGCCTGATTTTGCACCATCAATATAGTGCTGCACGACGCGGGTTATCTGATCGATATCATTAATATTTGTTGCTGTTGTCATTGTTTATCTCCAGCTGTATGTGAGTGAACTGCGTGCGTAGGGTGATTTTTCCATTCAGACCACGATGACCGGCCGTAAATCAGAATTATCTTCGTGGATGGATTGTATACTCGTAAATGTGAACGGTGATTCGGAAAAGCCATTTCCTGAATCCAGACTGCGGATATGCTACACCACTATTATGAGATTTTGTTAGATAAAGAAGGAGTGCGCCGGAAACAGGCAAACATATACCTTAAGTAATCACCAACTACTGAAATGCCGGGACTGATAGTCAGACAACGCCATAAACCGCAAACATGGGCCGGACTCTGGTTGTTCGGTTTGTTTACGGCATTGTTACCCATGCTGACCATTCACCTCACCTGGATTATCTCCGGCGCCCAGGGCTATTTGCATTGGTGCAATCCGTACTGGTTTTCCTGTCACAGCATCAGCGCCACGGGCCGTTATGGCCTGGCTTATTTTCTGTTCAAAGGCGGTATGATCCCGGCAATCGTGCTGTTGGCATTCTATTGGTGGATAAATCACTTATGGTTGCGTTCGCTGGGCGCGGCCGGTGGCAGAGCACTGTTCGTGCTGGGCATATTCGCCAGCCTGGCGTTGCTGGTTTACTCTCTCAGCCTGGGGCATGCCGGTGACACCTTTCAGTTGTTAAGACGCACTGGCGTGCTTGCTTACCTGGGGTTTACTTTTATTGCACAAGTGATCCTCGGTGCTGCATTGTCCGGCTTTGTGCCGGCACAGGGAAAAAGATTGCTCCAACTCAGCGGATTGACCCTGATGCTGGCGATGGCGTCCCTGCTTCTGGATGTCTTGCCCGTGGTGGATTACAAGCGCATGGATAACGCCGTCGAATGGTTTCTGGTCCTGTTATTGAATCTGCACGCCATTGCCGTAGCCTGGCTCTGGAAAGTCAATGGTCTGGGCTTGCAACTGATCATGAAAAAGCAGGTGCACTGAAATACGGTGGCCAGGCTGGCAGATGCGGGCACAGTGAAATTACTTCCGGGGCCCGGTTTTCAGAAGTACCTCCCACACGAATCAGTCCTTTTCTTGCTGCACCGCGGGAATCACATGCGCCGTTTCCATCGTGACACTGAATATTATGACGCCTCTGTTACGGAACATGAATTAACCGGCTGTACAGCGTCGTGTTGCCTGGGAATATGTATTTAAAGCCTATGTTAGAATCGTTATAGTCATAATCTGTAATGCCGGCAAAAAGAAGACTGTTAATGTCGCACATCGAGGACCAGCCACAGGAATTGCATAAAATGACGGAAACCCGGCAAGTGAAGACTGTTTTTCCCGTGCATCAGCAATGGTTGGGCTGGCTGGGTTTGTATGTGCTGGCTATACTGCTGGCGCACCAGGTCATAAATGCAGCCTACGGTTTTGATCTGTTGCTGGTGAACGGCGGCATTCTGCTGGCGGCTCTGCTGGTATTGTCACCGGACGCAAAAGCACAACGTTTGTTGTTGCTGATCTCGGCACTGTTAGTGGATTGGTGCGTCAAGGTCTGGCTCGGTGCCGTCCCGGTATGGGAAGCCATGTGGATCAGCCTGTCACTGGTGATGCAAGCCTGGCTGGGTGAGTTCCTGATCCGGCGTTTTGCCCCGGCTGCCCGTGTTCCCGATACCCAGGGCGGCGTTATCGGTTTTTCTCTCTTCGGTGTCCTGATTCCGGCCGTTTTATCAGCCCTGGTACCCGTAATTTATAGCCTGGCTACGGCTGGATTTTCCGCTTCCGGTGAAATGATGGCCTATTGGTTATGGTGGTTTCTGCGCCGCTTTAGCTCATTGGTGCTGATTGCCCCGTTGCTGGTTTTAATGATGCGTGACTGGCGTGAACGGCGGATGCAGGTCGGCCTGCGTATGCCGGCATTGAACCGTGAATTTGTTTTCATGTTGATTGCCGGTTGTGTGCTGGCGTTTATCCTGTTCCGGGTGCAAAATCCCGCCGGCCGTGCCCTGGCGACCTACAGTTATCTGCTCATTCCCATGATGGTGCTGACGGCCGTGAGACTGCCACTCACGAACAGTCTGTTTATTATGTTGTCTGTCAGCCTGGTCAGTTTATGGACAGACTCACTGACAGCCGGCGGTGCCGGTGCTTCCCGGCGCAGCATGATGGGCATGTCGGTGTTCCTGTTTATCAATTGTTCGATTGTCTGGTTACTGGGCGTGCTCATACACGAACGCCGGCAGGCTTTTATGCATGCACAAAAAATGCGCGAAATGTATGAAATGCAAAGTAACGTGATCCAGACCCTGGTAAAGGGCAACCTGGCCCCGGTAAAACTGTTTGAGCAAATCTGTCAAATCATTATCGATCAAAGTGAATTCCGGCAGGCCTGCGTCACCATTGTCGGCAGTCATGAAGGTCATTCTGATACGGATGGTCCCGGTGAACTGAAAACAGTCTGCCTGAAACAGGGTACAGGCGCAGTCGTTAATGATCTGAATATCGATCATCGCTGTGAACTGGTGAGACAGGTGATGGGAAAGCGCCATGCGGTCTTTTTTGAACATTGTTATCAATGCCAGGAGTGCATGGATTGTCCGTTGAAACCGCTTTCCCACGGCAGCATGGCGGCCTTTCCCGTCTTTAAAAAGGATAAAATGTCGGTATTGGCCGTACTCAGCGTGTTCAGTCATCGGCCCGGCGCTTTTGATCCGGAAATGCTGCGCCTTTTTAACGAGATGACCGGCGATGTGGGTTTTGCGCTTGAAGTGCTGGAGAATCAGCGACAACTGGCGCTGACGAACGAGGTATTTGAGCACAGCCATGAGTCCATCATCATCGCCGACGCCAACGGCACGATTCTCAATGTCAACCCGGCATTCACCCGCATCACCGGCTACACCCGCGATGAAGTCATAGGCCAAAACCCGCGCATCCTGCAATCCGGGAAACAGGATCGTGCCTTTTACGAAAAGTTATGGGGCAGCCTGCTCAGCGAAGGCTACTGGACCGGTGAATTCTGGAACAAACGCAAGAATGGCGAACTGTATCCCCAGCGCGGCACCATTACCGCGGTGCATGCGGCAGACGGCTCGATAGACCACCTGATTTCAGTAATGGAAGATGTTTCCGAGCGCGTCAATGCCGAAGAGGAATTACGCCAGATGGCAAATTATGATGTGCTGACCGGCCTGCCGAACCGGGTTTTACTGCAGGATCGTTTTAATGTGGTCATAGCCACCGTCCACCGTGAGCAAAAGCCGTGGTCTTTATTGTTTATCGATCTGGATGATTTTAAACACGTTAACGATGCCCTCGGGCATCAATACGGCGATGAACTGTTGCAGCAGGTCAGTCGGCGGCTGGTTAGTCACATGCGGGAAACGGATACACTGAGCCGCTTTGGCGGTGACGAGTTTATTGTCCTGATGCAAGGCAACGAAAATGATGCCGCGTTACTGGCCGAGCGCCTGATTGGCGAGATTCGGCTGCCTTATGTGCTTCATGATCAATCGGTACATATCGGTTGCAGTGTTGGAATTGCAACGGTGCCCGGAGATGGTGAGAGTCTTGACCAGTTGATCAGCGCCGCCGATGCCGCCATGTACCAGTCCAAGGCACGGGGACGGGGCCAGTTTGCGTTTTATGCGCCGGAGATGCAGATCAAGGCCCAGGGACGCATTACCCTGAAAACGGAACTGGAAAAGGCCATCACCGGGAATGAATTGTGTCTTTATTATCAGCCGAAAATCCGTCTCGATGCCGATGACAATGCAGTCGTTTTTGGCTTCGAGGCACTGGTACGCTGGAACCATCCGGACAAGGGTTTGATCACCCCCGGGGAATTTATTTCAGCCGCCGAGGACAGCGGACAGATTGCCGATATTGACCGCTGGGTCATGCGAAGGGCCATAGTACAGATCGCGACATGGCAGCAACACCAATACAGGCCCATGCCGGTGGCGATCAATGTATCCGCGACCCTGTTTTCGCGCAGCGATTTTATTAACGACCTGGCACGGATGTTATCGGAAGCGGAGGTTCCGGCGCATCTGCTGGAACTCGAAATCACCGAATACGTTGCCACCCTCGATATGCAGTACACCCTGAAGACGCTCAACGCCTTGAAGCAGATGGGCGTCGGTCTTTCCATCGATGATTTCGGCACCGGTTATTCCAGCCTGGCGTATTTGCGTGATTTCCCGATTGATACCGTTAAAATTGATATGGATTTTGTTAAACAGGTGCACAACAACACCAAGAACCAGGGTATCGTGCGGGCGATTATTGCCCTGGCCAATACCCTGTCGATTGACACCATCGCGGAAGGAGTGCAATGCCGGGAGGAACTCACCTTCCTGCGAATGAATGGCTGCCGGCAATACCAGGGTTATTTTTTCAGTAAACCGCGGGCCTGCGGGGAAATTGAACAGCAGTTTCTACAGGTCGATGACCCGGGCAAAATCAGGATGCTTGATTAGATCAGGGGGCAGTCGTCACTGATTACGCGTATCCATTCGGGTAATTGGGGTGCGCAGGAGCGAATACGGACTTGAAATAATTACGTTACAAATAATTCATTTTCTTGCGCTCCACGTACACTCCGTTTCCTCGTTTCCGACAAAAAGTTCCTGTGTCAGAGTGACAAATCGTGCTGGAACCCTGAACTTTGTTAGGGGTAGAAGCAGGAAACGTCAAGCAACTGACCTGTTGACAAATATCGCGACTACCCCTAAATTTATTAGGTGTCCACGCAAGTATTGTCAACTACTGGTTCGCACCCAATGAAGGTACAGGACTTCTTCCGTAGGAATCCGGTGTTCCGGCATGAGGCGTTTGCGGCCTTCCTGGAGGCCGGTGGCTCCCGTAGTACAAAGACCCGGGAGGCGTTGCTGGCCTACCACGTCAACGCGGGTCACCTGCTCCGGGTCCGTCGCGGCCTGTATGCCGTCGTGCCGGAGGGGATAAGCCCGGAGATCTATCAAGTGGACCCATACCTGCTCGGGGCGCACATGACTGACGATGCCGTGCTGGCCTATCACAGCGCCTTGCAGTTTCACGGCAAGGCCTATTCGGTGCATCGCCGGTTTCCCTATCTGTCCCGGTACTCCCGGCGTCCCTTCGAGTTCCAGGGGCAGGAATTCACTGCCGTGCCGTTTCCGAAGGCATTGCAGGCCGGTCAGGCCGAACTGTTCGGGGTTGAGACCCACAAACACGCCGGGGGACAGGTGCGGGTTACCCATCTCGAACGCACGCTGGTGGACGTGCTCGTGCGTCCCGACCTGGGTGGCGGATGGAAGGAGGTGTGGCGATCCCTGGAATCGGTCGAGTACTTCAACCTGGACCAGGTTACCGACTACGTCCTGATGTTGCACAGTGCGACGGCAGTGGCGAAGGTGGGTTTTTTCCTTGAGCAACACCGTGAAGCATTGATGGTGGATGAGGCGCGACTGGATCTGTTGCGAAAGCACGTACCCAGGCAGCCCTGTTACCTGGACCGCGGCCGCAGGGAGTCCGGCAAGCTTGTTCCCTCCTGGCGATTGGTGGTGCCACCGGCCGTTCTCGAACGTACCTGGGAGGAGGGGGCATGAATCTTTCGCTCCAGGATCTCCAGGCCGAGGCGGCGGCGACCGGGTTTTTCGCCGGAAACGCTGGACAAGGTCATCCGTCTGAACGGGTTAAAGCTAAGCTCTCTAGCTCGCAAGCGCTACAACAAAAAGGTTTTAAGGCGAATGCGGCCGCTGTGGTCTTTTCCCACAAGCACCCCTCCGGTGTCGCGGAGCCCAGCCGTGCGGACGAGATGATCACCCGCCGGTTGAAAGAGGCGCTGGCACTGGTCGATGTGCGGGTGCTCGATCACTTCGTGGTCTCGGGAGGCGAGAGTGCGTCCTTCGCCGAACGCGGCCTGCTCTGACAATCGTTACTTTTCACAAACCCGGCCGGTTTCGGCGAGGTCATCTCGACCTATTCCCGGAACCAGGCCATCGACGACGGTGACCTGATCGATGCAGGCAACATGGCACAGGAGGCCGGTTTCAAATGGCCGGTAGCCATTACCGCCGATGCCTGGGCCGATTGTGTGGCCTGGACGGAGGACGACAGTGACAAGCAGGTCCATCAGGACGAGTCCGGCCGCTTGTGGGATGTGCTCTTCATGGCATCCTGCGCCATACGGTCGGCTTCGCATTCCGGCGATCGGTTGCCGTTCCAACTCTACCGGGTGCCCCGTGACGGGCGGTCGATGGAGGCGGAACTGACGACATTGAAACTGATCGTCGGTCCGGGTGATCAGGGTGAACCCGTGATCACCATCCTCTTGCCTGACGAGGACTGAAAGGCGTTTCAACAGCGTTATGTCAATTCAATCGGGTCTATGACTCGAGTTCACAACCAACCCCATCGGGGAGATCTTCTCCCTGGTGGGGGATGGTCTCTCCAACGGATAAAACATACGGAGAACCATCACGAGATACATCATTCAATACAGCTTGCCCTATGAACACAGGGTCATGGTCGGCATCGAGGCTGAAAGCCGGGAAGCCGCCGTCGCCAGGGCCGGTGAGTTGTTCGACCAGGGCGATATCTGGCAAGACTCGGCGGAAGTACCGTTGCTTTACGATGACTTCTAGGAAAAGGGTGATGCCGGTGTTCCGCCGCCGGGATGCGGCTTTTCAAGCTGTCCGCCTGTTGATCGAGGCCTACCGCCGCGGTGAAGATCGGGGCGGCAGCATCGACTGGGACGATCTGGATCAGGCCTACCAGGTGGCGCTTCAGGCATCTGGAGCAAGCCCGGAGACGGGTCGTCCCGAGTCGAGTCCGCGCTGCTCGCGGCTTGCCGTCGTTATGGAAGGCGGCATCGTGCAAGCGGTGATTACCGACCAGCCGGGGGCCGCGCCTGCTGTCGCCGTCGTCGATTACGATATCGAGGGGCAGGCGCCGGAAGACCTGTGTGACATCACGCAATCCGACGGCAGCCGCTCGAAAGCGTATGTCGTCGAACCATGGATCGAGCCGGCCCGCATCGATCTGGATGAGGTATTCCGGCCCACCGACGCGTAGTCACTTTCACGCCCTGCCTCGTGCGGGGCGTACTTGTCAGAGGCAGGGCATCGTTTCGCTTGGTGTTCCGGCCATGTATTAAGAGCGTTTGTCACGTCCCTTAACGCTGACTCCGCTACCGCTTCGCGATACGCCGGCACTGTGTGGTGACAACCTTCTCGATGCGTTGTAACGCTGGATAGACGCCGTAACGTGCCTCGAATTCTTCTCGCTCCGGGCCGATTCTCTCCTGCAGCGCGTCTGCGGTCTCACGTACCAGGTTACCGAGGAATTGCGGCCGCACATCACATTGCTTAGCGAGCGTTTCCCAGTGCGCGGGCGTGATCACACTGGGATTGCGTTCGCCGCCGACATCGAAGGCGAGATGGTAATCGATGCGCTCGATGGCGCGTGTGCACACCAGGTCATAGAACGGCGCCAGGCGGGTTGCGTCATCAGGCAAATGCAACAGGGAGAGGTTCTTGGCATGGCCATCGGAGTTGCCCGCCAGTACATTGAAGATCTGCCAGCGCAGCAGGTGTTGCACATCGATGGCCGGCTCGCTGGAGGCTTCCTGCACCAGGCGGTAACACTGCGCGAAGGATGGTCCGCCATGTTCCTGATATTTCTTTTCGTGCCCGTAACCCAGGGCCTGGCAGAAATCCTCCTGGTGCAGCCGCCGCACCTCGCCACGTTCATCCCAAAGCCGATCATAGCGCATAATCTGTGCGTACCGGGTTTTTCCGATGGACCGCAAAGTGATATCTACCACCGGCAAGTCGATGGCCGCTGCCAGTTGTGTGGTGAAGGTCTCGTAGGCGGGCAGATGACGGTAGTCGGCCAGCTCGAACTTCAGGATGTGACTGGAAGGCGCTTCGCCCTGCGGCAGAAAATACTGATCGTCGCGCACCAGTAGCGGGCACTTGTCCTGGGCGCCGGCGAGCGACAATCGCGGGCGCTCGTCCGCCGGCCAGACAGCGTAGATCTGTCCCCGGCGAGCCGCCAGGTCGGCCACGTCCTTCTCCGTCAATGGACGGTACTGCTGCTGGCCCGATGGTTGCCGGTCTACGGACAGAATCGACAGCGCGCCGGCGCACTCGCCGCCGATGGCGCGCAGCAGGTCGAAATCCGTATTCGGCAGTTTGAGGTCGCGGACGATGTGTTCGCGCACCGCCCCCTCAGGCAACAGATTGGCGAACCAGCGCTGGGCGGTGCCTTCCTCCGGGGCGAATTCCCGGACCGCCAGCGGCAGGGAACGGGAGACGGCGAAGCCGTCGCCGGTGATCCACGCGGGATCGTAGCGAAACCCGATGGCCCCGGTCGTATTGCGCCAGAGCTGACCGACCAAACGCTGCTCGTGCCAGACGTTGAGGATGTCGGGGTCGTTCATGGGGTTTCCTCACGGGTCTTGCCAGTACGGTGAGCCGGCGTCGCCCGCCCGCGCGGTTGGATGATGACTTCCAGCCCCAGGGTGCGCAGCGCCTTGAGGACCTTGCCGATCTCGGCCGTCTCCTTGCCCCGTTCAAACTCTGAGAGGAATCGCGTGCTCAGGTTACCGAGCCCGGAGACCGTTTCCAGCGTCAGGTGCCGGTGCTTGCGATGGGCGCGCGCCAGGCGGCCGAGTTCCTCGGCGCTCTGGATCGCGCCGTAAATGCTGTCTTCCTCTGTCATGGCCGCGCCTCTAAAAAGTACCGTACGGTAAAAAATAACAGCTCAATCCGCCGAAGGCAAGGAAAAGATACCGTACGTGAAAAATGTAGGCGCGCAAGCGTCCTATGTCGAGAAATTATCACGTACGATACATTTATTGGAGTTTGCCCTAAAACTGCGCTTCATCCGCGCACCCATTTGCATCTTGCTTCCTTTGGATTGTCGTGTCCGTGAAGTCAGGGGAAAACCGTGGCGCCGTCATTCGTGGATGATTTTGCGTTAATTCATTAGAATAATTAAAGATTTTATGTCACTTTGCCGATGACAAAGGAAAACGATATTCAGTTTGTTGGCTGTATCCGCTTCGCAACATCGGGGGTGCGGCACAACATTCATTGCCTCCAAGAAAGTTGTAGAAGGAGCCATACGGCAGGTCGCCTTTCTCATTGCCGTTTACTTTGGCGTGTAGTGGCGAGCCCTGGATAGAAGAGGGATTTTTTATGCACCAACACCGGCTTTCCAGCCTTCGCGCACGGCTCGTGCTTTTACTCATGTTGATCATCGTGCCGGTGTTTGCGTTGTTACTGCACAACGCTATCGAAGCACGCAAAGCGGAGGCCTTGCATACGCAGGCAGAGGCGCTGAGGTTAGCCCGTCTGGTCTTGCAGGAACAGCAGGACCTCATAGCAGGTGCACGGCAATTGTTACCCGGGTTGGCCCGGTTGCCGAGTATTCAGGCAGCGGAAGGGGGAGCTGCGTGCAATGATGTACTGGCCAAGTTGCTCGAGCAGTACCCCTATTATGCCAATCTTGGTGTCAGCGGCCTTGACGGGTTGATGCGGTGCAGTGGTTTACCCATGCCGACACCGGTCCAGATACATGATCGGGATTATTTTCGCCGCGCTATTGAGACGGGCGATCTCGCCATCGGCAGCTATCAAGTGGGGCGTGTCACCGGTAAGAGCGCTATTAATCTTGGTTACCCGCTACGTGGTGATCAAGGCCGGATCGAGGGCGTAATCTTTGCGGCCCTGGATCTCGCCTGGCTGAGCCGGAAGCTGAGCAATATTCCGCTGCCTGAAGGAACGACGATCACCATTCTGGATAGAAGTGGCACGGTGCTGACGCATCAGCCCGATCCGGATAAGTGGTTCGGCAAATCCATCAAGGACGCGCCCTTCGTCCGGATGATCATCGAGCACGACGCCGAAGGAACTGCTGAATCAATGGATGCAGCTGGCGTCCATCGGCTTTATGCCTTTACGCCCCTTCATCAAGGTGACTCGAACAGTGTATATGTCAGTGTTGGTATTCCTCGTGATATCGCCTATGCAGATCTTGACTCTCGCTTCAAGCGAGATTTGATTGCACTGCTTATAATCGTAGTAATAGTCATCGCCGTGGCATGGAAGGGTAGTAATGTCTTTGTGCTGCGGCCACTTGGGGTTCTGGCGCATGCCAGTGAGCGACTCGGCAAGGGTGATCTCAACGTCCGTACAGAATTGCCGCAGACGCATGACGAGTTCGGGCGATTGGCTCAGACCTTTGACCGAATGGCCGCGTCGCTGCAACGGCGACGAGATGAAGCCGAAATGCACGACAAGGAGTTACGCCGAATCAATCGTGCATTACGCACCTTGAGTGCGGGTAACCGCACGCTCGTGAGGGCTGCTGATGAATCATCCTTACTGCAGAAGATGTGCAGTGTAGCGGTGGAGCTGGGTGGATATCGCATGGCCTGGGTCGGCTTCGCGGAACATGATGCGGAAAAGACGGTGCGGCCGGTAGCGCTGGCCGGGACCGATAAGGCTTTCCTCGACACACTCCATATCACCTGGGACGAAACAGAACGGGGCAATGGCCCCACCGGCACGGCGATCCGAACCGGCAGTCCCTGTGTGGTGCACGGGCTCCAGAGTGATCCACGATACCAGGCATGGCATACGGCGGCCCGTGAGCAGGGGATTCATTCGGGCATCTCGCTACCGTTATGTGTGGAGCAGACGGTGCTGGGTGCGCTCACCATTTATACGGAAGACCGCGAGGCATTTGAGGTCGCCGAAATCGAACTCTTGTCTGAAATGGCGGAGGATTTGGCCTATGGCATCTCCACCCTGCGCACCCGCATCAAGCACGATGCGGCGCAGGCGACGATACAGCGTATGGCGTACTACGATGCATTGACCGGCCTGCCAAATCACGCTTCGTTCGATGAGCATCTGGGTGACGTCATCACTGGCGCGCGTTCGCAGAATCACAGTATTGCCCTGTTGTTGTTTGATCTGGAGCGATTGCGTGACATCAATGATACCCTGGGTTTTGAGGCCGGCAATAGAGTGATGCAGGTATCAGTGAAACGTATAGAGCAAGAAATGGAGGAAAACGACTTCGTAGCCCGAATGCGCGGCGATGAATTCGCATTGCTGTTACCGGAAGTGGATGCCGTTCAAGCTGAGCAGACAGCGCTCCGTATTCTGGAGATTTTGAATCAGCCATTTACCATAAATGATTTCTCTCTGATTATTAGAGCGAATGTAGGCATTGTTCTATTCCCTGACCACGGAACGGAAGGCGAACAGCTGATGCGCCGCGCGGATTTGGCGATGCAGCTGGCCAAGCAGTCCGGAAATGGATACGCCTTTTACTCGCCCGATCAGGATGTTGACAAGAAACGTCATCTGGAACTGGCCTCCGACCTGAATCGGGTGCTGGAAGACAATACGCTGGAGCTGTATTACCAACCGAAGATCTCCATGCGGTCCGGTCACGTCAACGGCTTCGAAGCCTTGGCGCGTTGGTCACATCCAACGCATGGCATGATTCCTCCTGATGAGTTCATTGCGCTGGCAGAGCGCACCGGGATGATCCGGGCTCTCACAGACTGGGTCTTGGCGTCAGCGCTAGGCCAGTCAACCGCGCTGCGGCAGGCAGGCATCCATCTACCGATTGCCGTCAATCTCTCCGCATTCAACCTCCAGGATCCACACCTGCTGGATAAGATTCATGAGCTGTGCGCGGCTAATCGCATGGAGAAAGGGATGCTTGAACTGGAGATCACCGAAAGCTCAGTCATGGCGGACCCTGTAGGTGCGCTGGATGTCCTGTCACGCTTAAGAGATCTTGGGATACCACTCTACATTGACGACTTCGGTACCGGCTACTCGTCACTGAGTTATCTAAAGAAGTTGCCGGTAGCAACTATCAAAATTGACAAATCGTTTGTCGCCGACATGCTGGAAGACGCCGATTCGGCAAGTATTGTACGATCCACCATTACCCTGGCGCACGATATGTCCCTTACTGTGGTAGCCGAAGGCGTGGAAGACGAAGCCGTGTGGGCGAAGCTCAAAGCACTCGGCTGTGATGCAGGCCAGGGCTATTATATGGGACGTCCAATGCCCGCCAGCCAGGTTGAGACATGGTTGAATGAATCGCCCTGGGGTTTGGCTGGAGCATCGCAGGACAAGTAGCAAAACGAAATGAAGTAATGGCGATTGATAGATTCCGCATCACCCATTTGATTTGCTGACACTGGCTGGAATGACCAATTCACAGGGGCTTGCATGGCGGACCGAATGGACGGGTGGTTACACTGTAACCACCCCAGTTGTTCGGCACTCTTCGTCCCCGTTCTCTTGCCCGAACGATCAGAATTCGGGCTGTCCATAGAGTCCACAGGCCTTGCCCGCCACGGCGTAGCGAGCCTCTTACTCGCGCAGCCAAGGGCGGGGCCGCGGTCAGCGGCGCCTGTGGACCCCTGTGGTCAGGCCAATCTGATCTGAAAGCCCGCACTCGTCGTCGCCGTGGCGCCGGCGCTGGCAACCGGGAAACAGAACGACGCCGTCGCCCGCACCGTGCTCACCAACTCTCCGCCGAGGTGGTCGAACAACGACCTCGTGGCCTACAACTCTGGTAGCGCTGGCCTGCTGAGTACCGCAGAAAACTTCGTAAAGGGTGGTCTGGCTGCGGGTGGTGTATTCACTGCGTCGGCGCTGTTCTCGGTGACCATGACCGCTATCCTGCAGGCGCTGCCCATGGTGCAGGCGGTGCTCTTGCTCGGTATCTACGCCTTGCTTCCCATGGTGGTGGTGCTGTCGCGTTACTCCATCTCCATGATGGTCATCGGCGCCATGGCCATCTTCACCGTCAAGTTCTGGAGTGTGCTCTGGTACCTGGCGCTGTGGGTGGATCAGAACCTCATCATGTCCATGTATCCGGACGTCAACATCTTCCTGCAGATCTTCGCCAACCCCGCCGAGCACGACACCAAGCGCATGCTGTTGAATATGATCACAACCAGCCTCTATCTGGGATTGCCGTTGCTGTGGAGTGGGATGGTAATCCCCCCATTTTTAACGGTGCTTTCCAGTAGAAATCATGCTGCTTCCTGTATGGCCTGACGCGGGGTCAATCCTCCCAATGTCATATTGGGGCGTTCATTATTGTAACTCCATAACCAGCGGGTCGCGGTGTCCTGGGCATGACGGATGGAATCGAACAGATGCAAATCAAGCCATTCATGTCGTACCGTCCGGTTAAAGCGTTCCACGTAGGCATTCTGTTGCGGCTTGCCGGGTTGAATGTAGTGTAACTGGATCTGTTGCCTCGCCGCCCATTCGACCAGTTGGCCGCTCAGGTATTCCGGTCCGTTATCACAACGGAGGGCTTTGGGTTTTCCCCGCCACTCAATGATCCGGTCCAGAGCCCGTATTACCCGCAAGGCCGGCAGGGATAAATCGACTTCAATCCCAAGACCTTCCCGGTTGTAATCATCAATGACGTTGAAGGTACGGAAACTGCGGCCATCCTTCAGGGCATCGTGCATGAAGTCCATCGACCACATCTCGTTCACCTGGCGCGGTAACGCCAATTCCTCCGGCTTGTCCCGCTTCAGCCGCCGTTTCGGTTTAATACGTAGATTCAGTTCCAGTTCCCGGTAAATCCGGTACACCCGCTTGTGGTTGTAGGGCAAACCCTTCACGTTCCTGAGGTACAAAAAACACAGCCCAAAGCCCCAGGTCCGGTGCGTTGTCGTCAGTCTGAGCAACCAGTCCGCGATCAACGCGTTGTCACTGGATGTTTTTGGCTGATACCGGTAACAGGTCTCGCTGATCCGGAACGCTTCACAAGCCACCCGGATACAGGCCCGTTTCTCCGTCACTGCTTGTTGGGCCATCTCTTTGCGTCGAGATGGCCTCACCACTTTTTTTCAAGCGCCTCCTGGACCAGTTCCGCTTTCAGGCGCTCCTCGGCATACATCTTCTTCAGGCGCCGATTCTCATCTTCCAGTTCTTTCATCCGTTTCATCATCGAGACATCCATGCCGCCGTATTTGGCCCGCCAGTTGTAGAAACTGGCATCACTCATACCATGTTTACGGCACAGCTCGGCCACTGGCACACCGGCCTCGGCTTCTTTCAGGATGGAAATGATCTGGGATTCGGAATATCTGCTCTTTTTCATGTGAATTCTCCTGTCTAAACTATATTGGAAATATTCTACTTTTGAGCACCACTAAATTCCGGGGGGATTACCGGATGATGGCGTGGGCGGGGGTGAAAGTCGGACGATCGATAGATGGAGCCACCAACCCGCTTCGGGCTCCGGCTCAAGATGCCGGTAGCCAAGGCGGTAGCATTGGGAAAATGGCCGCTACGAAGGGGCTGAAGCGCTAATCCTTTTCGTACCACCCAGTCGGGTCAGTGCCATCATCCAGTTTTCCGGTACGATAGTTGAGCATGCCGCCAAGTGTAGCATTGGCCGACGCTTCATTTGCACCAGAGGTCTTGGCGCTACTGGCCAATAGGCTGATCGTGCTGAGTGTAATCTTGACCAATACGGATGGCGGCTTTACCGAATCGGCTAAGTCGAGATAAGTAGGCAACTGTTCTGTTTTTGTAAACCATCACTATGTAATGATAGCGCTCAATTGGCTTCTTTTCGCAATGTTACAGGTAAGAGCTTATCTATTTCATCATCTGAAAATGTCATTTCTTCCCGCAATTTCAAACCCTGTCCGGCATATTTGTACGCCTTGGGGGTCGTCCGCGGCGCGGATGAGTAAATATCTGCCAGTTCAGTCTGCAGGTCGTCTCGTTTCTTCCTGACAAGGTGCATGTCGACGTCCGCTGCTCGAAGATCAGCAAGTAGCGAGAGGTAAGACTCACGAATATTCCATAGCTCAGTGGCAGTCTTTTTGTGCTGTTCAGCTTGCTGACCGGGATCTACGTCTTTAATGTATGCGTTGAGAATAAGCAATGCAGTGGAAATTACGGCGGACACTATAGCTGCGATTTGGCTAGTTTGTGGCTCTCCAATCAGTACCGTCACCAAGCCACCTGTCGTCAATGCGGATAAGACAATTTGTGCGAGCTTTACTCGCCCAAGCCACTGCATACAAAGATCAGCATCTTTTTCGTGAGTCTTGGTCGTGTAAACCACGCGCCCAAAACACTCTCGAATCTGTGATTCAATGGCAGATTTTTCAACGTCAGGATGGGAATTCTGTTCCATAAATCTCTCTCCATTTCTGACGTGCAGTCCAACCGTATTTGTCACTTTGGTAGCCACATGCCTCAACAGCGATGTTTTTACATCTTAGAGCCTTGTATTCAAATGCTCCCTTCCGCCATACGTATTGATTCGCGCCTGGAGATAGCCAGTACAGCTTCTCCGTAGATTGTGTCCGCAGATACTCAAGAAAGTCCCGGCTCATAAAATCATAGTATAAGTATGATTTGTCACGATATTCATATTCGCGAATAAAATAGTAAGCTAACGTGTCGATCAGCAAACCGCCAATCGGGACATCCCATTTCCTCTTCCATGCTCTGGCCATTTTACATAGATTCTTTAGATTACCGTTACACTCCTTGTCCAATCGGTTGATCTCGGCGATCTCTGGGCGGGGATTGGTTGCTTTCCACGAACCCCCGGCATTTGAGTCAGGATATGTAAAGCTGTCGTTATTATTAACAAACGCGGGCAGTACTTCAAATGTAATGCCGTCCTGAAATGATACGACCACTACCTGTCCATCAGCGCCAACTTGCGTCGTAGGGTAGGTCTTACGAAGCGCATTTCGTACAAGTTGGAGTAATGCTGACTGCCCATTACCGGAATAGGCGTTGTACGTGTTGTAATAGGAGACAGGCAACCAAAAGATCATGTCAAGGTCACTGGTTTTTCCTGTGGCAGTACCTCTACCAAAGGAGCCAGCGTAGATGCTGTGACTGGTTCGGGAATCAGTGTTCCAAAACTCCAGGTTAAACCTGCGAGTAATTAGTTCATAGCGATCCGATATTGACTGCCTATTGGGCACAGCCAGGTTGGTACAAAATGATCTGAAATCTTCCCCGACCCCCATGTCTTTATGACTGCTCCATGCTGAATTAACGATGTTGGATACGTTTCTTTTTCGGATCGTTGTCCGAAATTTCCTTTGCTGTCCCCAGTAACTGTTCAATGCTCTGAGGTGCAAGTCCGGCATCTTTGATGTATCGAATCAAATTCATGGCTTCTTGGTTCTCGTGGAGGTAGTCAACGATCTCCGGATCAGTGGAAGAGGAAAGCCTGAAAAGGACATCGGGATCGGCGGCGAGGGTTTTTGCCAACGCCTTGACAATCTCGGGACTTGGCGGGCGTTCTTTGCCGCGTTCGATGCGGCTAAGGTAGGCTGGTGATATTCCTACCAAACCTGCAGTTTCGCGAAGGCCCAGGTCTTGGGCGGTCCGCAAATCTCGAATCGTCTCTCCAAATGCTTTCATACTGGCAAATATATATCAGTGTTTAGTGTTATGCAACAGTTAATTTATCTGGTATAGTTTGGTAAAGTCTGGAAAAGAAACCCGAGTGGCGGACAGAATAACCCTATAATGTGCATGAGATGCGGGGTCAACAGCTTCCGGGAGATAGGCATGCAAAATGAAGAAATGCTGAAAATTAAGGACGTTGCTGCGTTGCTAAAGGTCGGTGAAAAGACCATCTATTCCATGGCGCAGTCTGGCGAACTCCCGGCATTCAAGGTCCGCGGACAGTGGCGGTTCTCCCGGAAGGATATTGACGAGTGGATCGTGAAGCAGAAGAACACAACCCACGATCTCGGTGGGGGGCATGGACAATGAATTCAACTAACTGTAGCGGAGTTTGATATGGGAAAGAAGAAGAAACAGGCGGAGAATACAATCGCTGCAGGATATACGCTCGACTATGTCTCTGAAGAACCGATTAGGGAAACCAAGAAAGAACTGGTACGCCAGCGGGTCATTCGTGCCCTGATCCATGAGTACGGCTTTTCACCGGAAGACATGGAATTGGATTTCTCAATCGGTGGGCGCAAGAAAGTAGACGTCGCCATCTTCCGTCATGACGAAGAGCACACGATTGAAAACATAAGTCGCGCTGCGATCTGCCGGCCTGAGCCCAATGTCGGTAAGAACGCCGTGCGCATACGGGACTTTGACCAGGCTGCGAAGGACCTTGACGAACTTGAGAGCATCATGCAAGAGGTCGATGCCATTAAGTACGGGTTATGGACAAACGGGCTCGAGTTCTTTTTTCTCGAGAAGGAAAAAAAGCGCTTCGAAACCAAGTGCAACCCAATAGGTGACTGGCCAGTGGCCGAAGAGTCTGTGGGTACGAAAGATGTCGTCTCTGATGCACACACTCGTGTGGCTGACAACGAGATGCTGAAGATTACCTTCCGTCGCTGCCATAACTACATCCATGGCAACGAAGGGATGCCTAAGGATGCTGCCTTCTGGCAGTTTCTTTACCTGATATTCTGCAAGATGCACGACGAGGCCTTGAGAGTCAAACAGCGCCAGGCGTGGCGGCGCCGTTTCTGGGCTGGTCCTAAGGAGCAATTCGACGTCGATGGTCGTAAAGCAATCCGTGAGCGTATTGAGGAGCTTTTTGCCGAGGTAAAGAAGCAGTATAGGAATATTTTCCGGGGTAACGAGGAGATAGCTCTCTCTGATCGTGCGCTCGCCTTCATTGTCTCGGAGCTGGCTAAATATGATTTTGGACGTAGTTCTATTGACGCGAAAGGGGCAGCCTATCAAGAGTTGGTTGGCGTCAATCTTCGTGGTGACCGCGGCCAATACTTTACTCCCCGAGGAGTGGTTGACCTCGTTGTCGAGATGCTTGATCCAAAAGACGGGGAAATAGTGTTTGACCCGGCTTGTGGAACAGGAGGATTTCTTGTTTCGTGCCTCAAATATGCCAAAAAGAAAATTGAGCACAAGCACGGGATAAATCAAGAGATCGCGGATACTCTGGAGTTTCTGACGGTTGATGAGGAGTTGAAGCATTACGCATCAAAGTACGTATTTGGTGCCGATTTCGATCCCTTTCTTATTCGAGCTGCCCAAATGAATATGGTGATGGCGGGGGATGGTAAAGGACACATATATCACATTAACTCGCTTGAATATCCGAAAGGTCATTTAGTAGAAAAAATCGAACAGGAAGAAAAGGAGCAAAGGAAAAAACTTGATGAACGAATCCGCGAGCAACTTACGCTAGGTTCTTTCGATATCGTAATGACCAATCCGCCTTTCGGATCGGATATTCCCATCACAGATGAGAATATCCTCAAGAATTTCGATCTGGCGGGTAACTGGGAGCCTGATGGTGAAGGTGGATTTCGAGGGCCGTTCGGTAGGAAGAACAGCGTCGCTCCCGAGATCTTGTTTATCGAACGCTGCATCAAGTGGCTGAAACCGGGAACGGGGCGTATGGGCATCGTCCTGCCCGATGGCGTTTTGGGCAATCCGGCTGCGGAATACATCCGTTGGTGGATCATGCGCGAAACCCAGGTGCTCGCATCCGTCGATCTCCCGGTGGAAGCCTTCATCGCCGAGGCCAACGTCAACATCCTCACCAGCCTGCTGTTCCTACGCCGTAAGAGCGAACAGGAAAAACGCGCAGAAGCTCTGGGCGGTGTCGAGGAGTACCCAGTTTTTATGGCCGTGGCGGACAAGGTAGGCTTCGACCGCCGTGGCAACAAGCTCTACAAGCGCACGCCAGACGGAGAGGAGATCGTCGAGCCTAGACAGCATACGGAGAGATTTCATCGCAAGAGTGGCTGGGTAGAACGTACTCTCACGCGGCAGGAAAAGATTGAGGACAACGATCTTCCCGTCATTGCTGAGAGGTACCGCGAGTTTCTTAAAGAACATGACGGGCGGTCACCTACCAAGAAGAGATCGGCAAGCCAGGTTAAAAGGCAGCCCAAAAAGAGGGTGGTTGGTAGATGAGTGATCAAGAAAACGACATCGTTGAAGCCCTGCACGATGCTGCCGAAGAGAGTGGCCCGGTTAACTTTTTCATCGACATCCTGACCGGGAACAAGGAAAGTGCATCGGACAAGAAGCTGCTAATCCAGAAAGTTCTGCGTCAACTCATTGAGAGTTATGGGTTTGACCGGAACGACCTGGAGGTGAATTATCACCCTCGAATAGAGGGGCATATGCGTAAGCGCGTCGACATTGCTATTTTTCGGCCGAATACCGAGCACTTCAACGAGAACCTACAGCGCATCATTGTTTGTAAGCACCAGAGTAGCCGGAATAAGCTGCGGTCTTTTGAAGAAGCAGAGGCAGACCTGCGCACGCTTAAAGAGCTACTAGAACTGATACCAGCTGCCTCCCTTGGTATGTGGACCAATGGTCAGGAAGAGTTTCTCTTTCAGGTTGAGCACACTCGATTTGAAACACGAACGAAACCTCTAGGGGTTTGGCCTGCCCCTGGAGAGGATACCTCCGACCTGGACCGCACCGGCGGCGTCATTCAAGTCAGCGCCGAGGCGGAGGACTTGGAAGACGCTCTGCTACGCTGCCGCCAGTATCTGAACCGCAATCTGGGACTCGACCACAAGGATTCCTTCAAACAGTTGGCCGTGCTGATGCTGGCCAAGATCCACGATGAGACTCTGCCCACCGGCGAGCGCAAATTTTGGATCAGGGGCGACGAGCCTTTCACCGAGGCGGGCCAACAGGCCATTGCCCAGCGCATCAACGAATCCATTGCCGCCGCCAAGGCCTGGCAACGGAACCTGCTGACCCGTGGCTGGGATCTGACGCTGGAACCCCACGAGATCGCCCGCGTGGTCATGGAGTTGGCCCGCTATAACTTAAGCGAAACCCAGCCCCGTTACCGCACCGGGGCCTTTCGAGCGGTCGCCCGCAGCGTCATGGACGGTCGCGAGGGCCGCTACCCCACGCCGCTCAACGTGGCCGAAATGGCGGTGGAGATGCTCGATCCGCAGCCCGGCGAACGCATCATGGACTGCTCCAGCGGCACCGGCACCTTCCTGGCCATGACTGCCGCGCACATCTTCAAGAAGAAACTGGCGGCCATGGGCACCACGCCTGAAGAGACCACCAACGAACAGATCCGCCAAGCGCAAAACGAGACCGCCGCCTGGGCAGCCAGCAATGCCCTGGGTTGCGACATCGATCCCTTCCTGGCTGTCGCCAGCCGCATGAACCTGCTGTTCACCACCGGCAATCCGGGCCGCGTGTTCCGCATCGATGCCCGCACCTTCCCGGACGGCGATCTGGATGGCATCGATGCCGCCCGCCCGGCTTTAGCCCTAGGCAGCATGGATATGGTTCTGCTTAATCCATGGTTCTCCACCCAAGACACGGTGAGCGACACCTCCATCTTGGAACGCTATGACCTGGGTAACAACTGGGAGCGCGACGAAGAAGGCGGATTCCGCAACACGGGTAATCTGAACACCGGCGGCGTGCCGCCCGAGGTACTATTTATCGAACGCGCCCTCCAATGGGTGAAGCCTGGCACTGGCCGTGTTGGAATCCTGCTGCCCGACGGCTTGCTGGGCAATCCCGGCGATGAATACGTGCGCTGGTGGATTCAACGCCACTGCGAGGTCTTTGCCTCCGTTGATCTGCCGGTGGAGCCATTCAAGGTCACCGTCAAGGAGTATGGCCTGACACCCGCCTTGCCGAGCCTGCTGGTGCTGCGCCGCCGCAGCCAGGAGGAACTGATCAATACCGAGCACCCGGAATACAAAGTCTTTATGGCCGTGGTGGATCGGGCCGGTGTCGACGCCCGGGGCAATCTCCTGTTCCAGCGAGCCCCTGATGGTGAAGAACTGGTTTTCGATGAGGAAGTGATCGAACGGGTTCGCGAAGGTGGCGAAGTGGAAATCCGCCGGACCACACGCCGGAATCGCCGCATTCATGACGAGCTACCGCTGGTGGCGGAAAAGTACAAGGAATTCCGGGAAACCGGCGAGGTGTCTCAATGAGCAGAAAGTTTCAGATCAAAGCCGTCCCCAGCACTTGGCTTGAAAGCAATGGGCGCCGGCTTGATTGTGGGCCTTACCTTTCCGGTGCTATCGAGGCGCGCGAACTCCTCAAGAAGCATAGGACTTCGCCGCTTAAGGACCTCACTGCAGGGTACAATGGCGGAATCTTTAATGGCCCGCGCTTCCCACGAATATATGTCGAAGACGCAGCCCACGGTGTTCCCTTCTTGGGAAGCACCGACATACTTTCCGCAGAGTTATCCGGTCTCGCGTTTCTTTCAAACAAGCAAGTAAGAAGCAACCAAGCCCTTTTGATTGATGAAGGTTGGACGCTTATTACTTGCTCTGGAACCATTGGAAGAATGGCCTTTTCCCGCGCAGACATGAAAAACATGGCTGGATCGCAACACTTCATGCGGGTGGTCGCTGATCGAAAGAAAACTTGGCCTGGATATCTTTATGCTTATCTCAGAAGTAGGTTTGGCCTTCCACTTGTTGTCTCTGGCACTTACGGATCAATTATCCAAAGCATTGAACCGCATCACATAGCCGATCTTCCTGTTCCGCGTCTTGCTTCGATAGAAGAAGAGGCGCACGAGTTGATACAAAGTGCGGCCGATCTAAGAACCCAAGCAAACAGGGAAATCTCAGACCAGGTGAACGTGCTTGAAGAGGAGATTGCCGGCGGACCTGCGGTTTGGGAACATGAACAGCCGCAGTCGTTCACCGTAGAAACGAAATCCATCAATGGTTTTCTTGGCCGTTTAGATGCGTTTCATCACGTTGGCTTTGTCGGCGAGGCCGAAAAGAAGGCCAGAGTTCCGCTGATTGAGATTGCACAAATCGCGGATGTCTTACGCCCCCCCATCTTCAAACGGATACGCGTGCGAGAAGGCGGTTACGAGTTTCTCGGAGGCGCCGATGTGATGACGATGGATCAGAGCAGTGAAGATCAGATTTCCGCGAACACAAAGAATATCGACAAATTCATAGTAAAGCCTGGGCAGATTCTATTTCAGTGTGTGGGACAAAGATACGGGATTTTCGGAAGGCCCACGCTTGCCAATCGTAACCTAATTGGAAAAGCTGTGTCCGAGCATCAAATGCGCATCATTCCCCACGATAAAAAAGACGCAGGGTACATATTTGTCTATCTCGCAACCGGCTTCGGGTTGCGGTTTCTTCTCAAGAACTCTTCCGGAACTTCGATACCTGTTCTTCAGGAGGATGGTGCGAGAAAGATAAAGATCTATTGGCCGTCACCCGAGAAGCGGCGGGAGATTGGAAGCTTGGCGGAAGCAGCATGGGAAAAGCGGGCAAGAGCTGTTGAACTGGAGCGCGAGGCGATTGCTCGCGTAGAGCACGCCATTGAGGCCGGGGGGCACTAATGGCGAAGGTCATACCCATCGGGCAACCCGCGAACGACTCTGAGCGCCAGGCGATCGGCTTTCTTCGGGATCATCTCCCGGAAGGCTGGCTGATCTTCCACAATTTCGAAATTCGGCAGCGGGAGGAGGTTTTTGAGATCGACATCGCCATCCTCGCGCCTCATGCGGTTTACCTGGTGGATGTCAAAGGAACGCGGGGCAACATCGACGTGTATGGCTCCAAGTGGTATCCCGAGGGACGGCAGCCGTTTTTCTCGCCGCTGGCCAAGCTGCGCAGCCACGCCAAGACCATGGCCACCATCATCCGCGAGAGCAACACCGGCCTGATCGAGCTGCGCAAGGCCCATGTTCACGCCGCCGTGCTGCTCACCGCCGATGACGCTGCTGTGTTCGACCAGGCAGGCATCGACAGCCCGGACGTGACCGACTTCAAACACTGCTTGAAATACTTCCGCGACCAGAGCCGCATCCCCGACAGCCGGCTTGATAACATCACACGTTTCCACTCCCAGATTGCCAAAGCGATCACAGGGAAAGCCAAGCCGAAAAGCGCGGCGCTGGTATTCCGCGATTGGCAGGTAGAAGAGAAGCTCGGAGGCACCGACCGCTACACCGAGTATCGCGCCAAGCACAATCTGTTAGGCAAGAGTGGCGGCTTGGCCCGGCTGCGGGTTTATCAGGCCGATCCCTACCAGGACGAGGCCGCCCGCAAAGAAGAATTCAAGAAGATCAGCAACGCCTATCGCGCCGTGGCGCACATGCCAACCCACGCCAACGTGATGGCGGTGAAGGATCTGTTCGTCACCGACGATGAAGACAAGGTGGTGCTGGTCACCGAGGACCTGCCCGGCCAGGCCCTGCGCCTGCACATCAATAAGGCCTCTCTGGCGCTGACCTTTGACCAGAAGCTCCAGGTCATGCGCGATGTGTTGTCGGCCCTGGACCACGCGCACCGGCACGAGGTGATCCACCGCAATCTCACCCCGGACGCCATTTTGGTGACCAAGGGCGGCCAGGCCCGGGTGACGGGTTTCGATTTCGCCCGGGTGGGCAAGAATCGCACCTCCACCATAGCCGATCAGGTGGTGGATGATCTGGAAGCCGCCTACCAGGCTCCGGAGTGCTTCAAGGATCCGACCCAGGCCAGCATCGCCTCCGATCTCTATGCCGCCGGGCTGATCTTATATGAGCTGCTCACCGGTGAACTGCCCTTTGAAAGCGTCGACCAGATGATGGAGGCCGACGGTAAGTTCCCCATCAAACCCTCGGAACACAAACCGGACCTGCCCAAGGGGATCGACGACTGGCTGCAGAGGTTCTGCGAGTTCGACCCCGAGGAACGGCATACCAGTGCGGCCATCGCCAGCAAGGGCCTGGATGACCTGATTCTGCCCGAGGGCAAGAACGAATCCGGCCTGGTGATGAGCGGCCCGGCCGCGGCACAACTGCAAATCCCCGATGACCTGACGAACCTGTCACAAGATTTCGTCCTGGCAGATCGCTTCCGCATCCAGAAGAAGCTGGGCAGCGGCGGCTTCGGCGTGGCCTACAAGGTGTTCGATTCTCTGGGCGATGTGGTGCGGGTCATCAAGCTGGTGACCAAGGACCGTCGCAGCGTGTACGAGAGGCTGCGCCGCGAATACAAGACCCTGACCAATCTGCCCGACCATCCGCATGTGGTGAAGGTGATCTGGGCGGACCGCATGGCCGACACCAAGCAGACGCCGTACATCGTCTTTGAATATGTGGAGGGTCTGGACGTATCTGATCTGATCGATGCCGAGGCGCTATCGCTGGATGATGCCGTGCGCATTGTGCGCGAGGCCGCAGATGGGCTGGCCCATCTTCACAAGCACGGCATTTATCATCAGGACGTCAAGCCCTCCAACCTGCTGTGGACCGATAAGGGTGTCCGCATCATCGATTTCAACGTTGCGGTCTCCGAGAACGACGAAGTGCAAGGCGGTGGCGGCACGCGTCGCTACCTGCCGCCGGATTACGATTACTCGTTTGAGCCGGATGCCTCGGATCGGATGGACCGCGACCTCTATGCCCTGGGCATCTCCTTCTACGAGTGCCTGACCGGCAAGTATCCTTTCGATGACCCCACGCCGCCGATAAAAACCCAGCCCAAGGACCCGAAACAGTTCAGAGGCTGCGCCGACCTCAGCTCTTCGCTGATTAATGTGCTGGTGAAGATGATCGCGCCGGAGCGCAAGGATCGCTACGCGTCGGCGGAAGAGTTTTTGATCGCCCTGGCTGAGGTCAAACGCCTACGCTCGGTGCTGACCACCGGCGAGATTGCAGCCGGACCCAAAGCGGTGGCCAAACTGGGCTTCGAGCCGACCAAACCCAATACCAACCCCTTTGTCACCCATCTGCTGACCATCTACAGCCAAAGCCAGGTATCCAACGCGGGCACCCGTGGCCTCGACGAAGTTGGCAAGGCCACCTACGTGCCGACCTACCTGGACGAGAAACTCAAGCCCGCGCTGCTCAAAGGTGAGTTCCGCTTGGTCATCATCAGCGGCAACGCCGGTGACGGCAAAACGGCGTTCATACAGCAGTTCGAGGCCTTTGTCGAAAGCAAGGGCGCACAGATGCAGCGTGGCGCGAATGGGGCAGTGTTCCAGCTCAAGGGGCATACCTACCAGAGCAACTACGACGGTAGCCAGGATGAAGGCGATGAGCGCAACGATGCCGTGCTGCAGAAGTTCTTTGCTCCCTTCGCGGGCAAGGACGCTTCCGGCTGGCCCGCGAATCAGACCCGTCTGATCGCCATCAACGAGGGGCGGCTGGTCGATTTCTTCCTCGAGCACGAAGAGGAGTTCCCGCTGCTTGCCAAGCAGATCCAACAGGGCTTGGCCGGAGCCGCTACGGAAGGTGGTATCGCGGTCATCAACCTCAACCTGCGCTCGGTGGTTGCCGAACCCGAGGAAGATCATCCTTCGATTCTGGAACGCCTGATCGCCCGCATGACGCAGCAGGAATACTGGCAGGCCTGCGAGAAATGCGACCTCAAGGGCAAGTGTTACGCCTACCACAATGCCCGCACCTTCCAGGACCCGGTTGCCGGTCCCAAGGTGATCGAGCGACTGAAGATGCTCTACACCATTACCCATTTGCGCGGCCGCCTGCACATCACCATGCGCGACCTGCGTTCGGCGCTGGCCTTCATGCTGGTGGGCACCCAGGATTGCGACGGCATTCACCAGCTCTATCAGAACGGCGGTGAAGAGACCCAGAATCGCATCCTTGACGGTTTCTATTTCAAATCGTGGCTTGGCGGGGCGGAAGGTTCTAATGACCGACTGATTGCCTTGCTGCGCGAGATCGACGTTGCCGAAGTCAGCAACCCGGATCTGGATAGCAAACTGGGCTTTCTTGCTCCTTCAAACCACAAGTCATCCCGGTCCAATTTTGATGAACGCGGAAACTACGATGAAGATTTACTTGAGACTCTGTTCCACAATCTGCCCCGGGATTACTCGTCGAAGAACCGTGCGCGACTGATCGCCAGGCACCGGAACTACCTCTCGCACATGCGCCGCCTCCATTTCTTCGAATGCCGCGACAATCAGGAAAATCGTCCGTGGGAAAAGATGCTTCCATACAGGCATATTGACCCCTTCGTAAAGGCCATTGAGGAACCCGGAGCGAAGAGTCAGGATGAGGTAACCACCATCCTCCGGGCTATCAATCGAGGCGAAGGCCTGAGCGATCCGGCGCGGTTGGGCAACCAGTTGGCGATGCGTGTCCGCCAGGTGGATAAGGGCACGATCCGCAGTTACCGCCTCTTCGACGGCGATCATTTCACGCTCCGGACCGAACAGGAAGCGGCGGCCTATCCTTTCCTTGAGTGCCTGTCTCAAGCGCTGGTGTTGCTTTATGACTCCGGCGACGGGCACAAGGCCAGCCTGCGCATCAATCTCGACATCTATGAAATGCTGATGCGGTTGAACAACGGTTACCGGCCCAGCATAGAGGAACAGGAAGGTTTCTACCTGAGCTTGGCGGTCTTTAAGAATCTTCTGGCTTCCGTGCCCTACAAAGAGGTTTTGCTAACCAAAGCGGGACATAAATTTTATGAAATTCACCGAGAAGATAACGGCTTGCTGACGATGACAGTGTCAGAAAAGGGGGCTGATTACCATGTCAGTTAAAGGACGGGACAAGGAATTCAGAATTCCCAAGGTCTCTTATCTCGATTTCAAACATATCGAGATGGATCGTGTATTGACCATGCTGTTTCCACGTCTCAAATACGATGGTTATGCTAGTCGTAGACCGCCCCGCGGCGGTGACCTTTCGGTAGATGAGTTTTTGGAAGATTTCCTAGAACATCCCGAATGGTTTGCTGGTTTCGACAAGCACCCGGAAATTGCTCACGCCTGGATAGAGACCGACCTCATGGATCTGGTCAACCGAGGTAAAAGTAATCAGGCACTTGCCGCCCCAAGGCCCCTGCACGGCAATACCTATAAGTTCCGCAATGCGAAGCACACGCGTGATTACGGTGCGGCCGAGCAGATTTACTGGATGCTTTTCCATGCCCGCAAAGGTAAGGGGCAAGCGGCGCGAGACGCCTTGAAACGGTTCTTCTTCCCGGGAATCGACCTGGTGACGGACCGCTACGACCCCAACGCATCCGTGGATGTGGAAACACAGGCAATCCTGCGACTGGATCACCAGGTTACCCAGGACATGAAGGACTCCAAGGAGCCCGCACGTTTCCAACCGTTGTGCATTGGCCAAGCCGACATCATGGCCGACGACATCCTGCGGCTTCTGGCCTACGAGCCCTATATTCCGCGCTCCGTGCTGGTGGATTACCTCAAGACCCTGATGGCCTTCCATCTGGCGCTCTACCACCTCAAGCTGCTGCAGATGCTGCCCAAGCTGGTGAAACAGCGCTCCGGCAACGATCTCTGCACCACCAAGGAATGCCCGATTAACCCCGGCCTCGACAACGCGCTGGAAGGCTGTCCTTACCGCGTGGCGCTGGTCGTGGATATGGGCGACGCCAACAATCCGCATATGGCCGAACTGGCCCGAAAGTCCACGGACCGGCTCTATCGCCAGATCCCGGCCTTCGTGCAGGCCAATTTCGTCGTCAAGAAACTCGACGAGATGGCGGAATACCTGAGCAAAAAGACTGGCAAGCTCGCTACGCCAGGGGGCGGCGTGTTCAGCGTCGGCGATCTTGTTTCCCTGCTGAAGCCTGAGCACGACGCCGAGCGGCAGGCCTACTTCAAATTCCGCCTGGCCAGCCTGATCGAAGAGTCGACCTCCGGGAATGAGGACGTCGATCCGGAGATCCGGGAAGTCACCGCTATGGGTCTCGGCGAGTTTGAGACCTTCATCGAAATCCTGATGGCGTATCGCGGCAAGTATCACCGCCAGTACATCACCGAATGCCTGGATTCTCTTCTGCTGAAGAACAAGGAGAACGGCCTGTTGGCCCAATCCAGAACCAAGGGAAGCCCTCGGCGGTTTATGCTGGGAAGCAAGCTGCTGGAGGTGCTGCTTCAGGTGGCCGTGCTCACCCAGGATGGCGGGCGCTTCGTGACCCGCGAGGTCCGTATTGAGGAATTACTGGCCTTCCTGAGAAACCGCTACGGCCTTCACATCGACCGGCTACAGGAAGGAGCCCAGGCCAACAGCAGCATCCTCGATAGACGCGCATTGCGCCTCAACCTCGAAGCCTTCAAGCGTCGCCTGCGCGAAATCGGCTTCTACAAAGATCTGTCAGACGCTTATGTGACCCAGAAGGTATCGCCCCGCTATGCGATTGAGAGGAATGATGGAACTGATAAGGACGGTAGGCACGCATGAGTAACGCGTTCACCAAGCTATCCCAGGATAAATTGAACACGGCGGTTGCTGGTCTACTGCGCCCCCGTATCGAAGCGATCCTGGGTGATCGTGGCCCAGGCCACTGCATGCGGGTTACCGATCTCGATGACGACGTAATGGAGTCGGTCTGCAAGGAACTGCGCCGAACACGGCCCGACGGAAACATTTTTATTCTCGGCAGCCATGACCAGGAGGGCCAACTCTTCCGAGTCACCTCCACCAAACTGGTTGAGCTTCGTAATCCTGACGCGAACGGCGAGCTGCGTCAGCCTTTGCTCGTCTTCATACCGACTTCGCTCCGTACCAGCGCAGAGGATTCTTTCGGCGTGGCGACCTTCGAGGAGCTGACCTTCACCGGTATCTACGAGGAGCTTATCGACTCGCTGCTTGATAGACTCCCGGCAACGCTGGTCGGTTATGTGCGTGATCTTTTGAGTATCCTCACCGAAGAGGAGTGGCTGTTTGCCGACGATGTTTCCCGCGTGTGGTATCTACTCACTGCGCTCGAAAACGGGATTGATGGAGAAACCCTCGGGGCCAGCCTGTATGAGTTGACTTTGATTCCGGACTTCAAACTCTTTGCCGATCCCGGGATGGTCAATGGCAAGATTCGCCGAAATCTCAGCAGCGTCCGCAGCCTGATGACCTCTCACAAGTCGGTTCGTGGCCGCATCGCCGATTTGGGACTCAGCGACAAGGCCTTGGAGTCGCGCCTGTTCACTTACTTTGAGAAATACGATGTCCAGGAGCCGGAATCCTGGACGCCTCCCATTGCAACTGACAAGAGCTGGTGGAGCATTTCTTTCGATAAATGGACGTTCCAGGAAGAGCTTTCCCTGGACAAGGTCCTGCTGACGGTTCTGGAGACCGACTTGCCGGTCGTGCAGGAGGATGAGACCGATGACCAGCTCTCCGGCCTGATTGGACAACAGGTTCTGGTCCCCAACGACCGCCGCAAGATGAATGTGGTGTTCGAGGTCAGTCCACACCCTGGCAAGGTCAGCGGGCTAGACCATTTTACGGTTCAGATCGTTTCGCAGAACGATGGTCCGGTAAGAAAATCCAAGAAGGTCAAAGCCTGGACGCCGAATCGCCTGCAATGCACGACCAATCTTGCCAAGCTCAACAAGATCGAATTCGAAGAAGGATGGCATTTCATCCGCGTTCTGCCTTGGACTGCCGATGGCGATCCGATCCCTCTGGAAGCAGATTCCAGCTCCGAGGGTGGTAGACACTCCTATGAGAGTGAGCCTTTCTACGTCCTCCCCGGAGGTAGCATTGAGGAAGAGCCACCGCAACGGGCCATACCCATTGAGCAAAGTCTGGAGCACGCTCGTTTCCGGTTGCAACTGACCGCGCTGGGAGATGAGCGCGATCCGGATGAAATAGCCATCAGCGGGGTCGCCTGGGCTGAAGGCGGTCGTTCGAAGAAGGCCTCTCGTCAGGAAACCTTGCTGGCGAAGTTCGATCGTGAAGGCGCTGTGCAAATTCCACTCTCGCGCATGCTCAAGACCATTGAGCAGCGTATTTTGAAAGAACCAAAACATCCGTCGGGCTGGAGAATGCAGATCAATCTGGATACCGCTGAGCCGCCTTCCGAGGTTGGACTTACACTGCCAACTTCCGCCGCAATGGCCTCCTTACTGGCCGCTCGCGAAGAATTCTTCGCAGCAGTGCGTAAAGACACTGCCGAGCTGATCATGGAGGGACTTTCGTTCAGAGACTCGGAGAGGGAATGCCTTGCGTATGCCGAGGCTTACCTCGACCTGGCAAGGAACCTCAACCGTCAGGCTGAGACAACTTCCGGTGCGGAGCGACAACAGCACCTGCAAGCACTCCGAAATGTGTTGGCCGTTGACTCCATTCACGTCATTTTGACCGACTACCGTGGGAGGCACAGGGAAGCTGTCTTGGTATCCCCAACCCATCCGCTCCGCGCTTTGTGGCTGAGCAGTTGGGTTACTCTGGGCAAGGATTGGATCGAGAAGATCAAGGCAGGCGGAAAGGATCATATTCCTCATGTTCGTTCCGCGTTGCTGGATGGTCTTGTGCCGTCTGCCTATCCCGTGGGTGTGCCTGTCGAGGATGGCCGCATCTTCACCCCGGTCGACAACCTGAATGCATTCTGGGCGCTCTATGCCCCGACAACCGAGGAAAACTCACGCGGCCTGATGGCGGAAATCTGTTCGGCCCTGGGCTTGGCTGAGCCCTCCGCTGCAGGAACGGACATTTCCGGGAAGGTCATTGCAGACAAGATCGAGCGCTATCTCTCCCAGCATCCGTATGTCAGGGAGTTATCTCTGAACATTTTCAATCCAGGGGCCGGATCGGTGATCATGGATGCCCTGCTGTCGCTCCAGCAAAAACGTGAGCATACCGACTTGCGCTATGACATACGCCTCTTTACATCCGATCCCGATTCACCGGTTTTGGGTGAGGCGCTTGAATCGATGGTCCGTCCCGGAGCCACGGTGAACGAGGCAGCCGATGCATTTGCAACCTCAACAGGTAGCCATCTGTTCTCCAAGTTGAACTTGGCGAAGCACTCGCTGAGTGAATTCCATACAAATGCGAAGGAGTTCCCCGCACACATCAGCGTTCTCCTGGATGTGTTTCCCGCCGAGGAGCTCTCGATTGCCGAGAAACCGATGGGGGTAACCCCGTTGCATGGGCTGATACAGGACTTCTACACCGAATTCGTTGATGATGATTCGGGCACCTTCTGGAATAAGCGCCCGATTGTCGGGCGCTCCCTCGGTGCGGATAACCAAGCTGCGTGCTTCGATTTTCTGTCGTCCCTGGGCCGTCACCTGTGTTTTGCAACCTCAGCGGTCGCGGCGTCTGGTGCCAGCTTTAAAGCCGTCCCCGTTGTGACCCTTGGCCTGGATGTGGCTCAACGTGAATTGATCTACGAAGTCCACCAGATCAGTGATTGGGTCTTCACTATTGACCGCAACATGGGAATCGAGTTCTTCGATCATGGCGGACGCAAAAACAGGCCTGATTACCTGATTGATTATGTTCCAGGCGCAAGCTCTCAGGCGACACATAACCTGATCATCTCCTCGCGTTCGCACGATGAACTGGAGGCGATGCTGAAGCCGGTGCTGCTTGAGCATGGCTTGTCCGCCGACGGCGAACAGTCGGTTCAACTTTTGGCAAACCTGCGCTCACTTTCCGGCCAGCTTGCCTTGAAGTTGATTTCTGCACGCACGCAACAGACGGAAGCACTTGGCCTGGCGTTGGCGCGGCTTTATCTCGAATATCAGGGCGCGTTGAGCAATCAAGTTATTGTGCCTTTGGATGCGCACACGGACCTTTACCGCTCAAGCGGTGAATCAGACGATGTCGATGATGCCATCAGCCTGCAACGCACCGACTTGGGGCTGTTCGACTTGGATCTGAACGCCAGGACGATCACCTGCAACTTGGTCGAGGTGAAATGCTATTCACAGGTGGGCGACTTTGTGGCCTTCAACCAACTGAAGGAGCGGATTTCCGCTCAAATCAATCAGAGCGAACGCATTCTCCAGCGTCACTTCGATCCGGCCATTAAAAAGCCGGACCGGCCGGATAGACTGCTGAAGAGCCGGGAGCTTGCGGAGATCCTACGCTTCTATCTGAACCGCTCTCTGCGCTATGGGATCTTTGACGCTACCGCTGCACAGGAAGCGAGAGGGTTACTCGAATCCATCGAGCAGGGCTACTCGCTTCAGTTCAGGCGTTGCGCTCTGATCTTCGACTTCGACAAGTCAGGAACCGAGGCTCCGGACAACGAGGTGGGCATTGAATTCCACCGCATAGGCAAGGATCTCATTCACGCCTTGCTGGAAAACTGCCGTAAGCCTGTTTCGGTCGAGAGTGAGGAAGAACCGACCGCGCATCTTCTTAGCGAGCAGCTCATTCCGAATGTGCCGAAACTCGAGACGGCCGCCTTTATTGCACCCAAGAGATTACGGTCAACATCCTGGACGGTGGATGAGTTCTGGGACGATGAGCCGGAGGCACCAATCGCCCCGCAAGCACCTCCGGCCACGGAAGAAGCACCTGCGCCTGCTCATGAAAAGGCAGAAGAACATGCGAAACCTGTCGAGAAAACTCGTCCGCCTTCCATTGCTTCAGAAGAGGAAAAGGAGGACGAACAGCCTGCCGTGGCTGCCGAACCAGAGGCGCCTGTTGAACCTGAACCTGAAGCGCTAGGGCATCCGGCATCTGAGCCCGAACCTCAAGCAGAGGCCGGCTACGACATCATGCTTGGCGTCAATGGCGACTCGCCCCAGTACGGATTGCTCGGAGAGGTCTCCGGTAGAAAGGTGGCGCTGGATCTCAACCATACTCATACTATAAGTCTCTTTGGAGTTCAAGGTGGCGGTAAAAGCTACACTCTAGGCACGGTCATCGAGATGGCCTCCATGCCACTCCAGCATATCAATGTGCTGCCAAGCCCGCTTGCTACGGTCATCTTCCATTACAGCCCGACGCAGGATTATGCGCCGGAGTTTACCTCGATGATCAATGCCAACTCGGTGGATGAGGAGATCCGCATCCTTCGTGAGCGTTACAAAGCCAACCCAGAAACTCTGAATGATGTGCTGATTCTTACCCCTGCGAACAAGGTGGACGATCGCAGGGCCGAGTATCCTGACATCGAGGTTAAGCCGATTGCTTTCTCTGCCTCTGAGCTCAAGGCGGCGCACTGGAAATTCCTTATGGGAGCCGTCGGCAACCAAAGTATGTACCTGCGTCAGGTAAATCTCATCATGCGGAGTCTTCGGAACAACATGACGCTTGAAGGACTTCGTAATGGTATAGAGAACTCATCGTTATCGGAACACTTAAAAAGCCAAGCATTAATTCGACTGGAGTTTGCAGCACAATATATCGATGACCGTCAACGACTTCAGGATTTGATAAGACCAGGCCGCCTAATCATAGTTGACCTTCGTGATGAGCTTGCTGAAAAGGATGAAGCACTCGGTCTGTTCGTGGTGATGTTGCAGATCTTCTCGGAAGCGACCTACCAGGGAAGCGCCTTTAACAAGCTGGTGGTTTTCGATGAAGCCCACAAGTACATCGAAAACGATGATCTCGTTTCCGGCCTGGTTGAGGTCGTCCGTGAAATGCGGCACAAAGGGACCAGCATCATGGTGGCTTCTCAGGACCCTCCATCAGTCCCCGTGTCTCTGATCGAGCTGTCCTCGCAGATCATCATGCACAAGTTCAATTCGCCCGCATGGCTCAAACATATCCAGAAGGCTAATGCGGCTCTCGGAGAACTGACTTCCGACAGGATGAGCCACCTTGGAACCGGAGAAGCCTATGTATGGTCGAGCAAGGCATCGGACGATTCCTTCACGCGTGGTGCTGTCAAAATCAAATGCCGCCCTCGCATTACCCAGCATGGCGGCAGCACCAAAACGGCTGTAAATAATGATTAGTACAAAGGTCCATTTTTCATACGGAAATGGTGACGAGAAAATACCATACCGAGAAATGCGACAGTCATTAGATGCGCGAGGCAAGGTAAGCGATGAGAAGACACAAGAAAATATTATACATGGAGGCTAAGCAGGGGGAATTACCTTAATGGGACAGGCATCGGTACTGGGTAAAAGCAGTGACTACACGTCCAATTTATTGGGCAACATTCGTTCACACCTGCAGGGCCTGCAGGGGTTCGATACGATGGCGCTTGAACTTATTCAGAATGCCGATGATGCAAAGGCAAAACAGATCATATTCGATATTCAGGAGGAAGGGCTGCTTGTATGGAATAGCGGGATCTTTACCTATTGTGGTGATTTGGGCAAGAAACCATGTCCGTACCAAACATCTGAGGGGTACAGCTGTGATTTTCACCGGATTTCAGATTTCGGGAGTGGAGGAAAGCTTTCGCGTTCCGAGAATATAGGCCGGTTTGGAATTGGATTCTCATCGACCTACCAGATTGCCGACCATCCTGAGATTCATTCTGCAGGTATCAGATTAACGCTCGTCCCGGAAGAAGGTAAATGCTATCGAAAGCCTGATCCCGGAGAAAACGGAACAACATTCTATCTCCCTTGGGCAACTGACCCGACTTCGCCGGGAAGGCAGGCACTCGGCGTGTCGCACGTTAGCCCGGAACATATTCAACAAGTTGCGGAAGACTGTAGGAGTGTACTGCATGAAAGCCTGCTTTTCTTGCGCCATTTGGAAAAAGCGGAGCTGCGGCGGAATGGTGAGGTGCTGTTGACGGTGGAGTTGGATCGGGGAGACGACGCAGAACTCATTGTTTCCTTCGAGCCAAAGGGGAAAGTAGAACGCTGGTTCATTGTTCGTGCAGACGCTGCTTCTCAGACCAGGCCCGTTTATGAAAGATATCCACAACTGGAACCGCTGAACAGAAAGACCGAGGTCGCAGTAGCTATCCGTGTGGATCCAGAGCCATTGGGCGAAGGGCTACTGTATGCATTTTTGCCGACAAGACAGCAAACCGGTTTGCCATTCCATCTGAACGCGGATTTTTTTCCGGAGGATAGCCGCAAGGCAATTATATTCGAAGGCCATCAACACCAGCAGGCATGGAATGAGCTCCTGGTTCGCACGGCAGGAGACGCACTGGCAGATGACCTAGTGGGATTGCGAGACCGGCTCGGTCATGCGCAGTTATGGGAATTATTGTCAGCAGCGCTGATTGTTGCACAGGATAAGAAGTCAAGGTATCCAGAGCCCCTAAAAGCATTCTGGGAGGCATTCAAAATAGCCATCGTCGAGGGGGCAGAGGTAGGGTATTCGGAGAAGGCGGAATATAGGTCACCTTCAGATCTGCTGTTGCCCAGGAAGACGTTATCCGAGCAGGAAATTGCGGCATTTCATCAGATTGGTGGTGAGCTGATTAGTGAAACGCTTAGGCCGCATCGTAATGCAGCGATCCAGCTGGGCGTTAAGGAACTAACGCTAGAACGCTTTGTAGCTATTGCCAATGAGTCATTGGCATTGCCAAATGCAGGGGATAACAAAGCGACGCCAGATCAATTGGAATCATTATTTCAGCCACTCTGGGCAATTGGTGAGGAATTGCTACCGGGTACGGAGTCCCCTTCATCTGCTGTGCAACAATCAGTACGCCAACTGAAGAGGCTCCCATTTGTTCTTGGTACCGATCTGGGAGTCGCTTCTATAGATCAATGTTACCGGCCGCCAGTAGGGAAAACCGGAGATAACCTGGCTACTTCCTTTAGATTTCTAAAGGTTGCCAATGACAAGCTGGCGTCATATCCAAAACTCTATGGGCTCATTGATCATTTCGACATTGGTCGCGCAGCGGGTGAACTCAAGGCACAACTGGATGATGGTGAGAGTGATGTAGAAGAAGTAATAGGCGATAAGCCGGAAACACTTCGTGTCTTCTATACATTGCTTGGCAGGCTTGATGAGGCTGGTGAAGATGATGACGAAGCATATGAGACGTTGAGGTCCCTGCCAATCTGGCGGACGGGTAACGGCATGTCTTCTCTGGAGTATGTCTTGTTGCCTGGTGACTTTGAAGACCCAACAGGTCAAGCTCAATTGTTGGATCAGTCGTGTTTATCTACAGGCGCAAAGGTATTCATCGAGCGGAAACTTCAGGTTAAACGGCAGACGATTGAGGCGTATGTCCGAACTGTAGTGCCTCAGTTTTTTAGTGGAGGAGGCCCAGAGGATCTTGTTGCCTACAGACGCCTGATTTTAGCACTTGCCGACCACGCCGGCCTACTGGACAACGATGAGATACGTTCTCTCCTGGAGAAAACACCACTGGTACCGGCCGGCGATGGTGGCTGGCAGCGGGCCAATCAGCTCTATTATCGCACAGACGACCTGGCCGGCCTCCTCGGTGAATACAGATCACTATGGGTGGACAAGAAACGGTTGCCATCCGAACGATCCGTCCATGCATTTATAGTGAATCTGGGTCTTCTGGATTCCCCTATTGTACGCCATCTGGTAGATAGAATACTGGCAGTTGCTGAGTCTTTTTCCCCTGACACCAAGGCAAGGAAAGCCAGCGAAACAGCGTTCTACGAACTCTGTAATGTTTATGAAGAGAATAGTGGCGATGACGATATTGAAGCTGAACTAACCCGGTTGGTATCCGTTCGTTGTCTTCCTGTAATTGGTGATACTAAGAATTGGTATATGCTGGAAGAGACCTATGCGCCGTTCAGATATCAGGCGTTTCAATCACAGGCGCATATTCTCGATTTCAAGAATACACAGAAGTTGAATAGTGACCTCCTGAAGGCATTGTCGATCAGTACGACGGCCGAGACACACCTGGTTGTGAATCACCTTTTGCATTGTGTAGACAATCAAGAGCCGGCCAGCAATCTTGTTTATCAGGTGCTCAACGAGCGTGCAAAGCAGGGGGATAGTGAATTATCCAGGCTTCGCGGGAAGCCATGCATATACCTTGACGCCCAAGTGAGATATGTTCGTCCGAATCAACTTTACCTTTTCCCACAGAGCCTCGGTAAGTATTCCTTTTCTGTCCCTGGAGAACTCGACCAATACAAAGACCTTTTCGAGGTAATCGGTGTCAAGAAGGAGCCGGAGCCGAAAGACTACATCGATATAGTTCTTGATATTGTCGAGGAAAACTATCCTCGTCAAGCCCAAATATCTCCCGAAGACAATGCCATCTACCAGTGCTGTATGGATGCGCTTGTTCAGTCCTGGGGCATGGATAATTGCATCAGTACGGAAGACTTCTCACGCCTTAAGCAGGCACCGACAATTCTTAGTGTCACGGGACTACTCTGCCACCCAGATGAAGTTCTACTTCACGACAGTGAATGGCACGCAGGACACTTCGGCGATGAACTCTCACCCATGCTATGCAAGCCAGATCCTGCATGGTGGCCGTTTTTCGCGGAACTCGGGGTAGAGCGACTGACGAGAAAGGCCAGCGTTGATCTCGAGTACGTAGATGGGGTCGAGCAGGTAGAAGAACAGATACGAGACAAGATGTTGGAGAGAAGCGGTGTATTCGCCCGTATGCTCCACGACAAGCCAGTCGAAACGCGCGGAAGGCTGGGCTCTGTACTTCAGAATATTTCAGTGTTGAGTTATGACGAAGTAAGGATTGTGGCGTCGGTAGTTATAGCTGATGCACCTGTATCGTCAGAGCCGACATCTGTAAAGGCCTTCTGTGATGAATCTATGGAAAAGTTGGTGTTATCCAGGCCTGTGGGAGAACGTGTGTGGCTGTATATATTTACCGTGATACTTCATCGTCTGATGCCTGAGGAGCCAGCGGCACATATTGCACAGATAAGCATGAACTTCTTCCAGATGATCGGTATGTCGGTCGTGGATGCGGAGGAGTTCCTGACAGAAGCGAATATTCCTGTTCTGGAAGCTGAAGGTATGGAGGGCGGCGAGTTAGACCTGGTCTCCCCGGAGTTGGGTGGTATTGGGGAAGAGGTAGGAGAAGGCGACGAGGCAGATGCCGAGACAGGCATTCCCTCGGAAGATGGTGCTTCGCGGTCTACAAGTTTGGGAACTGGTACAAAAAAGGGGGAAGCTGCCAAGTCAGTTATCGAAGGCCAAACAGATCAGGGTGTCGCTGATCAGGAAGGTGAGCAAGCCGGCACCGGGGGTAGAATGCAGGCGGTTAGCGACAACAGTCAGGGAGGGGCAGGTGGGACTAAGAGAAAGCCGCGGAGGAGGGATCCCAGTAAGAAGTCATGGGACAGGAAACTTATTTCTTATGTGAAACAACGGGAAGCGGACGGTGAGCAGGATCGCGAGAGTTCGGAGGTGGACCGGGAATACAAGCTCTCTATCGAGGTGGCATCCAGGGCAATTGCCTGTGCCTACGAGAAAGAACGGGGACGAGACCCCGAGGAGATGGCACAAACACATCCCGGTTATGACATCGTCAGCCGGCGGATCGGTCATGATGAGATTGACAGGTACATTGAGGTAAAGGGGACAAGCGGGGAGTGGAAAAACAGGGGAGTTAGCATCTCCCGCCTTCAATTTAGCGAAGCACAGAATCATGGTGACAAGTACTGGTTGTATGTTGTTGAATACGCGCTCGACGAAGCCTGCGCTCGTATTCATGCGATTCAGAGTCCAGCGATGAAAGTTGATTCATATATGTTTGACGGTGAGTGGCGGAAGGTTGCTGTTGACGAAGCAGCGGACCTAACCCTCCGTTATAAAGAAGGAAAGAAGGTAGATTGCGGGCTGCTCGGTATAGGAACTATAGAGAAAGTTGAAAATCGAGGAATGACTAAATCGCTGCTTGTCGATTTTGGAGAGACTATGGGCAAAAAGTATCTGGCTCTTAATCTAAAAACAATGACGGTCATTGAGGATGACGATGGGTCAGATGATCCCTGAGCTCAGCGAACAGGAACTTGATCGACTGGAATCAGCGGCCGAGGCCAAACTCTATCGGACTCTCCGAGATCGATTGCCCGAAGAATACCTCGTGCTGTTTCAGGTGAACTGGATTTTACGAAGGAAAGATGATCAGGCACGAGATGGAGAAGCGGATTTTCTGATTGCTCATCCTGAGCATGGCTATATCTGCGTCGAGGTAAAAGGTGGTGGTGTCTGTTTCGACGGTGACAATGGGCACTGGTACTCGATTGACCGTCATAATATCAAGCATGAAATAAAGAACCCTATTGAGCAGGCGTTGCGGGCAAAGTATTCGATCCTGGCAAAGCTAAGGGAGAGCCCCATATGGGGTCGATATGGGCCCGGCCGCATCGCTTGTGGGCATGCCGTATTTTTTCCGGATATCAACGAGGCCGGGCCAATTGTCCGGGCAGATCTTCCGGGATGCCTCATTGGTATAGAAGACGATCTGAGAAATATTCCGGAATGGATAAAGTCGGCATTGGAATATTGGTCAGGCGACGATGACAGGGCGGACCCAATAGGCCCACAGGGTATTGAGATAATTAAAAACACCTTCGCACATTCGTTTGAAGTATCTCCGCTTGTTTCGGCGCGGATTAGGGATCAAGAAGAACAGCATCTCAAGCTTACACAAGATCAGCTTCGCGTGCTTGATGTGCTTAGATCTCAGCGCCGGGTATCAATCAGTGGCGGAGCAGGAACTGGGAAAACAGTGTTAGCAGTCGAGAAGGCGAAGAGGATTGCTGCCGAGGGATTTAATACACTTCTTACCTGCTATAATCGGCAGTTGGCTGATCATTTGTCAGATGTCTGTGGGCACTTCGAAAATCTGGATGTGATGAGCTTTCACCAGCTTTGCTATTTGCGCGTTAGGATGTCGGAGGACCAGAGTGGTCGCGATATGCTTGATGAGGCGAAACAAACATACCCTGGGATGGATTTGTTTGATGTGCAATATCCTGCGGCCCTCACGTACTCACTGGATGTCGTGCAGAGGCAGTATGATGCGATAGTTTGTGATGAGGGCCAGGATTTCAGGGAAGAATATTGGTTCTCCATTGAGATGCTGCTAGCAGATTATGAAACAAGCCCACTCTATATATTCTTTGACGACAATCAGAATGTCTATTCAAGAGCACGCTCATTTCCAATCAAGAACGAACCCTATTTATTGGTAACCAATTGTCGAAACACTGACCAGATACATGGTGCGGCATACCAATATTATGAAGGAGAACCAGTTTCACCGCCGGGTATAGCTGGTGAGGAAATCCAGTTGATTGAAGCGGCACGCCGTGATGCGCAAGCCGCGAGAATACATTCTAAGATTGTTGACTTGATTGCAAAAGAACAAGTTATTGCAGGCGATATTGCGGTGCTTGTGGCCGATGGATTACGTAAACAGGAATACTATGACGAGCTTCTTGAGCGACCACTTCCTAGACCGAATCAATGGTCCGCGGAAGGTGTGCGGAGAGAGGAAACGGTATTGCTTGATACTGTAAAGCGGTTCAAGGGGCTGGAGTCGGCCATCGTATTTCTGTGGGGGCTGGATACTCTGGACCTTGATCGGGAACAAGAGTTGCTGTACGTCGGGCTATCTCGTGCGAAATCAGTAGTATATGTGGCTTCGACTTCAGATGTATGCTGGAAAGTCTGCGATGCAGCTAAGCAAGATGCTTAGTTTTCAAGGCATATGTGGGTATCGAGGCCCAGATAAGTAATATCGATAATTGAGGAGAAGCGCATTGAAACCGAGCATCGGATGGGTGCTGTTATCAAAGGATGCTTTAAGCCGCGCCGAAACTCAATTGCGCGAAGATGTCACGGGAGTACGGGATGAGATCGGTTTTCTCCTCATACATAGTGGTTATGCCAACCGCTTTTTTCCGGGGACGTCGGTATTACACACCAGATTGCGGTATGTTCTTTTCATACCATGGATGTATCAGGATCTTGTCGGTGACGGTGGACATAGGAGCATAGCACAGCGTGTCTCTATTACCGAGACAGGTTTGGCGGGCCGGCTGCGCGATCTGGATGGTACGATCGGAAAACGCAGTTACCCTGAGCCAACCAGCCAGCCGCCCACGTTCGTATACTGGACAGCATTGGGTACCTGGGGATTTCTGCGGCGTCGTCCCGATGGTACCTGGCCCACGAAGTCACAACTGCATCGGGCGATCGAACGTTATGGTGTTGCGTCACGTCTGACAGACGATGACGGGCACTACCTTGACGATGTACCCGATATTTTCATCCGAACACCACCGGCGCCAAAAGAATGGCATGACCACAATAGCGCCTTATCTTTCCGGATGACGCAGGAGGAGACTGCTTTTGTACGGCGGCAGCTGGTCGGGGTACAGAAACCAGGAGATAGTGATATGCCCTCTCTATTGTCCTATCTCGCTGAAAATATCAAGAAACTCGATATAAACCACGCCAGTGCTCCATGGGGCCGGCCTGTTTTGCAGTTTGCTGACGCTGAAGACAAGCAGGCATTGCAACGGTCAAGAAGTGCTGCAGCATTGTCTGCCGTCGGCCGTGCCGTTTATGCAGCACTAGTTGAAACGATTCGGGAAGATGAGGACGGGTTGTCTACTGACCGTCGACACAGAGAACATTTACCAATGGTGATTAGCCGTTTCCAGGCGGTAAGTCGTTCATTGGATCATGATGCGCTGCAAGCAGACCTACCAGGATTACCAGCATATCTTCTCGATGTGGTGGATGCGACGCTTGATTGGCTTGAGAAACCAGAGAATCTATTGGACCTGAGAGATGTCTACGCGAAGGCGGAGGAGATACGTAAAGGCAGGCGATCGCGGCTTCCAAGACGATTCTCGGCAAAGGAGCGACGTGCTGAATGGCAACCTCAAGAACAGACTCTTGCGGAACCCATCCAATACCGCTGGCCAAATATCACCCGATTACTAAAGGACTTGAAGGGTGCTGGATGAATAAGGATATCCGAGGACTCTCCTACCTGGACGCTATCCGACCAGACCCAGGGTGGGAGACTGACCTGTCTCTTATCACAAGCTACTCATGTGACATGGTTGTACTTGTCGCCGTCATGCTGGCTCTGGCGGGTCTGGACGATGATCGTGGGTCGGGTAGCAAGGTGGACTTCGCCTCTGCCCATGAGAAATTAAGTGATCGGTTGCGGTTTCTTGTACAGGCTGGGCGTATTTCAGCGCCAAAGGTAAAGCCTGCGATCCTGGGTATCATGGACCGGTTTGTTTGTGAGATTAAGACCGATGAACGGGTTAAGTCTTGGCATCCAAAGCTGGCACTTATACGTTATACACAGCCCGACCAAGGGATTGTGCAATGGCGATTCTGGATCGGTAGTCGTAATTTGACTCGTGACGATTCGTACGATCTGGGATTGCTGCTGGTCGCAAATCCTGATGAGGAGGGGTCACTGGTCGCGGGAATAGGCGATATAGGCAGTTCGCTATTGGATATTGCAGGACTAACACGATACACACAGTCGTCAATCAAGCGCGAACTGGATAGTGCTTCATGGGTTAGTCCTGCTGGTATCAACGTCAAACAGATAGAATTCCGTCACGATGGTCATCTAACCGGCTTACCAAATATACCCGAAGATTCGGAAGAGCTGCTGGTAATCAGCCCTTTTCTCGATGGTGGAATTACCCGGAAATTGGGCAAATGCGGCAGTGCATCGACCAGGCGGCTGCTACTGTCAAGCCGCATGGCGCTGAGTGCATTGCTAGATCAGAAACAGCAGCCAACGACCGGATTTGAGCAACTGCTATACATGGATGCTCCCGATATTGATACAGAGACTGAAGAAGTTGAGGAAGGACAAGATGAGGCAGAACAGATCTTGCGAGGGCTTCATGCCAAACTGATTTGCGCAAAACTACGAAAAGGGGCTCGTGTTTGGCTGGGAAGTGCAAATGCAACAGCCAGAGGATGGCAGGGTGACAACACAGAGGCAATAGCCGAGTTGGATATCGCTAATGAGCTTTACAGCGGATTGCGTGAATTCGTTACAAACGGCCGCATCCTGTCCGAGGATGACCGGGATAGTGTAGAACCGGATCCTCAAGAAGAACTCCTGAAGGAAGCACGAAAAGCAATCGTATCTGAGTGGGATGGCAGACTGGTTTTTAAGAAGGGTGTGCCATTATTGGCAAGTGATGTGGCACTAAATCCCGGGTTCCCAGGTGTAAGAATGGAAGTGGGGTTGCTGACATCACAACTTGTCAATTGTCCGCATGGTGTCAAATCACTTGAACTACCAGCAGTGGCCACCTACCAGCTAACCGAACTCGTACTGATTCAGCTCAGTGTTGGTGTGTTCAAGGCTGAATGGATTCAAAAAGCAGGTGTTGTAGAGGGCTTGCCAAGCGATAGAGACCAACGGGCTCTGGCACATCACCTGAACCCACGAGTATTTCTCGAATGGATCCGATCACTTCTGCATCCGGAATCTATCGGAGATGGGGGTGGAGGCTGGGATGAGGAATCAAAGCCGGGTAAAAGGGTGGGTGGGAGCTCAGTTCTGGGAACGCCGTGGTGGGCGCCATCACTGGAAGAAGTGTTGCGCGCCTGGTCGCGTAATCCAGACTCTCTCCGATTAGTAGACCAGAAACTCAAAGCTTATGTGAAGTATCTGAGTGAGCAGGATAATAAAGAAACCGACGCGGATGATCTGGCTGTTCTGCAGGAATTTGCGACAACGTGGGATGTCATCCGACCTGAGCTGACGAAGCAATTGCGTCATGGCTAATCCCAGGGCATTTCAAACTGCTACCGTGGAAGCAGCGTTACGCGCATTCCGTCGACGCAATGCCCGTTTTCTTGTGGCAGATGAAGTCGGGCTCGGGAAGACTGTGGTCGCCCAGCAAATCATGTTGCGGATGATGGAGGCGAAAAGTGGCCCACTGGTGGTCTTTTATGTCTGTAATAGTCTCTCAATTGCTGCACAGAACCGCAGGAAAATATTGGAAATATTGCCTGAGGACGAGCGATCGTCAGCGCATTGCAACGTGGACCGTTTGACGCTCGTCCCACTCCACGACCCACCTTCGCACCCCAAACTCAATTTGTACACACTGACACCGGAAACATCCATCCCCATCCGAAAGAGTCGGCGGCGCGATGGCCGTCAGGAAGAACGTGCGCTGATTCATTGCCTGGTAAAACGGCTCTGGCCCAAACTATTACGGGGACAGCGCAGACATCTCTTTCGGCGAAATGCCGAAACCTATTGGCGCTGGGTCGTAAAAACACAACGGAAACGCATTAAGGGAAATGGGCGTCTGGTTCGTGCCTTTTATGAGTCTGTCCGTAAGGAATTCCAGCTGCATAAGGGTCAACATGTGCTTCCGGCACTCCTTGACGTAGATGAAGATCTGGATTTGATTGCCCGTATGCGTAATGCTTTGGCAGCCTCTGCCATTGAAGGGCTCAGTCCGGACCTTGTTATTTTTGATGAATTCCAGAATTTCCGGGATCTTTTGTCATCCAAGATCGACGAGGGCGCCCGCAGGGTGATCAAGCGCCTGCGTGGCGAGGGGTCCGGTATTACTGCATCGTTGCTCCTGCTATCAGCCACCCCTTATCGTCTGTATACGAGAAATCGGGATAGGGACGTCGGTATTCCGCATCACGAAGAATTCTTCGACCTGGTCGAATTTTTGTATGGAGGAGATGCTGCTGCGAAGGCAAAGCGAAGGCGGGCTCAGGAATTGTTTTCTGCCCTGCAGACTTCAATCCGCCGCAGCGAGATGGATATTACAGGAGCAGAAAAACTACGCGACGAGATACAGCGTCTGCTTCGTCCTATCATGTCACGAACGGAGCGAGCCTCGCATCAAGATGGCTGGTCGGAACACAGTACATTGCATTTGCCAGCGCCTCTATTGGTGGAAGATGTCCGCGTTTACCGACATTTCGCCCATTCCATTGGGCATTGGCAAGCTGGGGCAGCGGTACCCTACTGGACCTCCATCCCCCTGCCAGCACAGGCAATGGGGCCCAGGTATAAGGCCTGGCAACAAGCAACAAAGGGACCAGTTGACAAAGCCTTACCGAAACTGACCAAACGAATGCGGGATTCATTCTTGCCGATGGAGCGAATCCCACATCCAAAAGTACGCTCACTGATCGAACTACTCGACTACGATGCACAGCTACTGCCGTGGTTGCAGCCATCCATGGCCTGGTGGCCACAGAAGAAACGGTGGGCGCGAGCAGAAGGTCATCCCGGTAAGGTGCTTATATTCAGCCGTTTCAGAGCTGTTCCTCAGGCAATTGCATCACTAGTGTCTTATGCTGTGGAATCCCACCTATTCAGTGGGAATGGATTCTCATATAGAGATCTCACTGACCGAAGGCTGCTTCAGCCAAGCCCGGGTCGGAATGCGCTACTTGGCTATTTCCATCCGTCACCCTGGCTCATTGAAAACACCGATCCACTTGAGTGCAAGGAACATATACCCTCCCGCATCAGACGCAAGCTGCGCTCACAACTGATTCTTGCACTCTCGGAGCTTGGAATAGCGATCAATCTTCGCCTACGGCGTAATCGGTCCGTCTGGATGCTTCTGGGACAGATTGAGGAGACAGCAGGGTTATGGGAGAGCTCGCTCTGGTATTGGTGGCAAGTTCACCACCAAACGGGGCGTGGGGAAGAGGAGCAAGGTCTGGGAAGACTACTTAATGAATGGGAGGAGCAGGCGAAAGCCGGACTGGATGAGCTCTCGGGCAGAGAGCTTGATGCGCTGGTCGACTACGCATTTCATAGCCCGGGTGTGGCCGTTGGAAGGGCATTAAAAAGACATTGGCCGGATGCCGTGAAAGACGACGGTTTCTATCACACGCTAATGGTATCCTGGCAAGGGCTGCGTAATTATCTGGACAATCCGTTGTTTGCGGCAACCCTTGGTAGTGAAGAAGACTCATATCCCCATGCCGTCATGGAAGCCATCAGGGATGGTAACCTGGAAGCAGTGCTTGATGAACAATTATGGTTGCTCCGTACGCTGCATAATCTGACAGGCGAAGAATTAGCTAATGAGCTGCTTGATGGCTTCCAGCTGAGGTCTGGAATATTCCGTCTGCACGAACTCTCCGGAAACTGGAAACGAACCTTCCCGTTGCGCTGCCATGTGGCTATGCCAATGAGCGAAGTGCGGTCAGTGACTATACAAGGCATGGAGGTAACAGACAGACCGCTGCGAACGGACGAAATTCGTCGTGCCTTTAATACGCCATTTTGGCCTAACGTACTTGCAACGACATCTGTTGGACAGGAAGGGCTGGATTTCCATGCATGGTGTTCCAGTCTTGTCCACTGGGACTTGTCACATAATCCTGTTGATCTTGAACAGCGTGAAGGGCGCATCCAGCGATTTGCGGGGCACTCTACACGTAAAGAAATTGCACGCGCACTTGGTGACAAGCTCTGGATTGGATTGCCGGCCAGTATCAGCCCATGGCAACGTCTTGCAGAACTCGCAGAAGAGCAGCTATCCGATGCGTCGGGTCTCTGTCCCTGGTGGGTGTTTAAAGGCGCTGACGTTAAACGCTATGTGTTTGATGTGCCTACCAGTGAACAACAATATTGGCTGGAATTAATGAAGGAGCAGAGAGTGTTGTATCGTTTAGCGCTTGGACAACCCGATCAGGAGGACCTGTTGCATTTTCTGTTGACCGGGGCTTCAAGGCCGGATAACCCAAGGGATATTACATTAGAGCTCTCAGCCTATTTTTCGAATAGTAGGCAGTTAGGACCATAAGTGATCGGAGAGGAGCTCAATAGTCATTCTGTTGCGCGAGGCAGTTTCAGAGATTAAAAAGGTCGCGAAGAAAGATCCTCTTTTCGGGGCAGAGGGCGTGATCCGTCTGATGGAAAAGATCTGGCCGGCACTGGAGCATGTGGACAGTTCCAGTGGCGCCTTGGGGTCGGCTGTCAACAAGGCGCTGGACGCACTGATACCGATCATCATCAACGGGCCCGCGGACGAGAAGATGCGGGGTAAATAGCTCGACCGGCTCTGGCAGGCCATGGCAGATGATGGTGTTGAATATCTCAGCCCGGTCGGTGACCGGTGGGGCGAGATATGTGCCTCGGTGGAAGTCGCCGGACGATGGGACAATGATCTGGTGTCCCCGCTCCGCGCCTGCTGGACGGACCCGAATCCTGGCGGCTATTTTCACGGCGCGACGGCGTGTCTGTCTTGTCTATTGGTGACAGGTCGCTATGAAGAGCTGCTCGATTTGTTGGAATTGCCCCGATACCCTTCCTGGCACTACCGGCACTATGGCGTCGAGGCGCTCCTGGCCCTGGGCAGGAAGGCGGAGGCTGTCCAGTATGCCGAGGCCTCGCGCGGGCTGATCCAGCCGGATTCCATGATCGACCAGGCCTGCGAAGAGATCCTGATCTCGTCCGGTCTGCATGAGGAGGCCTACCAGCGCTATGGATTAAACGCCGCGGTGGGCAATTCCTACATCACCCGGTTTCGCGCAGTCGCGAAGCGCTATCCCATGAAGGAGCCGTCAGAGATCCTGGCCGACCTCATCGCTACCGCGCCGGGAGAAGAGGGTAAGTGGTTCGCGACAGCTAAGGAACTCGAACTTGATGAACTGGCATTGGAGTTGGCCAACCGGAATCACTGTGATCCGAAAACGTTGACAAGGGCGGCCAGGGATTACCTCGACACGGCGCCGGAGTTTGCCTTGGGCTCCGCCAGGCAGCGCTGCGTTGGTTGACTGAAGGGTGGGGTTACGAAGTGTCCAGCGCAGATGTGGTCGAGGACTGCGATCGCGCATTGGAAGCTGCGTCAAGATTGAACAAAGTTGAAGACGTAACTGGTAAGATTCACCGGCTAGTAGAGCGAAACGAAAGTGCGTCGACGTTGTTCATTAGACATTCTTTGCAGCGGCGGTTATATGCGTATCATTCATCACTTAACGAAGCGTGATTGCAATCTAACGATGGACAATGAGCATGTGCACTTTGTGCAAGAAATAGCCAAAACGCGCTCCACCCACGCTCCACTCACGCTCCATTTTTGGGACTATCGTGGACAATGAGTGACAACGAAACAGAAAATCAAAGAGAAGAAAAACGCTATAAAAACAGTGCTTTTCGTGGTTTTTGATGGTCTGTGATAGTCTTTGAAAATGGTGCCGAGGAGAGGACTTGAACCTCCACGGGGTTACCCCCACTAACACCTGAAGCTAGCGCGTCTACCAATTCCGCCACCTCGGCTTGTACAAATAGGATACAATACAAGACGGCGGACTTTACCCAGCCACTCAAATCTTGTCAATGAAGAAACAGAAAAGCACCAGCAAAAACAAAACACCGTCCGAACCGGTCTACGAATACGAAATTCCCTCCCGCGAGGCCATTCTTGAATTTCTCAGCAGCAGTGGCCGACCCTGCAGCCTGCATGATATCGGTGACGGCCTCAAGGTGGGCGAGAAGGAAGCGCGCAAGGCCATGCGCCGCCGCCTTCGGGCCATGCAGCGGGACGGGCAGATCATGCGCAACCGCAGGGGCGGCTATGCCCTGGTGGAGAAGATCGATCTGCTGCCGGGCCGCGTCATCGCCCATCCCGACGGATATGGATTTCTGGCTCTCGATGCCGGCGGCGATGATCTGTACCTGACGCCGCGGGAAATGCGCGCCGTTCTTCACGGTGACCGTGTCCTGGCGAGGGTTACGGGGATTGATCAGCGCGGCCGCAGTGAGGGCGCTGTCGTCGAGATTCTTGAACGCGCCAACCAGCGGGTTGTAGGTCGTTACCATCGCGAGGCCGGTATCGGCTTCGTGATCCCGGACAACAAGCGCATTCACCAGGACATTCTGATCAGCGGCGAAAGCAAACAGAAAATCAAAAACGGCAGCATCGTCGTGGCCGGGATCACGCGCCAGCCGGATCGCCACACCCAGCCCATCGGCGAGATCATCGAGGTGCTCGGCGACAAGATGCGCGGTGACATGGCGGTGCGGGTGGCCGTACGCACTCACAACCTGCCGTTCGAATGGTCGAGCGAGGTGGTCCGGGAGATCGAGCAATTTTCCGGCGCGGTCCCCGAGCGGGATAAGCAGGGGCGCGGGGATATTCGTGACTTGCCGCTGGTGACCATTGATGGCGAAGACGCCCGTGATTTCGACGATGCCGTATTCTGCGAACGCAAGGGCAAGGGCTGGCGGCTGATCGTGGCCATTGCCGACGTTTCGCATTATGTTCTGCCTGATTCCATCCTTGATCGCAGCGCCCTGGAGCGCGGCACCTCGGTGTATTTTCCCCAGTCCGTGGTGCCTATGTTGCCGGAGATCCTGTCCAACGAACTGTGCTCGTTAAAACCGCAGGTAGACCGACTGTGTCTGGCGGTGGAACTCGACATCAATGCCGAGGGACGAACAACATCCTCGCGTTTTTTCAAGGGCGTCATGAAATCCCATGCCCGCCTGACCTATCAGGAAGTGGCCGCGATTCTGATCGACAAGGATCGGAAAACGACAAAACGATATCAGTCGCTGCTGGAAAAGCTGAAGGATTTATACGCACTATTCAAGCTCATGCACGGCCAGCGGGTGAAACGCGGCCTGCTGGATTTTGACAGTGAAGAGCCGGTATTCAATTTCAACAAGGATGGCGAGATCGAATCCATTCATACCTACAATCGTACCGATGCGCATCGTCTGATCGAGGAGTTCATGCTGGCTGCCAACGTCGCCGCCGCGGAACATTTGCTGGAGAAGAAAATCCCGGCGCTCTACCGTGTGCATGAAACGCCAAAACCGGAAAAACTCGAGGACTTGCGCAGTTTTCTCGCCGAGCTGGGACAGCAACTCGGCGGTGGAGACGAACCCGAAGCGAAGGATTACGCCCGGTTGATGGAACAGATCAAACAGCGCGAGGATGCCCACCTGATCCAGACCGTCTTGCTGCGCAGTATGCCGCTGGCGGTGTATTCGGCGGAAAACGCCGGGCATTTCGGCCTCGCTTTCGATGCCTATACGCATTTCACCTCGCCCATTCGCCGCTATCCCGATCTGCTGGTACACCGGGCCATTACCCACCTGCTGCAACACAAGCGCGCCGCCGGTTTTTATCTTAACCAGCAGCGCATGGCCGAACTGGGCAATCATTGCTCCATGACCGAACGCCGCGCCGACGAGGCCTCGCGCGATGTCATCCAGTGGTACAAGTGCCAGTTCATGGAATCCCGTGTCGGTGAGGAGTTTTCCGGCACCATCAGTTCGGTCACATCCTTCGGCCTGTTCGTGGAACTGGACGATATTTTCATCGAAGGCCTGGTGCATGTGACCTCCTTACCCGGTGATTATTATCATTACGAGGCGACCGGACACCGGCTGCGCGGCGAACGCACCAACAAGGTTTACCAGTTGGCCCAGCGTATCCGGGTCAAGCTCGTCCGTGTCAACGTGGAAGACCGCAAGATCGATTTCGAACCGGTGTAGCCGCGGTGGCCAGGGACAAAACCCGTCTCGATTTCGGCCTGCATGCCGTGCAACACGCGCTGGATCACGCGCCCGAGGATATTCTTGAACTGTGGCTGGCCGACACCCGTAAGTCTTCCCGGGAGTTACAGTCAATTATCGAAACGGCCGGACGTCACGGCATCAGTATTCAGAAAGTCTCCGCCCGTTCACTCGATGAACTGACTGCCGCGGGCAACCACCAGGGTGTGGCCATTCGCCGCCGGCAGCCGGCCGCACTGCATGAAGAGGCGCTCGAGACGCTTTTGGCGCGTCAGCCCGGGGTGTCATGGTTATTTCTGGTGCTTGACGGAGTCCAGGATCCGCATAACCTTGGCGCCTGCTTGCGCAGCGCCGACGCGGCCGGCGTCCACGCCGTCATCGCGCCCAGGGACAATGCCGTCGGCCTCAACGCCACGGTCAGCAAAGTGGCGAGCGGCGCGGCGGAAACCGTGCCCTTCATTACCGTGACCAACCTGGCCCGCACCCTGCGCTCATTGCAGGAGGCCGGGATCTGGCTGGTCGGCACCGATGATGCGGCCGAAAGCCTGATTTATGACATCGATTTGACGGGTAACGTGGCTATCGTCATGGGGGCGGAGGGCCGGGGTCTGAGGCAGAATACCCGCAGGCATTGCGACCATCTGGCGCGCTTGCCCATGCTGGGCACGGTGGACAGCCTGAACGTCTCCGTGGCGGCCGGCATCGTCCTCTTCGAGAGTGTCCGCCAGCGCCGGGTGTAGTCCGGTAGTCCGCTAATACACTTGCCGGACGGTGGGTAGTGCCTGAATTCATTTCGACCCCGTTCGGGCAAGCCTCAGGGTAAACTCCGGGAGAAATCCTTTTCAAACCGGGCCTCTACCGGACAGCGCGGACAATTGCACCTCCGGGCCGGATCAAGTACTATCCGCCCACTTTTCATCCTTGCTTCACCGGCAACGCACCCGGGAAGCTGTTAAACCACGAGGATATATCAATGCGACACTATGAAATCGTGTTCATGGTCCACCCGGACCAGAGCGATCAGGTTCCCGCCATGATCGACCGGTACAAATCCATCGTCGACCAGACCGGTGGCCGCATCCACCGGCTCGAGGACTGGGGCCGGCGCCAGATGGCCTTTCCCATCAACAAGATTCACAAGGCACACTACGTGCTCATGAACATCGAGTGTAACAGCGATGCCCTGGAACAGCTGAACAGCGCCTTTCGTTTCAACGACGCAGTCATACGTAACCTCGTACTTAAACGTAACGCGCCCATCGTCGAACAGTCTCCGCTGATGAAGTCAAAGGAAGAAGATGATGAGCGCGAGCGCCGCAGGAGCGAGGAATACTCAGCCAGCCAGAACCGGAGTGAGACGGTCGTGGCTGACGATGATTCCGTGTCTGACGACGACGAAGATACCGACAGTTATGAGGACGATGAGTCCGTTTCCACGGACGACGCCGATAACGAGGAAGAAACTTCCGCCTGACCAGGCCGATCTACAGATTCGAGAGGATACACATTATGTCACGCCAATTTCGTCGCAAACGTTACTGTAAATTTACCGCCGAAGGCATTACGGAGATCGATTACAAGGATCTCAACCTGATCAAAAACTATGTGACCGAGACCGGCAAGATCGTACCCAGCCGCATGTCCGGCACCAGCGCCAGGTATCAGCGCCAGTTGGCCGAGGCCATCAAGCGCGCGCGTTTCCTCGCGCTCATACCGTACTGCGACTCGCACCGGTAAAATCAACAACCTGTGTTATTAACGGTACCGGAGCGATTCCGGCCCGGCCGGACCTGAATCTGAAATGCGAGCGTTCGGACACTATCTGATGAGCGGGCGCCTGCAGGCTGTATTCAGTATCAGCCTGTTGTCGCTGGTGGCGATGTTTATCACGCCCATGGCTTACCTGCTCAGCGGTACGCCGATAGGGCTGATCAGCCTCAGGCGCGGCCCGCTTATCGCGATGCAGGTGATGCTTGGCTGTCTGCTCGTGGTACTGGTGCTGCTGCTGCTCGCCGGGCTGACTCCCGGCATTGCCATTGCCTTCGCTCTTGGTATCTGGCTGCCGGTGTGGTTTTGTTCCATGGTGCTGCGCAGTACGCAGTCCCAGGGCATCATGATCCTGTCCACCGGCATGATCGGTCTTATTTACGTGCTCGTGACCTATGCCATGTTCGGTGATGTGCAGGCCATGTGGCGTAACGTGCTGTTTGCATTGATTGAAAATGCCATGACCACGGCCCGGGCGGATCAGGTAAAACCGGTTATCGAACAGCTGGTACCGTACATGAATGCCGCTATGGCCAGTGGCCTGGTCACCAGCATCGCGCTGACGGTGATGCTGGCCCGGTGGTGGCAGTCCTGGGTGTTCAATCCGGGCGGGTTTCGTCAGGAATTTATTGCGCTGCGTTTACCGCGCGGCCTGCTGGTGCCGGTGGCGGCGGGTACGGCCCTGATCCTGGCTACCGATACCGCCATTGAGCCGATTGTTCGTGATGTACTGATATTGACACTGTTTTTATACGTGTTTCACGGCGTGTCCGTGGTCCACGGCATAGTGGCGGTACGCAGGGCATCCAGGTGGTGGCTGTTTGCCATGTATTTTGCCCTGGTATTTTTTTCATTACAGGCGGTGCTGTTCGTAGCGTGTATCGGAATTTCCGATTCACTGTTCCGCCTGACCCCGGTGGCTATCAAGCCGCCGGACGACGACAATACACCGGATGACCGGGATTAACGCAACATTAGCAGGGAAACCCTGATTTAGTCAGAGCTTCCCAAAATTTAAAGAGGATATACGATGGAAGTCATACTGCTTGAAAAAGTTCATAACCTGGGCGAACTGGGTGAACAGGTCAAGGTCAAGCCTGGATACGGTAGAAACTTTCTGATTCCGCAGGGCAAGGCCGTGCCGGCCACCCGGGAAAACGTCGAGCAATTCGAGGCTCGCCGCGCGGAACTGGAAAAAGCCCAGGCCGAGGCCCTGGAAGCGGCCAAAGCCAGGGCGGAGAAACTCGATGGACTCGAATTTACCATCCAGCGCAAGGCCGGCGGCGAGGGCAAATTGTTCGGTTCGGTCAGCGTCGCCGACATCGAGGAAGCCATTGCCGCCAGTGGTCTGGAAGTCACCAAACATGGCATCCAGTTACCGGAAGGGCCCTTCCGTACCGTCGGTGAATACGAAGTTACCATACAATTGCACGCCGATGTCAGCGCCGGCATCAAGGTCATCGTCGAGGCCGAACCCGAAGTGTCCTGAAACCCGGCAGGGAGGTTAAATCCCGGCTGGTCCAATTCAGCATCACGGAGTAACATTGATTGACCGCGATGCAGCGGTTGTTCAACCAACTTGTTGAGGTAATCAATGCAGGAAACTGCGCAGTCGTCGGGGCATCTGGACCGGGAAACCAGTGCCTTGAAAATTCCGCCGCATTCCATCGAGGCGGAACAGTCGGTACTCGGCGGCATCCTCATCAATAATGATATCTGGATCAAAGTCATTGACCGCTTGCACGAGGACGATTTCTATCGCAAGGATCACCGCGTTATCTTCAATGCCATAACCTCCCTGGACGGTGGCGGCAACCCGTTTGACGTCATCACCGTGGTGGAATGGCTGGAAAACCACAACCGGCTCGACGAGGCCGGCGGCATGTCGTACATCGCCGCGCTGGCGGAAAACGCGGTCGGCACCGGCAGTATCCCGGCCTACGTTGAAATCATCCGTAAACGCTCCATCATGCGCCAGCTCATCCGCGCCACCAGTGAAATTGGTGAAACGGTGTTTAACCCGGAAGGCATGTCCTGCGAGGAAATCCTGGATTACGCCGAGCAGAAAGTCTTTGAAATCGCCGAACACGAAACCAGCGGCAATCGCAGTTACAAGCGCATCAAGGACCTCCTGGTCAGCGCGCTGGATCGCGTCGATGAACTGTTTCGCCGGGACAGCCACATTACCGGTGTGCCGACCGGTTTCGATGCTTTCGACGAGCGTACAGCCGGGCTGCAGAAATCCGATCTGATCATCGTTGCCGGACGTCCGTCCATGGGCAAGACCGCATTCGCCGTCAATATTGCCGAGCATGCGGCCATCAAGAGCAAGCTGTCGGTGGCGGTATTCAGCATGGAAATGCCCGGCGAGCAACTCGCCATGCGCATGATGTCCTCGCTCGGTCGCATCGATCAGCACAAGGTGCGTACCGGCAAGCTCAAGGACGAGGACTGGCCGCGGTTGATTTCGGCGGTCGAGATCATGAAGGATTCCAAACTGCTCATTGACGATTCGCCGGCCCTGAGCCCGAGCGAGTTGCGGGCGCGATGCCGGCGTATTTCGCGTGAACACGGTCTTGACCTGATCATCGTCGATTACCTGCAGCTGATGCAGGTCAAGGGCACGACCGAAAACCGGACAACCGAAATCAGCGAGATTTCCCGCTCATTGAAAGCCATGGCCAAGGAACTCAACGTGCCGGTGGTGGCGCTGTCGCAATTGAACCGTGGACTTGAATCGCGCACGGACAAGCGGCCGGTGATGTCCGATCTGCGCGAATCGGGCGCCATCGAGCAGGATGCCGATTTGATTGTGTTCATATACCGCGACGAGGTTTACAACGAAGACAGCCCGCACAAGGGTAAAGCCGAGATCATCATCGGCAAGCAACGCAACGGACCCATCGGGATGATCAACCTGACGTTTCTCGGCCAGTATACGCGCTTTGAAAACTACATCCCCGACGATAATTTCAGGACGGACTATTCTGGATGAGTCGGCCGGCCCGGGTCTGTATCAACCTGCATTCGCTTCGTCATAATCTCTCCAGGGTCCGCAGCCTCGCACCGGGGAGCCATGTTCTGGCCATCATCAAGGCCGATGCCTATGGTCATGGCATCGTACGGGTAGCCCGGGCACTGGATGCCGCCGACGCCTTTGGCGTGGCTTGCCTGGAAGAGGCGACGGCGCTGCGTGAAGCCGGTATCAGACAGCCGGTCGTGTTGCTGGAAGGCCCTTTCGATGCGGAGGATCTCGAGAGCATAGAACGCCTGCGCCTGCAGACGGTGATTCATGATCCCGTCCAGATCGAAATGCTGGAGAGAAGCCGGATCCGCGGGCCGATCAAGATCTGGCTCAAGATCGATACCGGCATGCACCGCCTGGGACTGCGGCCCGGGGATCTCAACCCGTGTATAGAACGCCTTCGCCGCTGCGCCTGCGTGGACGATGACATCGTTCTTATGACTCACCTGGCCTGCGCCAGCGAACCCGGTCATGTGCTGACCGATTCACAATTGCAATTATTTAGCTCCCTGACGGCGTCCATGCGGCTTGCCCGTTCAGTGGCCAATTCGGCCGCCGTTCTGAGTATACCGGAATCTCACTGTGACTGGGTGCGGCCGGGGATCATGCTTTACGGCGTATCACCCTTCGCCGGTGAAACCGGCGCCGACCACGGACTCGAGCCGGCCATGACTTTCCGCACCCGGTTGATCGCCATTAAATCGCTGCAGGCCGGTGACAGCGTCGGTTACGGCGCTGTCTGGCGCTGTCCGGCGCCCATGACCGTGGGCATCGTTGCTGCCGGTTACGGTGATGGTTACCCGCGGCACGCGCTGTCCGGCACGCCGGTACTGGTCAACGGTCAGCGTACCCGGCTGTTGGGCTATGCCTCCATGGATATGCTCGCCGTGGACCTGAGTACAATTGCGGATGCCCGCATCGGTGATCCGGTCACGCTGTGGGGCGAGGGCTTGCCGGTGGAAGAAATTGCCGCCAGTGCCGCGACCATTGCCTACGAACTCATCAGTTCGGTGCAGAAACGCCTGCAATTCGTCGAAGATGGCCCGGGTTAAAACACAGTACCAGTGTAGCGAATGCGGCGCGATCAGCCCCAAATGGTCGGGTCAGTGTCCGGATTGCGAACAATGGAACTCGCTGGTGGAGGTGCAGGTGGAAAAGCCGGCCGGCCGCCGGCAACGATTCCAGGCTGCGCTGGCCGGTGCTTCCGAGCCCTGCCTGCTCAGCGAGGTCGGCCTGGCCACCCTGCCGCGCATCGACACCGGGCTGAATGAACTGGATCGCGCCATTGGCGGCGGCCTGGTCCACGGTTCGGTGCTGTTGATCGGCGGTGATCCCGGAATCGGCAAATCCACCCTGCTGATCCAGATGTTATCAAGACTTACCGGCGGGGAGCAGGCCCTGGCCAACCTTTACGTGACCGCCGAAGAGTCGCGCGAACAGATCAGTCTGCGCGCCCATCGCCTGGAACTCAACGTGGAACGGATCCGGATCCTGGCCGAGAACCACCTGGAGCGGATTTTCAGGGTCATCGAGTCCGAGCGCCCGGGCCTGGTGATCATTGATTCCATCCAGACCGTGTATACGGAACAGTTGCAGTCGGCTCCCGGCGCTGTCGCCCAGGTGCGTGAGTGTACGGCGCAACTGGTGCGCTACGCCAAGCAGACCAATACCATCGTCGTGCTGGTGGGTCACGTCACCAAGGAAGGCACCCTGGCCGGTCCCCGGGTGCTGGAGCATATGGTCGATACCGTACTCTATTTCGAGGGTGATTCCGGCAGCCGTTTCCGCCTGGTCCGGGCCGTGAAAAACCGCTACGGCGCGGTCAATGAGCTGGGTGTGTTCGCCATGACGGAACAGGGACTGAAAGAAGTCACTAACCCCTCGGCCATCTTTTTATCCCGCCACGAGGAAGAAGTCAGCGGCAGCGTGGTTATCGTCAGTCGCGAAGGCACGCGTCCCATCCTGCTGGAAATCCAGGCGCTGGTGGATGAGTCTCACCTCAGTCAGCCGCGGCGATTGACCGTGGGCCTCGATAATAATCGCCTGGCCATGCTGCTGGCCGTGTTGCACCGTCATGCCGGTATCGTGACTTATGATCAGGATATATTCGTCAACGCCGTCGGCGGTGTGCGCGTCAATGAAACCGCGGCGGATCTCGGCGTTGCCCTGGCCGTGCTCTCGAGTCTGAAAAACCGGCCGTTATCGAGAGGACTGGTGGTGTTCGGTGAAATCGGCCTGGCCGGTGAAATCCGCCCGGTGCAAAACGGTGAGGATCGCCTGCGGGAAGCGGAAAAACACGGTTTCACCCGCGCCATCATCCCCGCCGCCAACCGGCCGAAGTCGTATCGGGGCAAGCTGCAAATCCACGCGGTCGGCAAGCTTGCCGAGGCTATGGAGCTGGTATAAGTCAGGCTTCGGAAAGGGCAGCCAGTTCCCGATCCAGTGCCTTCGGATCGCTGAGGTTCAGCTCCACCAGGCGCTTGAGGCTGGAAATACTTCCGAGGTCGATATGATCACACTGGTAGCCGATGTGGCCGTCTTCTTCATGGACCTGGTGCGCGTACATGCGTATGCAGGTATCGCTGTCAGGGATCCGCACGGACAATTCGACCGGATCGTGCCGGTGCACGGGCCAATCAGCGGATTTTTGCACCAGCATGCCTTTCAGTGAAATATCCAGCAGCCGGCTTTGCCACCGCTCTTTGCCGCTGCTGATAGTAACCGGCGCGTCAAACAGGATTCGGCTGAAGCGGCGTTGTTCACGGGTTGCTGCGGGTGTCATCAATGATCTCTACTGATTCTGTCTTCAGAACTTTTGCGATTCTTACCGCGTTATCGGCGGTTTTGATGATCTCTATAGTGTAATCACCGATCCTGAGGCTGGTGCCGGACTCGGGAATGTCTTCCAGGTGCTCCAGGATCAGGCCATTCAGCGTCTTCGGCCCGTCGGCAGGCAGATCCCAGTGCAGCTGCCGGTTGATGTCGCGAATGGTAGTGCTGCCGTCGATATTGAACGAGCCGTCCTCCTGGGCATGGATATCCAGGTTGAAATTCTGCATGTCGGTGGTGAACTCGCCGACAATTTCTTCGAGGATATCTTCCAGTGTCACCAGACCCTGGATGACGCCGTATTCATTCACCACCAGCGCCGTACGTTTTTTCAGTTTCTGGAAATTCAGCAACTGCTTGTGCAGTGGGGTACCCCGCGGAATGTAGTAGGGTTCACGAACGATGGCCTCCAGTGCGGCGGGGTCAAAATCATCCATGTCCAGGATACGTATAATGCGGCGTACGTGAATCATGCCGATGACGGAATCCATGCTGCCGCGATACACCGGCAGGCGGGTATGCTGGCAATGCTTCAACTGGTGGATGATCTCGGTGACGGATTCATCGAGATTGATTCCGACGATTTCGTTTCTCGGCACCATGATGTCATCGACGGTGACGTTCTCGAGATCCAGGATACTGAGCAGCATGCGTTGATGGCGCCGCGGGATCATGATCCCGGCCTGATCCACCACGCTGCGCAATTCCTCCCGGCTCAGCGGCGCATTTTCTGTGTCACTGACCCTGAAACCGAACAGGTTCAGGATGCCGTTACTGACTGCATTGATGAGCCAGACGAACGGATACAGGATTTTCATCAACACCCGCAACGGCAGGGAAAACGGGAAGGCGATCTGTTCCGGTTTGAGTGCGGCTACTGTTTTCGGCAAAACCTCGGCAAAGATCAGGAACACCATCACCAGAACGATGGGCGACAGTGCCGCCCCGAGATCACCGAGAAGACGTATGCCGATCAGTGTGGCAACGGAGGCGGCGATAAAGTTGACCAGGTTATTGCCGAGCAGGATCAGTCCGATCAGGCGGTCGGGTTTTTCCAGGAGTTTCTGGGCGCGTCTGGCTCCGTGATGGTTATTATCGGCCAGATGCCGCAGACGATAACGGTTCAGCGACATCATTGCAGTTTCGGAACTGGAGAAAAAAGCCGAGAAGAAGATCAGTGAAACAAGGGCGCCGAACAGCACCGATAAAGGGATTTCGTCCAATGAGGGAACAACCTCGGTATGTGTGTCCGGTTATTGTTGCCACAAACCGGGCGGTACTTCAAGCGTGAATCGTCATTTGGTGAATAGTGAATGGTGAACGGTGAGCAGGTGTCTGCCTTCAGGCTGACACCGTATGAGCGCGCCGCAGATGTCTACCTTCAAACTGAATGGTGAATAGTGAAGGTTGATACGATTCAGGACTGATGCATGCTTTGCCCAATCACCAATCACCGTCTTTACACCCGCTGCAAAATAATCTCCAGTACCAGCTTGGTGCCGAAATAGGCCAGCATCAGGATAAAGAAACCCGCCAGGGTCCAGCGAATGGCCTTGATGCCGCGCCAGCCCCGGGTCCAGCGTCCCCACAGCAGCACGGCGAAAACAACCCAGGCCGTCACCGAAAGTACGGTTTTATGCACCAGGTGCTGGGCAAACAAATCATCGATGAACATGAAGCCGGAGACCAGCGACAGGCTCAGACAGAAAAAGCCTGTTGTGATCATACCGAAGAGCAGGTCTTCCATGACCTTCAGCGGCGGCAGGATATTGAGGATACGCATGACCTCTTTTTTACGCAGTTGCCGCTCCTGGATGGCCAGCACCACGGCCTGTAATGCGGAAATGGTGAGCAGGCTGTAGGCGGCGATGGACAATATCACGTGCAGTCCCATGGACAGGTCAAGGTCCCGGGGACTCAGGTGCTGTCCGGGTAAATAAGCCGCCAGTATCACTACCACTGATGCGAAAGGCAAAAACAGCATGGCCAGGTTCTCCACCGGTTCCTTGATACTCACAACCAGCAGAAAAAAGATGATAAACCAGCACATCAGGGACGATGAATTGAAAAAATCCAGGTTCAGATCCAGGCCGACCTGCAGGCTGGTATAGAGTAGAAAAGCATGGCTGATCAGACCGGCAAAACCGGGAAACAGGTAATACTTGTGAGTGCTCACGGGCGGTTCCTGACGGATCAGGCCGGAAGCCACCCAGGCGCTGGCCGCCAGGTAAAAAACAACGGTGAGCAGGCTCAGCAGGATCACGAATCGGTCCCGAAGGCGTGAAATCGCCATGACGGCAAGGAGAGTAAAATCGTCGTTGTGGTACAGCCGAGGCAAAACCGGGTCATGGAAAGGACGCCCTTTAGTAGGTCAATGGAATTCCTGCTAAAATCCGTCATCATTTTACCTTTTCTGTATTACGAAACCTAATATGTTCGATCAACTCAGTTCCCGTTTTGCCGGAGTCGTCAAGAAACTCCGCGGCCAGGCCCGATTAACCGAGGAAAATATTGCCGAGAGTATGCGCGAGGTGCGCATGGCCCTGCTCGAGGCTGATGTTGCCTTGCCCGTGGTCAAGGATTTTATCGCCGCCGTGAAAGAGCGCGCACTGGGCCAGGATGTGTCGTCCAGTCTGAACCCCGGTCAGATGGTGATCAAGATTGTCAACGAGGAACTGGTCAGACTGATGGGCTCGGAGTCCTCCGGCCTCGATCTCAGTACCCAGCCACCCGCGGTAGTACTGATGGCCGGGCTGCAGGGCGCGGGCAAAACCACGACCGTCGCCAAACTCGCCCGTACACTGAAAGAACAGTCGCACAAGAAAGTCATGGTGGTCAGTTGCGACGTTTACCGGCCGGCCGCTATCGAGCAATTACGGACCTTGGCCGGGCGTGTCGGCGTGGAGTATTTCCCGAGCGCGGCTGACCAGGATCCGGTGGCGATTGCCGGGGCGGCACTGGCACAGGCCCGCAAACAGTTTATCGATGTACTGCTGGTGGACACGGCCGGCAGGCTGCATATCGATAATACCATGATGGATGAAATTCGCCGGTTGCACAGTTCGCTGCAGCCGGTCGAAACCCTGTTTATCATTGACAGCATGATGGGCCAGGATGCTGTCAACGCGGCCCGTGCCTTTAACGAAGCGCTGGATCTGACCGGCGTGATACTGACCAAGGTGGATGGTGATGCGCGTGGCGGTGCGGCGTTATCGGTACGTCACGTCATCGGCAAGCCGATCAAGTACCTTGGAACCGGCGAGAAAGAAACCGAACTGAGCGTTTTCCACCCGGACCGCGTGGCATCGCGGATTCTCGGAATGGGTGATGTCCTCAGCCTGATCGAAGAGGTTGAACAGAAAACCGATCGCGAGAAAGCGGAAAAATTCGCTAAAAAACTCAAACGCGGCAAGGGATTCAACCTGGCGGATTTTCGTGAGCAGTTGCAGCAGATGCGAAGCATGGGTGGCCTGGGCGGGCTCATGGACAAACTGCCGGGTATGGGCAACATGCCACAGGCAGCCATGCAGCAGGTCAATGACAAACAGTTCATGCGACTGGAAGCCATAATTGATTCCATGACCCCGCAGGAGCGGGTTAATCCGGGTATCATCAACGGTTCGAGAAAAAAACGCATTGCCAACGGCTCGGGCACACAGATCCAGGATGTGAACCGCCTGTTGAAACAGTTCAACCAGATGCAGAAGATGATGAAGAAGATGAGCAAAAAAGGCGGGATGGCGAAAATGATGCGCGGCATGGGCGGACGCCTGCCGCCGGGGATGGGGTTTTGAGCAGTGGACGGTGGGCTGTGAACGGTGAACAGTGGACAGTGGACAGTGAACCTTGAACGTTGAACCTTGATCCTTAAATGACAGATAAAAACAAAGACGACCCGATGTATTACCATCGATTTCCCCGTCCGGGGAAAATCGAGGTAGTACCGACCAAACCCCTGGCCAACCAGCGTGATTTATCACTGGCGTACAGCCCGGGGGTTGCCGAGCCCTGCAATGCCATTGTTTCCGATCCGGCCATGGCCGCCGAGGTGACGGCCCGCGCCAACCTCGTGGCCGTGGTGACCAACGGTACCGCGGTGCTGGGACTGGGCGATATCGGACCGCTGGCGGCCAAACCGGTGATGGAGGGCAAGGGGGTATTGTTCAAGAAATTCGCCGGTATCGATGTCTTCGATATCGAAATCGATGAGCGCGATCCGGAAAAGCTGGTGGACATCATTGCCAGCCTCGAGCCGACCTTCGGCGGTATCAACCTCGAGGACATCAAGTCGCCCGAGTGTTTTCTCATCGAGGGCAAGCTGCGCAAGCGTATGAAGATACCGGTATTTCATGATGATCAGCACGGTACGGCTATCATCGTGGCCGCGGCGGTGATCAACGGCCTCAAGCTGGTGAACAAGTCTATCGAGAATGTACGCCTGGTCATGACCGGCGCCGGCGCTTCCGGCATCGCCTGCGTCAAGTTACTGGTCAGTATGGGATTGCAAAAAGACAACATCATTGCCGTGGACCGAACCGGCGTTATTTACCGTAATCGCCCCGGGGGATTGACGCCGCACAAGCGCATGTTCGCCAGCAATACCGATGCGCGCACACTGGCCGAGGCCATGCAAGATTGCGATATTTTTCTCGGCCTGTCCGGCCCGGGCGTCGTCAAGCAGGAGATGATCCGGTCCATGGCGCCCGATCCGCTGGTATTTACCCTTTCCAATCCGATACCGGAGATCCTGCCGGAAGAAGTCAAGGCTGTCAGACCCGACGCCATCATTGCCACCGGCCGTTCGGATTATCCGAACCAGGTCAACAATGTGCTGTGCTTCCCGTTCATATTCCGTGGCGCCCTCGATGTCGGCGCCACCACCATTAATGAAGACATGAAGATTGCCTGTGTGCAGGCACTGGCCGAGATGACCCACGAGGAAGCGCCTGATTCGGTGGTCAGTGCCTACGGCCAGAAACACCTGACCTTTGGCCGTGAATACCTGATTCCGAAACCGTTCGATCCCAGGCTCATGGTGAAACTGGCGCCGGCGGTGGCCCGTGCCGCCATGGACAGTGGCGTGGCCATGCGTCCCATCCATGATTTTGAAGCCTACACGGATCAACTGGAGTTGTATGTATTCCAGAGCGCCATGGTTATGCGGCCGCTGTTCGAACAGGCCCGGGAGATAAGCAAACGGCTGGTTTATACCGGGGCCGACGATCACAAGGTACTGAGAGCGGTGCAGAGCGTGGTCGATGAAAAACTGGCGCGACCGGTTCTGATCGGCGACCCGGATATGGTTGAAAATACAATCAAGGAACTGGGATTGCGGCTTCGCCCCGGTATCGATGTGGATATGCTGGAGCCGGAGGGCAATGATCCGGAAACACATACCAGGCAGGCCTGCCGCTACGTCAGGAGTGGCGGCGCCGACGCCATTATCTGTGGCAGCAGTGGTGTTTACCGTTCACATTTACAGATCCTGATCGAGGAGATCGGTATCCGTGCGGGCCTCAAACAACCGGCTTCCATGAGTCTGTTGCTGATTAAAAAAGGCATTATATTCATTTCTGATTCGGCAGTGAAAATCAATCCCGACGTCAGTGACATCGTCGAGACGACCTTCCTGGCGGTTGAAGGTGTACGTCATTTCGGGATTGAACCCAGGGTCGCCCTGGTGACGCATGATCATTTTAACGAAGTGAGTACCGACAGCCCGAGGAAGATGTATGAGGCCCTGCGCATCATCGAAAGCCGGGGGCCGGACTTTGAAATTCACGGCGACCTGCGCGCCGATGAAGCCCTGCACGAGGTGATCCGGCAAAGCCGGTCACCCGGATCCGGAATGAAAGGCGCGGCCAACCTGCTGATCATGCCAAACCTGGATGCCGCCAGTATCGCTTACGATATGGTCAAGGTGCTGGATGACGCGGTGTCCATATCACCCATGCTGCTGGGTTTCAATTCCCCTGTGCATATTCTCACGCCATCATCATCGGTACGCAGAATCATGAATATCAGCACACTGATGGCCGTGAAAGCCCAGATCGCTACCGATCAACTGGGGTTTTCATTCAGCGGGGCTGACAACGAAAGCACATCGCCTGCTTAAATACCTGTTCCTAATCCGTCTACAGTCGGGAAACCATACAAGCAGACCGTATGCGGCAGGGATGCCGCATCCGAGCTACAAGGACGTATTTACCGCGTGTCTGCGTTATGGTTTCCCGACTGTAGACGGATTAGGAACACATATATAGAAGGCCTGAAGGTGACAGTGTTTGTTACCGGCATCGGTTAGCTTACAGTACAGAGTTTATGTCCGTGCTTTCCGGCCGCCGGTCAACAGGATCCACAGGGCGGCAACCAGAATGATCACAAACATGGCCAGGCTCCACTCGGCGATACTGAGGCCAAGGAAAGTCCAGTCCACTTCGGCACATTCCCCGGAGCCGGTGAAAATCATGCCCAGCGCTTCATCGAGCGGAAATACATCCATGAGATAATCATAACCGGGGCCGCATTCCGGCACCTGGTCCGGCGGCAGGTGCTGTAACCAGACCTGGCGCCCGGCGATCCCGCCCCCCGCAATGGCGGCCAGGGCAATGAGCCCGGAGTAGATACGATTCATGATCCCTGACGGTCCATGGATGGCGGCAACCAACGCAATCACGGCCACGACAATATAGGCAATGCGTTGCAGCACGCAGAGCGGGCAGGGCTCCTGTCCCTGCACGTGCTCGAGGTACAGGCCGTAGCCGAGCAGAGCGGCACAGAAAAGGAAAATCGCTAAAAATATGGAACGGGATATTGTCATGACAAATGGAAACATATAGACCTGTTGATAAAACGAATAGTAACCGGTGTGTTGTGAATAGTGAATAGGGAATGGTGAATGGTGAGGGTTGACGGAGTGCAGGTCTGGCGCATACTTTGTCCAATCACCAATCACCAATCACCAATCACCAATCACCAATCACCAATCACCAATCACCAATCACCAATCACCAATCACCGCTCACCATCAAAGATGACCCCGAATAAATTCCGGTATCCGGTGTTCCAGCCAGAATACCGGGCGCAGGGGGTTGCGGCCGGCGATGAATCCTACATGGCCGCCATGATCGCTGAGTTGCAGATCGATGTCACTGGAAAGCTCGGCCGTGGCCGGAATCGCGTCTTCCGGGAGAAAAGGGTCGTCTCTTGCATGAAGTATCAGTGTGGGTGTGTTGATTGACCTGAGATACTGCCGGCAACTGCTGCGCCTGTAGTAGTCCTCGGCCGATGCAAAGCCGTGTACCGGCGCCGTGATGTTGTGATCGAACGACCAGAAATCGTTGTAACGGGCGATCTGATCGATCGGAAATGAAACCTTCCGGGAACGGAATTTATCGAGGATTTTACGCTTCATGCTGCGGATCAAATACCATTGATAAAAACGCGAGAAACCGGTATTCAAGCGGTCCGCGCCGCGGTTGAGCAGGAAAGGTACGGAAACCGCGGCTGCCGCGGTCAATCCGGATACAGAGCCGCTTTCACCCAGGTATTTCAACAGGGCGTTGCCACCGAGTGAATAACCGACGGCAAACAGCGGCGAAGCCGGATGACGCTGCCGAAGGGTTGCAATCAAATATGCGATATCACCGGTGTCACCGGAATGGTAACCGCGCTCAAGCCTGTTATGTTCGCCGCTGCAACCGCGGAAATGCATGAATACACAACGCCAGCCCTGGTTTACGATTGCCTGCATGATACCGCCGGCATAGGGCGAATGGATCGAGCCCTCGAGTCCATGAAAGACCGCGACGACAGGCCTGGTGGATGTACAGTTGCCTGCCCAGCACAAATCCACGAAATCGCCATCCGGCAGTTCCAGGCGTTCGCCGAGGTATGGTTGTTTATAGTGCCGATGAAAAAGCCGTGGCCAGAGTGTTTGCAGATGGGGATTACGGCAGTACGCCGCGGCTATGAATGTGTGGGTATCCACGATGAGACTTGTTTCGAGTTGTCCCTCGTACTTTACCCGGAAACCATGCGAGTAAAAAGCGGTATCCCCCGTGTTACTGAACCCTAACGTTGCATAACATTGGCGCAGGACCGCTTCGCTCCTTCTATAGCAGCATTATCAGGGCCGTGCTCGCTTTTTCCAGTCCTCACATAGAGTGAGCTATGCTGCGGTTGGAAAAATCTGCGCGCGCCCCTGATAATACCGCTCTAAAAGCCCCTGCATCCAAAAATTTATGCAACGTCAGGGTGAAGATTATTCGTGATTGTCAGTATTGGTAAACAGCAGGCAGTACAGGCAGGCAAGTGGTATGGAGATAATAATGACAGTGACCATCATCGATTGTATCAGCCGGGACATGGCATCCATGTAGAAACGGTCCAGTATTTCACCGGCCTGGAAAATCGGGCCGTCCCTGGCCACTTTCTCACTGTCTAGAACCTTCTTCATTTCATCCGGTCATGGTTGTAGACCATGTCACCACCCGGGGCAGCGGTATGACAGGCGATACAACCTTCACTCATACCCTTGGCGACACGCCCGGCAAGAGCCATGCCCTTTGGATTTTTCATGACCGAACCATCCGGCGCATATTTCACCCAGAACCAGTCCCTGTTATCACTGTCATAGCCTTTTTCACGGCGGAACATGACGGTTACAGCCTTCAACCACTTTTGCGGATCATTGGCGACCGCTTCTTTGGAAATACCTTCGCCGCCGAAATTTTTCTTCACAATCACATCTCCACTATGCCCATTGACACTGATCCGGGTGTCCAATGAATCCAGGAAAGCACCGTGGGGATGCATGCCCTTGTATGGGGTCGAGATAATGGTGTTTTTTCCGACCAGACGGGTTTCAGTCATCGCCTTCCACAGATCGGTGGCATAGCGGACATCATCCGGTGTGCCGAAAGGTGGCGCGGCGGCAAGTGAGCCGGTGGCGAGTATAGTCAACAGCAAGGCTGTCAGCCGTTTATTGAATCCTCTGTTCATATAATCCTCCTGTGATTTCAGGTTTGATGGTTTCGATTTCCCACGTATTGTTGAAGTTATTGGCAAGGACCACATTGATGCGGTTGTTATTCTGGAAAGTCCCCTTGACCTCGGTAATAAACAGTCTGGTCCAGCGCAAGTTGCCGGTTCTGGCATCCAGCGCAAACACTTCGCCTTCGCCGTTGGAGGCTACAACAAGGTTCAGGGATGGATAGGCATGGATCTGCGGATGTCCCGAGGTGTCTACCTGCCAGAGCAGTCGACCGTCAGCCAGGTCGAGACTGCGTATACGGCCATCGAACATTCCCGAGACCAGTTGATTGTGAATGATTTCCGGTGAAAAGCCTGGAACCTTGTCATTGAATTCCCATATTTTTTCGCCTGACTCACTGTTAATGAGAACGGTGCTGCCGGCAAATGTCGTGATGACTACACGGTTATCCGCCGTGGCTATGGGTCGGTAGACCAGTTCCTGATCGATGGCAATGCGCCATTCGAGATCCCCGGTGAAGCGGTTCAGCGCCAGTAATTCATGCTCGCTGCCGCCAGCGACCACCTGGTCACCTGTCACGGCCGGGGGATAAACCCAGCCCTCGAACTGAACTTCCCAGAACAGGTGACCTGTATTCACTTCAATGGCCATCAACTTGCCTGTATAACTGCCGGCATAGGCAATTCCTTGGCGCACTACGGGAGAAAAAATAGCGCCGGGTGAAGGGATGGACCATATCTCGGAACCGTCATCGATATCGATTGCATACAACCCGCGACTGCTGCCGACCAGAAGCAGGGAATCAACGACTACTGGTTTGAATGTCTGTATGCCATTGAGAACATGCCAGCGGCTTTCCAGGGTTACAGCATCAATCATGGTCACGCCCTGTCCGGAGATATAGATATCCGAACCGGCGTCTTCACCCTGATCGGGATAATAGACTTCATATTCCGTTGCCTGCACAGGTATGCTTTCGAACATGATGACCCCCATGATAAGAAGTATTCGAAGTGACGACAGGAGAGACATTATTGCTTCGCGAGTGTGCCGATATAACTGACGACATCCGCAACAGCCTGCTCATCTTCAAGCGTTCTGGACATCTGCATCATCTGATGGCCATATTCATCTTCTTCATGCGCGCCGCGTATGCCCTTACGAAAGTTGTTTAATTGCCGGACCAGGTACCAGTCATGCTGTCCCTGAAGCCTGGGTGCGCCGGTTTCCCCGTTGCCTTCAGCGTTGGCTCCATGACAGGAAGCACAGATGATATATTTCGTCTTGCCCCTAAACGGATCCCCTTCGGCCATAACCAGGCCCGGGATAATGAGCAGGAAACCAAGACACAGAAGCAGGTAAACAATTTCCCTGACAGTAGTCATTTTTATTTGTAACGATCATGGTTATAGACGAAATCGCCACCCGGGGCGGCGGTATGACAGGCGATACAACCTTCACTCATATCTTTGGCCACTCGACCGGCCAGAGCCATGCCTTTGGGATTTTTCATAACCGAACCATCGGGTGCGTATTTCACCCAGAACCAGTCGCGGTTATCCGGGTCATAACCGGCTTCGCGTCTATACATGACCGTCACCGCCATCAACCACTTGTCCGGATTGTTGGCGACCGCTTCTTTGGAAATACCTTTGCCGCCAAAATTTTTCTTGACGATGACTTCACCGTTATGGCCGGACTGCGTCAGGGTGGATTCGATGGTGTCAAGAATGGCGCCATGCGGATGCATGCCCTTGTAGGGTGTGGATCGTACGGACCGGGATCCGACAAGGTTCTGATCCAGCATCGATTGCCAGAGTTTACCGGCATAAGAGACATCATCCGGTCCGCCAAAAGGCATTTGTGGTTCGGTTGCAGAGGATTTCAGATGCCCGGACTCGCAGCCGGTCGCCAGTATGGCCACGACCACGAATAGTAAAGTCTTCATGTCAGATTTAAACATTATCTATGCCTCTCATTTTGTCGTTATGTCATTGCAATCAGCAGATAGATAGCCGAAATAATATTTCTCATTCATCAAGAAGACCGGACCAGCAATGGAATTATTTCCATAGCTTTATATTTGGCCGGAACTGCCCATGTAGCGGACTAACGTGTAATATTCGCGGGCACTATTTGGCCTCGAGAGTATGTTTTTATCCGTATAAAAAAGACGGGTGGCCGACAAAGGCCACCCGGTATCAGCGGAGAACCGAACTTGATAAAGGGAAGGTCACTGAAGTCCCGTTCGCCGGCAATCCATCCCTGGTGACATGTAAATGGTCATTTCGCTACGGGTCAAGGTAACTGATGACCGATTACAGTCTTCCATTAAGACCGGAGAGTTATGAAAATTCATGCAGAAGATACTGAAAAATATATCACTGCTGATCCAACCCGGGCCGCACAAACCGGATGCCCGGGCCTGATTATTCTTATTATTGTGTCAGATCAATTGCTTGTATAACTACACCCGGGCACAAGTAACCTGTAGAGCGCGAAATTTTGTCATTGCAGCAAATTATTTTGTAATAAATCGCGGCTTTGATGGGTCTTTGCTCTATGTGGAACCGGGAATCCAGATTTACCGTGCTGGTGAATGCCTATACTGATGACCTTTACCGGTACGCGGTATGGCTTTGCAGGGACCCTGCTGTTGCGGAAGACCTGGTGCAGGAAACCTTCACCCGTGCCTGGAAGGCCCTGGACAGTCTGCGTGATGAAAAAGCAGCTAAAGGCTGGTTGATTACCACCCTGAGAAGGGAAAATGCACGGCGCTTTGAACGTCCTCGTTTTGAATACAGCCAGGGTGATCCTGATGACTATGCTGACAGTGTTGAATTTTACGATACCAGTACCGATGCCTTTGTCCTGCGCCGGGCGCTGATGCAGATCGATGAGTCGTATCGGGAACCATTGTTGTTACAGGTTCTTGCAGGTTATACCTGCAAGGAAATTGCCAGTGAACTTGGCGTCAGCCAGAGTGCGGTGCTGTCACGGATATTCAGAGCCCGGCAAAAGTTACGGGATATTCTGGACGATAACCAGGAGTGTATAGAGGTAAAACAGATATGAATTGTATGGATTTCCGTCGAATCACCCTGACCGGTTATGATGATCATGATGACGGATTCAGTCAGCACAGGTCCGGGTGCAGGGCCTGTGCACAGTTTTATGAAGAAACACAAAGGTTCAATGGCAGGCTGGAGCAGTCTACCCGTGTACGCACACCGGATGACCTGAAAAGCCGCATCCTGTTACATCAATCCATGCGGCTGGAAAAATCATATCGTCGTATGCGAAATGTTCAATATACGCTGGTTGCCACTGTACTGCTGGCGGTAGGACTGGTCATTGGCCTGTTGCATGACAATAACCGGATGAATCTGCAGGAAGCGGTAATCAATTATGTGGCGACGGGCGGCACTCTGGAAAGCATCGGGCCGGATACTAAAGCCGGTGATATTCAGTCACTACTCACCGAATTCGGTATGAGCATGAGTGGTGAACTCAGTCCGGTGCTGCATGCAGAGCGCTGTCAGATAAGAAACAAGAAGAGTTTGCTGGTGCAGGTAGAAGGGCGTCATGGTCCGGTAATGCTGTTGTTCATGCCGGCGGACCCGGTATCGGAACCTATTGCTATCGAAGCAGCCTACTTTTCCGGGCTCATTGCGCCATGTCCCAAGGGCAGCGTCGCTATCATTGGAAAAAAAGGTGAAGATTTAAAAGCATTACAAAAAACCGTAGCCGAGTCTGTTGAGTGGTTCTGAAACACCCCGGACCTCCGTTTCCATTAATATGTCCTCACTTCTGAACAATACACAATCATCAGCCCGTTAGCGTGTTTGCACACAAGGTGCGAATACGCCTGTCATGTATATCAATCAGGATTGATCATAAAATCCGATTCGTCTCATTTCAAGGAACGGCCATATTTCGCGAACACGTCCGCTTTCTTCCGGGTCTATGTCGGCGGTGATTACCGCGGGCCGATCGACGGGCGCCTTCGCCAGTACTTCGCCAAAGGGACCGATGATATGACTGCTGCCCCAGAAATCTGTCGTCATGCCGGTCTCCGCCTTTGCCATTTCCCGCCCCAGCCGGTTGCTGAACATTACCGGAATACCATTGGCTATAGCGTGGCTTTTCTGGATGGTAATCCAGGCATTACGCTGGCGAATTTGTTCGCTGTCATTGTCATCGGGGTCAAAACCGATGGCGCTCGGGTATAGCAGTAACTCCGCGCCGTTCAGTGTCATGCTGCGGGCCGCTTCCGGAAACCATTGATCGAAGCAGATCATGACGCCGATTCTGCCGAGACTTGTCTCGATCGGGTGAAACCCCTGCGTCCCTTCCGTGAAGTAAAATTGTTCGTAGTAACCGGGGTCGTTCGGGATATGCATCTTTCGACAGGTCCCGGCAATGCTGCCGTCCTTGTCATAGACGACCGCGGTATTGTGGTAAACATCGCCGTGGCTTTTTTCAAACAGCGTGGCCACGACGATGATGGATGCCTCCCTGGCCAGGCCGGCATAATGATCACTGGCCGGCCCCGGTATGGTTTCGGCCAGGCTGAAATACTGTGCATCTTCCTCGATACAGAAATAGGGCAGGTGTCCCAGCTCCGGCAGCAGCACCAGCTCCGCACCCTCGTCTACGGCGTTGTGCACGGCGTCGGCGATCTGCTCCAGGTTCGTATCGATGGTGTGACCGAGCGCGTACTGGGCGACGGCCACCCTGCACCTGTTCATGCCAGTACTCCCGCGGGCAGATGCATGGCCGTGCAATGCAGACTGCCGCATTGTTGAATCAGGGGCAGTGCGTTGATGGATATGACATCCCTGCCGGGAAAACATCCGGCGATGATCGTTCTTGCCTCCTCATCATGTCTATCTTCATAGGCGGGAACCAGAACCCTCCGGTTGCTGATGATAAAATTCACATAACTGGCCGGCAACGGTGAACCGTCGTCCGCGAAGTGCTTGACAGGCATGGGTACGGGTACCAGTTGAAACGGTTTGTCGCGCTGATCATTCATTGATATGAGCTGCTGTTGCATACGGTCAAGCGCCGGGTAATCCACATGATCGGAATCATCACAGGATTGATAGATGAGTGTGGATACATCGGCGAACCGCGCCAGGGTATCGATATGGCCATCGGTATCATCCCCTGCAAGTTGGCCATGTTGCAGCCAGATGGTTTCATGGCAGCCAAAATGCTGTTCAAACAGGGTTTCATAACCGGTTTGATCCTGGTCCGGATTACGGTTGTTGTCCAGCAGGCAGGAGGCGGTCGTAAGCAGACAGCCCCGGCCGTTGGTTTCTATCGCGCCACCTTCGAGAACGTATGCCATGGAATGGACTTTACTTTGGCGAAATGCACCGAGTCCTGACAATGACCCGGTAATCGCATTATCCCTCTGAAAAGGGTATTTCCGGTTCCAGCCGTTGAAAGTGAAGTCGAGCAGCACCGGTTCATCTTCCTCGATGACCGTAACGGGCCCGTGATCGCGAGCCCAGCAATCATTGCAAGGAGTTATGTACACATCGATATTTTCGCGCTGGATACGAGCTGCGGTCAGGAGGTTGTTGACGTGATCGCGGCAGGCTTCATTGTCTGCAACGATGATGACTTTCTGGTGATCACCGAGTAGATGTGTGATCTCGATAAAGACCTCTTCCACCTTTTCGAGTTGATCGCCCCAGTGGCCGCTATCATGGGGCCAGGTCAGCAACGTGCCCGACTGGGGTTCAAATTCCGCGGGCAGACGACGATTCACGCTGATTTCAATCGCCGGCCAGGGAGCGCATATCGGTGATCCGGCTGTCACTACCACGAATCTGCGGTTCAGCGGCCGCGTCCAGCTTGACGTCGGCAACGGCGAGAAACCGGAATCCGCCCTCCGGCGCCGGTTCGGCATCGATTAATGCGCCGATTTTGTGACCATCATCTGCATTCTCCAGTTCATCCCCGGGGCCGGGCGTGACATCACCGCTGCCGGAACCGATGTAGAGACGGCGTTTGACTTCGCCCTTGTAATGCAGGCGCGCTATGACTTCCTGGCCAGGGTAACAGCCTTTGTCGAAGGATAATCCGTGCATCAGGTCCAGGTTCAACATCTGCGGCAAAAACTTCTCACTGGTGGAGTCGGTAATCCAGGGGATGCCTGATTCAATGTCCAGCAGGCTCCAGCCGTTGCGGTTACCTTCTGCGCAGGCCATGAGAATGCGTTGCATGCGGGAATCGAGTTCATCCATGCTCATTACCAGCATCACCCTGGGCACCCTGTCGTTGAAATTGACGATGGCAATAGCATCGGATCGGATCAGGCGCTTGTGCCCCGATACCAGATTGCCGTCATTGAGCACATCTTCAATACTCATACCCTGAAGTCCGATCAGCGCATGATCATCGTCGGCATCATTGATTTGTACTTTCGATCGCAGTACAAACATGCCCAGTCGCTTGATGACCTTGTCTTTCAACATCGAAGGTAATACCAGCAGGTACCGGTCGCAGTGGTGAAAGAGGATGAAGTTGCTGATGATGCGACCGTTGGGCAGGCACCAGGCGGCCAGTACCCAGCCATGGGAATCCAGTTTTTCAAGATTGGCTGTGATCTGGTTTTGCAGGAACGCCTTCGCATCTTCACCACTGACGGCGATCAGGCTGAAGTGTGAGAGATCGAAATAGCGGTTATGCCGTTCGCTCACGGTTAATTGTCGTTGAGGTGCCTGTTCTTTAATGTGCGCATGGTATCCAGGATGGGATTATACCCGGAGCAGGGAGATTCTGTTCTCTTGAGTATCCAGTTCATGATATCCACGTCGGTTTCCTCCAGGAAGGCTTCCAGCGTTCGTAATTCTTCCGCGCTCATGTGTTCCAGATGATCGCTGACATACTCACTGAACAGCAGGTCCATTTCCCGCATGCCGCGACGGCAACGCCACAGAATTCTGGATCGCAGCGGGTTACCCAACGTAAACAGTGTATCAGACGTTGCGGGAAATCATCTTTTTCTTGATTTCCGCGATGGCTTTGCCCGGGTTCAGTCCCTTGGGACAGGTATTGGTGCAATTCATAATGGTGTGACAGCGATAGAGGCGGAACGGATCTTCCAGATCGTCGAGCCGTTCGCCGGTATTTTCGTCACGGCTGTCGGCAATCCAGCGATAAGCCTGCAGCAGTATGGCCGGGCCCAGGTAACGTTCACTGTTCCACCAGTAACTGGGACACGCGGTGGAGCAACTGGCACAGAGAATACACTCGTAAAGTCCATCCAGTTCGGCGCGTTCCTCTTTCGACTGCAGGCGCTCGCGGTCCGGCGGTGGCGGGGTCTGTGCCTGCAGCCAGGGCTTGATGGATGCGTACTGGGCATAGAAATGTGTCAGATCCGGCACCAGGTCCTTGATGACCGGCATATGCGGCAGCGGATAGATTTTTACATCACCTTTTATATCCTCGATGGCCGTGGTGCAGGCCAGTGTATTGGTGCCGCCGATGTTCATGGCACAGGAGCCGCATATGCCTTCCCGGCAGGAGCGCCTGAAGGTCAGGGTCGAGTCGACATGGTTCTTGATATAGATGATGGCATCCAGCACCATCGGCCCGCATTTATCGAGGTCGATGATATAGCTGTCCATGCAGGGATTTTCTCCGCTGTCCGGGTCCCAGCGATAGACGCGGAACGCTTTGCTGCGCCCGGCGCCGCCGGCCGCATCGACGGTTTTGCCGACCTTGATTTTCGAATTTTTGGGAAGCGTAAATTCAGCCATTGTCAAATACCTGTGATTGGTGAGTGGTGAGCGGTGATTGATGGTTGATGGTTGGACGAGTTGGTATTCACAAATCACCATTCACTGTTCACGTCAGTTAATAAACTCGTTTTTTCGGTGGAAACACGTCCACTTCGTCAGTCAGGGTATACATATGCACCGGCCGGTAATCGAAACGGACCTGGCCCTTGTCGTCAATCCAGGACAGGGTATGTTTCATCCAGTTTTCATCATCGCGATCCGGGTAATCTTCCCGTGCATGGGCGCCACGGCTTTCAGTCCGGTTGGCCGCGGAATGTATGCTCACCAGGGCGTTTTGCAGCAGGTTTTCCAGTTCCAGGGTTTCCACCAGGTCGGTATTCCAGATCATGGATTTGTCATCAACCTTGACGTCACTGAAAGAGGACCAGATCTCCGCCATTTTCCCGATGCCTTCCTGCAGGATTTCACCAGTGCGGAAAACCGCGGCGTTGTTCTGCATGGTTTTTTGCATGTTCAGGCGTATATCCGCGGTGCTGGTGGATCCCTTGTTATGACGCAGTCGGTCCAGCCGGTCGAGCGACTCCTCACCGGCATTTTCCAGGGAAATATGCGGCGCGCCGGGTTTCAGGGTTTCCTCGCAATAGTTGGCCGCGGCCCGGCCGAAGACAATGAGATCCAGCAACGAGTTGGAACCAAGCCGGTTGGCGCCATGCACCGAGACACAGGCGGCTTCGCCGATAGCCATCAGCCCGTGCACGACCGCATCCGGGTCGCCGTCTTTTTTGATTACCACCTGGCCCCGATAGTTGGTGGGTACGCCGCCCATGTTGTAATGCACGGTGGGCAGTACCGGGATCGGTTCCCGGGTGACATCGACACCGGCGAAGATTTTCGCCGATTCCGCGATACCGGGCAGCCGTTCGTTGATCACGTCCGCGCCCAGGTGTTCCAGGTGCAGGTAACAATGATCTTTTTCAGGTCCGACACCGCGGCCCTCGCGTATTTCGATGGTCTCGGAGCGACTGACCACGTCGCGCGAAGCGAGGTCCTTGGCGTTCGGCGCATAGCGTTCCATGAAGCGCTCGCCTTCGGAATTGGTCAGGTAACCGCCTTCGCCGCGCACGCCCTCGGTGATCAGGCAACCGGAACCGTAAATTCCGGTGGGATGAAACTGGATGAATTCCATGTCCTGGCAGGGCAGGCCGGCGCGCAGGACCATGGCATTGCCGTCACCCGTGCAGGTATGGGCCGAGGTGCAGGAGAAATAGGTGCGTCCGTAGCCGCCGGTCGCCAACACCACCTGATGGGCGCGGAAGCGGTGAATCGTCCCGTCTTCGAGATTCCAGGCCATGACGCCGCGGCAGACGCCTTCATTATCCATGATCAGATCGAGCGCGAAATATTCGATATAAAATTCCGCCTCATGTTTGAGTGACTGCTGATACAGCGTGTGTAATATGGCGTGACCGGTACGATCCGCCGCGGCGCAGGTACGCTGGGCGGTGCCCTCACCAAAGTTCGTGGTCATGCCGCCGAAGGGCCGTTGATAGATCTTTCCGGCCTCGGTACGGGAAAACGGCACGCCATAATGTTCCAGTTCGATCACCGAGGGGACCGCTTCACGGCACATGTATTCGATGGCGTCCTGGTCGCCCAGCCAGTCGGAACCCTTGACGGTGTCGTACATGTGCCAGCGCCAGTCATCCTCACCCATGTTGCCGAGAGAGGCGCTCATGCCGCCCTGGGCCGCCACGGTATGACTGCGGGTCGGGAAAACCTTGGTAATGCAGGCCGTGGTCAGACCCTTGGACGCCATACCAAACGTGGCCCGCAATCCGGCACCGCCGGCACCGACCACGACCACGTCGTATTTATGTTCGATAATTTCGTAAGCTTTGGACATTGTTATTTACGTTCCCAGTGAAACCTTGAGGACTGAATAAATCGCGATCGCGCCTGAAAAAACGGCGAGAAACTTCACCAACAGCAAAGAGACGATCTTCTGCCATTCCGAATCGATGTAGTCCTCGATCACTACCTGGACGCCAAGATAAGCATGGTAGTACAACGCGATGAGCATGATCACCAGGAACACCGTGGCAATCGGGTCGGACATCCACAGTCGTACAGCAGCGTAGTCCATGTTCATGAGTTGCAGTATGGAAAAGACAAACCACAGGCAAAGCGGGATCAGGATCAGGGCGGACAGGCGCTGCATCCACCAGTGATGGCTGCCCTGTCTGGCTGAACCCAGACCGCGAACTTTTGCCAGTGGCGATTGCAGGCTCATGTCGCCGCTCCACAGGCCAGGTACCCGGTCACAACGGTCAGAATAATACTGACCGCGACGGTGATGTAGCCGGATACATAGGTGGTGGAAATCTCGAAGCCCAGCCCGGCGTCCCAGAACAGGTGACGGATTCCGTTGGCCAGGTGATAGTAAAAGGAAAAGGCCCATGCCAGCAAAGCCAACTGGCCATACCAGGCGCCCAGATGTGCCTGCAGATTACTGTAGCTTTGCGGCCCCGTGGCGACGCTCAGAAACCAGCAGGCCAGCAGCAGCGCGCCGAGACTCAGGAACACGCCCGTACCCCGGTGGGTGATGGATAACACTGACGTTAACTGGGGTTTATAGACCTGCAAATGCGGTGATAGTGGCCGGTTGTCCGTTGCCATATTCATATAACCTCTCTGCTTGATTTGAATCCATGCCTGCACACAGGGGCAGGGCAAAGCCATGATTATCGCCGGGGCGTGGCGTTTTAAAAATCGATACAACGACCACGTTTTTCCCAGTCACCATAGCGAGTGGGTTCGGGGCCCTTGGGCCCACCGATTTCTTTGACTGTTTCCGTGGGATCCGCAGTTTCAGACGGGCTCGGAAGGGGTTTTTTGTCGTCTGTTGTATCCTGATGTTTTTTATTATTATTTTTCATAAAACACAATAAATCCAGCGATAAAATGGCGTCCTGTACACTAATATATCTTGCGTCGCAGCACCAGCAAACGAGCCTATTATAATTCATTCCACCTGGGAGCATAATAGGCCTGTCATGAAACAGGGAGTTAAGCGGCATGTACAGGGATAATCAGGGCGGTTTTCGCTTGCCCATGCATATCCGAATCTCGCCATCCCCGCTGCTGCGCCGTCTTGCCCGCTACCTGCACTGTATTAGCCCCTTGCCACTGCTTTATTCCGGGTTGTCGTGGTGGATGTGTGTCAGCGGCGTACTGCTGTTGGTGGCGCATGATTGGTATGTGCAAAAACGGGTATTGCTGAACTCATATGAACTGCTGGCCCGTTCCGAAAGCGACTGGTGGTTATCGTGCAACGGTGGTGAGGCAAAAACAGTGGTGTTGTTACCCGGGAGTCTGCTTCACCCCTGGTTCTCGGTATTGCGTTTCAGAGACGGCCCGGCTACGTATGCCCTGATTCTGACCACGGATAACGTGAATCCCGATGCCTTCCGGCGATTGCGGGTTCTGCTGCGATTTCCCGGCTGATCCGGTCTTGCCTGTGGTTCAGCGATTGACCTGCCGGGTCCACCAGGCAATCAGCAGCCGGCGCAGGGGTGTCAGATTGTGCTTGAGTGCCGGGTCCGGCGCCTCGTCTTTCAATACAGACTTGCAGAGACTGTGACTCAGCCGGTTCAGGATCAATACCGGCAGTTGCCGACGCCGGTCCTGTGCGGGTATGGACTCGTAACCGCGCTGCAGTTCAGCCAGTGTGTCTTCGTACTCGGTACGAAGGAACTGCCTCACCGCATCACTACGCAGATTCTGGATGATGTCATTCGTTCCCAGGCCATGATGTTCCAGGCGTTCGCGTGGAATCGGACAATGGCCTTTTTGCGTCAATGGAAACAGTGTCTGCAGGATTTCGATCCAGACGGAATAGCGAATACTGGCCGCAGTCATCCGTCTGGTAGCTGTATCTGTATAACCGCACAGATCCGCGGTCAACAGCCAGGGGAACGCGGCGCCGCTGTCCAGGTACTCACGCCAGTCCGCTTCGGTGACCGGGTGTATCGGCGTGATCCGCTGTTCCGCGGTCTCGATGATGCGCGTGATCGTGGCGGCCTGAATATTCGCCTGTGACGGCAGCGACTGCAGTTGTTTGCCCAGCGGGTGTCGCGCCTCGTTGCGGCCGGCGCGCGCGATTTCCTCGCGCCACCATTGCAGCTTGATCCGGGCCACGCCGGGATCGGAGCAAGTATCCGGTATGCGACTGATTTCTCCATGCAGGGCGTGCAGCAGTTGCGCCGGGGTTTTGCCGGCGGGGCTCATAAAGAGGGTGGCGCAGTAGGCTACCGATGCATCCCTGAGCAAACCGCTGTCATCAGGGTATGGGTCGGGCCGGGAATTTTTCAGCGCTTTTGCCGCAGCCACTCCAGGATCCCTGCGGGTGATTGAATAATGGCATCAGCTCCCCAGCTGTCGATGAAATCCTCTTTTTCGATATATCCCCAGGCCGCGGCCAGTGTCTGCATACCACTGGCTTTCCCCGCCTCTATATCACGCCGGGCATCACCCACGTAAATCGATTCCTGCGGCAGACTGCCGGTGAGCTTGCAGGCATGGAACATGGGCGCCGGATGGGGTTTTCGATGCGCTGTGCTGTCGCCACAGACGATGCAGCCGGTACGCTCGGTCAGACCTAACTCACTGATCAGTGGTTCAGTCAGCCAGGTGGACTTGTTGGTAATGATGCCCCAGCGTAAGCCGATGGCTTCAATTTCGTCCAGCACCTCCGACATGCCCGCAAACAGCCTGGAATCCCGGTGCAGCCGGCGATCATAAATAGCCAGAAATTCATCGCGCAGTTGCTCAAATTGCTGCGTGGCTTCGTCGATGGTGAATCCCAGCTTCAACATGGCGTTGCCGCCCATGGATACGGTGGGTCGGATGACCTCGTACGGCAGGGCCTTATGCCCGTGTTGCTCGAATAACTGGTTCAACGCGGCGGCCAGGTCCGGTGCTGTATCGGCCAGCGTGCCATCCAGGTCAAAAAAGACCGTGGACAGTGTCGGGCTGCTACTCATCAATCCTGCAGCTTGATGGCATGCACAAGGTAATTGACACGCGGCGAGCCGGAAAGGTGATAGTGGCGGGTAACCGGCGAGTATGTCATGCCACTGATATCCTGAATGGCCAGACCGCATTGACGGCACCAGCGTACGAGTTCCGAGGGTTTGATAAACCTGCCATAATCGTGTGTGCCCCTGGGCAGCATATGTAGCAGGTTCTCCGCGGCGATGATCAGTTGCAGATAGGCGGACAGGTTGCGGTTGATAGTGGAAAAAAACAGGTGCCCGCCGGGTTTGACAAGTTCGTTACAGTCAGCGACCAGCGACCACGGTTCCGGGACATGTTCCAGAAGCTCCATGCAGGTCAGGATATCGAAGCGCTCGCGGCTGGTTTTTGCATATTCAGACGTCGCCACGTTTACATAGGTGAGATTGTCACAGCGGTTGTGATCTCGTGCAGCCTGTATTGCCGCTTCGTTCAGGTCAATGCCGGTGACGGTTTCTGCGTTCGCGGCCAGGGACTCGGAAAGTATGCCGCCACCACATCCCACATCGATGACATGACTCCCTGACAGCCGGCAGCGGGAACTGATGTAATCGAGCCGGACCGGGTTTATATCGTGCAGTGTTTTGAATTCACCCTGGTTGTCCCACCAGGCACCGGCGCCGTGGCTGAATTTGTTCAACTCGGATTGATCGTAATTGTTCTGGCTGGGTATCATAATCGGCTAATCGGCTTTAAGTTACAATGATAACTCCATGAAGGTAAAAGGAATTGTAAAATAAATGCATTGTAAAAAAATCTTCAACGTTTTCAGATACTTCGGTATTGAATTTAGTGCTTAACTTGTATAGTCTGGCAGTCAATCACCGGTGGGTTCCAGACAATAACGTGACCGGGATTGTTACACAGTTTTCACTGCATTAATAAAATAAACAAGAATCGTCAGGGGACATGTATGATGCGTTTTGCATTTCGTACGCTGAAAGCGTGTAGCAGTATTGTATTGCTGCTGTTACTGAATGCCTGTGCAACGACAGGCGGTGACCCACGGGATCCATGGGAAGGCTTCAACCGCGGGGTGTTTGAATTCAACGAGGCCATGGACACTGCCATTTTCAATCCGGTTTCGACAGTTTATAAAACCATAACCCCGGAAATTGTCGATCGGGGTATCACCAACATGTTCAGCAATGTGCACGATCTTTCCGTGATCGCCAACGATGTCCTGCAATTCAAGTTCGTTCAGGCGTTGTCTGACGTACTGCGCGTTTTCATAAATACGACGTTTGGTTTACTGGGTTTCTTTGACGCGGCCACGGATGCCGGTTTCGTCAAACACAATGAAGATTTCGGCCAGACCCTGGCGACCTGGGGTATGGGATCGGGACCGTATATCATGGTTCCGTTTTTCGGTCCCAGCAGTATTCGTGATGCCACCGGTTTTGCCGTCGATGCCGGATTGTTGAACCCGATTTTCTATATCGAGGATGACCTCACGCGTGCGGGCTTACTGACGCTGAATTACGTGGATTTCAAGGCCGATATGATGTCAGCCGGGAATCTGCTGGAAGAAGCGGCGCTGGACAAATACGAATTCACCAAGAACGCGTATTTCGACCGGCGTACAAACCTGATCAACGACGGGGCTATCGACCTCGAAGAGTAGCTCAACCGACAATACAGCGGTTGTTGATAACGATTCTTTACTCCGGCAGTTGCATGATCTCGGTGGACCAGCGTAACGCCGTTACATAACATTTCACAATCTCTGATCTTCCCGGGGAGTACGTTGCACTTTTTGACCTACAGGACTGCGGATATCCGGCAAGGCAGCTTTGACATTCAAAATGTTATGTACGAGTAGAATCAGTATTTGCGTTGGCCTGGAAATTTTACAGGGGGAGCCGGGACATTACAGACCGCGAGGATCAGGGACCCACTTTGATTTTCGGATCCTCGATACCGAGACTGGCGGCAAAGTCGACCAGTAATTGTTGCTTCTGCCTGGACGATTCGGCATCGCCCAGGGCGATCATGGCGCGCTCTTCCAGTATTTGTTGATAAATCGCATTTTTCAACTGGTTCATCACCGGCAGATCGAGAGCGGCCTGTCGCTCTGACGGGCCGATTTTTTCCCAGTTCTGGCGGAATTTCTCCAGGCTTTCAGCTTGCCAGTCATTACGCTGCAGGAACAGTTGAATGAGCTGGTTGGCGGCCTGGCCGGCAGCCGGTAGTGCAGGGCTGGAGACCGATGATTCACCGGAAGTGGTGTCATCATTTGCTGAATAGATAAACAGCGCTGTAATGGCAACAATGAGTACCATCACGGCGATGCTGAGTGTGGCAAACAGCCAGACTGGAAATGTCCGGCTTTTCGCTGTGCCCGGTTCAGCCGGTGTGGTGGGTGGTGATGCAGGTTTTTTCTTTTTATTACCGGGTTTGGTAACGGCAATCTCGGTGGTTGCGAAGGGGTCAAAATCAGGGCCCTGCGCTGTGATGTCATCTTCAGAGGGTGGTGGTATGGGGGCCAGGTATTCCTTGTCAGGTACCTCGATCGTGCCCGCCATGATGCCCTGTATCAACTCGGATCGCTGCATGCGGTACTCATCCCTGCTGATTTTACCTTGAGCGAATTCCTTTGCCAGTTCCCGCAAATGTTTCATTGAATAAGACGTCTTCCGCTGTGTTTATCAGGTTATCCGACTTCGTCCATGACGATACGAAAACCGGTAGTGTCGTCCGCACCGCCGTCATGCGGGCGTTGCAGCGAGATATCGCATTTGGAATGCGCGTCCGTATAGGCGCCGCCGCGCACCAGTGCCGAGTTGCCATCAAGGACCCATTCCTGGACATTACCGACATAGTTCTTGAGTCCCCAACCGTTGGAACGTCCGGATTTGACACTCACGGTGCCGGTTCCCTTGATGACCTTGTCGCCAAGGGCGACACGACAGTTGAAATCCTTTGTAGGTTGTTCGCCACCCGCGTTTGCGGCGTATTCCCATTCGGATGAGGTTGGCAGGCGGTAGGTTTTGCCGGTGCGTTCGGATAACCAGGCGACGTAATCCTGGGCTTCCTGCAGGCTGATCCCGGTAATCGGGTCATCCTGGCGGTCCGGATCCTTGACCGGTTTGCAGCGGCCGGTCAGGGCGCAGTATTTACTCCAGTCGTTCACCGAAATCTCGTATTTACTGATGGCGAAATTATTATTGACGCCTTCCCCGCCCGGAACGACCACCATCAGCGGTCCGCGCCAGCCGTCATTGACCAGATCGAAACAGATCGCCTTGGCCCGCCGGCCGTAGCCAGCCAGTCGTTCCTCGCATTCACGGCCACTGGGAATCGGTTTCCATTCCACGGCAGCCGCGGTTTCACCAGTGCCGGCTGCCGCCGCACTGCTTTCGGCAGCGGCGGTAACGTCTTCTATCGATTGCTCACGTTGAATGATCCTGGGTGCTGGTTTGTTGGCGGCGATGAGCTTGTCGAGCTCTGCTTCAGCCTGCTGGTAATCGGGATTATCCACCCACAGCGCCTGCGCCCGGGCCAGCAGGCGTTCGGTTTTTCGCAGCTCCTCGTAATCTTCACCGGCCACCTGCTTTGCCGTTAAATAGGTTTCATAGGCGCTGTTGGCTTCTTCCACCTTCGTCGACAGGTTTTCGGAAAAACTGACAAAATCCGGATGGCCGCTGAACTGGTCGGCGGCTTGCTGCTGGATTTGCGCCGCGCGGCTCAACTCCCCGGCAGTGATGGCGGCATTGGCGACGGCGGCATCGGGCCACGGTTGCGGGCGGATTTGATCCTTCAACTGGTCCAGTGAAGTGCCGGGGAATATAGCACTGGCGCTCTGGGCGAGGGCCGCAGCCTGGTTCAGGTCCGTGTCGCGTAATTGATTGATGCGTTCTGTCAGGGTGTTGATTGATTTACTGCGAAACTCGGAGTACCGGCTGGGATTACCACCCTCGATCTGACCGAGTTTGCGACGAATGTCATTGACATCCAGACTGGGCGCATTGGCGAAGGTATTGCCCACCTCTTGTATATAGGCCTCAACAGCGTATTCCCGGCGGGCGCTGCTCAGTGATGTATTGTTCGGGTTCAATTCGATACCGGCATCCGCCAGTTTCAATGCAGCCTCGTAATCCTTGGCTTCGAAGCGACTCTGGGCAAGCTGCTCGTAACTCTTGGACAAGAGTGCAGGGGCTTCGGTGGTAATGAAGGGATCATTCGCCGGCAGATCGGCTTTCAACTGTTCAAATATCTGATTGGCCTCGGCGATTTTATTGGCTTCTGCTTGCGCCTTGAACTCGTCTTTCAGGCCGGCAACACGGATCTTGCGTTCGTATTCGGCCTTGGCATCGGCTATTTGCTGGCGTGTATTCTGCAGTTCTAGGTTGGCGGGGGCAAAGCGTTCACCCTGATCGATCAGATCACTGGCTATGTCATAGCGCTCTTCGGCCAGTCTGCGTTCGGCTTCCCGGGTATAAAGATTGGCGATAGTGGAGCGCAGGCTTTCCAGTTTCGGCGTTATGCTGCCGTCTTCCAGGGCCAGGCTTTCCAGTTCCTGTACATTGGCCAGCAGCTTTGATTCCCACTCGGGATTCGATAACGCAGGTTCGGCAGTCAGTTGCTCGATCACGTTAATATCAGTGTCAACGATTTCCTGGATCGCGGCAAGTCGCTCGGCGCCGCTGAGATGAGCGAGTTTGATCTGTGACAGCTCGCGGCCAAGTTGCAGGGCACTGAGCAGATTGCCGAAGTCGGATGCCATGGCTTCGGCATCGGCACGGCTTCCGGTTTCGAGAATCGTGTTCAGGCGTTCATCGACCAGGGGTCTGGCGGTGTTGGAGATCCGGAACAGGACCGGCAGGTCCGGCTGCAGACTGGCCAGTTCAATAATGTTCTCCTGCTCTGCCTTGATGTCTTCCAGCGACACCAGTTGTCCTTCCACGGCTTCCAGATCACGGCGCAACTCGGCAATGCGTTTGGCTTTCTCGATACGGGTTTTGGCGTCCTGTAACAGCACGTCATCCGGAGCCGTCTCCAGCCCCGAGGCAACAAGAGTCAACGCTGCGTCGAGGTCGCCGCGATCGAAGGCCTGTTCGGCCAGCAATCGATAGGCGTTACTGGGCCGCGGGTCGGCCAGCAGCGGATGTTCCGGATCGATACGGGTTCTGATGATATTGAGAATATCACTGGATTCACCGATCAGGCTGGGGTCTTTCAATGCCGTTGTAAACTGCGTGTAGAGTTCACTCAGCACCAGTTTCTTGCTCGAGGCCACTGCACTGGTTTGATCGGAAAGAAACTTGGTGTCGGGATAGATACGGGCAATCGCTTCCAGCGTCTGGTTCGCTTCCATGAAATTGTAGGTCTCGGAACTGGTATCGATCTGGCTCGCGATCTTGTTACTGAAATACTGTTGTATGGATTCCCTGGCCTCGCTGGTGATGGTCAGTTGATGCGAGGTATCCATGGACCGGATTTCGGCCAGCCGGGCTTCAATCGTTGCCGGGTCGCCACCCTGGATATCACTGATGATGGTGTTGACTTCCTGTTTCTCCAGATAATTCATGACCGGGGCTATGGATCCCAGTCCGATGGCCACGACCAGAATTGCAGCAACGGTCAGAGGGCTCTTGTACCAGATGTATCGGGCTTCCAGGTCCTCGATGAATTCATCAACCGTCTGGCTGCGTTCCTCGCGGGTAAAGCCCACAGCCTTGCGCAGGGCCTTGTTCTGTTTCTTTTTCAGCCCCTTGACGGGGGCCGGAACCAGGCCGTTTTCGCGTGCCGTATTGGCCGGCAGCTTGTTGAACGGGTGCTTGCCGGTAAGGAGCTCATAGGCAACACAACCCAGCGCGTAAATATCGTCGCGGGTGTCGGGTTCTTCACCCTCGAGCATTTCCAGGGAAGCGTAGGCCGGTGTCAGTGCACCGAGTTTGCCCGGATCGAACAGGGTTTTTTCCGCTTCACCGGTAACGGGGTTTTTAACCGCGCGGGCGATACCGAAGTCCAGGGTTTTGACCGAGCCGTCATTACAGAGAAATGCGTTGCCGGGCTTGAAGTCTGAATGCACCAGACGCCGCTCATGCGCGTAGGACAGTGCGGCCCCGAGTTGGCGGATGATTTCGAAAGCTTCATCAAAGGGCAGGCCGCCGCGCTTTTTCACCTCTTTCTTGATGAAAGTATTCAATGGCTGGCCTTCCATCAGTTCCATGGTGATATATACGGGCGTGCCCGGACCACCGACGCGGTCAAAGTCGTAGACGGTGGCAATGTTCGGATGCGCCAGTTTCTGCTGGCGGCTGGATTCACGCTGCAGCGAGATAAATGCCTCGGGATGGGACTTGAAGTCCTCGTTCAGCAGCTTGATGGCGACGTATGGATTTTTATCGCGGGCTTCCTGTTTCAACAGGTCAATACCCTTGTACACCTTACCCATGCCGCCAACGCCAAGCACCTCGAGGAGTTTGAAACGCTGTTTGATCACGCCTCCGGTTTTCAGTTCGGCGGTTGCATCCTGCTGCTGTCCGGGATCGGACCATTCGGTGCCTGCCGGGCCGGTGCCCCCGGTGATATTGGAAATGGAATCCTGTTCAGTCATCAGGTCGAAGTCGACACCGGTAGTACCGCCGCCGGTGTCCGTCGAACTGCGCATTTCTTCGGCGATTTGTTCGCGCTCCGCTTCGGAGAGTTCCTCATCGGAGGTGACGACGGTTTTTTCATGGGGGCTCCCGGCGCCCGCACCCGGGTCCGCAAAGTCGTCATCCCGGGCAAAGACCGTGGAATCGCCAGCCGTACCGGCGCCGGATTCGGTTTGTGGCGCATGGGCACGGCGGAACTGGTTGATTCTGCGTTTCAACTCGGCATAGGCCTTGTCATCGATGACCTTGTTCTCGTGCGCCTTGTCCAGATGCGCCAGCAGTTGGGTCGCATGTGCGGGATTCTGGTTAAGCAGGTTGTCAAGCTGGCTGCACAGGGCCTCGAGACTGACTTTGCCTTGCCCCAGTGCTTCGAGTGCGGTATTGAAATCTGCCACGTTAATGCCTCTTTGTGATAGTTCAGGTTACATCTACGACGATCGCCGTGACGTTGTCACCGGCGCCGCGTTCCAGAGTCAGGTCCACGAGGTCCTTGCACGTTTCTTCCGTGCCGGTATTATCACCGAGGATATCCTCGATCTCGAAATCCACGAGGTGCTTGGTCAGGCCGTCGCTGCAGAGCAGGTAACGGTCACCATGATGCATGGTCTGTATGTCCATATCCAGAAACAGTTCATCGGTAGCGCCCACCGCCCGGGTGATCATATTGCCATGCGGATGCACCTGGGCTTCCTCACGGCTGATCAGGCCCTGTTCGACATAGAGCTCGACTTGCGAATGATCGGTGGTCATCTGGCGTAACCGGCCATCGCGCAGCCGGTACAGGCGGCTGTCACCCGCCCACATGTAAACACAGTAGTTTTGGTAGGCGATGAACACAACCACCGTGCTGCCAATGGTGTTGCGCTTGGTGGTTTCCCTGGATTTCTCCAGAAGTTTTTCATTGACCTTGAGCAGCTTGTCTTCCACATCATCAATGAAGCGATCCAGTGTGATACCCTCGTGCACTTTCTTCAGGTTATCGACGATCATCTGGCTGGCCACCTCGCCGGCAGAATGCCCCCCCATGCCGTCGGCCACCAGCCATAATCCCATTTCCGGCCGTTCCAGAAGGGCATCTTCATTGAGCTTGCGCACCCTGCCCACATTAGTGATGCCATGGGAACGCCAACTCAGGGTAGACGCCTTGGGTGAACTGGCTGCCGGTTTCATGGTTGAGTCCTCAACTGAAATGAAAGGATTGCCCGCTAAACTGTGTAAAGATGCTCAGGGACATGTGCATAGGCTGTGCTTCAACTTGCGATCAGGTGACGTGATTGAAGGTGATGACTTCGGAAGGGCCCTCACTGAATGAGCGCCCCAGACTGATTTGTCCCTTGCCTGAAAGCGGCATCTCCTCGCGCCTCAGAAAAGCTTCATCACTGTTTTCGATCAGCACATGTGTCCCGTTAGTGCTTTGATCAATCAGGAAAAACTTGTCGCGTCTCATTTCGATTCGCACATGTTGTCGTGAAGCCAGTTTTTCATTCACCGGTAAATCACAGCCCTGGCTGCGGCCAATCACCATTCCGGATTTCTGCCTGTTCAGTGTGACGTTTTTATTATTGTAGCTGACCACCAGGGAAACCTCGGGCGCCGGTTTTTCGGACAGCATACCGGTGGCCATACGGGTGACATCCTCCTGTTGCCAGATGATCTCGTAAATATCGATTTCCTCGCTTTTGCCCTTGATGGGCGCGCGATCCACGAAACGCGTGCCGGCGCGCAGTACCGGCGGCAACAGGTCAACGGTCGACTGGGTGGTGATGATCTGGTCGCCCTTGGCCTGGGCGGCCATGCGGGCGGCGACATTGACCGCATCACCGAACACGTCGCCGCTCTCCATCAAGGCGGGCCCGAAATGCATGCCTACCCGGATGGAAAGAACGACACTGTCACTCAAACCCTCGGTGACGTCCTCCTGCAGGGTTTCGTTCATTTCAATGGCCGCAAGGGCCGCATCCTCGGCGCTTTCAAAGGTGCACATCACTTCATCACCGATGGTTTTGATGACTGTTCCATTGTGGGATTTTATAACCCCGGTCAGGATATCCAGGCATTCGGACACTTTTATGCGTGCCGTCTCGTCGCCAAGAGTCTCGAATAACCGGGTGCTGCCGCTGATATCAGCGAACATGATCGCTAGGTTTGCAGTCTTTGGAGCCATTTGGCGTATTTGAAGTATTTCAATCCTGGTTAATAATGATTCCGCTGATTATGAACGGCTGGTTCATAAACCAACATTCCCCTTGTCATCCGAACAATACCGGTTGTCATCCGAACAATACCGGAGTGAACCTGCGTCCTGCCCGCCGCGGTGCCCTCATCGCCGACAAGTATAACTCTAACAATTTCAAATTATTAGTATAAGAGAATCATACCCAGAAGGAAGTATTCCGTCACGTGAAAAAATTGTCACGATGTCAGGCTAAAGCCTGACACCTGCACGGGCAGAATGAAGTATTCCGCCACGCTGAAAAATCGACTGCAATCAGTCATGCCGGTGCCCCGGAAGGGGGTCTGTGCCGGTGCATAAGCCAGTTGTTCATCCGTGCATGGCTGTGTAGGATGGCCGGCCATAAGTACGGGTAATTAACCTGCAGGAACCGTTATGATTCAGTTCAATAAATACCGATATGCCGCGTTATTCATGTTCGCACTTGTGCTCACAGTGTCATCGGGGATGCGTGCAGCATCGGCGTTTTCCCTGTTTGAGTGGCTGGGTTTTGGCGACGACAATGATGAGCAGCAGGATACCGGGACGACACCGGATAAAGCAAACGATCAGACACCGTCACAGCCGAACTGGGCGGAATCCTCCGCCACCGTGGCCGCGAACGAACCGCCGGCACCAGCAACGGCAGCCAATACCGGTCAGGTTCGATTCAATGACATCAAGCTCATTATCAGTAATCTCAACCCGGATCAGCGGCGACAGCTTCTTTCCGATGAAGAGGCCTTTCGCAATTTCATCCAGCAACAGGCTGCCAATGAATCCGTACTGGTTGCCGCCCGCGCCAACAATCTCGAGCAGGAACCGTTCACCCGCTTAATGATGCAGAAAAGCGCCGAGAACACATTACGGGAAATTTATATTAAACGACTGATTAGTAAAGAGTTGTCCGATGACTTTCCAACCGAGGAACAGGCCCGGACTTTTTATGAAAACAATACGGATAGATTTACGCTCGAGGAACGTGTGCACGTGTGGCAGATATTCCTGCCTTTCGGCGAGGATGCCGATGAAGAGGCTCGCAACGCCGTCAAGCAACAGGCCGGCGAGCTGAAAAAAGAGATTGAAAACAATAAAATCACTTTTGCCGGGGCCGCGACAAAATATTCCCACCATATCCCCAGCCGCCATGCCGGCGGCTACATGGGTTTGATCAAATTATCGGACATCAAACCGGGTATAGAGAAGTCCGTACTGGAATTGAAAGAAGGACAGCTCAGTGACCCCGTGGCCACCGAGGATGGTTATCACCTGCTGCAACGGGGCAGTCGGATAGCGCCTGCCAGGTTGCCCTTTGAACAGGTTAAACCCCGTATCAACCAGGCACTCAGGCAGGAAGCGGAGAAGCGCCTGCGACAGGCGATTTATAACAAGGCGAGTGAAACCTACAGCCTGGATCTGGATAACAAGCGGGTCGAGGAGTGGCGCTTGAAATTACGCACCAATCTTTAAATCATCATGTCCGGTTGGCCTTTGCTGGAGCATCGGGGTCGGTGACTTTAATGTTGTATAAATACAACGGATTTATGAAATAGATTCAATGCTATAAATTTGAAACTATTCAGTTTGTTACGTTGATGATCTCTGTTTTTTTTTAAATAAATTATTTTGCCCATTAACTACATTGTTGATATAGTCTGGATACTGGCAGTCGTGCGCCTTTGCGCCATCAGGGAGGGTCATTAATCAACATCTTTTTCAGGATCGTAAGCTGCTGATTTAAAAAATAAAATTGTATAAATTCAAGCGGGTTCACGACTACGTAACATGACGCGTTCGGGAATGGGGAAGGTTGGTCACTACGGTATTGGCTTCGTGCTGGGGTGTTGCGTCAGTGCGAATCTGCTCGCCGGCCCTATTGGTTTGCCCGATTCGGCGCGTCCCGGCGCCATTCGTCCCGACGCCGATGTGCAATCGACTCTGCCCAAATCCCCGCCCGGGGAAGTCATGGAAATACCCGCCGTCATCGACCGCCCGTTCGATATCGACGAGGGCGAGAAGATCGCGGTTGAGGAGTTTCGTTTGCTGGATGCCAGGGATCTTCCGGAGTACGAAATCTCGCTCGAGGAAATCCAGCAATTGCTTGCCGGTATACGCACCGAGCGTCCCGATGGTTTTACCATAGGCCGACTGCAGGAAGTAGCCGACCAGGTGACACGATATTATCGCGAGAAAGGTCTGATTCTGGCCCAGGCCGTCGTGCCGGTACAGGAAGTGGAAGCAGGCGTGGTGGATATCCGTATCTTCGAAGGCCTGCTGGACCGGGTGCTGGTTGAAAGTAACGAGATGTACGACGAGAACATTCTCAAGCGTCCGTTTAAATCACTGATCGGTCAACCCGTAACCAAGGAGGCGGTCGAGGCTGCCCTGTTGACACTGACGGATTATCCCGGCCTGACGGTGTTCGGTGTCTTCCAGCCGGGCATCAAGGTGGGCTCGGCGGACATCGTGCTGAAAGTGCAGGAGGAAAAATTCTACGATGTTGCATTGCGGGTGGATAACCACGGCACCCAGGAAACCGGCCGCGTTCGCTTTCGCACTACGGTCGACTGGAACAACATGATGGGCGCTTCCGATCGCCTGAGCCTGTCCGTCCAAGAGAGTTACAGCCCGAAAGAGAACACCTTCGAATCGATTTCCTATGAGCGGCACATCGGTGCTTCCTGGCTGGCCGGCGCGTTCTGGGACATGAACCAGTTCGGCGTCAAGGGCGAGTTCGCCAGCCAGCAAATCACCGCCGAGACACAGAATACCGGGATCTGGCTGCGTAAATCGTTTCTTCGCAGCCGGCTGGAGAATCTCTCCGCGGAACTGGGGCTGACGCGTAAGGAGTCGGTGTCCAAGAGCCGGGCGGTGAAACGTAACCGCGATATTCTTGGTGTGGTCAGTCTCCGGCTCGATTACGATTCGGTTGATACGTTCGAGATGTTTCCCTTCTTTGACAGTGAAGATACCTTCCAGGCCGGCGGCATCAACTTCGCGCAGGTCGAGTTTTCCCGGGGTATCAACAGTTTCCTCGGCGGCATGGGATCGAACGCCGATGCCCTGGAATTCCCCACCGGGTTGCGACCCAGCCGTCAGGGCGGATCGCGGAAATTCGCCGAAGGGCAATTCAGCAAACTCTTTGTCGCCGCCTCCCGGTTACAGACCATTGCCCCGGATCATTCCCTGTTGCTGCGCGGTGAGTGGCAATGGAGCGATGACTTGCTGGTGCCCGTAGAGCAGTATTCCGTCGGCGGCGCCGATAACGTGCGCGCTTTCGCACCGGCAATTACCCTGTTCGATCGGGCATGGTTCCTGTCACTGGAATACATCATCAACGCGCCGTTTATTTCCGATGTGGCCTTCAACGAAACCCGAAGCTGGGGCGAGGTATTGCAGTTTTCGATGTTTTACGATCATGCCATCGGCCGGCTTAATGATCCCCTCGTCACCGATGATGAAACCTATGAAAGTTACCGTGGCGCGGGATTCCAGTTTCGCTTCAACCTGCCGGGCACCATTGAATCGCGCCTGATGTGGGCCTGGGCGGTCGGCGCCCCGAATGCCGGTGACGTCGGCAACGATCGCCGGCCACAATTCTGGGGCGATTTGACGTATTCTTTCTAGAGGTCGCCAGTCTCGAAACCGGAGACAGATTGAGATTATATTTATAATAAAAACAATAAGTTATATGTTTGTGATGTGAGTCACACATTTATCCTGTTAAATTGTGGCGGATGACGGGACTCAATATACTAACAATTACGGATACAGTGGGAAGGCTGAGTGAAAATATTCCGTTTAAAAGCAATAAGTTATAAATCATCAACAACGGCCGGCGCCGGGACGGAACGATTATGCCTCGCTTATGCCTGCTTCAGCCTGCTGCTGGGCCTGCATACCGGTAATGTCATTGCCGGACCGGAAGGCGGCCTGGTCACCGCCGGCCAGGCGACCATCTCGACACCGACCGCCACTTCCACGGTCATCAACCAGGCCACGCAAAACGTTGCCATCGACTGGCAAAGCTACAACGTCAAGCAAAATGAACTGGTGCAGTACCTGCAGCCGAACGCCGCGGCCAGCGCACTGAACAAGATCTTCGATCAGAATCCAAGCCAGATCTTCGGTACCATCAAGGCCAACGGCCAGGTGATCCTGGTCAATCCCAACGGCGTATTCTTCAGTCCCACTGCACGCGTCAGCGTCGGCTCGCTCATCGCCTCGGGCATCGACATCAAAACCAATGATTTCATGCAGGGCAAACTCAACTTTGATGCCGGCGGCGCCGGCGGTGATGGTGTGGTCGTGAATCAGGGCCTCATCGAAGCCGCCACGGGTGGTTCCGTTAACCTGATCGGCAAGGCCGTCAGCAACGAGGGGCTGATCCTGGCCCATGCCGGCCAGGTGAACCTGGTCGCCGGTGAAAAAATGACCATGGATTTTGACGGCGATGGCCTGATCCAGTTTGTTGTCGACAGGGAAGTACTGGAAAACGCGCACGGCCTGGACAGTCAGGTGAACAACAGTGGCACCATCGAGGCCAATGGCGGCAGCGTGCTGTTGTCAGGTAACGCGTCGAAAGAGGTTTTCTCCAAAGTGGTTAACAATTCCGGTGTGATCAAGGCTGGTCGTATCGACAAGTCCGGTGGCAAGATCCGGTTGCTGGGCAGCGGCGCCGGTAATTCCCTGATCAACACCGGCACCATCAGCGCGAGTTCGACCTCTGCCGGTGAGGATGGCGGTACGGTTGAAATCGCCGCGGAAAACATCACCAGTTCCGGCACCGTCGAAGCCAACGCAGTGGATGGCAAGGGCGGTCAGGTCAAAATTGAGTCTGAAGACACCACGCTGTTAACCGGTGAATCCGTGGTCAGTGCCGCATCGGAACTGCAACAGGGTGGCGTCGCAAAAATACTCGGCGACAAGGTCGGGTTACTGGATGAAACCGTAGTTGATGCTTCCGGTGCCACCGGTGGCGGTGAAGTTCTGGTAGGTGGTGATTTCCAGGGTGCCAATGATGAGGTTAAAAATGCAACCCGCACGCTGGTTGCAGGTGATGCTGAAATCAAGGCCGATGCCATCGACGAAGGCGATGGCGGCAAGGTGATTGTCTGGTCGGACGAGGTCACCGGCTTTTACGGGGAGATATCGGCACAAGGTGGCGAGCAAGGCGGGGACGGTGGTTTTGTCGAGGTCTCCGGCAAGGAAAAACTCGCCTTTAACGGCAGTGTCGATACCACCGCGGACAATGGTAAAACCGGGACCTTACTGCTGGATCCACGCGATATTCTTATAGACGGCAATACAACTGACGATGGAGACTTGCCGGATATTCTGTTTGCTGATGATAACGGCGGTGGCGCGACCGTTGATGATTTCAGTATCTCCGCGGGCGCAATCAACACATCGTCCAACAGCAATAACATCATCCTGCAGGCCAACCGCGACATTATTCAGAGTGCGGGCGAGGTTATCACTTTTACGTCCGGCAACTCACTGGTTATGCAGGCTGGTGGGAATATCACACTCAATGACGACGTCACGACCAACGGTGGTGATATTCATCTCGAGTCAAACTCACCAAGTGCAACGGACGGCAATACGGGTGCCGGTATCCTCACCATCGCTACAACCAAAACCGTGACGTCCAACGGCGGCAATATTATCCTCATTGCAGAAGACTTTACCCTTGATGGCAGTGTGGCTGCCGGTGCCGGTAATATCAGTTTAACTGCAATCAGCGACAGCTCCGGACCAACGGGTGAGGCCTCTTTTGAAATCGGGTCCGCCGCCGATCTGACCGATGCGGAACTGGGCCGGTTCTCTTCCACGGGTACCGTTACCATTGGTGAAGCAACGACTGCCAGCGCCGCCGGTGTCATTGGTGGCGGAACTACGATCAGGGTAGGAGTAATAGATTTTCAGGCGGCTTCCAACGTGAGTACCGCGGGTAGCGTGGCCGGTAACCTCGTGTTTACCGCCGACGACGGCATAACATTCAACGATGATGCCGCGTTTGCCCAGCAAGTGACATTCAATGCCGACGGCGATTCAGACAACACCGGCGCCATAACCCGGGGCGCCGCCGAGGTCATCACAGCCCCTACGGTTAATCTGAATGCCGCCACGGGTATTGCCATTGATACCGTTGCCGCAAACATCAGCGCAGTCAATTCAACGAGCGGCAACATCGACCTTAACAATGCGGCAACAGCATCGACCACGCTTACCAACATCGATCACCAGGGAACCGGTAATATTTTATTCGACCAGACCGGTAACCAGACCCTTGCTTTGACCTCGGTAACCGCAAACGATGGCGATATCACGATAACGAACACGGGTGGCGTCGACTCCGATATTACCGTTAAAACGGTTACGGCGGATACCACGGACGATACCGTCAGTATTACCGCAGAGGACGGGATTATTGATGATGCCGCTGACACCGCAACGGACATCATTTCAGCCGCCAACATTTCTTTAACCTCAAGTGCCAATGCTACCGGTATTGGTCAGGGCGCTGAGGGTGCCATTCAGGTCAATGCAGTTGTGAGTTTCGCGGCTGATGCCTCGACCGGTGGTGGAAACATCACGGTTGAAGATACCACCGGCGATTTCCCGCTCGGACTGGTGGATGCCGGTACCGGCACTGTTGACCTGACTTCGGCTGGCTCGATGACCGATGCCAATGCCGGTGCCAACAATATTGCAGCGGCCACGGCCGACCTGACGGCGACAGGCGCTATCGGCGACCTGGCCGGAGCCGGTAATGGCGATGTCAGCCTGGCGCCGACGGATTCCCTGGAAACCACGGTCAGCACGCTTTCCGTCGATGCTGTCGAGGCAGCCATCGCCAATACCATCGCCGGGGGGCTGACGGTTTCCTCGGTGACACCGGCCGGCGTGGCAGGCTCGGCGTTGATTACAAACAATACCGACCTTGCTGTTACCGCCCATACGCTTTCAAACGATGGTGACAGCATTGGTTATGTTTCCACCACCGGCAGTGTCACTGTTCCCGACGCCGCGATCGATGTCGGTGCCGGCACGATCCGGATCGAGGCGGCAACCGACGGCCAGGATGTGCTTGATGCCACGGATACTGATCTCAGCAACAATCTCTGGACGGCCGATACCGTGGTGTTTGCCTCGGGCACGGGTGAGAGCCTGAACCTGAGCGTGGATAACCTGACGGCGAACATCACCGATACCACGGGCGGTGGCGCCGGCGATCTGACAGTTGCCGAGGCCAACGGCATCAGTCTGACCGACATCGATACCGCCGACGGCAAGATCACGGTCACGGCGACCCTGGGCAACATCGTCGTCGTTGACGTGGATGCCGCCGGTACCAATATCGTGGCGCTGGATTCCACTGCCGGCAACATCAATGACGCCGCCGCCACAACCGAAGTCATTACCGCCGACAGCCTGCGCCTCAGCGCCGAGACCGGCATCCTCGCCCTGGACACGGCCGTCAGTAACCTGGCCGCCGAGACGGACACCACGGGTAACCTCGAGGTCTTCAATACCGGTGCACTGGATATCACTACTGTTGATGGGGTGGTTGGCGCCCAAATCGTTGATGCCGGTACCAACGATGGTGGCGGTGACATTGTCATCACCGCGAGCAGCCCCCTAACGATTACCGATGATGTAGTCAATAATGACGGCGGCGATATCACGCTCGCGGCTGACGGCAATGCAGCGGGTGATGATATGGCAATTAACGCCAACATCACGGCTACGGGTGGTGACGGTAACATTAATTTATTCGCCGGCGACGCCATTAATCTGAATGGTACGAATGTCGTTTCTGCTGCCGGGGCCGGCAATATTACGGCAATAGCCGGTGAGGATTTCGTCAGCGGTGGTGCCAATAACAACGGCACGGCCACCGGTATCTTGACCATGGGCGATGGCAGCAGCATTGAAACAGAGGATGGCAATATCGTTGTCCGAGCCACCGGCAGCGTGGACCTCAGCCTGCTGAATGCCGACAGCGACGGTGACGGGAATGCATCGGGAACCGGCGATGTCACCGTGGAAGCTGATTTTGCCGGGATCGATGGCGGCCTGAGTACCGCGGACACCGGCGACATCCAGGATATCCTTAGCGGTGAAGGCGCCAACATTATCGGAGATACCATCAACCTGATCGGCCCCGACGGGATTGGTTCCGGCGAGGACATCAATGTTACCGTCATCACCGAACTCAACACCGACAGTTCCGGCAACAACGGCAACATTGAACTGGAAAGCACGGGCTCCATGCCGATTGGCGTTATCAATGCCGGCAGCGGGAATGTCACACTTATAAGCACCGGTACCATGACCGATACCAATGCCGGCACACTGAACATCACCGGCAACCTTCTTGATATGACCGCAAACGGTGGCGCCATCGGCACCAGCGGCGACAAGATTGACACCAACGTGACCCAGATCGTCGCCGATACCACGGCCGTTGACGGTAGCGGTGTCTTTATCAATGAACTGGACGGCGCGGCTGACGGCCTCGCCATCGGGACGGACGATATCCTGACCGACGGCGGTGATGTAGAGATCATATCCGCCGGTGATGTTACCAGCGCAAGCGGCGCTGACATCGAGACCAGTGGTGAAGTCAATACGGCACAGGATTCCGGTGCGGTTACGATTACAACGAGCGGTACGGCAATCGTAAATCTGGCGGGCAATATCACCACGACCGGCGCTAACAACAATGCCGGTAACGGCAATACCGGTGGTGATGTCATGCTTGTTACCAACAACGGCACCATCGATGTCGCGCTCATCACGACTACCGGGGGCAATGCAACCACATCGGGTAATAACGGCGGCGATGCCGGATTGATATCACTGGATACCGGTTCGGGTAACACAATCAACCTGGATGGGGCCACCATTACCGCCAATGGCGGTACAACCGTGGATGCCACCGCGGGTAATGGTAACAACATCACCTTCGCCGATCAGGTCATGTTGAATACGGGCGTGACGATATCCGCTACAGGAAATACCGGCGGTGATATCGAATTCAGCGCCGGTGTCGATGGCAGTCAGACACTGGCAGTTAATACCGACGGCACCACGACATTTGGCGGTGCCGTAGGCAATGCAACACCCCTTGCCAGTGTGACCACCGATGCCGGAGGCACTACCCGTATTGATGGCGGCGAGGTTTCCACTACCGGTATTCAGACTTATAACGATGCAGTGATTCTTGGCGCAACAGCAAACATCAATACGACCGGTAATAATGTAATATTCAACGATACCGTCAATGGCAGTACCGCCAATACAGAAGATCTGACCATTGCAGCCGGTACCGGTGACGTCTCCTTCAACGGAACCGTGGGTACCGGCACACCGCTGGGCGACGTCAATGTCACAAGTACCGGCATTTTCACCATTGACAGCAACACAGCCCCGGGCGCCAACGCCGCCGCAACGACCGATACCTTCCTCGCTGACTCCCTGCGTGTTCGCGCCAGTAACCGTATCAATATCGGTGGTGACGGTGATGGCGATGTGATTCTCAACGGCAGCGGAGGCGGCAATGTGCTCGATCTGCAATCGACCCTGGCATTGTCGGGTTCGGTGATGGAATTCAGTTCCAGTATCCTGCTCACAGCCGGAGATGTGCTGCTGGAAACCACAGCGAACAACTCGGATATCGTCATGGATGTCGAGGGGCTGACCGGTGCGGCAGGGACCCCGGATGAACGCATCATCCAGACACCGGGTAACATTACCACGTTGGTAGGCGGCGGTAATGCCCAGACTATCCTTCAGGATTTCGAGAGTGGTGGTAACCCGGCGGTCTCCACGGACGGCAAGAACACCGTTCTGAATGGCTCCACTGTCAGCGTGGAAAATCTGCTCACCGGCAGCAGTCTGGATGACTCGGTATTCCCGCAGGTCCTGGCCAATACGATTGCAGTCACCTTTGATGGCAATCTGGCATTGGGAGACGATGCAACATCGACACTGGCTTTCACTCATGAGCTCGATGATGCGCAGATGGATGGCCTGTTGTCGGGCGGCGCCACGGCCCTGGGGATCACGGTCAACGCATTGGGAGCGGATAATGGCGATATAGTTCTGGATCGGGCGACCAGCTTCGGCGCCAATGATCTTTCCTTGACGGCGGCCGGATTCATTACCGACAACACAAATGGACTGGCTTTTCAGTCATCCGGACTGTTGACACTGCAAAGCGGCGCGGATATAGGTGTGACAGATCCGGGTGGCAATACCGGTAACTCATTCACCATTGATGTGAATAACCTGATTACGGTTACTGACGCTGTCGGCGCGGTCAATATCACCAATAACGCCAGTGCCGGCGATGCCACCTACGCAGTCGATGTCGCCGGTACCGGGTCAATCACGAATTTCACCCTGACGCAGGACGCCAATAACCTGTTAATCGATGAGATCAATGCCAGCGGTGCGGTCAGCATCAACTCGGCCGCAGCTATCGTTGATAACGACGATACGGATATTGATATTACCGGCAGCACAATTCACCTAGTTGCAGCCACGGGCATTGCGGACGGGGATGAACTCAGTATCAATTCAACCGATGGCACAAACGGCCTGGCCGCGACTACGACAACGGGTGATATCAATATCCTTGATACCACCGGTGGTTTGACTGTTGGCGCACTGACCTCGGATTTTGACGATACCGGGGCAACCACGACTACGACCACCGGTATCACAATCACCGGTGGCGCGGCAGGTGATGACATCCGTATACGCGCGAGCAGCCCGTTAACGGTGAATGATGCAGTGACCAACACCGGTGGCGGCAATATCACCCTGGCGGCCGAGGGCACGGCCAACACCGACGACCTGACTATTGATGACAACATCACGGCAACAGGCGGTAACGGTACTATCCAGTTATTTGCCGGCGGCGATATCGTTCATACGTCGGGAACAATTTCCGCCGTTAATAGTGGCACCGTCGACCTGTTCGGTGGTCGTGATTTTGCCGACGGTACGCCCGCAGCCGGCCATGCAGACGGTGGTATCGCCATGACAGCCGGTGCCGTTGTGCAACAGGCCAATGGAGCGACTGTCACACTTGCCGCGCGGGGAGATGTCGCGCTTGCTGTTACAACATCAACTGGTGGAACAGTCAATATTACGGCAGGAGATGATACATTCGCCGCCGACACCGCGGGCGCCATCACCGATGCCAACGCAGCGGCGGACAATATTACAGCAACGACAACGGTATTGACCGCGGACACCGGTATCGATACGGACACGGCGGTGGATAATCTGACGGCCGATAATATCACCGGCAACAACATCGACATCACGGATGCCGATGACGTGACCTTGTTAACGACATTCAGAAACCAGGCTGCCAATGGCACCATGGCGTTATCGACAACCGACGGCAGTATTGATACATCGACCGTGGCCGTGTCCACCCAGGATGGCGCGATAACATTCACCGCCAACGATGCCGGGGCCAATAATGACCGCAGCATCACGGTGGGTTCCGGCGGTATCGACAGTAACGGCGCCGGCACAGGCAACATTATATTAAACGCCGCGGATGGCGTGGCACTGGGCGGTGATGTGGATGCCGGTGCTGATAATGTCACCATAGATGCCGATAACGATGCCGCCGAAGTCGGTAATCTGGATACCTCCGGCGCCATCAGCCGGACAGCCGGGACGGTAACGGGGAACACCCTCGACCTGGACGCCGCCCAGGGGATCGTTGCAACCCTCGCGGGCAGCTCAATCTCGGCAGACAATAATACGACCGGAAATGTCGATCTCGACAATACCGCCCCGGGTGCCGTAACCGTGACCAGTCTCACAACCCTGGGTACGGGTTTCGTCCAGTTCGATCAAACCGGTAACGAATCTTTACAGGTTAACACCGCAACCACCAATGACGGTAACGTCACAATAACCAACACCGGCAATGCCGCCGCTGATACTCTGACGGTCACCACCGTAACAGCGGGCGGTACCGGCGATATTCAACTGACAACCAATACACGCGGTGATGTCGTCGTCAATGGGGATTTGACAGCGACCACGAACACCATCACGGTTGATTCCTCCGATGACATTACTCTCGGAAACGCAATCACTGTTTCCACCGGTGCCGGCGGCCAGATAAACCTGAATGTCGATATCAACGATGATGTCGCCGCCACGCTGGACCTGGGTACGGGCAGCACTATCACCTCCGCCGATATCAATTTCTCCGGCAGTAACACAAATAATAATGACACCATTGCCGCCCAGGACCTGGTCAATACCTGGATCATCACCGGTTCCGGCACGCTGGATAACGCCAATCTCAGCACGACGGCCGACTGGACCGATTTCCAGACCATCGAAGGCGGCAACACGACCGATACCATTGACCAAACCGGCGGCACGGCCCCGGATAACGCCATTGACGTGACCCTTACCGGCGTGGGCAGCGACGATGGTATGCAGGGAAATATCTCGGATACCGGTAGTGGCGGAACCATCGCTCTCGACTTTAACAACATCGATGAAATCTTCACGGACGAGACGGGAAGTACCCTCACCGGCGCGCCGGCAGCCCAGATCGCTGATGCAACCTGGACACTCAATGGCGGCAATGAAAATTACTCGGACAACGGCACCGGCCAGGACCTGGATTTTTCCGGCCCCGGTATATTCACCACACTGACCGGCGGTAGCGGTAACGACAAGTTTGATATTGATGCGGATATTACCGCATCAATCAATGGCGGAGCCGGGGATGATGAATTCGAATTCGCCGATGCGGTGACCGTGACCGGCACGATTGATGGCGGCGATGGAACCGATGTTCTGGATGTACAGAATGTAACTGCTGCAGTTGTGACTGTAGATGGACCTGGTGTAGACAATGGCAATGGTGGTCCAGATGGTTCCCGTGGTGATATTGCTGCGACAACAGATCCCATTGATAAGGGTATATCCGCCAATGACTTTAACAATATAGATACTGTTGAAGGCGGTGTTGGTGGATTTCTGACCGGTCCGGATGTGAAGACGGTCTGGAACATTACGGGCGCCGGATCCGGCACCTATGGCGAAAACGGCGACGAGACGGCCTTTTCCAACTTCACCATCACCGGTGGCAGCGACGCCGATACGTTTGTCTTCAGTGGCGGCACGTTGAGTCAGGTGGATGGCGGCGCATTGGGTGAAGGCAATACGATTATCCCGTTTACACCTGCCGGATTCGGCATGGAATACACGATCACCGGGGATGGTCAGGGTCAGGATAATTCAACAATCCAGATATTAACCGGCGGCGGCAATGAGTTCTTCAATATCGATATTCTGTTTGGGAATGATAACGCCGATATCTTTACCGTGAACGATGGCGTGACCTGGAGCGGAACCTTTGTCGCTGCCGCCAATGCCGGGACAGCGACCGCCGCCGCCGACCAGATCATTTTCAACAGCACTTCCAGCGTCACCTGGCAGTTTAACGGTGCGGGCACGCGGCCGGAAGTCTACGATTCCAATGATATCTCCGGTGCCGGCACGGTAATTGTCGGTGATATCGATGCCGGCGATGCCGCGGTGGACGGAACCAGCGGTACCGCTACCGGCAGCGGTTTCAATTTCATGGAATTTGAAATTGTCGACGGCTCTGACGCTAACGATACCTTTAATGTTCAGTCACTCGATAATGACCTGACGATTAATACAGGTACGGGGACGGATGTTATTAATGTCTCTTCGAATGCTCCGACGAATACAGGCAGTCTTGATGATATTCTGGCGACACTGATCCTGCGGGACACCGGCGGTAGTGACACATTGAACGTCTCCGACAGCGGCGATGCGGACGCCGATGCCAACGGCGGGCTCAGCGATACGGAAATCACCGGCATCTTTGGTTCCGGCGGTGCGACGCACAAGATTGATTACAACGACGGTGGCGCCAGCGAAATCGAGAACATTAATATCGACCTGGGTTCCGGCGGCGATTCATTTGGTATCAGTGGCGTCGCGGGTTCGTCCACGGTCGTGCTGAACGCCAACGGCGGCGATGATACGGTCAATATCGGCGGCAGCGCCAACTCGCTGGACGGCATACTGGGTACCCTGACGGTCAACGGCGGCGCACCATCGGGGGCCGTCGGCGACACACTGATCGTTAACGATGCGGGTGACAATACCGGCACTATTTACTCAATCAGTTCAGGTACTATTAATCGCGCGGGCATTATCCCGATCGATTACACGACATTTGAACAACTCGATTTGCTGACCGGTTCCGGCAATGACGCTATTACAGCGAATGGCTGGGCCCCGGTCACGGGAAATGTGACGGATGCGGGTCCGGCTGATACGGATACGTTCACAGTCAATACCGCTTTCTCGGTTACCGGCGACTTTACTATCAACCGAATCGAAACCCTGGATAATTTTCCGGTCCCCAGTGTGAAGGCCCTGGGCGCGGATACCCTCACTATTATAGAAGCTGACACCGTCGGCTCTGCCGCTGATCCATTTGATTTTTCCGCAAATACGTTAGTGATGACGGATAGTGGCGGTACAGGCGGCACCTTTATTGATAATCAGGGCGGAAATCTGGATATAGATATCGATAATATTTTTGGTAGTGACTTCTCCCTGGATAATGGCGGCAATAACCTCTTCATAACAGGCACCAATGGACTGGATGTGGCCACGGGTAACGTCGAACTTATAAACGTGGGTACCGTTACCCAGGATGCGACTGTGACCGTAGGGAATCTGTATATCGACAGCACGGGCAGTATCACGCTAACGGATATGGCTAACGTTATAAACGGACTGGCTACCGACACGACCGGTGGTGATGTCAACATTGTCTATCAGAGTACCGCAATCGGTAATTTCACCACTGCCCGTGGCACAAACGTCGGTGGTATTGATACCAATGGCGGTGATTTAACCCTGGCTGCCAAAAGTGTCACGAATTCAACCAGCATTACAGCCGACACTGAAACCAATGGCGGCGATGTCAGCATCGACGGTGGTGTCGATGTTAATAATGCGACACTGGATGCGGGTACTGGTGATCTTACGCTGAGCACGGTTGATAATAATGAATTCGTACAGACCAGTGGTACAGGCTTGATTGTTGGCGATGCCCTGGCTGTGAATTCACGTCAAACTGATGTCGATACCGATATAAATTCATTCTCCGGAGTGAGTGATACCAATTTTATTCGTGTTGATAATACGGGTGGAGGAACACTAACCGTTAACAGTGTTGATACCAGTGCCAATAATGCCCTGATTGATATTAGTAATGATGCCGGTAATATCGTCGTTGCCGATGATGTGGATGCCGGCACAGGAAGTGTCCTGTTAACGACTACCACCAGCGGTAATATTAATAATGGTGGCGGTCTGGTTTCCGGTGATTTGATTATTTTTAATTCTGTGGGCGGCATTGGTATCACGGGTGGTGCGGTCATGACAGATGCTGCCAATGCGGTCGATTCAATGCGATTTTCGACCGGTGGCGTTGGGGCAGCCGGTAATATCAATATCAATGAAGTGAACAATTTTAGTACCAGTTCCCTGAGTTTTACTCCCGCTACACATGCCTCTGGCCAGACGGTGACCATACAGAGTAACGGCGGAGCTGGCACAATCACGGTTGATGAACCTTCTTCAGGTGACGATGGCCTGGATGCGAACGATACGCTGGTCCTGGATGCGAATATCAATGTAACCACGACGACGGTGACCACGGCGGGCGGGCTGGCTAATTTGATCTATGACGGTAACACCACGCTGGCGGGTGGCAATACGACCTTTACCGTCGATAACCTCCGCTTTGGCGGCACGGTCAATACTGGAGGCAGTGATCTGGCAGTCGGCGGTACCGGAAATCTCGGCCTGAATGGCGATATTCAGAATGCCGGCATTATTGATCTTGATGGTATTAACGTGGTCGTTCAAGCAAATTCAATTCTTGAATCCAATGTCAATGATATACGTTTTGCCGCGGGTGGTATTTCAGGCAGTGCCCCCCTGCAACTGATACCCTCGGCAGCCGGGGAATCGATAGCCATATCCACCGGGACACCCTCTGATTTGAATTTTAATCCCGCTGTATTTTCCGCATTTGGTGGTCATCTGATCATCGGCGGAACACTCGATCCGGCGACCTTGCCGATTCAACCGACGGCTGCAACCGTGCTTGCCGATTTCATTACCATTGAAGATCCGTTCAACATGCCCTCTGCTCAGGGCTTAACCTTGCTGGCAAGCGGTATTGTCCTGGATACGAACAGTATAAACGTGGGCGGCTCTGGTGGCGGTGCGTTTAACGCCATAGCCGTCGGTAACGCCTGTACGGTTTGTGCCGGTCTCACCCAGGACGGAAATATCACCGCCAATCAAAACATCGTCATCGACGCCGGCAGTGGGTTGCTCGTTGCGGAAGGCACCATCGAAAATGCCGGCAGTATCGAATTGAACTTTGCCGGCGGTGATGTTCAGATTGCCCTGGGTGAAAATGAAGACAATGCCAATAACCTGCAGGGTAATGCAAACGGTGTTGAGCTGGATGCCGGCGTTGAAAACTTCATTAACAATATCCTGGGTCTCACTGTTAACGCCGTCATCGTCACCTTCTTCAACCCGGCCTCAGCGCTGATCGGCCTGCAGGAAGTGGCTTTCATTGATGTTGGATTATTCGAAGAAGAGTTGACCCTGTTCGGCACCATCGGCCGGGGTATTGCCCTAAGCCTGGCGCAGTGTGAGGAAATCGAGGGCTGTGCGCCGAATGTTACCGAAGAGGAACTGGTTGAACTGATTGAAGGGCTGGAAGGCCGCATTGCGGAACTCGAACGCCGTCTTGCCGAAGAAGGTGATCCTGCCGAGCGTGCCCGCCTGGAGGAACTGATTGCCGGCTTCACGCAGGAGCTGGAGAATTTCAGGGATTACCAGCAGCAACTGGCTGAATTCTTCGAACCCGCTGAAGAGGAATTCGAGGATGAATTTGCTGATGAATTCACCGATGAATTCATCGAGGAAGCCCCGGCTGGTCCACCGGACGTCGATACCGTCGAGAAACTGGCCGGTATGCTCAAGGTGATCAATGCGCGTATCCAGTGGCTGGAGTCACTCAAGGATGACCCGGAAGAACGCGCCAGGCTCTCGGAAATCACCGGTATGGAACTCACCAAGGAAGATCTCGATGCGATCATCGAGGCTACCCGGGCAGAGGCAGGTTTTATAGAAAACCAGTTAAAGCTGTTACTCGAAGGCAAGGAAGCCCGTCATGATGACGTGCAGCGGCGGCTATTTACCGCTGATGCCGGCGACGATGCTAACATCATGACAGTCGCCTATGGTCCGTCACTACTGGATCTCGATATTCAGGGTACTACACTGTATTACAGATGAAACGACTGACACACACAATCGGGTTGTTGGCAGTGTCCGGACTGATGGCTATAGCGCCCGCCGGTCATGCCCGTATTCTGGCGGATGACGAGGCTGAACAGGCTGCAACACCGGCATTGCGCGATGAGGCGCGGCTTTTTTCCTCGATCCGCATGGGGCTGGCATTATCCATGGCCCAGTGCGAGGGCAGGGAATTGTGCACACCTACCGTAAATTCGGATGAAGTTCAGCGCTTGCTTGAAACGTTGAACACCCGTATCGAGGACCTGACACTGAAACAGGAAAGTGTCGAGGACCCGGAAGCCTTCGAAGAGGTACTGTCGCTGTACGTGGATGAACGGGATAACCTCAACAGCTTCCTGGAACGCCTGGGTACCGTTGAAGAAGATATCGAAGATATTGGCGTCGAAAGCGAAGTCGTCGATTTCGAAGACGCGGAACTGGACGAGACACTCTCTGAAGATGCGACATTTGCCGACGAATCCGTGGATTCAGCCGCCGGGGACGAGTTTGAAATCTTCGAGGATGTGGGTGAAGAACTCGAGGATGATATCGGTGCCGATGAATTTGACCCCGCGGAACTCGACGTCCCCGAATAAGAGTCCACGGTTTTAACGCGGACACGCTTCCGTCCGCGTGAATCGGCTATTCAGCCGCTGACCGATAGTTGCCGCATCACTCCTGGTGACAGGGCCTGTCAGGTATTGATATCCGGTACTATTAGCGGACTGAAACGCCCTCAGTCAATCTTGATCGGTTGATTCGGATTGGGTTCTTCACGAGGGCCGTATTTCTGGATGTATTCGGCAATGAGTTTGTCAGCCTCCTTCATCTCGGTAGACGACAGTTTGGGTATTATTGCTTCAACGGCATTGATACTTTTCGGATGCTGGTGCGATGCCGCCACGCTGTACCAGATGTAGGCAAATTCATTATCCTGGGGCACGCCGTTTCCATCGGAATAGAGATTGCCCAGTTTGTACTGGGCCTGCGGTACCGCTTGTTCTGCGGCCTGGCGAAACCATTTACCGGCTTCCTCGTAATTCTGTTCCACACCCTGGCCTTTCATGTACATGATGCCAATCCAGTACTGGGCCATGGGGTCATTCGAGGTGTCGGCCAGTGACATCATGGTATTGTAGGCCGTGTCGTAGTCACCGGTCAGGTAGGCCACCACACCGGAATTGAAATCCGCGTATGCAACCTGAACGTTGAAACTGAAAGCAAAGATCAGAAGTAATAGTTTTTTCATGAATATGCCTGTTGGTTGAGGGCTGTTTCTTTCGTAAAATGAGCGACTTTTTCAACCGCTTCACGGGTTATAGTTCTCCGGCAGACCATTGATCTGCCAGTCAATTAGTCCCTGAAAGCGCGGAATTGTTTCATGCAGACCCATAAATGTAAATATTGAGAGGCTCGTAAATGCCCGGATTTTCAGCATATCGTGTACACGACGAGAATGACCGACTGCACGGTTCCATGGAAATCCTGACCCTGGATGATCTGGACAGCGGTGAGGTGGTCATCCGTGTTCACTATTCCAGCGTCAACTACAAGGATGCCCTGGCGGTCACGGGCAAGGGCAGGATATTGCGCAAATTCCCCATCGTTCCCGGTATTGATCTTGCCGGGGTGGTGGAAACCTCATCGGACTCGCGTTTTCAGCCCGGTGACGGTGTTCTGGTTACCGGTTATGAACTCGGTGTGTCCCACGACGGTGGCTATGCCGAGCTTGCCCGGGTGCCGGCTGACTGGGTCGTGCCATTGCCCGCGGGCATGGATGCGCGCACGGCCATGGTCCTGGGTACCGCCGGATTTACCGCGGCACTGTGCATCGAGCGTATGGAACACAATGGATTAAATCCGGAGCAGGGGCCGGTTGTGATCACCGGCGCCACCGGCGGCGTCGGCGGGTTTGCCATCGATATGCTCGCCGGCCGTGGTTATGAAGTCGTTGCAGTGACGGGAAAATCCTCTGAGCACGATTACCTCAAATCCCTGGGTGCGAAAACCATCATGGATCGTCACCAGATTAATCTGCAAGGGCCCCCGCTTGAAAAAGGCCAGTGGGCCGGGGCCATTGATAATGTCGGCGGCGATATTCTTGGCTGGCTGACACGCACGACGCAGCCCTGGGGTTCCATAGCCTCGGTGGGACTCGCGGGCGGCAGTTATCTCAACACCACGGTGATGCCGTTTATACTTCGTGGTATCAGCCTGCTCGGTATTACCTCGTCCGGTTGCCGGCCTGAATGGCGTGCGCCACTCTGGCAACGCATGGCTGCTGATCTGGCCCCGGCACACATGGGCAGCATCGTCACTAAAGAGGTGGGCCTGGAACAACTGCCGGAAGTGTTCAACGCCATGCTGGCCGGCAAGTCACGTGGTCGGACTATTGTGATGATTGGGGAACAATAGTTGGTGAATGGTGAATGGTGAATTGTGAGTATAGAATGGGATTTGCTGATTTCAGATACTGACTATTCACCAATCACAATTCACAATTTCAATTGTTTTACAGGTCACTGAGCCAAATGACTGAATTAAAATTGTAACGGCTATGAGTAAGACTTTATACGACAAAATCTGGGATAACCACGTGGTCCATGACTTCGGTGACGGCACTGCGCTGGTGTATATTGATCGACATCTCATCCATGAGGTGACGTCACCGCAGGCGTTCGAGGGGCTGAAACTGGCCGGCCGCAAGCCCTGGCGCACGCATGCCGGTCTCGCCGTGCCGGATCATAATGTACCGACGGTAGACCGCGAACGTATAGATGATCCGGTCTCGCGTTTGCAACTTGAAACCCTGGACCGGAACTGCAGGGAAACCGGCATCGTCAAGTTTGATATCAACGATCTGCGCCAGGGTATCGTACATGTCATTGGTCCGGAACAGGGTGCCTGTTTGCCGGGCATGACCATCGTCTGCGGGGATTCCCACACCTCGACCAACGGTGCGCTGGGAGCACTGGCCTTCGGTATCGGCACCTCCGAGGTAGAACACGTACTGGCGACGCAAACTCTGGTATTGCGCAAGGCCGGAAATATGCGCGTCAATGTCATTGGCAAGGTTAATCCGGGAATTACCGCAAAGGACATTATTCTTAATATCATCGGAGAGATTGGTACGGCTGGTGGTACCGGTTACACCATCGAGTTTGCCGGTGACGCCATTGCAGCCTTGTCCATGGAGGGACGCATGACCGTCTGTAACATGGCCATCGAGGCCGGCGCCCGCGCCGGACTGATTGGCGTTGATGAAACAACCATAAACTATGTCCAGGGACGGCCGCTCGCCCCGGCCGGTGAACAATGGGACATCGCTGTTGACTGGTGGCGGACATTGCAAAGTGACAGCGATGCCATGTTCGACAAGGAAGTGGACATTGACGCCGGCTCTATCAAACCGCATGTCAGTTGGGGCACATCACCGGAAATGGTGGTCGCCATCGATGATGTCGTGCCGGATCCCGAACAGGCGCCCGAAGATCGCCGTGAGGGTTACCGGCGTGCGCTCGAATACATGGATTTGAAACCGGGTACAGCGATAACGGACATTCGTATCGACAAGGTCTTTATCGGTTCCTGTACCAACTCACGTATCGAGGATTTGCGGGCCGCGGCCGAGGTGATCCGGGGCCGCAAGGTGGCCGATAACATCACCCTGGCCATGGTCGTGCCGGGCTCCGGACTGGTCAAACAGCAGGCTGAAGCCGAAGGACTGGATAAACTCTTTCTCGATGCCGGCTTTGAATGGCGTCAACCGGGATGCTCCATGTGCCTGGGTATGAACCCCGATCGCCTTGCGCCGGGTGAGCGCTGCGCCTCGACATCGAACCGCAACTTCGAAGGCCGCCAGGGCCAGGGCGGGCGTACGCATCTGTTGAGTCCGGCCATGGCGGCGGCGGCGGCTGTTGCCGGGCACTTTACGGATATTCGCGACCTTTAAATGTTTGATATCAGGAGCCGTTTCGACACAGGATATTGGTGATTGGTGATTGGTGATTGGTGATTGGTGATTGGTGATTGGTGATTGGTGATTGGTGATTGGAGAATAGTAAAAATTATTAATGGAGTTAATGGATGAACACACACAAGGATCTCGAAGTATGGAAGAAAGCCATCGATTTTTCAGAAATGATTTATTCGATAACAAAAACGTATCCGAATGATGAAAAATTCGGACTGGTCTCACAAATGCGCAGAGCTGTAGTATCAATCAGTGCGAATATTGCCGAAGGTGCTGCCAGAAAGACCAGAAAGGAATTTGTACAGTTTCTTTACATTGCGAGAGGATCAGCGAGTGAACTGGACACTCTCCTGAAAAAATCAGACAGGACTAATATGGCCAAATCATCTGTTCTTGAATCCGCAAGAATGCAAAACCGGATAATCCTGAAAATGCTCACATCCCTGACGCGGAATCTGAATTATTGACTATTCACCAATCACAAATCACCATTCACCAGATATGAAAAAGTTCAAAACCTTCACCGGCATCGTCGCCCCCATGGATCGTTCCAACGTCGATACCGACGCCATCATTCCCAAGCAGTACCTGAAATCCATCAAGCGTACGGGATTCGGGCCGTATCTCTTTGATGACTGGCGTTACCTGGATCCGGGTGAACCTGACCGCGACAACACGGGGCGGCGCATCAATCCGGAATTTATTCTCAACCAGCCGCGTTACGCCAACGCGGAAATCCTGCTGACACGCCGGAATTTCGGCTGCGGCTCGTCACGGGAACACGCGGTATGGGCACTCGAGGATTACGGGATCAGGGCTATCATAGGTTCGAGCTTCGCCGATATATTTTACAGCAACGCCTTCAAAAACGGTTTATTGCTGGTGCAACTCGACGAGGGCACCCTGGACAGGTTGTTCAATGACACCCTCGTAAACGAGGGCTATACGCTGACCGTGGATCTGCAAGCCCAGCAGATAACGACGCCCGAAGGCGAACAGATCCCGTTTACGGTGGATGCCACCCTGAAAGAGCGTCTGCTCGAGGGACTGGATGATATTGCACTGACCCTGCAATACGCCGATGAGATCCGCGACTATGAGAAACGTCAGAGCCGGGTGACGCCGTGGGTATTTCCGGATCTCGTAAAGGAAAAGTGAAGGCTGTAAACGGTGTCTGCCTGAAGGCAGACACCTGCACCACACATACCCAGGTGTCAGGCTTCACACGCAGGTGTCAGGCTTTCAGCCTGATACCGTAAGTCTGCCTCTCACTGTCTACACGGTGTCTGACTGGAGTCAGACACCTGCACCGCACTCTGGAGTTCACTGTCCCGTCTTCTCACCGATATCATCCAGCAACGCCTCGACGTGGGGCCTGAGTTCCGATTCCTCGCCCAGTTGATCGTAGAGAAGTTGCCAGTGACTCGCGGCTTCCGTGAAGTCACCGGACTGATACGCAGACATTCCCGCCAGCCACAGGACCGGCGGATACTCCGGCGCCAGCGACAGGCTTTTATCAATCAATGAGCGGATGTCCGCATCGAACTCGCCATTATTGGCCATGAGCAGTGCATCCACGTACATCACGATAAACGCCGGTTCACTGTCCTCGAGTTCGTTCAGGCGCCGTGCTGATTCAACGGCGTCTTCGTAGCGTTGCAACACCAGGTAGGAGCGTGTCAGCATTTGCCAGCCACGAACATCATCGGGCGTTTCTTCCAGGCGTTGCTCCAACTGGCGGATCATGGCGTCGACATCAATGTCGCCGTTCGCCGCCTCCTGCATTGCGGTTGCCTGTCCGTTTTCAGAGAGGCTTTCCGGGCTGCCGGTCATGAGATAGACAAGGACGGTACAGGCGGGGATGAATGCCGCGATGAATAAAGTGGTTTTGAGGGCAGGGCGGATTGTCGTAACCTGGGCCCGGTTATCCGTAATGAGGTTACTGTTGACCAGGGAACGTTCCAGTTCCTCGCAGGCTTCCCGGTATTGTGATTCCGTCAACAGGCCGTTGTTTTTATCACGTTCAATCTCGGCATAACGCGATTTATAGATACCCAGCAATTCCCCGGCTTCCTGGTGCGGTTCAACCGCCGGTCGTATCAGTACCCGGGCCAGTACCGCTATGGCCAGCAGTACAGAGAGGATGGACAGAACGAGAAACAGGTTCAAGAGTTTTCCCCCCCGTCATCGTCCCTGAGTATGGCCTCGATGCGCTTGCGTGTCTCTTCAGTCAATGGCCGGGCATCGGCGTTCGCGGCATTGCGTTTGGAGATGGTGCGGATCAGCAGGAACAGTGCGAGCAGCAGAATAACAAACGGGCCGGCCCAGAGGACCAGCGTGTTATCACGCAGCGGCGGGCGGTAGAGAACGAAGTCGCCATAGCGATCGGTCAGGAACTGCACAATCTCCTTGTCGGTCTGGCCGGCTTCGATCTTTTCCCGGATGACATTTCTCAGGTCCTGGGCAAGCTCGGCATTGGAATCGGCGAGATTCTGGTTCTGACACACCAGGCAGCGGATCTCCTCGATCATGTCATAGTATCGCGACCTCGATTCCGGATCTGAAAAATCGGGCGGCACATCCTCTGCGTGGCTTGCCATGAATGAAGCCATGAGAAGTGTGATTGTCAGCAGGCGCGTCATCATGGCTATCCCGTTCATCATGTGGATTCGGCCTTGAGTTGCTTCAGTATCGGCATGATGGTGTCACGCAGGGAATCCCCGGAGATCGGGCCGATATGTTTGTGCCGGATAATGCCGTTGCCGTCGATGATGAACGTTTCGGGCACACCGTAAACACCCAGTTCGATACCGGTTTTACCCTCGTGGTCAAACAGGGATTTTTCATAAGGATTCCCGTATCGTTCCAGCCACTGCAGTGCCGCCTCGCGTTCATCCTTGTAATTCAATCCGTAAATGGTGATCCCGGTCTGCTCGGAAAGCGACACGAGTAACGGGTGTTCCTGCAGGCAGGCGGTGCACCAGGAGGCCCAGACATTGAGCAGAAAGGGCCGTGAAGGCAAACCCTGTTCCGTGATCATAACATCCGGTTCAGACAGTTCGGCCAACGAAAATGCGGGTACCGGCTTATCGATCAATACCGAGGGGATCTTGCGTGGATCATGTTGCAGGCCGAACAGGAATGCCACGATCAACAGGCCGAAGATGCCCAGGGGAACCAGGTATCGCACCATGTTATACGGATTTGCCCCGTGCCAGTGCGGACTGCAAGGCGCTTAAGCGGTCCTCGGTGGTTGCCGGTTGTTTCAGCCGGTAGCGCCGGTCCATGGCTGCCAGCAATCCACCCACGCCCATGAACAATGCACCCAGCCAGATCCAGTTGACGAACGGTTTATGATAAATTCGCATGCTCCAGTCACCCTCGCCGACGGGCTCCCCCAGCGATATATACAGATCCCGGGTCAGGCCCGAATCGATACCGGCCTCGGTCATGGGCATGCCACGGACCTCGTAAATGCGTTTTTGCGATGTCAGTGTGGTCACCGGCTTGCCGTCACGTGTAATCCGCACCACAGCCTCGGTCGCCCGGTAATTGGGACCGGGGACCTCGCGCAGTGTCTCAAGGTGAAATTCGTATCCGGCAAAGTCGATGTGTTGACCCGGACCCATGCGTGTGTGCAAATCGACATCGTGCAGGCTGGTTGCCGTAACGCCGACGATGGCAATCGCCATACCCAGGTGGGCGAGGTTCATGCCGTAAAAACCGGCCGGTGTGGTCGTGATGGCGTTTACCAGGCTGGCGCGGTGCCGGTAGCGTTGCACCAGGGAGAGGCCGGTACTGAGCGTAATCCAGAGGGCGGCAGCAATACCCGTGAAGGTATAGACGTATTCCTTGTCCACCAGGGCCACGGTGATCAGTACAGCCAGCACCAGGCTGCTGACCAGTACCGGCACAAGCAGATTCCGCAAGCGGCGCATGTCGTCCTTTTTCCAGCGTGTGTGGATGCCGATGCCGAGAAAGAGAAACACGGGCAGCACCACCGGTATAAAGACCAGGTTGAAATACGGCGGTCCCACGGAGAGCTTGCCCATCCCGAGCGCTTCAACAAACAACGGATACAATGTGCCGAGCAATACGGTGAGCATGGCCACCAGCATCAGCACGCTGTTCATGAGCAAAAAGGTTTCCCTGGATAACAGGTCAAACTTGCCGGCGTTGATTGTTTGCGGCGCCCGCCAGGCGTACAGCAACAGCGAGCCGCCGATGAAAAAGACCAGCAATGCCAGTATGAACACACCGCGCGTGGGATCGGTGGCAAATGCATGCACCGAGGTCAGTACGCCGGAGCGCACCAGGAAGGTTCCAAGCAGGCTGAGACCGAAGGCGCAGATGGCCAGCAGGAGGGTCCAGTTTTTGAAGACTTCACGTTTTTCCGTGGCCGCCAGCGAATGGATCAGCGCGGTGCCGATCAGCCAGGGCATGAACGAGGCATTCTCGACCGGGTCCCAGAACCACCAGCCACCCCAGCCCAGTTCGTAGTACGCCCACCAGCTGCCAAGGGCAATGCCGACAGTAAGAAATGTCCAGGCCATCAGGGTCCAGGGCCGCGACCAGCGCGCCCAGGTACTGTCCAGTTGACCACCCAGCAGCGCGGCAATGGCAAAGCCGAACGCCACCGAGAATCCGACATAGCCCATATACAAAAGCGGCGGATGAAAGATCAACCCCGGGTCCTGCAGCAGCGGATTCAGATCGGCGCCATCCGGCGGTACGGGAAACATGCGGTCGAATGGATTCGAGGTAAAGATCATGAACAGCAGGAAGCCGACGCTGACCAGACCCATGACGCCGAGGACACGGGCCACGAACACCAGCGGCAGGCGGCGGCTGAACAGCGATACTGCGGCGCTCCAGATTCCCAGGATCAGCGTCCACAGTAACAATGATCCCTCGTGCGCGCCCCAGACTGCCGATACCTTGTAAAACCAGGGCAGCTTCGAGTTGGAGTTATTGGCCACATAGGCCACGGAAAAATCATTATTCAGAAACAGGCTGACCAGCAACAGGAAAGACAGTAACAGCAAGGCGCATTGCAGGCGCGCCGCGGACCGGGCCAGCAGCATCCATTGCAGCCGCTGTTGCGTGGCGCCGAGCAGTGGAAACACCGTCTGCACGACGGCAACAGCCAGCGCCAGAATGAGAATGACATGCCCGAGTTCAGCGATCACGGTCCGGCATGCCCCGAGTTCTTGAACATTTCAGCGGCGTTGGCGCTGTTCAGTGCATCGGCGACTTCCGGCGGCATGTAATTTTCATCATGCTTGGCCAGCACTTGCGCGGCCTGGAAGACGCCATTGTCATCGAGCTTGCCGTTGGCGACGATGCCCTGGCCCTCCCTGAACAGGTCGGGAAGAATACCGTCGTATTGAACACTTACGGTGTTGGCGGTATCGGTAAGATCGAAGGATACCCGCAGGCTTTCGGGATCACGCTGCACGCTGCCGTCCACGACCAGCCCGCCGACGCGAAAGGCGCGGCTCTGTGGTGCCTCACCGTCGCGAACCTGGGTGGGGCTGTAGAAATACAGCAGGTTTTTTTCAAAGGCGGTGAGGATCAGTGTGGCGGCAATGCCTATACCCAGCACAATACCGCTGACCATGAGAATGCGTTTTTTACGGAGTGTCAGTGTCATTATTGAATACGTTGCTTGAGTTTTCGGTAAATATTTTTCTCACGGGCCCTGGAAAAATACAGGTTCAGCACCATGACAAGGGCCCAGAGACCATAGGATGTCCAGACGTAGAAACCATACCCCCCCATGTGAAGAAATTCCTGCATGCTCATATTGACCGCCTCTTTGCGGATTGGTTGACCAGATCCCTGACCCACGATGCGTTGGCTTCATATTCCAGTATTTCCGCGCGTGCGCGAATCATCAGGACGGAGAAAAAATAACACATAAAACCAATCCACATCAGCAGCAGGGGGATGAGCATGGAAGTGTGAATGGAGGGTGATGAAAACTTGGTCACCGTCGGGCCCTGGTGCAGGGTGTTCCACCATTCTACCGAGTAGTGAATGATGGGAATGTTAACCACACCCACCAGTGCCAGTATGGCACCGGCGCGGGCGCCGGTGCGCCGATCCTCGAACGCGGAAACCAGCGCCATGTAACCGAGATACAAAAACAGCAGGATCAGCTCCGAGGTCAGGCGTGCATCCCAGACCCACCAGGCGCCCCACATGGGCTTGCCCCACAGGGAACCGGTCGCCAGCGCGAGGAACGTGAACGAGGCGCCCAATGGCGCGGCGCTGCGGGCGATGACCTCGTTGACCTTGATGCGCCAGATCAGTGAAATACCCCCACTGACAGCCATGACCATGTACACGAACATGGACATCCAGGCGCTGGGCACATGGATATAGATGATTCGGAAACTGTCACCCTGCTGGTAGTCGGCCGGCGCCAGCACCAGGCCACCGTACAGACCGGCGAGCAGGAAAATCACACAGACCACCCCGCACCAGAATGACACCCGGAAGGAAACGTCGTAGAAATACTTCGGTGAGCCGAATTGATGTATCCACTTATACATTAGCGATAACCTGTTTTACATGCATTTCGAGACGATTCCTGATATTTCGACCCCGTTCGGACAGGCATCAGGGTAATTCGGGAGAAATCTTGCATTTCCTTGGCATTGTAAACCCGGGATTCCCCGCATTCGCCCGGAACGATAGTGAGTTGTCATTTCGACCAACGGGAGAAATCTTTTTTCACAGTGCGTAAACATAAGATCCTTTGCAAGCACCCTCGCTACGCTTCGGCACAAGGCCCGGAATGAAATACCTGTCAACATTAATGTATTCATGGACTCCTCAGGATTAACTCATTCTGACACGGATGGCGGCGGCCGTGGCCAGGGGACATAACGTCAACGCCAGTACCAGGATGCCGGCGAGAAAGTAAAGTTCCGCCGTGTAAGGTAACCCGGCCCGCGCATTGTCCACGGCAACCACGGAAAAAATCAATACCGGCATGTACAACGGCAGCAGGATCAGACTCAGCAGCATGCCCGCGTTGCGCAATCCCACGGTCAGCGCAACTGTTATCGCGCCCAAAAGGCTCAATACCGGGGTGCCGATCAGCAGGGTAACGCACAGGGCCAGAACGGTGTCGGCGGACAGGGAGAGCAGCAGTCCGGCGAGCACGGAAACGATAATCAACGGAATGCCGTTGATCAACCAGTGCGACAGGATCTTGGCCAGCACCAGCAGTCCCAGCGGCGAGGAGGCCAGGATCAAATCATCCAGGCAGCCGTCTTCATAATCGGATCGAAACATGCCGTCGAGCGACAGCGTCGAGGCGAGCAGGGCGGCGATCCAGATCATGCCCGCACTGAGCAACTGGATAAGCTCGGCATTGGCGCCGAAAGCAAACGGAAACAGGGTGATGACCACGACGAAAAATACCAGCGGGTTGGCGAGTTCACTGCGGCGGCGAAAGGCCAGTTTCAAATCCCGCTGCAGGGTGCCCAGAAACAGACTCGTCATCGGCGTCTACGACGGATCCAGGTGGTAATGGCGCACGTTGCAACCCTCGATTTCCATGGCTTGGTGCGTGGCGAAGACGACCATGCCGCCTGTGTCCACGTGGTGTTTGATAATGCCTTCCAGAATTTTCTTACCGTCCTGATCCAGCGCCGTAAACGGTTCGTCCAGTAACCAGCAACGGGTCGCGCTGACCAGCAACCGGGATAGCGCGATCTTGCGTTTCTGACCGGCGGAAAGCCGGCCGGTCGGCGTCTGTGCCGTGTGCGCCAGGTTAAACATTCGCAGTGCTTCACAGGCCGGTATGCCGCTGTGGCTGCGTTTCAGCAAGGTGATGTAATCGAGATTTTCCAGTGACGAAAGATCGTCCTTGATGGCGTTTTTATGCCCGAGATAGGTCAGGTTGTCGCGGATCTGCGCCGGGGTTAATGCGCAGTCACCGCCGCGCCAGACAATATCGCCCTCCGTGGCGTCGAGCAGTCCGGCCAGAATGCGCAGCAGGGTACTCTTGCCACTGCCGTTGGCCCCGTCGATCTGCAGCAGTTCACCCGGTGCGAGGCTGAAGCGGACGTCGTTCAAAATGACGTTTTCATTGCGCAGGAAAGCCACATTGCTGACTTCAAGCGAAACGGGCGCACCGGAGGTGGTCATGACAAGGGAAGGAATCGTCTGGCTGCTGTAATTTGTGTTGTGGTCAAGCCCTGGGGCTATCTACCTGATTTGGCGGGATTATAACGGAATCGAATGGCGCTGGCGAACCTGCCGTGAAGCCGGATCAGTCAGGAATCGCCGGCCGTCACTTTTTCCCTGTTATGGGTTATCATCGGCCCCGGATTTTTGACCTGATAAAGCCAGCCATGACTGTCATCACACGTTTTGCGCCCAGTCCCACCGGTTATCTTCACATCGGAGGGATTCGAACCGCTATTTTTTCCTGGCTCTACGCGAGGAAACACGAAGGCCGGTTTATCCTCCGGATCGAGGATACGGACCGTGAGCGGTCCACACGGGAAGCCATCGATGTCATCCTCGAGGGTATGGGCTGGCTCGGGCTGAACGCCGATGAAGGCCCTGTCTACCAGTCACAGCGCTTCGATCGCTACCGCGAAGTTATCGGTCAGTTGCTGGCCTCCGGCCAGGCTTATTACTGCACCTGCAGCCGCGAACGCCTGGAGTCGATACGGGAACACGCCATGCAACGCGGTGAGAAACCACGCTATGACGGCCATTGCCGGGATCGGGATGCGCCCGGCGAAAATGCCGTCATTCGTTTCAAAAACCCGCAGCAAGGCGATGTCGTCGTCGAAGATCGCATCCAGGGCCGGGTGACCTTCGCCAACCGGGAACTGGACGATCTGATTATTGCCCGCTCGGACGGCACCCCGACCTACAATCTCACTGTAGTCGTCGACGACATGGACATGCACATATCCCACGTCATTCGCGGCGATGATCACCTGAACAATACGCCCCGCCAAATCAACATCCTCAAGGCCCTCGATGCCACTCCACCGGTATACGCCCATGTACCCATGATCCTCGGGCCGGACGGGAAAAAGCTGTCCAAGCGCACCGGCAGCGCCAGCGTGCTCGACTATCGCGATCAGGGCTATCTGCCCGAGGCGCTGTTGAATTACCTGGTGCGGCTGGGATGGTCGCACGGTGACCAGGAAATATTTTCCATCGAGGAATTGATCGATCTGTTTGATATCAAGAACATCAACAAGTCCGCCGCGGCGTTGAACCCGGAAAAACTGCTGTGGCTGAACCAGCATTACCTGGCCCGCTGCGACAACGTCCGGCTGGCCGGCATCGTCTCTGGGTTCATGAACGATGTGAACCTGGCGGACGGGCCCGAACTGACCGATCTGGTCGAGGTGCAAAAACAACGCACGAAAACCGTGCTGGAGATTGTCGAGCAAAGCCGGTGTTTCTACGCGGAATTCGACGGATTTGACCCGGATGCGGCAAAGAAGCATTTACGGCCCGTGGTGCAGGCGCCGCTGGCGGAACTGCACGAGAGATTATCGGACCTTAATGACTGGAACGAGACGGATCTCCAGTCCACCATCGAGTCCGTCGCCGCGGCCCATGAACTGAAACTGGGCAAGCTCGCCCAGCCACTGCGCGTGGCGGTCACCGGCGGGCCGGTCTCACCGTCCATCGATGCGACATTGCGATTGCTGGGTCGGGAGAAAACCCTGGCCAGACTCGATAAAGCACTGGAATACATACAAAAACGCGCCTCGTCTTGACAGAAGATGTGTGCTAACGTACATTCCCGCGCCTGTTAAGAAGCCGGACCAGGCCCGGCATTTTTGACTAGTTGCTTGTAGCTAGTTGCTAGTTGCTTTTTATTCGGGGCCATAGCTCAGCTGGGAGAGCGCTTGCATGGCATGCAAGAGGTCGGCGGTTCGATCCCGCCTGGCTCCACCAATTCAGCTGTCAGATATCAGATATCAGATTTCAGACATCAGACATCGGACATCAGATATCTGAAATCTGGAAGCTATATAGTCCCCATCGTCTAGAGGCCTAGGACATCGCCCTTTCACGGCGACAACAGGGGTTCGAATCCCCTTGGGGACGCCATAAATAAAATACCCGCATCTGGCGGGTATTTGTATTTACGGGGTCAGCACGGATCCGGAAATGCAATCCGGGTAGGCTGTCCACGAACATCCCCCGAACAGGTATACTACCCTGATAAAAATAACGTGCGATTCCCCGTGACAAGAACAACCGCTCACCTCTAATGAATTCCGAAACAACATCCCGCATCGCTGTTGTCATACCCTGTTACCGGGGTGTGGACAGCATACTGGATGTTATCGATGCCATCCCTGACCGGGTCACGCTGATTTACTGTGTGGATGACGCCTGCACGGAGGGGACCGGACAAGTGATCAATGATAAATGTGCCGATCGCCGGGTAAAGATAATCCGTCATGAGAATAACCAGGGTGTCGGCGGCGCCATGGTATCCGGTTACCGGGCGGCACTGGAGGACGACATGGATATTGTTGTCAAAATTGACAGTGACGGTCAGATGGATCCGCGACTGATCCCGGTTTTTATCCAGCCTGTCATCAACGGGCAGGCGGATTACACCAAGGGCAATCGCTTTTACCGGCTGGAAGATCTGGCGAGCATGCCGAAAATCCGCCTGTTCGGTAACGCTGTGCTCTCTTTTATGTGCAAACTGTCGTCCGGTTACTGGCAGATTTTCGATCCGAATAACGGTTACACGGCCATTCACTGCAGGGTGTTGCGGATGATCCCGCTGGAGAAAATCAGCAAGGGTTATTTTTTTGAATCCGATATGCTGTTTCGTCTGAATACACTGCGCGCCGTGGTCCAGGATATTCCCATCAGCTCGGTATACAGGGACGAGATCAGCGGTATCAATATTTTTCGCGAATTGTTTGTCTTCGGAATCAGGCATACCGGTAATTTTTACAAGCGTATTTTCTATAATTATTTTTTACGCGACTTCAGCGTGGCCAGTGTGGAACTGGTGCTGGGTATGGTCATGTTTTTGTTCGGGCTGATATTCGGCAGCTATCAATGGCTGGAAAGTTACAGGCTGGGTATAGTCGCCTCATCAGGTACAGTCATGCTGGCGGCATTGCCGGTGATCATCGGCTTGCAGTTACTGTTATCCGCTCTTAATTACGATATCGAAAACACACCGAAAACCGTGTTGCATCCATTGCTGGAACGCTGAATCAGGGATCAGCCTGCCGGCCAGCCGCTGTTTTTCTTAACGCTATCCAGGTAATGCCGATGATAACGGGGAAAACCAGCCAGATAATCCGGCTGGCCAGGGCAAGCGAGATGGCGATTTCCGCCGCATAGCCGAATAATCCGAGTACCCATGCCAGCACCGCCTCGGTGACACCGAAACCGCCCATCGTTTGCACCGGGATCAACACGGCCAGATTGATGCCGGTTGTTACCAGCGCTGCCTGTGCCAGCGTGAGTTCGATCTGCAGTCCCCTGAATATGCACAGGAACAGCAGGCAGGCTGCAAACCACCTCAGCAGCGTCATCACAAACAACAGGACATGGTCACGCACATCGTATTCAGACATCGATTGCCTGGTTTGGTGGATCATGTTTACAAACCTGCTTTTAACGTCTGACTTTTCGCCCGGGGGCATACGACGGTCAAGAAACCATCTGCCGGCAGACAGCAGAAGCACTATGCTGAGCAGCAGGAGACCCGTCAGGGTAATGAGATATCCTGATGCACGAATATGCGCGGAATTCACACCGACGGCCGTAACAAACAGCAGACAGACCACCAGCAAATCGTACAGGCGTATGACCAGGAGATTGGACAACGCACGGGATAAATCAATCGACAGGTTCTGGCGAAGTATGAATGGATAGCAGACATCACCCAGCCTGGCCGGTAACAGGCTCAACAGTATGATATGGAAAATACTGATATCCAGGCATTGATAAAAACTGCCGTTACCGGTATGCCGCAGGGCCAGTTTCAGCCGCCAGGCGACAATGAAGACAAGTGCGAGAAAAATCAGCAGCACATAGACAAAAACAGCCGGGTCAAAGCGCGTCAACGTTTGCAGCAGCCGGCCGGCGCCGGAATAGATGACCAGCGCGGCCAGCAGGGTCAGGGAGACCAGTGCCGAAACCAGGTATAGAGGATGGTTCTTGCGATCACCAAGGAAAGCCCGCAGTTGTCCCAGCCTGATCATGGCCTGTGATTGTCGTAACCGAATTCATTCATGAGTGGTTCACAGATCCTGTTAACGGAATGCAACAGTCTCTCCGGCCAGTTCTGCCATGGTTCGATGTGACGGGTCTCGCTGCGATTGAGTTTTTCATGCACATCGATGTCATAGTCGGGATTGGCGTGTTCAGGATCGAGTATTTCCAGCATGCTATTGATGGTTGTCTTACGCGTCCCGGCACTGTCGCAGACAAAATCCTCGAATTTAACCCGTACGTATTGGCGGCACTGCCCCCGGCGTTGAATGATCTGTTCGTTGACATGACGCCAGGACCAGGCAAGCTGTTCATGACGATCCAGGCTTCGCCACTGATCACGGATGTGCGGATGGATGATTTCAGTAAACGGGGCATGGCCGACGACGTGTTTACGCCACGATGCGGCCTTGAAGTTTCCGATGGACTCAATCCACGTGTAGGGATGCCGGACCATATGTACCACGTGTGCCTTGTCCACATGATCGAGCATTACGCAGATAAGCGGGCTCAGATAGCTGTCGAATTCAACCGTGCAACCGGAATTCATCGCCAGCATTTTGTGTTTGCTGCGCAGGAGCAGCTTCAGGGCCATGCCTCTGAACGGATAACCCGCGCATTCGGCATTCCAGAGTATATAGGCAGGCCTTGAAGGTGGGGGTTCGAAGGCAATCCCCAGATGCGCCTGGTTTTTCCTGAGAAATTCACGCAACTGCGTAGTTCCGGTTCTGCCCGTAGACAACACAAAGCGCAGCCGCTCACCGTCAATCAATGGCGGATGATCCGTGTTCATGTCAACTTCGTCCCGTAGCGGTGTTTTCTCATGGTCATGAGGCAATGACCGAACCGGTTTGCGGCGATCGACAGGCAATAGCACATGGGCAACAGCAGCGAAAGATTGTACCTGGGTATACTGGCGGTAAGAAACGCATGGAAAAAGACCAGGATCACAACGGGTAGCGTCATGGTGAAAAAATAATCGCGTTGCTCGTTACGCAAACCGCCCATAAGCGCCCAACACATGGCCATGAGACCGAGAAGCCCGAAATACTTTTCGACAAAGATTCCGCGCCAGGCCAGTACCAGTGTGACCTTGATATGGGTCAGTGGATCGCCCAGCACGTATTCACGCAGTAACCAGGTGACCGGTGAAATCACGGCGCCGGTTTCATGTCCGCCGAGGCGGGCGCCGGTGGCCTGACTGGCTTGTTCGCGTATGCGGCTGCGTATATCGGCAATAAATCCGTCCGCACTGCCAAAATCCAGTCGTCGTGTGTGTTCTTCACCGAAGATATCTTCCGCCAGGCTGTCACCAAAATCCGGCAACCAGTAGATCCAGGCAGCCAGGTATTCCATGTTCGTCATCTGGTTATAAGAGACCCGGGACGACAGGGCATAGGCGCCGTAGCCAACCGTCACCGCGGGTCTGTCCAGTGCCTGGTAGTTACGTACAAGCCAGGGCGACAGGATCAGAACGCAGACACCGGCAAATATCAGGGTGTTTCCCAGGATAAGCTTGCCGGTCATTGGTGTTTTACGCCGCCTGTAACAGAGGATAACCGGAAGTAAACACACCAGGATCAAAAACAGGTAAAAAAACGACGGCCGGATCAATGCCAGAAGACCGAGTATGCCGGCGGCAAAGATATAGCTGCGCCTGTGGCCGTGATGCAGGGCACGGGCGAAGACCAGGTAAAAGCCCATGGCCATGGGCAGATACAGTGTCTCGGTCAGATAGTGATCCGCGTAATACCAGGGTGCACCGGACAGCAGTATGAGAAATACAGCGCCATGGGCGATGGTTGCCGATGATGTGATGTGACGCAGCAGATGCCAGCCCATGATCATGAACAAGGCCAGGTATACCAGGTTAAGCAGCTTGAAGTTACGAAATGACGTGTCGCAACTGTCCGGGTTCATGTTCGAAGCAATCAGGCAGCGAATACTGTCGGCAAAAGCGCGGTCGAACTTCATGAACGCGGCGATATAAAAGGGCACACCGGGCGCAACCTGCGCGCTTGGTTCCGGGATCTCCGCGATATCACGGGCCAGTCCGTAGACGCCATGCTGATGAAGAGACCAGGCATAGCGCACGTAAACGGTTTCATCGGCGACCGGCCCGCGGTCAGTCACCAGTATTACCCCCGGAAGGACGGTGAGCAGCACCACGGCCAGATAATGTTTCAGGTCAGGCATGGGCAATCAGGGATATACTGTCGGTGCCATTGAATTTGTGTGATCTGGCCGCGCCGTATTAGCAAGGTTGGCATAAAATATCAGATAACGTATTATTTTTTAACAAAATTTACGAAATACCGGAAAAACGAGGCTGAAACGCAGACCATGCAACCATTGCAGGCCGACAAGCACACAGACCGGTTGTACGAACATCTGCGCAGCCGTCATGGCGACAGTGACTCGGGGGCGAACGGGTACCGTTTGCAAACGTATTTCCTGCGTGAGCAGGAACTGATCCTGGCTGAAATCGGTACGGCTGCAACCGTGGCGGATCTTGGCTGCGGATCCGGCCTCATGGTCAAACCGCTGACCGGCGCCGGTCCGGATCGGCAGGTACTGGGCGTGGACTACAATGAAATTGCCTGCCGGGATGCCCGTAACAACGGCATTCATATCATCCGCGGGGATGTGTTTTCATTACCGTTTCGTGATGAAGTGCTGGATCGCGTAATCAACTGCCAGTTTCTCAACCAGCAGCCCGAAGACAAGGCAAAACATTTTATCAGTGAAGTCTACCGGGTATTGAAACCGGGCGGACGGTTGATCCTGTTGTGGCGTAATGACCGCGCCCTGATCCATAAACTGGCCGTGTTTGTTTACCGGTATATAGACCGCTTCACCGGCCGTCCCGAGTTTCCTTACTACGATAACTGGATCGATGATCTGGAACTCTACAGCCGCGAGCCTGGATTTCAATGTGTCAAAAAGCAGTTGATCTTCCCGCTTTTTCGATGGCGATTCGAAACCGTGGATGCGCTGCCGGCCCGTTTATTCGGCGCCTCGTGTTTTCTGGTTCTTGAAAAATAACCGTCAGAATCACACCTCAGTGAACATATCCCGCCTGGATGAAAACAGCCTTGATGACTGGGACGGCTACGTCAACTCCCATCCCCATGGCACGATATGTCATTTGTCATCCTGGCGAGGACTGCTGGAGACAGTGTATGGGCTGACTACCTGTTACCTGCTGGCCAGGGACGCCGGACAGGTCGTGGGTGTTCTGCCCATGGCCCGGGTGAAAAGCCTGTTGTTCGGACACACCCTGGTATCGACGCCGTTTTGTGTTTACGGCGGTGTGCTTGCGGATTCGGATGAGGTGCTTGCCGCGTTGACCGCCGGGGCGATCAGGATCGGACATGAACTGAACGTCGATTATATAGAATTCAGGGAAGTGCTGCCGTCGGTCAATGACTGGCCCGCCAAGGATTTTTACTTCCGCTTTAATAAACCGATCCAGACGGAAGCCGCGGCGAACATGCAGGCCGTGCCCCGGAAACAGCGGGCCATGATCCGCAAGGGCATTAATAATGGTCTCGTTAGTGTGGAAGATGACGGCATCGACAGGTTTTATGACATCTACGCCGTCAGTGTCCGTAACCTGGGCACACCGGTCTACCCGAAAAACTATTTCCGGGCGCTGAAGGCCGTGTTCGGGGATCGATGCCGAATCCTGACCGTGACAAAAGATCAAAAGCCGGTTGCCAGTGTCCTGTCGCTGTATTATCACGATACGGTAATGCCTTATTACGGTGGCGGTCTTGCCGTTGCCCGTACGCTCAAGGCCTACGATTTCATGTACTGGGAACTCATGCGGCGAAGTTGCGAACAGGGGCTGCGCCGGTTCGATTTCGGCCGCAGCATCAAGGGCACGGGATCGTACAGTTTCAAGAAGAACTGGGGTTTCGAACCCGAGCCGCTGTATTACAAACAGTACATGATCAAGGCCGGCACATCGCCGGATTTCAGTCCCGCCAACCCTCGTTATGAGAAATACATCAGGGTCTGGCAAAAATTGCCGTTACCTTTAGCCAATTTTATCGGACCCTACATCGCCCGCCACCTGGGCTGACCGGAAACTGCCATGATTACACGCATACCCAGACACGAAATCGAGACCATTACCTCCACCGCTGTTGAGGACATCACCGAACATGACCGCGACGAGATGGCCATCCCGACCTATCTGCATGCCAACCCACTCATCCGCTGGTTGATGTGGAAACGCTATGATCGGCTGGCGGACATGATGGAAGGCAATGCCTCCGGGGCCGCACTGGAATTTGGTTGTGGCATTGGACTGTTTTTGCCGGAATTAAGTCGGCAGTACGGAACGGTCTATGCGATTGACCTGTTTCCACACTATGCACAGCGCATGGCCGCCGAAAAAGGCATACGCGTGCATTTTATTCAGGACCTGGACGACATCGAGGCGGCGTCGCTGGATGTTATCGTGGCCGCCGACGTGCTCGAACACATCGAGGATCTCGCGGCCTATCAGCAGCAATTCAATCGCATATTGAAACCGGGTGGACAATTACTGGTATCCGGTCCCACCGAGAACCTGCTCTACAAACTGGGCCGGCTTGTTGCGGGCTTTGGTGACAAGGGCGATTATCACCATACGAATATCTATCACCTGATTGACGCAATCGAGAAATCCGGTTTTCGAAAAGGAGAAGTGATTAACCTGCCGTTGCCGTTCGCGCCGCTGTTTCAACTGTGCGCATTCAGGAAGATGCAGTAAAGGAAGCTCTGAATAAACACTCACCGTCACTTCGAGCACTCACTGTCACCTCGAGTACTCACTGTCACTTCGAGCACCCACTGTTACTTCGAGTGAAACGAGAAGTCTTTCAGAAGTCCCTGAAGGTGTGCGCATCATCAAAGTCGCCGCTGTGAATGCGTTCAATGAACGGTGGCGCCGCGGCTACAAGAGCGTCCGAATACAGCCTTTCCAGTTTTTTGAATGTCTGTTTGCGGTTGAACCAGAGCAGCACACTGGTGACCACCGATGTGCCAGGAATGGTGTAATAGGGTTCTCTGTGATCAAAATCGTGTGGATGACAATACAACCAGTGTTCCTGATCGGTATCCTGCGCCAGGCATCGACGAATCATGAAATACGGTAAATACCTCAGGTAAAAGCCGCCCAGGCAGGGGATCTCCAGCGGGCCGATACGGGAGACGGTCGCCGGAATTTCGAGCAGCCCGTTGGGCCAGCGAAACGCCCGTCCGGGTGCGCCGGGGAAACCGTTGATCGGATTGCGTACCGGCAGCACGCTGGAACTGTAGGTGAAACCAAGTTCCCGGATGGCATCCACCGCCCACAGCGATTCCCGGGTCAGGGAAAACGCGGGCGCCCTGAATCCATGCACGGCTTTTCCGCCCAGGTCTTCAAGATATTTTTTCCCGGCAGCTGATTTTTCCAGGAATCCGTCACGGGAGTCCCGGTGCAGATGCACATGATCAAAGGTGTGATACCCGAGTTCGTGTCCCTGGTTGCTGATTTGCCGGATCAATTGTGGTGATTCCAGGGCCACGCGACCGAGTACAAAGACCGTGGCCCTGATGGCGTGCCGGTCGAGAAACGACAATATGCTTTCGGTGATTTCCGGATATCGTTTGCGGAAACCCGGCGGGCGGTGGTCTTCCAGATCCAGGGTGAAAGTGACTTCGACGGCCATCTCAGGCGCTGGAATACTTTTTCTTGAAATATTTCTGGAAGAACAGGTTGGGTAAACAGGTCATCAGCGTATCGCGCACCAGGTAAGGCAAGGTGCTGCCGGGGATGTACCATTTGGCGGCGCTGCGCACGGCCGGCTGGATCCTGTTAATGACCGGTTGCATTTCGTCCTGGTAGATCCGGAAGGCCTGTTCGGGTTCGTGATCGACCAGTGCGCGGGCCAGTGTACTGGCGCCCCAGAAGGCCGAGGAAGCGCCCTGACCGGAGAGCAGGGTCAGGCTGTGCGCTGCATCCCCGCTGAGTACGACCCGGCCCTTGTGCCAGTTTTTCATCCTGATTTGAATCAATGGATCCATATAAAAAGTGTCGTTCTCAGGACAGGCGTCGAGGATCTTTGCCACAACTTCGGGCGGATCATTGAACGCCTCTTTCAGGTATGCATTGCGTTGTCCGGGCGGCGGCGCTTCGAGCGAATGATCTTTCCATATGAATACACAGGCCAGGTCGTCCTTGCCGGTGGTGTACACACACATATAGCGGTTTTGCTCCATGTGGTTTTCAAACTTGTCGACGAGGCCGATGACATTATCCAGCTTGTAGGCGGAGGAAAAGCGGCCGAGATAGATGCGCTCGATCTCATCGGGCGTAAAGGTGAGTTCACGTGTGATCGAATGCAGACCGTCGGCGCCGATGACCAGGTCAAATTCTTCCTCGTCGCCGTTATCGAAACAGACGCTAACGCGGTCATCGTCCTGGCTGATTGCCGTGGCGCTCAGTCCGAAACGGAAGTCAGCCAGATCTTTCGCCGCTTCATAGAGCACCATTTCCAGTTCATCGCGCATGATTTGTACGATATCCACACCGGCAAACAGATCCTGGTAATCCAGCAACAACATCGTGTGGCCTTTACGATTGTGATAACTGGAATAGCTGATCCCGGTGTTGCGTTCAAGCATCCGCGGCAACAAGCCGAGCTCATCCGCGTAATGAAAGGATTTGTGGGAAAGGGAAATAATGTAACCGTCGGCGCGAATCTCCGGGGCTTTTTCAATAATCACCGGCCTGAATCCGTGGCGACCCAGCCAGATCGCGGCCGTCAGTCCCGCGACGCCGGCGCCGGAAATCATGATGCGGCTGTTTTTATTCATGTCTTGTTGCTGCTCAAATCGGCTAAAAACACAGTTTGCCACAGTATGCCCAGATATTCCTTGAACACCATGTTAACAACCAGCAGCGAGTGGGCGGAAGGCAGCCAGTTCAGCCAGCCGTCGCCGTCGCCTGCCGAATAAAAATACGTCGGCGCTTCAATAACCCTGAATCCCTGTTGTTCGAACAGCCAACCCGCCCGGCGCATGTGCAGTGCATGGGTGACCAGGTATATCGTCGTTATGTCGTTATCGCGAAGTATTTCCGCGCTGTGACGGGCGTTTTCAATCGTGTTGCGACTTTTGTTTTCCCGCCAGTGGCTGCGCACAGCAAAGCGTCTCTCCAGTACCCGAGCCATGATGTCGGACTCGGCCATGCCGCCAGGGAAGACCCGGCCACCGCTGATGAGCACGGGAAGTTGCAGCACGTCGTGGATCTCCGCCGCGTAACGCATGCGCACCAGGCCGCATTCGGAAACATCGTCCAGCGGGTATTCCGGCGGTTGTACATAGCGGCCGCAACCGAGCACGACGATAGCATGGCCGACGGTATCGGCCGGCGGCTTCAGGATCAATGCGCTGTCCGGTTCGATGGTCGCGGACAGCCAGCGTGCAAATATCGGAGTTGAAAACACATACATAGCGACCAGCGCCACTATGAATAGCGACGCGGCAAACCGCCTGAATCGCCCGTAGAGCAGGCCGGTGGCCAGAAGCAATAACAGAATGCAACCCGGTGGCAGCAGCAGAGCTTTGATGGGTGCGACAATGTCCGGTGTCATAATGTCTTTTGTTAAATTAGCCAACGATGTCAGGCTAAAGCCTGACACCTGCATCGAGGAGTAGGTGTCTGCCTTCTCCTGATCAGGTGTCTGCCTTTCCCCGATCCAGGTGTCTGCCTTCAGGCTGACACCGTAACCCCAGTCTGGTAACCAACGATGTCAGGCTAAAGCCTGACACCTGCACCGAGGCGTAGGTGTCTGCCTTCTCCTGATCAGGTGTCTGCCTTCAGGCTGACACCGTAACCCCAGTCTGGTAACCAACGATGTCAGGCTAAAGCCTGACACCTGCACCGAGGCGTAGGTGTCTGCCTTCTCCTGATCAGGTGTCTGCCTTCAGGCTGACACCGTAACCCCGGTCTGGTAACCAAAGATGTCAGGCTAAAGCCCTGACACCTGCAGAAGCAGCCTGACACCTCCACTGAGGCGCAGGTGTCGATGATGCCACAACGATCTCTTTCCTGCACAAGCTAGTCCGACGGCATTACACCCCGGTAGTCCCGCAACAATCCCGGTTTCTGCTCTCCTTTCCGCAAAATACAATTGCCGATCACGAGCAGGTCCAGATCGGTGCCCATGAAACAACGGTAGGCGTCTTCCGGTGTGCAGACGATGGGTTCGCCGCGAATATTAAAACTGGTATTGACCAGCATCGGCACGCCGGTGATGTCGTGAAACGCACTGATCAAGCGGTGATAACGCGGGTTAATGCATGCATCCACGGTCTGTACCCGGGCGCTGTAATCGACGTGCGTAACAGCCGGTATATCCGAGCGTACAATATCCAGGGCCGCAAGCCCCGTCGCGTGTTTATCATTGGCATCCGGCTTCCGGCGATGCGGCTGACTTACATCAGCCACCAGCAGCATATAAGGTGAATCCACATCGAGGTCGAACCAGTCGGCAACGTGTTCGCGCAGGATCGAGGGTGCGAAGGGGCGGAAGGATTCACGAAACTTGATCTTCAGGTTCAGTTTTTTCTGCATCTCGCCCTGGCGTGGATCGGCGAGAATGGAACGATTACCCAGCGCCCGTGGACCGAACTCCATGCGTCCCTGGAACCAGCCTGTGGCCTGGCCTTCGGCAAGGGCAGACGCCGTAAACTGTATCAACTGATCATCATCGGTAACCTCGTACTCAGCACCCAGCGCAGAGAGCCGTTGTTCGATGTCGCTTTGTGCATAGTCAGGTCCCAGCAGGCTGCCGTTCATGTTGTCATCCGCGCCATACGTTCGCGGCTGACCCAGAAAATGATGATACGCGGTCAGCGCCGCCCCCACTGCGCCGCCGGCATCGCCCGCGGCAGGCTGGATCCAGACCCGATCGAAAATCCCTTCGCGAACCAGCTTGCCGTTGGCGACGCAGTTCAGCGCCACGCCTCCGGCGAGACACAGGTTACCGCATGCCGTTGTCTGCCGCAGGTCACGCGCCAGTTTCAGCACAACATCTTCCGTCACCTGTTGCACGGAAGCGGCAAGATCCATTTCACGTTGCGTGATGGGCGTTTCCGGTTGCCGCGGCGGACCGTCAAACAGATCGTTGAAACGGTCGTTGGTCATGGTCAGTCCGGTGCAGTAATTGAAATAATCCATATCCAGATGAAAGGAACCGTCATCGCGGATATCGATGAGATGATCACGGATGCAATCGGCATAGACCGGTTCACCGAAAGGCGCCAGCCCCATCAGTTTGTATTCGCCGGAGTTCACCCGGAACCCGGCGAAATACGTAAATGCCGAATAGAGCAGGCCCAGCGAATGCGGGAAGTGAATTTCTTTCTCGATGACAATGTGATTATCCCGGCCCGTACCGGCGCTGGTGGTGGCCCATTCGCCGACGCCGTCCATGGTCAGGATTGCGGCCTCGGTAAAGGGTGAGGCATAAAAGGCGCTGGCGGCATGGCTCTGGTGATGTTCCGTGAACAGGAGTTGCCGGGCCGCATCGAAACGGCCGTCGAATTTCCCCAGTTCTTCGGCGAGCAGACGTTTCTGGAACAGTTTTTCCTTCAGCCATAACGGCATGGAGCGGCGAAAGGATTCGAAACCGTGCGGGACCATGGCCAGGTAGGTTTCCACGATGCGTTCGAACTTGAGAAAGGGTTTGTCGTAGAACACCACGAAGTCCACATCGTCCAGCGTGCAACCGGCGTAATCCAGGCAGAAGGCGAGGGCGTGCGCGGGAAAAGCGGCGTCGTGTTTTTTGCGCGTGAAGCGCTCCTCCTGGGCTGCGGCGATAATGCTGCCGTCATCCACCAGGGCGGCGGCACTGTCGTGATACCAGGCGGAGATGCCGATGATCTTCATTGTTGCAATGTACCGTGATCCGATCCGGGTGTCTGCCTTCCCTCGACCAGGTGTCTGCCTTCCCTTGATCAGGTGTCTGACTTCAGTCAGACACCGTAACTGATTTATACTGCCCACACACAAACACACACGGCCCATGAATAAACGCCCACCAACCGCTGAAAACGATCGCCTGTTCGCCACACTGGCCGGCGCCGTGTTATTCATCCTGCTCGCACTGCTGTTGATGATGTCGGCAGGATGGCTGGTATTGAAGATCATACTGGGCGTTCTGGGTTCGGTATTGATAGTGACCAGCCTCTTTGCCCCCGGGGTCTTTGCCCATGAGTCGCCGCGTCCGGCCGTGAGCCCGCGTGCCATGGGTCTGACACTGACCGTGGTCGTGGCACTGCCGGCAGCAATCCTGCTCTGGCCCGGCGACGGCAGTGCGACCGGCTACAGTCTGGGTGTACTAGCCCTGGTCGTTCTTGTACTCAGCTTGATCAAGCCGGCGGTCTACGCGCATCCGGCGCGGACATGGGCGCGGTTCGCGGCCGTACTGCATCTGGTCATGACGCCGGTGCTGCTGGCGCTGGTGTACTACGGTTGTTTTGTACCCATGGGCCTGGCACTACGCGTGCTGGGTAAGGATCCCCTGCACAGGAAAACCGCTTCAACAGTGGCAAGCTACTGGATCAAACGCCAGCCGTCCGGTCCTGAACCGGATTCCATCCGCATGCAGTTCTGATCGGCCATGACCTTTCTGCAGGAACTCTGGGCGTTCATGAAAGCCCGCAAAAAATTCTGGCTCATGCCCATCTTTATCGTGCTGCTGCTGGTCGGAGGACTGATCGTGCTGGCCCAGGGCTCGGCGGTGGCCCCGTTTATTTATACGTTGTTCTGAAGTGTTAGTGACGATGTCAGGCTGAAGCCTGACACCTGCAGAGGGGGGGGAGGTGTCTGCCTTCCCTCGATCCAGGTGTCTGCCTTCAGGCTGACACCGTGAACCCCGCCCGGTACCAACGATGTCAGGCTGAAGCCTGACACCTGCAGAGAGGAGCCTGACACCTGTAGAGAGGAGCCTGACACCTGCAGAAGTAGCCTGACACCTGCACCGGGAAGCACACCGCCACGGCGATGCAAGAATTTCATAAACCCGTCAGCAGGGACATGTTATAATCCCGCGCGCTTTGTCAATAATACATAACTCCATGATTTACAACAACAATACTCTCAAAAGCAACCGCATGGATGAGCATCCGTGAAAATCCTGCTGACCGGATCGGCGGGCTTTATCGGCTTTCATGTCAGCCGTTATTTGCTGGAACGCGGCGATGAAGTCCATTCCATCGATAACGTCAACGATTATTACGACGTACAGTTGAAGGAAGATCGGCTGGCGCAACTCACGCCGTACGAGCGGTTTCATATTGACCGGGAAGACATTGCCGATCGCGAGACCATGGCGGCGCTGTTTTCCCGGATCCAGCCTGAGCGCGTCGTGCATCTGGCCGCCCAGGCCGGCGTGCGCTATTCCATCGAGAATCCCTACGCCTACATCGATGCCAATATCCAGGGCACACTCAACGTGCTCGAAGGCTGCCGCCACAACCGGGTCGAGCACCTGGTGTTCGCCTCGTCCAGCTCCGTGTACGGCGCCAACACGGCCATGCCGTTTTCCATACACCAGAATGTCGATCACCCGCTGTCGTTGTATGCCGCCTCGAAAAAGGCCAACGAACTCATGGCCCACACCTACAGCAACCTGTACGGCCTGCCCGCGACGGGCCTCAGGTTTTTCACCGTCTACGGACCCTGGGGCCGCCCGGACATGTCGCTGTTTCTGTTTACCCGCAATATCTTCGCGGGTAAACCCATCGACGTGTTCAACAACGGGCAGCACCAGCGGGATTTCACCTACATCGATGACATCGTCGAGGGCGTGGTGCGCACACTGGACAAAATCCCGCAAGGCAACCCGGACTGGCGCGGCGAGGCCCCCGATCCGGGCACCAGTTTTGCGCCGTTCCGGCTTTACAACATCGGCAACCACAGCCCCGTGGAACTGATGACCTTTATCGAGCTGATCGAACACTACACCGGCCGAAAGGCGGAAAAGAATTTCCTGCCCCTGCAACCGGGCGACGTACCGGCCACCTACGCCGACGTCGAGGACCTGGCCCGGGACGTGGATTACTCACCGGGCACGCCGGTGGAAACGGGTATCGAGCGGTTTGTGCAATGGTATAAAGACTATTACAAGGTAAGCTGATGAAACAGGAACGCACCATCTCCGTCATTGGCCTCGGCTACGTGGGCCTGCCCGTGGCCGTGGCCTTCGGCAAGCGCCAACGGGTCGTGGGCTTTGATATCCACCCCGGCCGCATTACCGAGCTTGAATCCGGGATCGACACCACCCACGAGGTGGGCAGTGACGATCTGCAGGCGGCGGATATCCTCTTTACCGCCGATCCGTCCGATTTGAAGCAGGCCGACTACCACATCGTCGCCGTGCCGACCCCGGTCACCGAGGCGCGCACACCGGATCTGAGCCCGGTGCTTTCCGCCTCGAAAACCGTGGGCGGCCAGCTGAAAAAGGGCGACATCGTGGTCTATGAATCCACCGTCTATCCCGGGGCCACCGAGGAAGACTGCGTGCCGGTGCTGGAGAGTGAATCCGGCCTGGTTTGCGGAGAAGACTTCTTCGTCGGTTATTCCCCTGAACGCATCAATCCCGGTGACAAGGAACATACCTTCACGACCATCACCAAGATCGTCTCCGGGCAGAACGACGCGATCCTCGACATCGTGGCCCGCGTGTATGAATCCGTGGTCACCGCCGGCGTGCACCGGGCCGCATCCATCAAGGTCGCCGAGGCCGCCAAGGTCATCGAGAACACCCAGCGCGATTTGAACATCGCGTTGATGAACGAGTTGGCGCTGATCTTCAACCGCGTCGGCATCGACACCCTGGACGTGCTGGAAGCGGCGGGCACGAAGTGGAACTTCCTGCCGTTCCGGCCCGGACTGGTCGGCGGTCATTGCATCGGTGTCGATCCCTACTACCTGACGCACAAGGCGACCATGCTCGGCTACATCCCGCAGGTGATCCTGTCCGGGCGCAGCATCAACGACGGCATGGGCGAGTTTGTCGCCGGCCGGGTGATCAAGGCGCTGGTGCGCCGCGGCCTCAACGTTCGTGATTGCCACATCACCGTACTCGGATTGACCTTCAAGGAGAACGTGCCGGATCTGCGCAACACGCGGGTCATCGACATCGTTGATGAACTCCGGAGTTACGGTGTTGACGTCCAGGTGCACGACGCTCATGCGGCCCCGGCGGAAGCCATGGCCGAATACGGCATCGAACTGGCGGCAACCGCTGATCTGGCGCCGGCGCAGGCGGTGATCCTGGCGGTGCCGCACCGTGAATACCTGGAAAAGGACTGGGAGTTTGTCGAATCGCTGCTTGAGGAGAAATCGGGCGTGGTGTTTGACGTCAAGTCCAAACTCGACCGCGGGAAAAAGCCTGAAGGGGTGGAGTTGCACCGGTTGTAACAGGCAGACAAGGTGTCTGCCTTTTCTCGATTCAGGTGTCTGACTTCAAGGGGTGTTCAGGTGTCTGACTTCAAGGGGTGTTCAGGTGTCTGACTTCAGTCAGACACCGTAGAGAAGCATAGAATACCAACGATGTCAGGCTAAAGCCTGACACCTGCAGAGGAAAGAAGGGAATACCGACGATGTCAGGCTAAAGCCCTGACACCTGCAGAGGAAAGAAGGGAATACCGACGATGTCAGGCTAAAGCCCTGACACCTGCAGAGGAAAGCAGGGAATGCCAACGATGTCAGGCTGAAGCCCTGACACCTGTAGAGGAAAGCAGGGAATGCCAACGATGTCAGGCTAAAGTCTGACAACTGCAGAAGAAAGCAGGGAATGCCAACGATGTCAGGCTAAAGTCTGACAACTGCTGAAGAAAGCAGGGAATGCCAACGATGTCAGGCTAAAGCCCTGACACCTGTAGTGAGGAACAGTTGTAGATCAAAACAAAGGTACATTAATCCATGAAAGTCACCATGATAGGCACCGGCTATGTCGGCCTCGTTTCCGGCGCGTGTTTCGCCGAGTTCGGGGCGGATGTCACCTGCCTTGACATCGACGACGGCAAGATCGATCGTTTAAACAACGGCGAGATCCCCATCTACGAACCGGGCCTGGAAAAACTCGTGCAGAAGAACGTCAAGGACGGCCGCCTGTCGTTCACCACGCGCTTCGAGGAAGTCATCGGCCAAAGCGACCTGATTTTCATCGCCGTTGGCACACCCTCGCGCCGCGGCGAAGGCTACGCCGATCTCAGCTACGTCTACCAGGCGGCCAAAGACCTGGCGCCGCACCTGAAGGATTACACCGTCATCGTGGACAAATCCACGGTGCCCGTAGGCACGGCGCGTAACGTCAAACGCATCATCGCCGGGGAAAACCCGGACGCCGATTTCGATGTCGCCTCGAACCCGGAATTCCTGCGCGAAGGCGCGGCCATTACCGATTTCATGCGCCCGGACCGCGTGGTACTGGGCGTGGAGTCCGAACGCGCGAAGGAGCGCCTGCACGAACTCTACCGGCCGTTGAACCTGATTGAAACGCCTATTCTTACCACCGGTCTCGAGAGTGCCGAACTCATCAAGTACGCCTCCAACGCCTTTCTCGCCACCAAGATCAGTTTCATCAACGAAATGTCCATGCTCTGTGAATCCGTCGGCGCCGATGTGCACGCCGTCGCCAAGGGCATGGGCCTGGACGGGCGTATCGGCCGCAAGTTCCTGCATCCCGGGCCCGGTTACGGCGGTTCCTGTTTTCCCAAGGACACCAAGGCGCTGGTGCGCATCGCCCAGGAACACGGTGTGTCCAGCCGCATCGTCGAATCGGTGATCGAGGTGAACGAGGCGCAGAAGGCGCGCATGATCACCAAGATCCGCACGGCGCTCGGCGGCAGCGAATCGGGCAAGACCCTGGCCGTGCTCGGCTTGACATTCAAGCCGGAAACCGATGACATGCGCGACGCCCCGTCGCTGGCGATATTACCGAAGCTGATCGAGAACGGCGCAAAAGTGCGTGCCCACGACCCGCAGGGCATGCATGAAGCCAGAGACCTGCTACCGGCGAGCGTCGAATACTGTGAAGGGATTTACGATACCTTCGAAAACGCCGACGCGACCATTCTGATGACCGAATGGAATGCCTACCGGGGACTGGATCTGCGGCGTATCCTGGAATCCATGCAGGGCGATGTCTTCATCGACCTGCGTAATGTGTACGAGCCGGATATGATGCAGAGCATCGGCTTTCAATACACCTGTGTCGGCAGGTAACATACGATGATGCAAACCAACGAGGTGTCTGCCTTCAGGCTGACACCGTAAAGAAAACGGGAATGCCAACGATGTCAGGCTAAAGCCTGACACCTGCAGAGAGGGGCCGGTGTCTGCCTTTTTCGATCCAGGTGTCAGCCTTTTCTCGATCCAGGTGTCAGCCTTCAGGCTGATATCGTAAAGAAGCAGTGAATGCCAACGATGTCAGGCTGAAGACCTGACACCTGCAGAGAGGAAGTAGGAGTAGGTGTCTGCCTTCAGGCTGACACCGTGAACCCCCAACAATTTATACACAACACTATCAGGTAACAAAATGAGCACAACAGAAGATAAAATCACCAACCAGCATACCACCTGGCATGAACACACTGTCACCCGCGAGGAACGCGAGGCACTGAATAACCACAAGGGCGCGATTGTCTGGTTCACCGGGTTGTCCGGAGCGGGAAAATCCACCCTGGCAAATGCTTTGGAAGATCGCTTGAACAAGATGGGTAAGAGGACCTACGTGCTCGACGGCGATAACGTCCGCAAAGGCCTGAACAAGGACCTGGGATTTTCCGATGCAGACCGCGTCGAGAACATCCGCCGTATCGGTGAGGTCAGCAAACTCATGCTCGATGCCGGCATCATCGTCATGACCGCCTTTATTTCACCGTTCAGGGCTGACCGCGATATTGTTCGCAACCTGGTCGGGAAAGGTGAATTCATTGAAGTCTACACCGAGGCCGATCTCGACATCTGCGAACAGCGCGATCCCAAGGGTCTGTACAAAAAAGCCCGCGCCGGCGAGATCCCCGAGTTCACCGGTATTTCCTCACCCTACGAGGCGCCGGAAAATCCCGAGATCACCATCAATACCGGTGACCGCGACATCCCTCATTGCGTGGATGAGCTGGTGGCATACCTGACTGGAAGTGGCGTAATACAAAAAACCGGTTAATGCTGGTCATGCATACAGGGGTTAACGTGACGGCAGGGTACTACGTCCTCTCAAGGGCTGCTTTCTCCAATTGCCGATCCAGGGTGACAAGTTCCGCGTCGATAGATTCTGCCAGATATAAATAACTCGCATCGTAAACTGTAAGTCCGGTGTCTTCGGCCAGATCTATAATGTCACTCATCTCGAATGATGAGTAAGCGATGTCGATATGGTTAACCATGCGACCTGCGTCGACTATAAGCTCCCGGTCTTCAGGATGACGGGAAATTTTCTTCAGACAGATACTGGCAATTTCATAGGGCAGCAGTGTGGGAGCGGCCAGCATGGCAGCCTCCAGGCGATCTGTCACCTTGCCGGCGTCGGGTTCATTGAACAGTACCGCACCCAGTGCGGAAGCATCGATAACTTTAACGGCCACTGCGTAATTCCCGGATCATTTCTGTTGATTCGGCGGGAGTTTTCAGACCTGTCTGCTGTATTTTTTTCAAGGCTTCGAGTGGAGTCATTACCGTTTCAGATTCCAGCGATTGTTCAATTATTGCCATGAGTTCGCCTTGCAACGAACGATGATGCTTTTTGGCCCTCTGGCGTAATTGTTGGATCAAATGATCCGGCACATTCTTGATCGATAAATTAACTGACATAATTTGGCGCCATTTCAGATATATTTATCCATAAATATAGAACCATATCAGCACCAAATAAAGTCGGAATTTCCTCTGATGCCGATGATAATCTTACCGTTGCGATATCGTGTTGATATATAACTAAACATATTCATAAATATTAATCCGAACCCCGAACCCCGAACCCCGAACCCCGAACCTGAATCAATGAAAGCCTGGTACCTCATCCACAGCAAACCCGGACAGGAAAATACCGCTAAAGAGCAACTGCAGCGCCAGGGCTTTGAAACCTACCTGCCGCTGACACCCGCGTTTCGCAAGCGGCGCGGCCGGACCATCCGCGTCATCGCGCCCATGTTCCCCCGGTATCTGTTCATCCACCTCAGCAATGAAACCGACGACTGGGGGCCGATTCGATCCACCATCGGCGTTTCCACGCTGGTGCGCTTCGGCATGGAACCGGCGCGGGTGCCGGATGCACTGATCCAGGCCATCGTCAGCCGCGAAGACGGGCAGGGCGTGGTGGCTCTGCCGAAACAGGAGTATGAAGAGGGCCAGAACGTGCGGATCGCGACGGGTCCGTTTGAAGGGTACGAGGCGGTGTTTACCTCGATACTGCCCAAAGACCGGGTGATTGTACTGCTGAAAATCGCCGAGAATTACGTAAAAATCAATGTTGATCAATCGGATATCGAATCCATCTAGGTCAGGGCCTGCTATTACGGACAGGGAATGAACGCCATCCAGCGCCAGGGAAGGTATTCTATGGTTGACACTCTGATTTACTAAAGTTACATTTCAAAATGTAACTTAAAATTTGTAGTGAGCCCTATGAAAGCCACAACCAAAGACTTACGGCTCCATGCCCGTGAACTGTTGGCCGCCACTGATCGCGGTGAAACGGTCTACATCAGCTGGCGTGGTAAGCGCCGGGCGGTCCTGACCCGTTGGCAGGAGGATAAGGCACACGGTGTGCGAGAATCCCGCAATCCCGCCTATGGGATCCGGGCCGATCAGACAGAAAACGTAGACGAACAAATCCGGCGTTTACGCAAACCCAGGAAACAGCCCTGATGTTGGTGGACACGGACGTCCTGATCTGGAACCTGCGCGGTAACGAACGCGCCGCGCTGTGGCTGGATCAAAATCCGGGATTTTACCTGTCGGCGGTAACCTGGATGGAACTCAATCAGGGCGTTAAAGACTCCGGAGAACTGCGCGCACTGAGACGTGCCCTGCATTTCTGGGAAGCCGATATTATCCACATCGATGCAGCGATTTCCGCACGTGCCTGTTATCTGGTCGAAGAATATGCCCTGTCTCATTCCCTGCTAATGGCCGACGCATTAATTGCCGCCACGGCCCTTGAGACAGGTCTGGTATTGATGAGCGCCAATGATCGTCATTACCGGTTTATAAAGGATCTGGAAATCAAGGTATTTCGTCCCTGATGTTTCTGGTATCAATTCCTCAATTAGTCTGAAAGTTTATAAAAATCAATCTGTTATAGATTACGTTCAGGTCTAAGCCTGTCATCCTATGCTTGCTTGAACCTGCCTGGACCCTTTGCTTGACTTGTTCAGGCTTATTCACCAACATGTACGGCATTTCAGTACATTTGGTGGCAAATATGGAAACAGTAAGCGTAAACCAGTTTAGAGATAAGCTAAAAACATTTGTAGAACAAGTCGTTACAAACCATATCCCATTGAAAGTCACCCGCCGGACCGGGCAGGCTTTTGTAGTGATAAGCGCCGACGACTGGGAACGGGAGCAGGAAACGCTCTATGTTCTGCAAAACAGCAGCCTGATGAAGCAGATTACTGAATCCATGGCAACGCATACCCAGCGTTCCGGTTATATCCCCACGGAAGAGGAAATGGATGAGATCACTCGTATTTGAGGGTAATACATGGGCCGTCTATGAAGCATTGGGAGAACGTGACAAAAAACTCCATAAGGCCCTTAAAAAAATATTAAAAGAAATGCTTCGATCCGATCCCTCCAGGGGTCTGGGAAAACCGGAGCAACTCCGCCATAACCTGGCCGGGTTCTGGTCAAGGCGCATATCTCTAAAGGATCGCCTCATATACAAATATGACGACCAATACATTTATATATTCGCGATTGGCGGTCATTACGACCGCACTGATTCGTCATTTCGACCGGCCCCCCTGTCATTCCGACCGTAGGGAGGAATCTTCCTGTAACCATATAATATCTCACAAAAAATCCAGAAAACCGTTCATTTTCTGAACAATATGGACTATACCGTACCCGGCGCCGGCACGCCGACCTACCGTCAGAGGATAGACGGAAGAGTTCTCTCCGTTTTTTTCGAAAGGCTACAAGGAACCCAAATGGCAAACTATTGCACTAAGTGATATATTTTAATGATGGGAAGAATATTCCGGACACGGACGTTCACACGCTGGATGCGAAAGACTGGACTGTCTGATGCCGCGCTTTGCAGGGCGGTCTCCGAAATGACTCAGGGACTTGTCGATGCCGATCTGGGTGGCAACGTGGTGAAGAAAAGGATTGCGTTACCCGGCCAGGGCAAACGCGGCGGTGCGAGAGTGATAGTCGCAACAAAAATGACGGATCGCTGGTTCTTTCTATATGGCTTTGGCAAGAACGAGCGCGCCAATATCGATAAAAAAGAATTGAGAGTATTGCATGAAGTGGCGAAGAAGCTGCTGGCATTGAATGACCGGCAGTTGACACACGCCCTGTCAGTTAGTGAGATTGTGGAGGTGTATACAGGCGATGACTAGACGTAAACAGGCGGTGACTAGACGTAAAAGCCGAATAATTGACGAGATGCATGAGACAGTGCGTGGCCTGCATGAGATCGGCTTGATTGACAAGCGTCGTATGAGCGAGTTCGAAGCGCTGTGCCACCTCGACGTGGAAGAAATGACGCCACGGAAGATCAAGTCACTACGCGAAAAAACACACTTGAGCCAGGCGGTTTTTGCGGCCGTGTTGAACACCAGTGTTTCCAGTGTTCAGAAGTGGGAGATTGGCGACAAGAAACCCAGCGGCCCATCCCTGAAACTGCTGAATCTCATCGAGCGTAAGGGAATAGAAGCGGTTCTTTGACATTAAAAGAACTGCCCGCCGCACAAATAAGCCCCCCTTCGCGGGAGGGGGCAGGGGGATGGGGGGTAGGAGCACGCCTTGAGTGCGATACAGAAATCTTGCACACACTTTCGTCATTTCGATCACCCCGTCATTCAAGTATTTTGGAAAGCAGGCCATTGTACTTCTCGACCTCTCGGTCATTTCGACCGACCCCCACGTCATTTCGACCCCATTCGGGCAAGCCTCAGGGTAAACTCCGGGAGAAATCCCTCAGTAGCCCGGCGTTCATTTCGACCTACACCTCCGTCATTTCGACCTACTCCTCCGTGTCATTTCGACCAACGGGAGAAATCTTATATTCCCACGAATACTCCACCCAACTACCTAAAATATCAGGTAAATAGTAAAAATTCGTTCATTTCCTGAACAGCCTCGTCTATACTGTTCACCCAATGAACACCCGGCAAAAAGAAGAATCCCTCACCCTGGAGATCCTTCAGACCATCGAAGAACACAACGATGTCACCCAGCGGCATCTGGCCGACAACCTCGGCGTGGCACTGGGGCTGGCCAATTCCTATCTGAAACGCTGCGTCAAAAAAGGACTCATCAAGATCCACCAGGCGCCGGCCAACCGCTACTTCTACTACCTCACGCCCAAGGGCTTTGCTGAAAAAAGCCGCCTGACCGCGGAATACCTGACCTCCTCATTCGATTTTTACCGCAAGGCCGGTCACTCCGTGAGTGAATTGTTCGCGGAATGCGAAAAGAGGGGATGGCGACGTATCGCCTTTTGCGGCATCTCCGAGCTGGCCGAAATCGCCTCGCTGCGTGCGCATGATCATGACCTGGAACATGTCATGACGCTCGACAATGGCCCCATGACCGGCCGCTATCTCGGCAAACCTCTGCACCACGGTTACAACGAGCAGGCGGGTGTCGATGCCTACCTGGTGACTTCATTGACAGATGCGGCAGGCGTCGTTGAGCAATTGGCCGGCAGCGTGCCGAAAGAAAGAATTCTGGTTCCGTCCATCCTCGGACTGAATCGACACTGACCGGGCGGTGCCGGGGTCGCCCCGGCATTGCCTCATATTCCCATGCGGGGTCCGGGTGACACTGCAGGGCGGTAGCGTGGTTGAATCCCAATAAGCTAATGGAGATACAAACTTGAAAATACTGGTTACTGGTGGATGTGGATATAAAGGAACAGTCCTGGTTCCAAAATTAATTAATGCAGGACATGAAGTTGTGGTTATTGACACTCAGTGGTTTGGAAACTTTCTGCCTGAACATAAAAAGCTGGAAGTAATTAAAGGAACCGTACTTGAACCCGAGAAGATAGATTTTAAGGGGGTGGATGCTATTATCCATCTGGCTTCTATTGCCAATGATCCATGCGGTGACCTGGATCCCAAGCTGACATGGGAGGTAAGTGCATTATCTACCATGCAATTGGCTGACAGAGCTAAACACGCAGGAGTAAAGCGCTTTATTTATGCCTCATCCGGCAGTGTTTACGGAGTCAAGGAAGAGGAACATGTAACTGAAGATTTAACACTGGAGCCTATATCAGAATATAACAAGACCAAGATGGTCGCTGAGCGGGCTCTGCTTTCATATTCAGATAACATGGTTATTCAAATCGTGCGCCCGGCGACGGTTTGTGGACTATCTCCGCGCATGCGGCTCGATGTCTCAGTAAATATGTTAACGATGCAGGCTCTGAGCAATGGTGAAATCACTGTCTTGGGTGGCAAACAGACACGCCCCAACATCCATATAGATGATATTACGGATCTTTATCTCTTTTTACTCGGGCACCCTGAAGTAGCAGGAATATACAATGCCGGCTTTGAGAACCTCAGTATTATGGAAATTGCCGAAATGATAGAGGATAAGATCCATGCGAAAATTATCGTTAAGGAATCAAACGATCCGCGTTCATACCGTATTAATTCAGACAAACTGCTTGCTACAGGCTTTGCGCCGAAAAAAACTGTAGAAAATGCCATTGATGAAATTATTCAAGCCTATATGGATAAAAAACTGACCAATGAGCAGAGATACTACAATCTGGCGTGGATGAAACAAACAGTGTTCACCTGACAAACAAGGAGAGAAGTGATATGAGTCAATTAACTTTTGAGACGCATGTATCCAACTACAGAAACAAGCTTACCAGCATACTTGATAATACAGATATCGAGGCTATAGAGGTTTTGGGTGCCAAGCTTATTGAATGCTGGAAGACGGGGAAACAGGTTTTTATCTGTGGTAATGGTGGTAGCGCCGGTAATGCCATGCATATCGCCAATGACCTGATCTATGGCATTTCCAAGAAATTTGGATCAGGGTTAAAGATCACCGCGTTACCGGCCAATGGCTCAGTAGTGACATGTCTGGCCAACGATGAAGGTTACGAACATATTTTTTCCTACCAGCTCGGCGTACTGGGCCAGGAAGGCGATGTATTAATCGCTTTATCAGGTAGTGGTAATTCGCAAAACATCGTCAATGTACTGCAAACAGCAAAAAGCATGAACATCGAGACTTTTGCTATTCTGGGCTACTCAGGTGGGAAAGCGAAAGGATTGGCGGATGTGCCGATTCATTACGCAATTGATGATATGCAAATCAGTGAGGACTTGCAGCTCATTATCTTACATATGCTGATGCAGTGGTTATATCAGCATAAAGATAGTATTTAATCTCGAATAATAAATAAAATTTTTTGATATGCCTAAAATTTTTGTACTGGGTAGTAATTCTTTCTCCGGCGCTGATTTTGTCAGATACGCTCTTGGAGAAGGTGCAGACGTGTTTGGCATTAGCCGATCAGAGGAGCCCAACCCTGTATTTCTGCCCTATAAATGGAATGGAAATGCAGACAGCTTTGCTTTTCAGCGAGCGGATATCAATAACGATCTGGATAAAATTTTAAAACTCGTCGATAGGGAAAAACCTGATTACATCGTTAACTTTGCTGCGCAAAGCATGGTGGGGCAAAGCTGGGAATATCCTGAACACTGGTTTATGACCAACGCAGTATCAATCACTCGACTCTTCAGCCAGTTACATAAACGCGACTTCCTCAAAAAATATGTCCACATTACAACCCCTGAGGTTTATGGGAATACATCAGGCTGGATTAAAGAGGATACTGCATTCAATCCCAGCACGCCGTATGCGGTTTCCCGAGCTGCTGGAGACATGAGCTTAAAAAGCTACTTCGATAACTTCAATTTCCCGATGGTGGCTACACGTGCAGCCAATGTATATGGTGCAGGGCAGCAACTGTATAGAATCATCCCCAGAACAATTCTGTTTATACGTCTCGGTAAACAACTGGAATTACATGGTGGGGGCGTATCACAACGTTCATTTATACATATTAATGACGTATCTGATGCCACTTGGAAGGTGATGCTTAACGGCAAGCTTGGCGATACCTATCATATATCTACCAAAGAAATTGTCTCGATAAGGCAGCTTGTAGAGCTCATCTGCAAAAAGATGGATGTCGATTTTGATCAATATGTAAAAGTCGGACCAGAACGCATTGGAAAGGATGCGGCCTATATGCTGGATAGCAGTAAATGTAGGAAAGAGGTGGCTTGGACTGACAAGATTACACTTGAGCAGGGCCTGGAGGAGTGTATTGATTGGGTAGATAGTAATCTTGATGTCCTCAAAGAGCAGTCACACGATTATATTCATAAACCGTAAATGCGAAATAAAAAATAATGACATGACTAATCAGGATAGACATAAAGAGCAGGCTTATTTGCCCCGACAGGCAAGAAATAAATTGCGTTCCCTGGAGGAATTGGGAGTTATTTCGCAGAATGCAAAATTAGAAGGCAAAAAAGTGGTTTTGTGTCATGGTGTATTTGATTTGTTACATATGGGGCATGTCAAGCATCTGGAAGCAGCTAGACGAGAAGGAAATTTGTTAATAGTAACCGTCACCGCTGATGAGTATGTGAATAAAGGACCTGGTCGTCCGGTTTTCCCGGAGCAACTACGTGCTGAAATGCTTGGTTCCGTAGAATACGTGGATTGGGTGGGTATAAACCATTCTCCTACAGCCGAAGAAGTCCTTAAAGAAATAAAACCTAATGTCTATATAAAAGGTGGAGACTATAAAGATTCCTCAGACGATGTAACCGGTAATATATCGGCAGAACAAGAGGCGGTCGAAAAGAATGGTGGTAAATTAATTTTTACTGACGAAATTACTTTTTCATCATCAGCGTTAATAAATCAATACCTCGGCATCTATGAACCTACGTTGCAACAATACCTGGACAGGTATCGCAATAGCGATGCTGGCAGAAAGGTGTTTGAAGCACTTGAATTGATTAAAGATAAAAAAATCCTTTTTATCGGCGATGCCATTATTGATGAATATCAATATGTCGAGCCAATGGGGAAATCCGCTAAAGAAAATATGATAGCGACTCTTTTTCAAGAGAGTGAAATTTTTGCAGGTGGCGTTTTTGCAGCAGCCAATCATGTAGCCGCTTTTTGTGAACATGTTGAACTCATAACTGCCTTTGGCAGTTATGACAGCTATGAAGAATTGGCTATAGAATGTCTAAAACCTAATGTAAAAATGCATAAAATATACAGAAAGGAAGCGCCAACGACGAGAAAATGTCGTTTTGTTGATACGGGTTACTCTATGCGTAAACTGTTTGAAATATATTTTATGGACGATTCTCCGTTGCATGAGGAAACAGAGTCAGAGTTGAATGAAATCATTCAATCACGTATTAAAGAAGTTGATATCGTTATTGTTACGGATTTCGGACATGGTCTTTTAAACCAGCGCACTATCGAACTATTAAATGAAAAATCACCTTTTCTAGCAGTCAATGCACAATCTAATAGCGCCAATCATGGCTTTAACTTGATAAGTAAATATCGTAATGCTGATTACATATGTATAGATGGACCGGAGGCCAGACTGGCTGTCCATGATAAGTATGCACCACTTGAAGAGATTCTTACTCGATATTTACCTGAAATTATTGATTGTCCAAAAATGATTATTACTCAGGGTAAAAGGGGATGTCTGGCCTTTGATAAGGCCTTGGGCTTGTCTAAAGTACCTGCCCTGACCACCACAATTACTGACACTGTTGGTGCCGGCGATGCTTTTTTCTCGCTTACCGCTCCTCTTGTGGCATCAGGAGTGCCAATGGAAACCGTAGGGTTTATAGGTAATGCTGTCGGTGCCATGAAAGTAGCTATTGTCGGGCACAGATCTTCTGTAGAAAAGGTACCGCTTATTAAATTTCTCAATGCACTATTGAAATAAATATGTCTCATAAAAAAGAAGTCACCGTAAAACTGTATTCAATAATGAACAGGATACGGACCGTCGAGGAAAAAATTGCGGAGCTATATCCGGAACAGGAAATGCGATGTCCGGTACATTTATGTATTGGACAGGAAGCAGCAGAGGCCGGCTCATGCGCTGCACTGAATGATGATGATTACGTCATATCAGGTCATCGATCACATGGACATTATTTGGCAAAAGGCGGTGATTTGAAGGCAATGCTGGCTGAAATATACGGCAAGGAAACAGGTTGTGCAGGAGGTAAAGGTGGCTCAATGCATCTGATTGACCTCAATGTTGGCTTTATCGGCGCTGCTCCCATTGTTGGCAGCACGATACCGATTGGTGTAGGCGTAGCGTTTGCTTCAAAGTTGAAGAAAGAAAACAGGGTCATGATGATATTTCTCGGTGATGGTGTTGCAGAAGCCGGCGTGTTTCATGAAAGCCTTAATCTTGCTCAATTGTGGAACCTGCCTGTTATTTTTGTCTGTGAAAATAATCTTTATTCAGTCTACTCGCCTATGCATGTCAGGCAGCCGGACACCAGGAGGATTGTTGATTTGGCTGCAGCCCATGGCATGGATAGTCATTATGCTGACGGTAATGATGTTGAGGTTGTTTATCAATTGACCAGTGATGCTGTGAAGAAATGTCGAAATGGACAAGGACCTGTCTTTATTGAATTCTCAACATACAGGTGGAGGGAGCATTGCGGTCCAAATTTTGATAACGATATAGGTTACAGAACGGAGGATGAATATCAGGTTTGGCGAAAACGTGACCCTGTTGCATTATTTCGTTCGAAATTGATTAATGATTACAAGTTTGATGAAAGTGAAATTGTCAAGATTGAACATGATTTTAAAGATCAGGTCAATGATGCTGTGAAGTTTGCCAAAGAAAGCCCTTTCCCGGATTCATCAAACGCAGAACTACATATATACGCATAAACATTACGTAGGACATGACAAGAAAAATAAAATATTTCGAAGCACTACGCGAAGCACAGTATCAATGTATGGAAGCAGATAAAGATGTTTATATCATGGGTTTAGGCGTGCCTGATCCAAAAGGTATTTTCGGTACAACAACAGGAATGCAGGAAAAATTTGGAGCTGATCGTGTTATGGATATACCCTTGGCTGAGAATACCATGACAGGGGTAGCTATAGGATCTGCATTAAAAGGCATGAGGCCAATCCTGACTCATCAACGTGTTGATTTTGCATTGCTATCGATGGAGCAGATTATTAATCAAGCAGCAAAATGGCACTATATGTTTCATGGTTTGCATAAGATACCAATGGTTATCAGAATGATAATTGGCAGAGGTTGGGGGCAAGGTCCGCAACACTCGCAGAGTCTACAGTCTTTGTTTGCCCATATACCTGGTTTAAAAGTGATAATGCCGACCACGGCCTATGATGCAAAGGGCTTGCTAATCTCTGCCATTGAAGATGATAACCCGGTAATTTCGCTGGAATATCGGTGGCTTTATGGCATATCAGATTCAGTACCGGAAGAAATGTACAGAGTTCCAATTGGCAAGGCCCGGGTTCTGGAAGAAGGAAAGGATATTACTATAGTAGCTACATCCTACATGACTCTGGAATCATTGCGCGCTCGTGAAATGCTTCAGGAGCGTGGGGTTAATGCCGAAGTTATAGATCTTCGAACTCTCAGGCCCATGGATACAGAAACAATTATAAATTCTGTAAAAAAAACCGGAAGACTGGTTGTTGCGGATACCGGCCATAAAATGTTTGGTGTTTCTGCAGAAGTACTGGCCGTCGTATTAGAAAATACTTTTGAAAGACTGCTAAACAAGCCATCGAGAGTGGCTTTGCCAGACTATCCTGCCCCTACCAGTCCGGCATTATGTGATGATTATTATCCTAGGGCAGGCCATATCGCAGCAGCAGCCCTTGAACAGTTGGGCAAAGCAGTCGATGATAAATTGTTTGCCCTTCCAACAGACCGACGACTCGATCAGCCTGATTCTAAATTCGAAGGACCATTTTAATAAGCATGAGTAATGTCAACAAAGATAAAAGAATCATAATAGGTGCATCTAGTGCTATTGGGTATGAAATTGCAAAGCATTGGCTGGATAAAGATTATTGTGTTTACGGTACTTATAGAAAAAAATCTAGGAATATTGAAAACCTTCAAAATTTAGGGATGCTTTCATATTATTGTGATTTGTCTTCATCTGACTCTATAGCCAGTTTCATTAAAAGAATAACCATTGAAATAGACGATTGGACAGCTTTAACACTATTACCTGCCACAATGAAGCCACTAGAATTTTTTGATAGATGCAATTTTCAGGATTGGAAATCATCTATCGAGGTTAATTTTATAAATCAAATGCAGATTATTTCAGCTCTTTTGCCATTAAAAAAAGAAATAGATAAAGGCCCTTTATTGATACTGTTTTCTGCAGGGGGAGTAAATAATGCTACGGTTAATACCAGTGCTTATACTCTTTCGAAAATAGCTACTATTAAGATGTGTGAACTTATTCATGCAGAATTGCCTAATATTCGTATAACTGCAATTGGGCCTGGCTGGGTTGATACGCCAATACATAATGAGACCTTGGAGAAAGGTGAAAAATTAGGAGCAAATTATTTTACAACTATCAAACATTATGAAGAAAATAATTTTGTGCCAATCAGTCGTATCCTGGAATTTATTGATTGGTTAGAAATGCAATCAGCTTCTGTTATTAGTGGACGAAATTTCAGCGTAGCAGATGATCCTATTGATAATTCAGAATTTATTAATGAACTTTCTAATGATGTTGATATGTACAAATTAAGACGTCATAAAAATAATTTTCTGAAAAATTAGATATGCCATCGTCGAAAATTAAAGTTTCAGATTTTGTTGCTCAATTTATAGCCGAGCAAAACATTAAACATGTTTTTTCAATTTCTGGCGGTGCTTCATTGCATTTAATTCATTCAGTTGCTGAGCATGATTCTTTAGTAAATATATGCCCACATCATGAGCAAGCAGCAGCAATGGCAGCAGATGCTTATTCGAGGATCTCCGGCAACATGGGAGCAGCAATTGCCACAAGTGGTCCAGGCGCAACAAATTTAATAACTGGAATATGTTGCGCTTATTACGATTCTGTCCCTGTATTATACATAACTGGACAGGTCTCTACTTTTCGCCTTAAAGATAGTCGCGACATTAGGCAAAAAGGTTTTCAGGAAACAGAAATAGTAAAAATGATTAAACCGGTCACAAAATATGCCGTAATTGTTAAAGATAAAAATAGAATCCAATATGAATTGGGAAAAGCTGTATATATGGCAAGAAGTGGCAGGCCTGGTCCAGTATTAATAGACATACCAGATAATTTACAACGTGAATATATTGAGCTTGACAAGCTAGAATCATTTGTCGAAGAAAAGGAAGATGACCAAGGTATCGATGCGCAAATGATCAAAGATTGCTTTAGCATGATAAATAATGCAAACCGTCCTGTTCTCGTTATTGGGTGGGGTGTATATCTTTCTGATGCTGCTGAAGATGCTGTTGAATTGGCAAAGGCTTTAAAGATTCCTTTGTTAACGACATGGGCTTGTGTAGATTTATTTCCTTCAGACTTTCCATATTTGGTTGGAACATTTGGTACTCATGGAACCAGACATGGAAATTTTACGATACAAAATGCAGATTTAATCTTGTCAATTGGCTCACGGTTAGATACACACGCAACGGGTAGTCCGCCATCGTCATTTGCGCGAGAAGCAAGAAAAATAATTAATGATATCTCAGATGGCGAATTAAAAAAACATGAGGAAGATGGAATTGGGATTGATATTGCAGTTAATCTTGATGCAGGGAAGTTTATAAGAGGGTTATTGGATAATATACATTTATATAACAGCAGTGAATATATGGAATGGAAAAATTATATATCTGACCTCAAGCAAGCATATCCGGTATTGCCTGCATATGTGAGTAATAATGATGAAATCGACCCTTATATATTTGTAGACACTCTATCAAGCTTGTCTTATGAGGAGGAGTGTTTTTTTATTGATACTGGTTGTGTATTGCCATGGATAATGCAGGCATTTAAAACCAAGAAAAAACAGAGGCTGTTTCATGCATTCAATAATACACCTATGGGCTATGCTTTACCAGGTAGTATTGCTGCATCACTTTTTCTGGATAAGAAAAGAGTTATATGCCTAACTGGAGATGGCGGTTTACAAATAAATATTCAAGAGCTAGCAACAATCGCACACCATAATCTTCCTGTGAAAATAATCGTTATAGATAATAATGGTTATGCGATGATACGACAAACTCAGGATCAATGGCTCGGTTCCAAATATATTGCATCCTCACCTGATGGAGGGGTAAGCATGCCTGATTTTGTTGAAGTTGCTAAAGCATATGGCTTGCAAGCATGTTCTATAAAAAATAATTCTTCGCTTAAGGAAAAACTTAAGAAATTTCTGATTAGTAAAAATGGTGGGCTTTGCTCTATAAAGATCAATGAAAATAAGAGAGTAGTGCCTCAAACTAAATATGGAAGACCAATTGAGGACTCAGAACCATTGTTGCCGAGAAATGAGTTTAGGGAGAGAATGATAGTGCCACCTATAAAAGAAAGTGAAACAGTATGAATGTATATCCTTTATCTGATCTAAATGAGGCGGTGCTTTCGGATATATTGATATTACTTCCCAGTCTTGCTGACAAGCACTATCCGGATAGCGGCATGTATCGATATTTAAATAATCTTGTCAAAATCTGTATTAATAATATTTATGGTGAGGGAGGCAAGCAATCAGCTTTATTTAATCCTTTAGGAGAAATAAAGCTGCCATACTACGGAATGGGGGCGATAACCTCTAAAGAATTATTTGGCCTGGATGAAATTATCATCTTTTCATTTTATTTAAAGAACAAAGATGTCTATAAAAACGTATATGATTTGGGCGCCAATATCGGACTGCATTCAATTATTCTTTGTAAACTAGGCTTTAATGTTACGGCATACGAGCCGGATCCAGTGCACCTCAGTCAATTAAAAAAAAACCTAGTGGAAAATGAGGTTGATAAAAAGATAACAGTTATTCCTAAGGCTGTATCTAGCGATGATGGAATCATGGAATTTACCAGGGTTGAAGGGAACACTACTGGCAGTCATCTGTCAGGTTCTAAAGATTCACCATATGGAAAACTGGTCAAATTCAATGTCGAGGTTGAATGTTTTAAGAAAATCTTAAAAAGGGCGGATTTGATAAAAATCGATGTAGAGGGACATGAAGCTGTATTAATACTAGCAACGAAAAAAAATGATTATGACAATACCGACTTAATATTGGAGGTTGGTTCCAAGGATAACGCACAGGAAATTTTGAAACATGTTTATAACATAGGCGTGAATATGTTTTCGCAGAAAAAAGCCTGGCGAAAAGTAACTGAGTTACATGATATGCCTTTTTCATATAAAGACGGTTCTTTATTTATAACTAATAAAAACTCCATGCCTTGGTAAAATATTTCACATAAAGGAAAGTAAAATGGGAAAAGAAATTAACTTGCTTGAGAAGTATCCGAAATCCAAGCGTCCTATTGATGACAGGGCCAAATTGATTACAGAAGAACACAGGGCGGCGGCAAAGAAGTTCGATGTTGAATATTTCGACGGCGACCGTTTAAGTGGTTACGGTGGTTATAATTATCACCCGCGGTTCTGGACTGATACAGTAAAGGTATTTCGGGATTATTATAATCTTGCACCTGATGCAAGTGTTCTGGATGTGGGCTGTGCAAAAGGATTTATGATGTATGACTTCAAATTGTTGATGCCGGAACTGAATATTCAGGGTGTCGATATATCGCAGTATGCATACGATCATGCTAAAGAAGAAGTGAAAGATCTGATAACTGTGGCTAATGCGAAAGAATTGCCCTTTGAAGATAACTCGTTTGATTTAGTTATTTGCATTAACACCATTCACAATCTGCCTCTAGATGAATGTAAGCAGGCGTTCAGGGAGGTTCAACGGGTTTCAAGAAAGGATGCCTTTGTCATGAACGATGCATGGCATAACGATGCCGAAAAAGAATCGATGTTGAAATGGAACTTAACCGCACAGACATACATGCATGTTGACGACTGGAAGAAACTGTTTGATGAGGTTGGGTATACAGGCGATTACTACTGGTTTATAGCGGAATCCGCCTGATGAACAGAAATTATGAGTAATGAATGATGACTGCTCCTGTTAAAACACCGGCTGCTGTATTAATCAATATAGGTCAACCACTTGAGATCATGGAACTGGAAATTCCGGAATTGAAGCCGGGTCAACTACTTGTCGATGTAGAATATGCCGGGGTTTGCCATTCACAGTTGCACGAAGTCAGAGGGGGTCGTGGCCCGGATAATTACCTTCCTCATACGCTCGGCCACGAGGGTTCGGGTACTGTAATGAAAACAGGTCCCGGAGTAGAAAAAGTGAAACCTGGTGATAAGGTGGTGCTAACCTGGATAAAGGGTGAAGGCATGGATGTTCCGGGAACTGTATATAACAGTGAAATCGGCAAGATTAACTCTGGTGCCATCAGTACTTTCGTTAAATACACCGTCACCTGCGAAAACAGGGTTGTGCCATTACAACAGAACATGCCGATACGAGAAGCGGCCCTGCTTGGGTGCGCTGTTCCAACTGGAGCAGGTATTCTAATAAATACAGTCACAGTAAAACCCGGTTCAACAATTGCCATATTCGGTGTGGGCGGTATCGGATTGAGCGCGCTACTGGCTGCCGTGATGTTGAAGGCTTCCCAGATTATAGCGATAGATATCGTCTCTGCTAAACTTGATGAGGCGAAAAAACTCGGCGCTACACATGTCATTAATGCCAAACAAGAAAACGTGTTGGATAAAATTAAAGAAATAACCGGTGGTGCTGGCGTCGACAACGCCATTGAGGCAGCAGGCAGGCCGGAAACCATGGAAACAGCCTTTCAATCAATAAAATACAATGGTGGATTATGTGTGCTGGCGGGGAACGTCAAATTTGGTGAAAAAATCAGCCTCGACCCGTTTGACCTGATCAAAGGTCGAAAAATCATCGGTACGTGGGGTGGTGAAACTCAGCCCGATACCGATCTTCCAAAATACGAAAGCTTGTTCCTGAGTAATGAACTGCCTTTCGGCAAACTCGTTAGTAATGAATGGTCACTTAAAAATATCAATGAAGCATTTGACGCACTTGAAGCAGGTGAAGTATCAAGAGCTTTAATTAATTTACGTAGTTAGAAGAATGCTATCATTTTTACAAAGATATAAATTTGCAAATACGCCAACAGTATTATTTTTGCATATACCTAAATGTGCTGGTAATTCAGTTTATTCTATGTTTCAAAGAGCCTTAGGAACAGATTCAGTCTTTATCCCATACATGGATGGCCCTGCAAACATGCAGGCTATTTCAGAATTAAGCGAGAATGAAAAAAAGAAAATAAAAGCTGTATGCGCCCATATGTGCTACGGAGCGCATAAATTCTTTAAAAAATATCAATATGTAACTCTTATTAGAGAGCCCGTTGAAAGGGTCATTTCTAGTTATTATTTTAGTTTGTCGAATCCTAATGACTTTGGTAATAAATTAATTAAAGAACAAGAGTTGTCATTGAAAGAGTTTGCAAGACGACCTGAGTTATACAACTTACAAACAAGATATCTATCATCATTTCCGTTTAGCTGCAAAGATTGGCATATAAAGCCGCCGGAAGATATAAATTATAAAATAGAAGTTATGCGAATTAAAAAGAGGTTAGAAAAAGAATTTATATTTGGGTTGGTTGAAGATATGCAAGGCTTTATCAAAATGATATCTAACAAACTGAATATAGATTTAAATACAAATGTTAATAGTAATAAAACAGTTTATAGGCCAGAAATTAATGAAATCGATAAAGAGACAATAAAAGAGATAAAGAAAAATAATGAACACGACATAGAGTTATATCAGTTTGTACAGAACTATATAAATAAGAAAGCAAACTCTCCATGATTAATGAGGAAAACTTATTAAATTAATTACATATTAAATATAGGTTCATCTTATAGTATAGAGCTATTGATTATATGATATGAATTTTATTATTTAGTCTATATGTTCCAAATATACAAACCTACTAATAAGGTTTTCAGGTTTAAATTCATATTATTTGGAAAGGTAGTATGTCATGAACATCTCGTTTGAAATAATTATGTATGAACGACAAGTCAATAAACATTGACTGGTGGGACATTAATGTTATTAAAAATATATTGAATTTGAGATGGAACTGTATCGGGTTGCAAGGACACTGTTTGATGAAAATTATTGGCACTTTAATCTCTAAATGCCTGTTCCTAATCCGTGTACAGTCGGGAATCATATAAGCAGACCGTATGCGGCAGGCATGCCGCATACGAGCTACAGGGACGTATTTGCCGCGAGTCTGCGTTATGGTTCCCGACTGTACACGGATTAGGAACACATATATAGTTCTAAACTAATTACACACATAGCCTGAGTATGACATTAAAAAAGATAAGTAAAATACTGTCTCGGAATCCATCGCCTGTATATTTGTATTTGCATATACCTAAATGTGCCGGCAATACGGTGTATGATTTTTTCCAGCGAGGATTTGGTAATTCTCGTGTGTTTATTCCCTACAAGATGCCTGCCGATAATGCGTTGGAATTGACAGCAATGGATAAGAAAAAACGTGACAGACTTAAAGCCATGTGCGCACATATGGCCTACGGCGCACATCGTTATTTTGAAAACAGTCAGTATATTACACTACTTCGTGACCCAGTAGACAGGATTATATCTAGTTATTATTTTAGCCTGAATCATCCAGATGATCCCTTTGGCAGATATATTAGAAATAATCAAGTAGGTCTGTCTGAATTTGCGCGGACACCGGGCATTGAAAATACCATGACGCGTTGGCTCAATCCGAATGTTAAATTTACCAATCCAGAGTTTGGGAAATATAATTTATGTAAAAATTCAAATGCCAGTGATGTTTTATCTGCTGCAAAGAATGTTATCGATGAATGTGTTGTTGTTGGCCTCTTCGAGGACCTGCATAAAACATTCGATCTTTTTAGAGGAAAACTTTCTTGTAAATCTAAGAATACTGGTTGGCTTAACAAAACTAGCGAAAGGCCAAAAATAGATAGTGTCAGCGATAAGGTTATTGCAGACATCAAAAAGACCAACAGATATGATATTGAATTATATGAATATGCAAGAGAGCGGTTTCATAGTGACTGTGAAAACTGTATATGAGATATCTAAAGCCATCCTGAATTTCTGATCAAATATATTTCAATACCACGTACTATTAAGTATTTTATATCTAAGGAACCTCTGAACAAGTCCCAATAATTATGAGATCATATACAGAAGCAAACGATCCTGGGGACATCAGATGAAACAAGCGAGTTTTTCGGACCTGGCCTACGAGACGAAGAAGAAAATTACCCGCAAGGAGCGATTTCTGGGAGAGATGGACAGGCTCCTGCCGTGGAAACGCCTGATGAAGCCGATATTGAAGAAATATCCCAAGGCGGGCAACGGCCGGCCACCCATTGCGGCCGAGACGATGTTGCGGATCTACTTCATGCAACAATGGTACGGCCTTTCACATCCGGGGATGGAAGACAGCCTGTACGACATCGAATCGATGCGCCGCTTTGCCGGAGTGACGATTGAACAGATCCCGGATGAATCGACGATCTTGAAGTTCCGTCACTTTCTGGAGGCCCATCGGCTGACCGAGACATTGTTTCAACGGACGGAGCAGTATCTGTGCGAGGATGATTTGATCCTGAGCGAAGGGACGATCGTGGACGCCACCATCGTCAGTGCGCCGAGCTCGACCAAGAACCGGGACCGGCAACGCGACCCGGAGATGAAGCAGACGAAGAAGGGCAATACGTGGCATTTTGGTATGAAAATGCATGTTGGCAGCGACCTTCGTGGCCGGGTGCACAGTGTGGTGGTGACCGATGCGTCGGTACACGATTCTCAAATAATGGACGATTGTTTACACGGTGAAGAACAAACCGTGTATGGCGACAAGGCCTATGCGGATGCAGAGAAGCAACGTCAGGCGGAATCCAAAGGAATTGACTGGCGCGTGAACCGCAAGGCCGGCCGCGGCAGGAAACTGACCTGTGCGGACAAGGCCTTTAACCGCAAGAGCAACCGGGTACGGGCCCGGGTAGAACACGCCTTTGGTGTCATCAAGCACCTGTGGGGCTATCGCAAGGTGCGTTACCGGGGACTTTCGAAGAATGCGGCGCAGGTGTTTACCCTGTTTGCCCTGGCCAATCTCTATATGGTTCGCCGGGAACTGGCGGTGGCCACAGGATAGATCCGCCCATATGGGCCGTTTGATACGGGAATTAAACAAAACACGGCAAGCAAGGATGAATAAAGCCATTGAATACAGCGATAGTTGCCAGGTAATAACAGAACTTTTTAAAAACGGGACTTAATCAGAGGTTCCCTAAATAGTCTGTAATCAAGAATCTTAGCGAACTCGTCATATCGATAATGTCGTACATACAAAAATATCCAATTATCATCAATTCGAGACAAAATTTCTCGAAATCGTATTTTCTAGAAATATTAAGCAATGTCGAGATGATAAGGATGTTAATATCGAGACAGCTGCGAATACGTTACCGACAAACAGTACTTGGCGTATTATGGGCATTGTTGCAACCACTTATGCTTATGGCCATGTTTTCATTATTGTTTATGCGTGTCCCCAGGATAGGAGCTGATAATGCCCATTACACGATGTTTTTACTGGCCGGACTGGTGCCCTGGCTGTTTTTCTCCCGTAGTTTTGGAGATGGTTCCAGTTGCCTTATTTCAGAACGAAGTCTGATACAAAAGGTTTATTTCCCACGACTTATTGTCCCTATCGTTATCGTCTTGGTGGGAATAATTGACCTTGTTATTCCATTGTCACTGTTGTTACTGCTGGTGCTTATTTTTTCAAGCGATACATTGACAGCAAACATATTCTACATGCCATTGTTTCTGATACTGGAAACGGTGTTCATCGCCGGTGTTGTTTTGTGGTTCTCTATGTTATGCGTGAGGTTCAGGGATGTCAAAATGCTGGTGCCTACTGTGACCATGATGTTAATGTTTTCATCACCGGTTTTCTTTCAACTGGATTTTGTTGGTCCACGTGTCAAAGATATTCTGCTGTTGAATCCGTTGGCTACCGTCATCGAAGGTGTCAGATGGAGCCTGTACGATACAGATTTTACATTGAACCATTCGGTCTATGCCTCAATCTTTATCGCAGTCATATTGTTTGTATCCGGTCTGGTTTACTTTATTAGAACCGAAGATAATATTGATGATTATTACTAGAATACGATTTTCATATACACCACATTGATTGCATTAAAAAACAACCAACCTACAATAATCTACCTGCATTTGCCGAAATGTGCTGGTAACTCTATCTATGACCTTTTCCTGCAGGAGTATGGTCGATTCAGGGTTCTGGTTGAGTGTCTGAGTCCACAAAATAATGCAAATAAAATAAAATGGAAGCTTAATCCATTCAATGCATGGCGCTACCGTGCTGTATGTGCACATATGCCTTATGGCGCGCATCGTTATTTGAAGCATGCAGTTTATACCACTATACTTCGTCATCCTGTAGAACGCGTGATATCAAGTTACTTCTATAGTAAAGAAAATCATTTCGATAAGTACGGAAAACGAATACGCGAGGGAAAGCTTACGCTTGAGCAGTTTTCTGCAATGCAAGGTATTGAAAACACCATGACACGCTGGCTTTATCCATATGAAAATTTTACAGTGGTAAATCTAGGCCAACATGTTCTGTATGGTAAAGACAAGAGATTATCGGAAAGTTATCTTGAGGGCGCAAAGAAAACGTTAGACCAATGCTGTGCTGTAGGTATATTCGAGGATCTTGAAAAAAGTATATGTTTATTTAAAAAGATTCTGGGTTGGTCTGATGACATCAGTTTGACATGGAAAAACAAAACAAGATCTAAACAGGACGCATCAAATATCGATGGCAATACTATCGCAGCAATAGCAGAAGCGAATGCCATAGATTTACTTCTTTATGAGTATGCGAAGGAAAAGTATTTACGGTTATGCAGAGAATATAATGTTTAATCGTAATGACTGATATGCAAGAGTGTTGAGAGTATGATAGAAGTAAAAAATATAAGTAAGTGTTATGATCTTAGAACCAGGCTGAAGCACAAAACGCTTAAGGAAACACTTTATTACAAGTTCAGAAAGCATGCACATAAACCCGGAATAGAAAGCGATCATCAGAAGTTGTGGTCTTTGAAGAATGTCTCATTCCAGATAGAACAAGGGGAAATAGTAGGGCTAATAGGCGCAAATGGGGCCGGCAAGACTACGTTGTTAAAAATATTGTCTAGAATAACAAAACCGTCTCATGGTGAAGCTAGAATTTATGGTAAAGTTGGCGCGCTATTGGGTGCAGGAACGGGATTTCACATGGAGCTAACTGGAGATGAAAATATTTTTCTTAGGGGCGCAATACTAGGAATTCCGAGAAGTGTGATTAGAAAAAAATATAAAGAAATTGTCGAATTCTCAGGCATCGAAAGTTTTATATTTTCACCTGTTAAAACTTATTCGCAAGGCATGCGTGCCAGGCTTGCATTTTCTATCGATATTAACTTTCAGCCCGACATATTATTACTTGATGAAGCACTAGCTGTTGGTGATGCTGAATTTGCACAGAAGTCACAAAAAAAAATGCATGAAGTTCTATCATCAGGCAGTACAGTGATCTTAGTTAACCATAATATTGATACTATTGTCGATATTTGCCATAGGGCGATTTGGCTAGATAAGGGAGAAATCGTTGAGGATGGACCTGTTGATAGTGTTGCAAAAAGATATACTGGATTTGTATTGTCGTAATTGTTAAACACAATTAAGTATGAAAAAAAAATTACTCGTTGTAGGGATTGATAGTACACTTGGCTCATTATTGCCAAAATACTTGATAGAACAAAAATACTCTTATTACGGGACAAGCCGCAGACAGATAAATCCTGAGTATCTATACCTTGATTTTGTTAAAAATATAGATGAATTTGATGTTAATGATCTGGATATAGACGTGGCTGTGATATTTGCTGGTGTAACCAGTATTGCAGAATGCGAATTAAATAAATATTATGCATATGAGGTTAATGTTAATTCAACTATAAAGCTTATAAAAAAATTAATTGCTCAAGGTGTTTTTATAATTTTTCCATCAAGCAACTATGTTTTTGATGGATCCAGGAAATATATAAAACCTTTTGAAGTATACTCACCAAATGTTGAATACGGCAGGCATCAGGTTGCTGTAGAAAAATACTTGCTTAAAGAATATCCAGAGAATGCATGTATACTCAGAATGTCAAAAGTATTATGTGCTAATTTTTCATTAATACAAGCGTGGATATCTGCACTGTTAAATGGTGTAGAAATATTTCCATTTTCAGATTTATACATGGCTCCAATATCCACTGAATCGGTTATGCAAAGTCTCATTCAAATTAGCACTGCAAAGATACCAGGTATTTACCAGTTTTCAGCTAATGATGATATTAACTATATTGAAGCTGCCAATGTTATTGCTGATACATTATCATTAGATAAAACACTTATTGTCAGTACATATGGCCGCGATAACAAAATACTACCGCAGAACCTAGAAAGGCATCATACACTTGATTGCTCAAGAGCAATTAGTGAGTTGCGATTCCAATGTCCCGATCCAGGTGAGCTTACAGCCGAGGTTGCAATCGAAACATATAAAACAATTTCTGAGCAAGAAAAAATCTATCACCCTTTTTATGGAAACTAACCTAACAGATTTCACTCTGTTAATCCCTACCTATAACAGGCATGATCATTTAACACGTCTGTTGCAATATATCAATAATAAAAATGTTAATTTTAAAATATTAATTCTGGATTCTAGTAATGACGAATCATTTATAAAAAATCGTGAGTTAGTAAAAAAAATAAATCCTGACTGGATTATTAATAAATATAAGCATTCAATATCATTTAAAGAGAAGTTATTAAATGGTCTAAAATCCGTAGATACTAATTATTGTGCCTTTTGTGCAGATGACGACATAGTTATTCCAGATGCAATTTATCAGTGCGTAGGTTTTTTGAAAAAAAACAACGATTATGTTGGTTCACATGGTTATTACTTCACATTTTCATTTGATTCATATGGGTATGATTGCATTGTAGATGACATTCTTTATGATGCGGACTCAATCCAGGATGATGATCCGCTCACAAGAATGCAGACTTTATTTAAAGATTACCAGTCGAATTTTTATGCGGTTTATAGTACTGATGTTCAAAGGCGTGCATTTGAACTGGCGGTGAAACAGGAAAGTCCGCTATATTTTGAATTGTTCCAGAGCGCCTATACAGCGATTGACGGTAAAATTAAAAGACTGCCAATAATCTATGCTGGCAGACAAAGAGCGCCCTCCGCAGACTTCCCTTTAAAATGGCACCCGGCTGAATGGTTCTCGGCCGATCCCGTTGACTACCGGTTAAATTACCAAAAATACAAGGAAGAATTGCTAAATGTTATTACCAATAAAATAGCGGCCAGTCCTGCAAATCGGGAAAGGAAGGATATAGAAACCATACTCGACCTGATACATTATCACTATACATTTTCTGCGAATAACCTGTCTGCCATGGAATACGCAATTTATGCACATATAGACAGGCAACCCAGTGAAGTTATTGTGCAAAAGGCTTTTGAATATTTTGTCAATAATGCCGATAGTTCGTTGCGCAGCAGGCTGAAAAAGAAAATGATGAATTACAGCTTGGTCATGGCAATATTGAATATTGATATTATACGATTAATAGTAAAAAAGGTTTATTACTATATAGTAAGGCTTAATGTTCAGCTTAACGGTAAGGATAAATTTATCAAGATTAGCGGCCATACTTGCCTGTTAAAGAAAATTGCCGCTGAAAAGATTAAACGTATAGACAGAAATCCATTAATACCTCATATAGATTTAATCGTGAATGAAACGAGAGAATATTACTTAGGTAACAAACGCGGTAATGAGACTAGCGGTAATGAGACTAGCGGTAATGAGTCTAATTGTTCTTGCGCAATTATTATGCCGAACTATAATCATGCCTGTTTTCTTGATACTGCCATCATTCAGGCCTGTGAGCAGAGTCATCCAGCAACAGAAGTTATCATCGTTGATGATGGTTCAACCGATAATAGCGTGGAAATTATACAACGCTACCAGGAGAAATATAAAAACCTCAAATTAATTCAGTCGCCCCAGAATGAAGGACCCATGAATGCAGCGCATCGAGGCTTGAATATATGTACTTCTAAATATGTGGCAATGGTTGCCGTAGATGATGTGCTTAAACCGGACTTCATAAAGAAAAACCTGGAAGCGCTCAGGAAATATCCCAAAGCTGCCCTGTCGTTTTCAAACTATGCGACGTTGGTCCATGAAACAGGAACTGTTTCAGATTATGCCTATGAAAGCAAGTACAGGGGGAATTTTAACAATCGCAAATACCCGGAGTATCTGACGCCGGCCCTTTTTCGCGATTATCTGAAAAATGAAATTATCTGGATGAGTGGAAATACGGTCGTATTTAAACGAGAACTGTTCGAGAAGTGTGGTGGATACCAGGAACTGGCCAAATGGCATTGCGACTGGTTGTTGTGTCAGATAATGGCATTGAGATATGGCGCCTGTCCCATACCGGAAACATTGGCAATAATCAGGGCCAGAAAGGGAAGTTACTCCGAGGCAGGACTGTCTGACTGTGAAAAACAGCGGCGTATCATCAATAATATTCTTGACTTTGTACGCACAGAGCCATTTAGAGATATCTACTCTGCATTTGTAAAACATCCTGTAATACTTTCAGCTCTGGGTGAAGAGGTTTTGCCGGCCTTGGCGATGAAGCCTGCAAACTGGTGGCTATACATTAAGTACAGTAACTGCCTGCATCAATTAAATAACTTTTATACAAAATACAAAATAAATAATATCAGGTACTACAAGTTACTGTTGGTAAGGCTGGCTGGACTGTTACTGGGAATTAATATTCGACGTTGTCCGTATCCGGATATTAGACCTGTGAAAAACCCGTCATTTGGCATCATTATGACCAATTATAATGATGCAAAGTATTTGAAGGTGTCTTTGCCGGCTATTTTTAACCAGCAACGTCAGCTTGATGAGCTTGTGATTGTAGATGACGGATCGACAGATGACAGCGTGGAAATTATTGAGTCATACCAGAAACAATATGGCTTTATTAAACTGCTCAGGAATGAACACAACCTTGGTGTCATACCGAGTATAAACAGGGCATTGAATGCAAGCACGTGTGATTATGTCAACTGGGCTGCTTCCGATGACAAGATATTGCCTGAATTTGTCAGTGTATCAGCCAAATTAATGGAAAAATATCCTCACTCCGCCATCTGTGCCTCAGAACTGGCGACCTTTAAAGAGGATTCGGATGAGCTTCGCCCAAAGAAGCAAGATGCGTTGGCTTTTGATTTTTCCGGCTGTCCGGAATACATATCTCCTCGTGATGTCAGGCGTTGGCATGATTCACATATTTTATGGATATCGGGTAATACGACCTTCCTCAGAAGGGAAGTATTGGTCGGGCTTGGCGGATATGAAAAAGGATTAGAGTGGCATGCAGACTGGTTTATTGGTGTGGTACTGAGTTTGCGTTATGGCATATGTATTATTCCAAAAGTCCTGGCAGGTTTGCGGGAAAAACCGGATTCATATTCTCAGAAAGGACTAAAATCATTTCAGCAAACGCGCATTGTGATCTGGAATACTATAGATCTAATGAGACGTTCTGAATACAACGATATCTACCAGGCAGTGTGCAGACACCCATGCTTACTTTCACCGCTTGATTCGGAAAAAATTCGTAAAGCCTTGGTGCGTTCACCGAAATATTGGTTACTTTTGACCAGATATGTCAATTGGGAAATTTCTTATGTAGCAAACTTGGAAGACAAGACATTTCTGCAAGCAGCTATAGAAAGAATTCCAGCCCTGGTAATTAACAAGATAATGCCAGGGCGCTTTAAGTCTCAACACCTATAATAAGGTTAGGCTATGAAATTAACACTAGACACAGACAAAAACAGAATAGAATTTGAAGACGGCTTTGGCAAAGAGGAATGTAAATTATATAGTAAAGATGGATTTGAAAAATTATCAGACTTGTGGCTTAAACTGAGCTGGGAACAGAAATATTCCTACACCTTTACCTGGCTTGGACGCCCAATTATTCAACATCCGGAAGACATGATTCGCATCCAGGAAGTGATCTTCAAAGAACAGCCTGATATTATTATTGAAACCGGGGTTGCTCATGGTGGTTCACTCATATATTACGCGAGCATCATGAAAATCCTGGGTAAGGGCAGGGTTATCGGGGTTGATATTGAAATCAGAGAACACAACCGGAAAGCCATTGAATCTCATCCTATGTATGACCTGATTACCCTTGTTGAAGGCGATTCGGTAGGCGATGAAGTGTTAACAGAGGTTGAAAACCATATATGTGAACAAGACAAGGTAATGGTAATCCTTGATTCTGATCATTCAAAAAAGCATGTTGCAGCGGAAATGGAAGCCTACCATTCTTATGTGACGCCAGGTTCATGGATGTTGGTGCAGGATGGTATTATGCAAATGGTTGCGGATTGCCCCAGGGGTGAAAGTACATGGGTTGATGACAACCCGGTTTCTGCAATCAAGGAATTCCTTGAAAAACACGATGATTTTATAGTCGAACAACCTGAATGGCTGTTTAACGAGAGCCCCTTGAGCCAAAATATCACTGCTCATCCGAGTGGTTGGTTACGTAAAAATCAGTAAATCAGGACTAAATCCAATGAAAGTAGTCATACTTGCCGGTGGATTCGGTACTCGCCTATCAGAGGTTACCCATGAAATACCCAAGCCAATGGTCTATGTGGGCCACAGGCCAATGCTATGGCATATCATGAATATATATGCGCATTATGGGCATGAAGAATTTTACCTGGCATTAGGTTATAAAAGTGAAGTGGTAAAAGAGTTTTTTATGAACTTTTATCAGATCAGTAATGATATTGTTGTAGACCTGAGTACTGGAAAACTTGAAGCGCACGGCAATAATAGTGAGAACTGGAAAGTTCATATGATAGAAACAGGTTTGCATACTAATACCGGTGGACGAGTAAAACGTCTAGAGAATCAAATTGGCAAAGAGACATTCATGTTGACTTATGGTGACGGTGTGGCAGATATCAATATTAATAGACTGGTGGATTTCCATGCCGAACAGGTTAAAAGGGGTAAATTGGTAACGATCAGCGCTGTACGACCACCATCAAGGTTTGGCGGCCTGGTGATAGAGGGTAATGATGTTGTTGATTTTACCGAGAAACCACAAATAGGAGAGGGCTGGATAAACGGAGGGTATATGGTATGTGAATCCGGGCTGTTAGATTACATAGGTGGTGATGATGACAGTCTCGAGTCTGTCGCCCTGGAAAATATTGCATCTGATGGAAAACTTGCTGCATATAAGCATGATGGTTTCTGGCAATGTATGGACACATTGCGTGATGTAAGAATGATGGATGCATTATGGAAAAAAGACGAAGCGCCCTGGAAAGTCTGGGCATAATCCAACTCGATTGAACCAGTCTGATGCCTGATTCATTATCACCAGAATTCTGGAGAAATAAACGTGTATTGCTGACCGGCCATACGGGCTTCAAGGGAGCATGGATGTCAATATGGTTAAATCATCTGGGAGCAGATGTGTCAGGTATTGCATTACCGGCCAACACCAAACCATCAGTGTTTGTCGAGGCTAGAATAGATGATTTAATAAACACGTTTTATGACGACATCAGGAATTATGAACGAATACAGGAAATAGTAAACCAGGTATGCCCTGAAATAGTAATTCATCTTGCTGCACAATCATTGGTAAGACCCTCATACACTGATCCTGTTACAACTTATGCGACAAATGTATTAGGTACCGTGCATTTGCTGGACGCGGTCAGAAGATATGGAAAAACAAAAGTATTCCTGAACGTAACCAGTGATAAATGCTATGAAAACCTTGAGACCAATCGTCCTTATAAAGAAGACGACCAATTAGGCGGTCATGATCCATATAGTAATAGTAAGGCCTGTTCAGAAATGCTTACGAAAGCATTTAGAGATTCATATTTTCGTGAAAACGAAGATTCCATGGCGCTGGCAAGTGCACGGGCTGGTAATGTTATTGGTGGTGGTGATTGGTCCGAAGATCGGTTAATGCCTGACTGTATAAGATCATTTTTCGAAAACAAAAAGCTTCTCATACGAAACCCGGATGCCACGAGACCCTGGCAACATGTATTGGAACCATTATCCGGTTACATCACTTTAGTAGAAAAAATGTTTGATGATAATCTGTCTTACTCAGAAGCCTGGAACTTTGGGCCGGTTAATTCTGAGGTAAAGCCTGTCAGGTATATCGTGGATAAATTGACCAGTGATTTGGATAATCATCACTGGGATGTACACATGGGCAATCATCCTCATGAGGCAAAAATGTTGAGCGTCGATGTAAGTAAGGCGAAAAAGAGACTGGGATGGAAACCGTTTTTAAATCTTGATGAAACATTAAACTGGACCACAGATTGGTACAAAAGATATTACCAGGGTGAAAATGCTTTTGATTTAACTATCGAACAAGTAAGTAATTACATGGAGAAAAATAGTAAATAATGTCATTTGGTAAATGTAGAAATTGCGGTTCTGATTTGAATAAGTCCTTTGTGGATCTTGGTATGTCTCCGTTATCTAACAGTTATATTAGTCCGCATGACCTAAACAATTATGAAATATACTATCCATTACATGCCTATGTTTGTGGACAGTGTCTTTTAGTCCAGCTTGAAGAATATGAATCACCAGAAAATATATTTACCGATTACGCATATTATTCATCTTACTCACAGAGCTGGCTTTCTCATGCTAAAGAGTTTGCTGATAATATAACCGATTTTCTACGATTGGATGAGAATTCAAAAGTAGTAGAATTAGCAAGTAATGATGGTTATTTGCTGCGGTTTTTTACACAAAAAAATATATCCGTACTAGGAATTGAGCCAGCACAAAATGTGGCAGATGAGGCAATCAAGAATGGAATAACAACAATCAAGGAGTTCTTTTGCCCGTTATTAGCAGAAAAACTTATATCGGAACATCAAGCCGATCTGATCGTGGCTAATAATGTACTGGCACATGTGCCCGATCTGCATGGTTTTATAGAAGGCATCAAAATTTTATTAAAACCGAGAGGAACTGCTACTATCGAGTTCCCTCATTTACTATCACTGATAAGCCTGAATCAGTTTGATACAATCTATCATGAGCATTTTTCATATTTTTCCTTGCTTGTCCTTGTTTCAATATTTGAGAAGCATGCATTGCAAATCTATAAAGTGGAGTCATTACTAACACATGGTGGTTCGCTTAGAATATACGTCGCTCATGCCGATTCTGACGTAATTATTGATGGCAGTGTCGCTACAATATTGGAAAAAGAGAAAGAAGCGGGGCTCAATGAAATTGATTGTTATAAACGATTTTCAGAACAGGTTATCGATGTAAAAAGCAAGATACTAGAGTTCTTTGTTCAGGCCAGAAAAAAACATAAGAAAACAATCGGTTACGGCGCTCCTGCAAAAGGAAATACTTTACTAAATTATTGTGGTATTGGCAGTGAGTTTATAATCTACACGACTGATATGAGCCCACACAAGCAAGGACAATATTTGCCCGGGACACATATTCCAATCAAATCACCTGATGAAATATTTTCTGACAAGCCTGATTATCTGTTTATATTACCTTGGAATTTGCGTGATGAAATCATCGATAATATGAGTGGTATAAGGCAATGGGGTGGAAAATTCGTAGTGCCCATCCCGGAAATAGAAATAATTGAATGATTTTTAAGGAAACAAAGCTCGGCGGTTCCTATATTATATCGTTGGATAAAATCGAGGATGAAAGGGGATTTTTTGCCAGAAGTTTTTGTGTTAGTGAGTTTCAGGATAGAGGCCTGAATGCAACTATAAAGCAATGCAATATCTCCTTTAATAAAAAAAAATATACGCTACGAGGCATGCATTTCCAAATCAAGCCATATGAAGAGACAAAGATTGTGAGGTGCACCAGTGGCGCAATTTATGATGTAATTATTGATCTAAGGAAGGACTCTGCTACATATAAACAATATTTCGCCATTGAACTGAATTCAAACAATCGTGACATGCTTTATATTCCGGAAGGAATTGCTCATGGTTTTATTACTCTGGCAGACAATACCGAAGTGGTTTACCAGATGTCAGGATATTACAGTCCCGAACATGCGTCTGGTGTGCGTTGGGACGATTCTGCCTTTGAGATAAAGTGGCCGTGTATGCCAAAGGTCATCTCTGACAAAGATTCAAATTACACAAATTGGGAATGAAAAAAGTTCTTGTTACCGGGGGCAATGGATTTATTGGTCAATTTGTTGTTCCAAAGTTGATTAACAAGGGCTACGAAGTAATCACATTAAGCCGAAACAAATGCACAGCTAATAATCAGAATTATGTAAATCTGGAATGTAATATACATGATATTAACCGGGTTGAAAGAATATTTAAAAATTATAAACCTTCTTTTTTGGTGCATTTGGCGTGGATTACAGAACCTGGGAAATTCTGGGAAAGCAAGGGTAACCTGTCTTATGTCATATCCAGCCTGGCTTTATATCGCGCTTTCGCTGAATCAGGAGGGCAGCGGGTAATAAGCGCAGGCACATGTGCAGAATACATGGAAACAGAATCAGCATGCAGCGAGAAAGAAACAAGCTTGTCTCCTAATACGTTTTATGGCATAGCAAAACTCTCATTATATCAGCTGCAAAGTGCTTACTTTGAAAGAATGGCCGTTAGCAGCGCATGGGGCAGGATTTTTTACTGTTACGGAATTAATGAAAATGAAAAAAGGCTCGTACCTTCCATTATTCAAAACTGCCTGCAGGGAAAATGTATAAAAATCAAATCAAAAAATAAACTTATTGATATCCTGTATATCAAGGATATCGCCGATGCATTTGTTCATTTGCTAGAGTCAGACTATCAAGGAAGCATAAATATCGCATCAGGTTATAGTATTTCTGTTGGAGATCTTGCTATCAAAATTGCAAGAAAACTTAACGCTGTTAACTGTATAGAATTTAAAACGGAGAATACGGGTTGTACTGAATTTAACAACCTGGCCGAGACAAATATATTAAATAAAACAGTTAACTGGATACCTGAATATACTCTTGAACAAGGTCTGGATGAAAATATTGATTGGTGGAAAGCCAAATTAAATTATTGATCTGTATAAAAGTTCATGTCGGTTTCTATTACAGTAGTTATTCCAAATTACAATCATGCTGAATATATCAGGTCTGCTATTGAAGCTGTTTTGCAGCAAACTACAGATCCTGATGAAATAATAATTATTGACGATGCTTCCACTGATAATAGCTGGGATATTGTAAATGAGTACAAGGGACATTATTTAGTAAGCTGCTACAGAAACAGTGAGAATAAAGGAGTTGTTGAAACGCTTAATAGCGGTTTGTATATGGCAAAATCTGATTTTGTTCTTTTTGCCGCATCCGATGACATAATTAAAAAAAAATTTATAGAAATATGTAAAGATGTACTGGATAAAAATCCAGAAGCTGGACTTTGTTCAACACTATCAGATGTAATTGATACGGATGGCAAAGAGTTAGGTGTAATTCGAAGTCCTGTAGTAAGCAAGAAGCCGACTTATTTAACTCCGTTACAATGTCAGAAAAAACTATGGCGGGAAGGCTCATGGCTTATGGGTAATTCGGTTTTGTTCAACACGGCCTATCTCAGGGAAATAGGAGGCTATAAAAAGAAGCTCGGCAGCTATAGTGATAATCTCGCTTGTCAATTGTTGGCTTTGCAACATGGTGTGATTTTTGTTCCAAAAATACTTGTTTCATGGAGGAGACTTACTACAGGCCATGCCGTTTCTACTGCATTAAACGTTAATAAATCTATTGCTCTCCTGGAACAAGCCAGACAATTCATGCTAATAGAATATCCGGAATATTTTGATAAAAAATACGTAAAATTATGCATTAATCGCTTTAGATTTGATGTAGTAGATACGTTTGTGAGGGACAAGCCAGATATACTGGCAGATAATATTAACAGGCTGGCTGACATGAATACTGCTGTAACATCCTGGCTGCTGCATCTGCCAGTTATCGGACGAAAAGTTACAATATTGTATTTTTTTATCAAGTTACGGGCCAGAGATATTTTTTTCTTTTTAAGGCGGCGTCTTCTCTGGCTATACCCACAGAAATATTATGTATAAAAATAAAGGTGTCAGATTGAATGATTCAAGATTTGAATTTGGTAAAAACTGGTCCAAATACATAGAAAATCTAACTGAAAATAAAATTCAGGAAGCGGAAGCATATTTGTGTGAAATGCTGCATTTAGATTGTTTAAAGGATATGCGTTTTCTTGATGTAGGATGTGGGAGCGGTATATTTTCCCTTGCTGCGAGAAACCTCGGGGCCAGTGTGCATTCCTTTGATTATGATATTAATTCAGTGGAATGCACTAAACGATTAAAAGATAAATATTATACTGATGATCACAACTGGATAATTGAACAAGGTTCGGTATTGGATAAGGAATATATGCGTTCTCTTGGAAAATTTGACGTTATATATTCATGGGGGGTATTGCACCATACTGGAGACATGAATTCTGCTCTGAAAAATGTCGTACTTCCAGTAAAGAAAGGCAGTAGTCTTTTTATAGCAATTTACAATGACCAAAACTACAAAAGTGTTCTGTGGAATAAAATCAAGCAGATTTACAATAAAACACCCGAAAATCTTCGCTTTTTAATTTTATTGCCATGTTTGATCATACTATGGGGTCCGATAACAATACGAGATTTTATTAAGTTGAAACCGTTTACAACCTGGAATAATTACAATAGTTACAGAGGAATGGACCCCTGGACAGATCTGATTGATTGGGTTGGAGGATATCCCTTTGAAGTTGCATATCCTGAAGAAATATTCAGATTCTATTTTGAAAAAGGGTTTAAGCTAACTAATCTAAAAACCTGCGCAGGTGGCCTGGGCTGTAACCAATTTGTTTTTATAAAAGAATGAAGCTTGTTGTATTTGCGCGTTCGCTTCACAGGGGTGGGGCGGAAAGACAGGTTGTTAATCTTGTCAATGGCCTAGCAGATAAAGGGTTTAATGTTGACCTGATTTTGATGCTCGCTGAGGGTCCTTACATGAAGCTGATCAGAAGGGATAAAGTATCAGTTTTGGATCTTGGAAGGAACGCAAGATTAGATCTTGTAAAATCATTCTTGTTATTTTGTAAATATATAAATAAATCCCGTCCAGCAATAATTTACTCTTTCCTTCCTGTTCCCAACCTGTTTTTAATTCCTGTTAAAGTCTTGTTTCCAAAATTAGTTATTATTTGGGGGGTGAGGGCATCTGGTATAGATTATAAAAATTATCCCTTACTAGTAAAATTTATCTATAAGATTCAGTTTTTATTGTCCTTTATTCCGAACGCTATCGTTGTCAATTCCTTTTGTGGCAGAAATATATTACTAGAGAATGGTGTGAGAAAGAAAATTTATGTTATACATAATGGGATTGACACATCATGTTTTACATTCAGTAAGAAAAAACGCATTCAATACAGAAAAAAATTACTGGTAAAAAATCAAATCCTTATCACGATAGTAGGTAGGGCAGACCCTATGAAAGGACATGAAATCTTTATTAAAGCTGCAGCTGAATATTTGTCGATAAGAAATGATGTCTTTTTTTTATTTGTTGGGTCGAGAGAAACCAAATTCTATAGAGAGTATCTTCTGAATATTACAGAATTACGGAAATTGGAGGGCTGCTCAAAATGGGTTGAGGATGAAGAAGATATGGTGGCAGTCTACAGCGCAACGGATATATTGACTTCATCATCATACTATGGCGAAGGGTTTTCAAATGTTTTGGCCGAGGGGATGTCATGTGGAACTATATGCATTGGTACAAATGTTGGAGATTCAAAATGTATAGTAAATCAAGATTTTCTGATCGATCCATATAAATATGACGAGTTAAAAAATGCATGGAACAAAGCTATTAATTTGCTCAAATCGCCTGAAATAAATGATTTCAGAAAAAGGGCAAGGAATGATGTATTGAGAAAATTCAGTATAAGCAGCATGACAGATAAAACAATAAAAGTTTTTAAGGAAATATCAAATTAAAATTCTGCATATCATATCGGGATTAGGTGCAGGCGGTGCTGAAACTGTGCTTTACAGACTATTAAAATCGATGAACGAAGAAGAACTATTCCAATTTGAGATTGTGGCTTTGTCTAGTGCTGATTATTATGTTGAAAAAATTCGAAGTCTAGGTGTGCCTGTTCATATACTTGAGATATCTGCAAATCTCCGGTCCTTTAAAAATATCTATTTACTTGCAAAATTAATAGTAAGGATCAGACCTGAACTTGTTAATACATGGATGTATCATGCTGATTTGGTAGGCGGTGTATTGGCAAAGATAATTCGAATTCCATGCGTAATATGGAGTATTAGGCAAAGTAATACAGAATATTCCAAGTATAATAAATTAACGTATTTTATAATTAAATTAAATTCCATCCTCAGTTATATAGTTCCAAACAAAATTATTTGCTGTTCCTCTCTTACTGCTTCTAAACATGTGTCAATCGGATATGACAGGTCGAAAATGATTGTTATCAACAATGGTGTCGACACAAATTTATATAAACCATCTGATGAAGCTAAGAATAATTTGCGAAAAAAATTAGGTATAAAAAATAATAAATATATTGTGGGTCATGTGGCCAGGTACGATCCCTTAAAAGGGCATAAGTTAATGCTTGAGTGTATTCAGCATGTGCTGAATCATTATAAAAATGTGATTTTTCTTTTGTATGGAATGCAGATCGATAGCATGAATTCAGAATTAACCCAACTTATTGAAGATCTGGGAATTCACGAGGATGTTATGCTGTTGGGACACAGTGACAGGTTGTATGATATTTATCCTGCTATGGATCTTCTTTGTCTAACATCTATTAGCGAAGGATTTCCTAATGTGCTTATAGAGGCCATGGCATGTGGTGTGCCATGTATTAGCACTAATGTAAGCGCGGCTGATGAAATAGTTGGCGATACGGGCTTCGTAGTGCATGATAAATTGCCCGAAAATATCTCAGCTAGAATTATTGAATATTTTAATAATGAAACGAATATTAAGAAGGAATATATGAAAAAAGCTAGGCAACGAATTATCGAAAACTACAGTCTACAAAAAATGAAACAGCAATATTCAGATGCTTATCTCGGTCAAATTGACAACTGATGTGTGGAATAACCGGTTTTAGATATTTTAAGTCATTATCATCGTCATTTGATTTTGAAGTAACTCTAAAGACAATGACTGATGCCTTGAAACACAGGGGGCCTGACAACCAAGGTGTCTGGTTGGATAGAAATAATCAACTTGCCCTGGGCCATCGCAGGCTATCAATTATAGATTTGTCTGTTTCAGGGGCGCAGCCAATGACTTCGCAATCAGGCCGTTACGTTATTGTATATAATGGCGAAATTTATAATGCTACTTCAGTCAGAGAAAAGCTCCAAAATCAGGGTATTACATTCAAAGGTCGTTCAGATACAGAGGTCTTGCTTGAATGCTGTGCCTGTTATGGCGTGAAAGAAGCAGTCAAACAATTGATTGGTATGTTCGCGTTTTCCATATGGGATAAAAAAGAACAAATACTTTATCTCGTCAGGGATCGGCTTGGTATCAAGCCGCTCTACTGGGGTCGCTTCGGCGGCCTTTTTTTATTTGGGTCCGAACTTAAGGCTTTACGATCACACCCGGGGTGGAAACCGGAAATAAACCGGGATGCGTTATCAGCCTATTTGCGCCATAACTACATCCCCGCGCCATCAACCATTTACAAGGACGTATTCAAGTTACAACCCGGATGTATCTTGACCATGAGAACAGGGGAAGAACCTCGAATTGAAACCTACTGGGATGTAGCGAGTGTCATTAAGGAATGCAGCGAGAAGAAATCGGATTTCAACGATGCCGAAGCGATCCAGACTCTAGAAGATCTGCTACGTGATGCCGTGGGCCGCAGAATGGTTGCCGATGTACCTCTAGGAGCATTTTTATCCGGCGGGATAGATTCTTCTACCGTAGTGGCTTTAATGCAGTCGCAATCCTCAAAACCGGTGAATACGTTCAGTATCGGATTTGAGGAAGATGGTTTTAATGAGGCGCATCATGCGGCCAGGATTGCCGGGTATCTTGGTACTGAACACACGGAATTGTATCTTTCCCCCCAGGATGCAATCGATGTCATTCCCAAACTCCCGGATATGTTTGATGAACCCTTTGCAGATTCCTCGCAAATCCCGACTTACCTGGTGGCGGCCATGACACGTCAGCATGTGACGGTTGCCTTGTCCGGTGATGGCGGGGATGAGTGTTTTGCCGGTTACACGCGATATTTTCTTGCCGAGCGCATACGAAAAATACAAAAACTGTTCCCCCGCTTTGCACGGCATTTTCTTGCATCAGGTATTCGTTCAATTTCACCGGGATATTACGATGCGTTTGCCCGGATGTTGCCGGATTCAAGAAGACCAACACAATTCGGTCATCGGTTGCATAAGCTTGCCGATATCCTCATTGAGGAAGAGGATGATTTTTATCGCCGCCTGATCAGTCATTGGGCCGAACCTGAAAAAATTGTCACTGAGGGATCAGAGCAGAAGGGCGTGATATGGGATTCATCCATACGAGAATCCATCCCTGATTTCGTGGACCGTATGCGTTACTACGATATGTTGACTTATTTGCCGGATGATATCCTGACCAAGGTGGATCGAACGAGTATGTCGGTGTCTCTGGAAGCCCGCGTTCCGTTGCTGGATCATCGCGTGGTGGAGTTTTCATGGCAACTTCCCATGAGATACAAAATCAGGAATGGCGAGGGCAAATGGTTGTTGCGGCAGGTGCTTTACAAGTATGTTCCCAAAACACTCATGGACCGTCCGAAGATGGGTTTTGGTGTCCCGATTGACAGTTGGTTGCGCGGTCCTTTACGCGATTGGGCAGAGGATTTGCTGGATGAGAGGAAGATTCGTCAGGCGGGTTATTTGAATCCGGAACCCATACGGCAGAAATGGAATGAGCATCTCTCAGGTAAGCACAACTGGCAATATCTGCTCTGGGATGTATTGATGTTTCAGGCCTGGCTGGAACGGTGGGGTTGAAGATTTCTCCCGTTGGTCGAAATGACAAGGCAGGAGTTGAATAACTCCTCGCCGGAAGTATTCGGCAAGTCGGGACTACTGTGACCGGGCTTGACTCAATATTACTTGCTGTTTAAACTTGTGTATAAACATTTATTTCAGGATTAGATTATGTCAAAAGTTGTTCTTGATATAAAACGGTGGGGTAATAATCTGGGTGTCCGTTTGCCGGCAGCGGTGGCCCGTGAAGCACATCTGCATGTTGATCAGCGTGTGAGTATTTCGGTCAAGGGCAGGCAAGTGGTTATCACACCTGTCAATGATCCGGAACTGACACTGGAGCAGCGGTTGGATCGCTTCGACCCGACACGACATGGCGGAGAAGTAATGGCAAGTAAAGCCGTTGGCAGCGAACGTTGGTAGAGAGGAAAAAACCGGCATCCCGTCAACGCAGTTCCTGGGTTCCTGACCGCCAGGATATCATCTGGATTAATTGTAATCCGCAGGCTGGCCGGGAAATGCGGGACATTCATCCTTTTCTTGTGCTTTCACCGCGTAATTTTAATGAAAAAACTTCGCTGGTTATCGGATTGCCTATGACCACAGCGGAGTACAACGCAGACAATCCTTTCGCTGTGGCAGTCGGACAAGCCAGGAGACGCAAGGTGCAAGAAACCAGTTATGTTCTCTGTCACCAACCCAAGTCTTTCGATTGGCGAATACGTAATGCCAAACCTCATCCGCTGAAGGTTTTATCTGATGGTTTGTTTGCGCAGGTCTGTGCGTGTCTGAACCAAATCATCCGTTTGGGATAGGGAGTCAACACAATTATTGCAACCGCGAGTATTGCGTGACGGCTGAAGCAATCTCGTAGTTAACAGGTTTTTTATCCCTGCATTTTATCCACTGAATAGCTAATATGCAGGGATGATTGAGCGGCGAATCCATGCGTCCTGCACATAACTGTAGTCATCCCTTCTATATAGGTTATAAAAAAGGTGACAACTATCCTGACACAGGGGGAACCGGCACCCGTTCGAACGTACGTATTGACGTACGTTCCAAAAGACGTACAATGCGGTTAAATGAACCAACCCGAAGGTGCGATGATGACTGGAATTACAGCCACTGAGGCGCGCAGCAACCTCTACCGTTTGATCGATGAAACGGCCGAGTCTCATCAGCCGGTGCTGATAACGGGCAAGCGTAACAGAGCGGTGCTGGTGTCCGAGGATGATTGGGCGGCTATTCAGGAGACACTGTTCCTCCTGTCCGTGCCCGGCATGCGTGAGTCAATCCGTGAAGGCATGGATACGGCCATCGGTGAATGTGATGAGGAACTGGATTGGTGACATGGAAGTTGGTTTACACCAGGCAGGCTCAAAAAGATGCCATTAAGTTGGCGTCCAGCGGCCTGAAGCCAAAGGCAAAAGCGTTGTTGGAACTCCTCGCGGAAGACCCGTTCCGCAAACCCCCCGCCTTTGAAAAGCTGGTTGGTGATCTGGCAGGCGCCTGTTCACGCCGGATTAACATCCAGCACCGGCTTGTTTACCAGGTTCTGGAGAAGGAGAAGGTGGTGAAAGTTCTTCGGTTATGGAGCCATTACGAATAACGCATCATCAAATGACTGGAGTCCTGTGCGGAATGACGAGGCCTGGGCGCAAATGACAGGTCCCGGCCGCGCCGCTCCCTTAAGATGGCAACGTAAAAAATATTGAATAACAAAAAATTACTTTTCCTGGTCACCGAGGACTGGTACTTCATCTCCCATCGCCTGCCCCTGGCCGTGGCTGCAATTAACCGCGGTTACGATGTTTCGCTGGTCACGCAGGTTGGCAAGCACGGCAATGCGATCACGGCTGCCGGTATCCATCTTGCTCCTGTCCCTTTCCCTCGCTCGTTCAAACGTCCCTGGCGGGATCTACTGACGCTTGCCGGTATTTACCGCGCCTGCCGGAATATTCGCCCCGATATCGTTCATCACGTCTCTCTCAAGCCGGTGGTCTACGGCTCCCTTTTACGCAGTCTTGGCGCCCACGGCGGTAAAAATCCGGCGGTTATCAATGCCTTTACCGGTCTTGGTTATGTGTTCACTTCACGGCGGCTGTCGGCGCGGCTGATACGATCACTTCTGGTGCCGTTACTGCGGGTGTTGCTGATGCGTGATAACACCCGCCTGGTTTTCCAGAATGCCGATGATCGGGATACGTTGATTGACCTTGGTATTGCACGGTCAGAACAGTGCACGGTTATTCCCGGCTCGGGTGTGGATACGAGCCTGTACGCACCCGTTCCCGAACCGGCCGGTACGCCCATGGTTTTGCTGGCGTCGCGCATGCTTTATGACAAGGGCGTCGAGGATTTTGTCAGGGCGGCCGAACGGGTAAAGGAACAGGGAGTTGAAGCCCGCTTCGTCCTGGTTGGGGATACGGATACGGAGAACCCGGCCGGCATTCACGTCGATACACTGCAACAATGGGATGATGAGGAAGCGGTCGAATGGTGGGGCCGGAGAGAGGACATGCCCTCGGTGTATGCCGGCGCCAATATTGTGGTATTGCCGTCGCATCGGGAAGGGTTTCCGAAAACGTTGATCGAGGCGGCCGCGTGTGGCCGTGCCGTGATTACGACGGATGTGCCGGGATGCCGTGATGCTATTGCACCGGGGGAAAGCGGGTTGCTGGTGCCGGCATCGGATCCGCAAGCGCTGGCGGCGGCCATGATTGAATTGATCCGGGATCCGGGCAGGCGCGCGCGTATGGGACTGGCCGGGCGGCAGCGCGTGGTTGAGCGGTATTCGAGTGAGGTGATCAATGGGCGGTTTCTGGAATTGTATCGGGATCTAACGGTGTCAGACTGAAGTCAGACACCAGCACTACCTTTCAGGTCGTTGATTCTGCTGTTTACAACCTTGATTTATTGGCATATGCTTCAGCATATGCCAATTTTATTTGAGTGGTGATAGCTTATGCAGGATGACCCCAGAGAACGTCATGTTCGCTTGTTCAAAAACGGTCGTAACCAGGCGTTGCGGATCCCCCGGGAATTCGAATTATCCGGGACCGGGGCCATTGTCCGTAAAGAAGGAGAACGCCTGATCATCGAGCCGGAGAAGCGACGCTTGTTGCTGGATTTGCTGAGGTCGTGGAAGCCCCTGGATGAGGAGTTTCCGGATGTTGATGCCGATCAGCCGGCCCTGGATGAGACGGATCTCTAGGCGTGGCGCAGCGATATTTGCTGGATACCAATATCCTTTCTGATCTGATACGGAATCCACGGTGTGCGATAGCACAGAAAATCGAAGCCCGGGGCGAAGCGGCGGTCTGCACCAGTATTATCGTAGCCTGTGAATTGAGATACGGTGCCGCAAAAAAAGGGTCTCCGGTACTTTCAGCCAGGGTGGATGAACTGCTTGAAGCCATTGAAGTATTCCCCTATGAAGAAGACGCCGACAGGCATTATGCGGCAATACGCCGGGGCCTCACACGCGATGGGAATCTGATAGGTCCGAATGATCTGTTGATCGCGGCACATACCCTGGCACTGGATATGACGCTGGTGACGGCAAATGTCAGTGAGTTTTCCCGTGTGCCCGGGTTGCAAGTAGAGAACTGGATCCTGTAGAAAACTGATCGATCTGAAGATCCTGTAAAACTTCGCGATATTTCTGCAAATAATTAATGATAAGATTTTTCCCTACTGTCGAAATGAACGGGAGCTTGTCATCTTGTACGGACATAAGGAATCTCGAAATAACAAATTCAATTATGGGACAGGCTCAAGTCTGTCCCCGGTAACTCAGGAGATTGCATAAATGACGGCAAAATTATGTCCAGTAATCCTGGCCGGTGGCGGCGGTACGCGACTGTGGCCGTTATCCCGGCGTTATTATCCCAAGCAGTTTCTCTCGCTGGATGGCGATAAATCCATGTTACAGAAAACCCTGTTGCGAATGGATGGGATGAATTCAGATATTGAGGTCTCTCCCGCAACCATTATCTGTAACGAGGAACACCGCTTCCTGGTGGCCGAACATGCACAAGACGTTCATCAGTCCCCGGGCGATATCATACTTGAACCCGTAGGGCGCAATACCGCACCCGCGCTGACGGTTGCGGCGCTGAAGGCGGTGGCAAACGATATTCTGCTCATGATGCCGGCCGATCACGTGATCAGGGACACGGTCATGCTCCAGGACTGCATCAAGGCCGGATACCGGCTGGCCTGTGAAAATTTTCTGGTGACCTTCGGAATCCGGCCCACCCAGCCGGAAACCGGTTACGGTTACATCAGGACGGGCAGGGAACCCCTGGAGGAGTACGATGAAGCCGCTGAAATCGAGGAGTTTGTAGAAAAACCCGATCTACAAACCGCCGTGAAATATCTTGAATCGGGACGTTATTACTGGAACAGCGGCATCTTCATGATGCGCGCTTCGGTCTGGCTGGACGCGATCCGCAAATACGAACCGGAGATCTATAAACAGTGCAAGCTGGCCGTGGACGGCGGCGCGGCAGACGGTGTGTTCTTCCGCGTTGACAAGGCGGCTTTTGAACAATGCCCCGATAATTCCATCGATTATGCGGTGATGGAGAATGCCCCGAAATCGGAGGAATACAGGGCCGCGCTGGTGGAACTGGACGCCGGCTGGTCGGACATCGGTTCCTGGTCGGCGGTCTGGGAGATCGGACAAAAGAACGGGGATGATAATGTCACGCGGGGCGATGTCATTGCCAGGGACACACGCAATTCTATCATTTTTGCCGAGCATAAACTGGTTACTACGGTCGGCCTGGATGATGTGCTGGTGATCGAGACCGCCGATGCCGTGCTGGTGGGCAACCGCAACAAGGCGCAGGACGTAAAAAAGGTGGTTGACGATCTGCAGGAAAAAGAACGCGAGGAACGGCTGACGCATCGCAAGGTGTATCGTCCGTGGGGCAGTTACGAGTCACTGGATGCCGGGGATAATTTCCAGGTCAAGCGTCTTACGGTCAAGCCCGGCAAGAAGCTCTCGCTGCAGATGCATCATCATCGTGCCGAACACTGGGTGGTCGTCAGCGGCGTGGCCACGGTGACGCGCGGCGAGGAAGTTTATAAATTGAATCAGAATGAATCGACTTTTATCCCGCTGGGCGAGAAACACCGGCTGGAAAATACCGGGAATGAACTGCTGGAAGTCATCGAGGTGCAATCCGGCAGCTATCTGGGTGAAGACGATATTGTGCGTTTTGATGATGACTTCGGGCGGGTGGAAGAGAAAAAATGAATGGAGGTGTCTGGCTAAAGCCTGACACCGTGGAACGACAAAGATTTCTCCCGGAGTTTACCCTGAGGCCATTGTCGAATGGGTCCGGGATGACAAAAACCTGTCATTTCGACCAACGGGAGAAATCTTGTTTTGTATTGTCAGGTTAATGGAGAGAATACATGTCCAGGGAACGGAAATACTATGTCTATCTACTTGCGAACTGGAATAACAGGGTATTGTATACAGGTGTTACAAATGATTTGCTCAGAAGGATCCATGAGCATAAACACAAACTGGTCGAGGGATTCACAAAACGATACAACGTTAACAAACTGGTTTATTTTGAAGAAACCAACGATGTTTATGCGGCAATTTCCCGTGAAAAGGAAATCAAGAGATGGCGCAGGGAAAAGAAGAATAAACTGGTTCAGAGTATGAATCCTGAATGGAAAGACCTGAGCGATGACTGGTGAAAGATCTCTCCCTCCGGTCGAGACAAGGATTTCTCCCGTTGGTCGAAATGACACATCGTGGCTACAGTGGGATTTTTCCCGGAGTTTAGCCTGAGGCTTGCCTGAACGAAGTCGGGATGACGGGTTCTTGTCATTCCGAACCTTGTCCCGAAGCGTAGCGAGGGAACTTGTGAGGAATCTTGTGATTAAGCACTGTGAAAAAAAAGATTTCTACCGTTGGTCGAAATGACAAATCCTGGCTTCAGCAGGAAGTCACCTGTTGGTCAAGATGACAATGTTGCAATCCAGTTAATCAAATGAACATCCTCGTTACCGGCGGCAGCGGTTTTGTCGGCACTCATCTTCTGCCGGAACTGCTGGCGCGCAATCACCAGGTGCGGGCGAGTTCACTCTCCAATAACCATGCAGCCGATGATGTAGAGTGGTTTGTCGCCGATCTGACCAACCCGGATGCAGATCTGCCGTCCATGGTCGAGGGTATTGACACCGTGGTGCATCTTGCCGCACTGGCACATCGCTCGGAGCGTGAAGGCGATGCAGCCGGTTACTGGCAACTCAACCTGGAAGGCACGCGCAGACTGCTCGACGCGTGCAAGGCTTCCGGTGTCAAACGGTTTATCTATCTGAGTTCCATCAAGGCGCTGGGTGAAGGCAGTATCAGCGGCGAGGAAATTTACAATGAAAACACGGTGCCGGGTCCGTGCGATGTCTATGGCAAATCCAAACGCAAGGCTGAACAACTGGTGCAGACATTCTGCAACGACTGCGGCATGGAGTTCGTTGTACTACGCCCGCCACTGGTCTACGGTCCCGGTGTTCGCGCCAATTTTCTGAAGCTGCTTGATGCCGTGCAAGGTCGCACCGTCCTGCCGCTGGCGTCGATCACGAACCGGCGCAGCCTGCTTTATGTGAAAAACCTCTGCGACATGATTGTCACCTGTGTCGAGTCTGACAGGACTCTTCACGACAGCTTTGTTGTCGCCGACCATGATGCATCAACGCCGGATCTGATCCGTGAAATCGGCAAACACATGCAGGTAGCGCCGCGCTTGTGGCCGTTTCCCGTCATCATGCTCAAAGGCCTGGCGACGCTGGCGGGCAGGGCGGGGATTTACCAGCGACTGGCCGGTTCGCTGGTGATTGACAGCCGCCGCTTCAGGGAGACATTCGACTGGTCACCGCGTTATGATTTTTCACAAGCCATCGCAGAAACGGTGGACTGGTACAACAATACCCATTCGGCAAAGGCCTCAGGGTAAACTCCGTGAGGAATCATGGTGAGTTCTTGTCATTCCGAACCCATACGGCAACGGCCGGCGATTGATGCCGGCAGAATATACCTTCCGCACAACCCGCAACGGCTTGCCGGACAGGATCTGAAAATACACGTATTATTCAGGTTTTGACCGAACCCGGTTTTGCCATGTTGTCACTCGGTATACTCTTTCTCGTTGTATTCGCGGCCGCCAATGCCGTGGTCTGGCTCGTTTTCCGCTATTCCCACCAGTATTCCCTGCTCGCTACCCCCAATGAACGCAGCTCACACACGGAGCCGACGCCCACCGGAGGCGGGCTCGCGATTTCCGTCTGCACGCTCGTTGCCGTCGTCGTGTTATGGCAGCTCGGTCATCTTGATGAGGATTTTTCGCTGACCATACTGCCGGCGCTGCTGGTCATAACCCTGACTGGCTGGTTCGATGATCATCAGCACATCCGCACGCCGTTACGCGCGCTGATTTATTTTTTATCCGCGTTCTGGATCGTCTACGGCATTGGCGGCTTCACGGCTCTCAACATCGGCGGATACCGGGCAGACCTCGGCGTCATCGGCATTGTGCTCGCCGTGCTCGGCATCGTCTGGTTGATCAACCTGTATAATTTCATGGACGGGATTGACGGCATTGCCGCAATCGAGGCCGTTTCTACCGGCCTGTTTGCCGGCATCCTCTTCTGGCAGGCAGGAATGATCGCTGCCGCGGTGTTATGCCTGGTCCTGGTGGCCGCCAGTTCGGCATACCTGGTCTGGAACTGGCCCCCGGCGCGGATTTTCATGGGCGATGTCGGCAGTTGTCCGCTGGGCCTGGTCTTTGCGACGCTGGCCGTGTGGAGTCATAACAGCGGCGGTCCTTCGGTCTACGTCTGGTTGATCCTGTTGTCGGTTTTTATTGCCGATGCAACCTACACCCTGATATTACGGATCCTGCGCGGCGAGCCGTGGTACTCGGCGCATCGCACGCACGCATACCAAAAGCTGGTGCAGATGGGATATACTCATCGCCGGGTAACGATGGGGGTGCTGTTGATCAATGTATGCGCACTCTGGCCACTGGCGTATCTTGCCCATGGCTCTGCCAATGCAGCGATTTATATTTGTCTTATGACCTATATTGCCCTGGCGCTGGTCTGGTGGCGGGTGCAGTCACGCAGTATTCGAATGACTCTGTATTGATATGTTGAAACTGTCCAAAAAATCCTCGGTCATCCTCCACGATCTGGTGGTGGCCATGCTGGCCTGGGAACTGGCCTGGCTGGCGCGGTTCAATTTCAGTTTCCCTTATCCGGACTGGCAACTGAGTGTCTATACCCTGGTGCCGGCCGTATTCGTGCAGGCGCTGATTTTCTGGCGCTTTCATCTTTACAAGGGCATCTGGCGTTTCGCCAGCCTGCCGGATCTGTGGAACATCTTTCGCGCGGCGCTGATCGGCTCCCTGGCCATTTCACTGACGCTGTTTATCCTGTTTCGACTTGAGGGTGTGCCACGTTCCATCTTCATTCTCTACCCGATGTTCCTGATTTTTCTGCTCGGCGGGCCGAGGCTGGGCTACCGGCTGTGGAAAGATCATTCGCTGAATCTGAATACCATTTCCACCGGCACGCGGGTGCTGGTGATTGGCGGCGGCCGTGGCGGCGAGATGCTGATCCGGGAAATGCTGCGTACCGGGCAATACGTGCCTGTGGGCATACTCGATGATAATCCGGCGCTGAAAGGATCCGAAATTCACGGCATCCGGGTGCTGGGAGGCACTGAACGCATCGCCGAGATGGTTGAACGTTTCGGGGCCAGGATCGCGATCATTGCCATTCCGTCCGCCAGCAACGAGGAGATGCAGCGTATTGTGCGCATTTGCGAAGATGCCGGCATTGCCATTCGCACCTTGCCGGCGTTGACGGAAAGCATATCCAGCCGGAATCCGCTCGCCGATTTGCGTGATGTTTCCATCGAGGACCTGCTTGGACGCGACAAGGTGGAACTCGACTGGCAGGAATTGCAACGCGGCATCAGCAACAGGATCATCATGGTCAGCGGCGGTGGTGGATCCATCGGCACGGAACTCTGCCGACAGATTGCGCAACTCGGTCCCAGGGAACTGATCATTTTTGAAAGAAGCGAATTCAACCTCTACCGGGTCAGGCAGATGCTGGAGAGATCCTGGCCGGGTATTGTCTGTCACGCTATCCTCGGCGATGTCTGCGATCGCGACAAAGTCTCCGATACGTTGCAGAAACTACAACCGGAAATTATTTTTCATGCCGCCGCCTACAAGCACGTGCCTATACTGGAAGCGCAGATCCGTGAGGCCATTCGCAATAATGTCATGGGGACTAAGATCATGGCGGAAGCCGCCGCCGCCGGCGGCTGCGAGAAATTCGTGTTGATCTCCACGGACAAGGCCGTCAATCCGGCGAATAACCTCGGCGTCAGCAAGCGGCTGGCCGAGTTGTATTGCGAATACATGTCGGCGCAACATGACACCGCATTCATTACCGTTCGTTTTGGCAATGTACTGGATTCGGACGGCAGCGTGGTGCCGTTATTTCGCGAACAGTTGCGCGAGGGCGGGCCGCTGACCGTGACCCATCCCGAGGTGACCCGCTATTTCATGACCATTCCGGAAGCCACCCAGTTGATCCTGCAGGCCTCGGCAATGGGGCAGGGCGGCGAGATTTTCGTTCTCGATATGGGGCAGCCGGTGAAGATCAACTATCTGGCCGAACAGATGATAAGGCTTTCCGGGCGGGTGCCGGGCAAGGACATTCGCATCGAGTACATCGGTCTGAGGCCGGGTGAAAAAATGTATGAAGAACTGTTTTATTCCGTGGAACAGCAGCAAACCACTTCGCACCGGAAAATACTGCTGGCCCGTCACAGCGAAGTCGACTGGAAACATTTTATCGGCCAGTTCCGCCGCCTGGAGGACGCCTGTAACTCGTTCGACGAGGCGCGGCTGACTGCCCTGGCACGGGAGATCGTCCCCGTCAAAACAGCAACCGAAGAAAAAGTCATTCCCATCACCAAGCGATTACAATGAGCCAGAAAATTACCAAGGCGGTGTTTCCCGTCGCCGGACTCGGCACGCGTTTTCTGCCGGCCACCAAGGCCAGCCCCAAGGAAATGCTGCCCATCGTCGACAAGCCGCTGATCCAGTACGCGGTGGAAGAGGCCATTGCCGCCGGTATTACCGACATGATCTTCGTCACCGGCCGCACCAAGAACGCCATTGCCGATCATTTCGACACCGCCTACGAACTGGAAGTGGAACTGGAGAAAAAGGACAAGCAGGTCTTGCTGGATATCGTACAGTCGATCATTCCCGAACACGTGAACTGCATCTATATCCGCCAGCCCGTGGCCCTGGGACTCGGTCATGCGGTACTGTGCGCACTTCCCGCGGTCGGCAATGAACCGTTTGCGGTTTCGCTGGCGGACGATTTAATCGACGACGGTGAGCGCGGCTGTCTGAAACAGATGGTGGACGTCTACAACGAATACCTGGGCAGTGTACTGGCCGTTATGGACGTGCCGAAGTCGGAAACCGGCAAGTACGGGATCGTGAGTTCCGAGCCGCATGCGGAGCGCCTGGAAAAAGTCACCGGTATTGTCGAAAAACCGCAACCTGAAGCCGCGCCCACCACGCTGGCCGTGGTCGGACGTTACGTGTTGTCGCCGGCGATATTCGATATTCTTAAAAACACCCGGCGCGGCGCCGGCAATGAAATCCAGTTGACCGATGCCATCGAAACCCTGCTCGGCGTGGAAAACGTGTTTGCCTATGAATTCGAAGGCACGCGCTACGACTGTGGCTCCAAGCTCGGCTACCTGCAGGCGACGGTCGAATACGGACTCAAGCACCCGGAGTTGAAGGACGATTTTGCGAATTACCTGGCCAGCCGTAACTGGAATTGATTGCTGTAGCCGGTGATTACGGTGTCTGACTGAAGTCAGACACCAACGCATAGCCAGGTGTCGGGCTTAAGCCTGACACCGTATAACGAGACTGATACCGTTAATGTTTGCCGTGTCAATCCCGCGCAGACCGAGTCCGGTTCAGCCACGTCATTCCCGCAAGTCGGAGTATGGTTCAGTCGCATCATTCCCATGCAGGCCGAGTCCGGTTCAGCCACGTCATTCCCATGCAGGCCGAGTCCGGTTCAGCCACGTCATTCCCGCGCATGTCGAGTTCGGTTCAGCCGCATCATTCCCATGCAGGCCGAGTCCGGTTCAGTCGCGTCATTCCCGCAAGTCGGAATCCGGTTCTGTCGCGTCAATCCCGCACAGCCGGAGTCCGTTTATGCCGTATCAATCCCGCACAGCCGGAATCCGGTTCTGTCACGTCATTCCCGCGCAGGCGGGAATCCAGTATAATTAATACTCACTGAACACTCACTCTGTCACATGGACCGTGATCATGAATTCCCGCAAACAGCCCGCCGTTTATATCCTCTCCAGTAAGCGTAACGGTACAATTTATATTGGTGTTACCAGCGATCTCGTGAAGCGAATCTACGAACATAAAAACAAGTTGGTTCATGGTTTCAGCTATACATACGCAGTACGCAGGTTGGTCTATTATGAACTGCATGAATCAATGGAATCCGCCATCCACAGGGAAAAATGTCTGAAAAAATGGAATCGTGTATGGAAACTCAATCTCATAGAGGGTATGAACCCGGAATGGAGGGATTTGTATGATGAGATTATTTAATGGACTGGATTCCCGCCTGCGCCTGTCTCTTGATCACATTTATTGTTCATTTTGAGCCAGTTCATAACCTTCCACCAACATATCCAGTTTGAACCAGCCGTCCCACAATGCATTCCAACCAACGCGCCCGGTTCGTTTACTGTCTTTCCAGCCACCCAACCGGGCCAACGCATAGTAGGCCCACTCTGTGGTGGGTGGCGTCTTCTTACGATAGGCGCGTTTCTCCTGCTTGCGCCACAGCACACGCCACTGTGTCTCGGTCAGGATAGACGAGCAATCCTGTTTCCCCGGTGGCTTGTCCACCAGCACAACTTCTCGCAATTGCAATAACCTCACCGCGATAAACGCCAGGATCACCGCCAGTCGTTCCAGGTTGTCCGCCGTTTGCATACGGCGTTT